>Ga0070753_1001220_pt1 | contig 14751 bp, 25 predicted proteins | sample VirMetDEL_Aug_31_FD_77441 | JGI IMG/M metagenome (GOLD analysis project Ga0070753, IMG submission 77441) | Aqueous microbial communities from the Delaware River and Bay under freshwater to marine salinity gradient to study organic matter... | ecosystem: Environmental > Aquatic > Marine > Coastal... | reverse complement strand
CTTTATTATAGATATTGTAACGTACTTTTAGGAATATTTTTTACATTTATAAAACTAAAACCTTTATTTGTAAATTCAACTAAGTTATTTTCTTTTAAATAAAACTTAAATTCTAAAAGATCATTTATTTTAAAACCTATGTATTTGTTATTATTAAATTTAAACTTTTTAGTGTGTATAAGTTTTGATTTGTAGTGATTAGTTTTAAGTTTTGCTAAGTTAGACATAGTTTATTATTTATTTGTTACATATATATTATCACTTTATATTATATTTTGTAACGTATTTTTATTAATAAATATATAAAATGTCCCTTTTTGAATATTTTGCACTATAATATAATATATAACTTTAATAACTTAAAGATCTTATATAAACATTGTATATAATTCAGTAAACCAAATACTATATTACATTAATAACAATTTGTAATAAGTGTAGGTATAACACAACATCTCTGAGTATATCACAACAAAACATAACAATATCTACACATATTGTGACGAAAGCTTTAATGTAATGAACATATGACAATGAAATCTATGTAATGTTAAACATATTGCGTCACCATATATGCAACAGATCATTGATTTTACTACATTATTAATAGAAATTACATTGTATTACTGTCAATATGGGGGTACTTTATTAATTGACTTTCCTATGTGCTTGATTATCATATACATATATGTAATACAAAACCTCTATATATAAAACATTATGAAAAAGAAACGAAGTAAGCACAGTGTTACAGCGCTTCGTAGCCCCTTTACTAAGAAGGATGCATGTTACTATAGTGTTAAAGCTAGGTACGATGTATTTCCTTCTGCGTATGCTTCTGGAGCTATAGCGAAATGCCGTAAGGCTGGGGGACCAAAAAAGAAAAAATAAACTAAACATTAAGCAACATGGGAATAGGACCACAAAATTTAGGTGCACCGGGTATGTCTGGAAACAGTAAGCCTTGCGGGTCACCGTTAAAAAAGATTAGTAATTCATTAGATGGACCGGGCACAAGCCCTCTAGCAAAGAGTGGATTCAACATTGCGGCTATAGAGGCTAAGCAAGCAGGAAAAGAAAGTTTTAACTACGGCGGAAAAAAATTCCCAGTAAAATAATATATTATGTACAAGCAAAACCCAGGAGACCCTATAAAGAAATTAGATACTCCAACTACATTTAGAAAAAACAGCCCAATAGTAAAGATGGCTAACGATCCATCTAACCCATTATTTAAAATGGATAGCGGTCTATACAAGCACAAGCCAGGTCATAAAGGAGACGATGACTTCAACTACAAATCAGATATGGGTAAATACAATCCAACTGTAACATCGTATGAAGGTGATGCGTTTGTAGGTAAAAGAGGTGGTAAAGCTCAAAAGACTGGTGCCAAGGTATCAGGTTTAACTGAAGGCACGAGAGGCGAGGATAACAAAACTTTCAGAGGTAAAGTTACAGGCCCTGCCAAGTCAACTAAGAGTGAGCAAAGCCGTAGAGTAAAAGGAGCTACATACTCAAGCTAAATGAAAAAGGTTAAAGCACCTGCTGGTTACCATTGGATGAAAAAGGGTAGCGGGTACAAATTAATGAAGCATACCGGTAAGTTTGTAAAGCATACCGGGGCTTCTTTATATGCTAGCTTTCCTATACAAAAAGTACATAAAAGTGGCAGTAAGAAAAACTAAAAAAGGATTAGCACTTAAACGTTGGTTTAAAGAAAAGTGGACCGACGAAAAAGGTAATCCTTGCGGTTCCACTAAAAATAAGAATACAAAAAAATGTCGACCATCGAAACGGGTGTCCGGCAAAACAGTAAAAACCTGGGGTGAAATGTCACCTTCAGAAAAAAAGCGTGCGGTAGCAGAAAAGAAAAAAGTAGGGATGGGACGGAAAACATCCCAGATAAGAAGAAAATCTACTAAAGCAAAAAAGAATGCAACTACCAAAAAACGGCGTAGCTAAAGAACTAAGATCATACGTAGGTTCTTTATTTATATTTTTATTTGTAATAGGTATTATAATTACCCTATTGCAGTTTCCAGTGCTGGAATCAAATAAAGAAGTAGTAATGGTTTTAATAGGTACTGTAGCGGCTTCAATACCTACAGTAATAAGTGCAATCACAGGAACTAAGCCTGATGATATAAATGCATTGAAAGGAGATGTTGCTAAAAGAGATCAGCAAATTGAACTATTGATTAAATCAAAAGATGATCTTGAAAAAATGGTTATTGATCTACAAAGAGAGATACTTAAAAATCAAGATGACATCATGGACAAAATTGTTCTTAAAGCAGCACTCGATTTTGATGATAGAGCTAAAGCTAAAAGTATACTAAATAATAAAAATGGCTAAAATAGATATTGACGGAGACGGAAAAGCCGACTTTTCAATAAACATAAGTCAGATAATAACTATAGGCGCATTGTTTGCATCTATAATCGGTTCTTATTATACATTATCAGCTAAGATTGATGCGAATGCAACTGCTGTAAAGAAGTTAAAAGAAAACGAACAAAAGTATACATGGCCCGCTCAGCGTAAACTTGAAGAAGAAGTGCAGCGAATGACTGTAGAATTTCAAGCAGCCATGAAAGATATTGAATACTCCATGCGTGACATAGGTAAACTTCGTGAGGAGCTAGACAATAAAAAAGATAGAAAATGAGTCAGAAACTTTCCCTTAAAGCCAGAGCAGCTAAAGCGGCTAGAGACCTGCGATACGCAAATTCGCCCGATAGAAAGGCAAAGCGTGCAGATAGCCAAAAGAAACGTAGAGCTGCAAAGAAGGCGGGACGTTCTCTGACAAACTTAGACTATGATCATAAAGATCGCAAATTTAAATCCGTTAAAGCCAACAGAGGTAATGACGGAAAAGGTACAAAAAAAGAAAAACGTAAATTAATTAAATAAACTATGCAAACCATTGTAATTATATTATCAATTTTATTATTCACTGCAGTTGGAATTATTGTAGCAACATATCTTGGAAAATTTAAAGACTCAGATGCGGATGGTATTCCAGATGAGGTTGAAGAATTTGTTGACGAAAAAACAGGTGAAGTAAAAGAGATTGTTAAAAAGTTCACAAGAAAAAAACCTGGACGCAAAAAGAAAAAATAATATGCCCGCTAAAAAAACTACACGACGCAAACCCCCTGCACCTTCTAAAAAGAAATCTTTAGGCTATTACGCTAAAGTAAACAAGAAGGGTGGAACAGGCAAGAAAGCTGGTGGAGGAATGACGGCTAAAGGTGTTGCAAAGTATCGAAGAGATAATCCCGGCAGTAAACTAAAAACTGCCGTGACAACACCACCATCAAAATTAAAAAAAGGCAGCAAAGCTGCAAAAAGAAGAAAATCGTTCTGTGCAAGATCTAAAAGCTGGACATCGGAAAGAGGGCTAGCCGCTAGACGCAAATGGAATTGTTAAAAACTAAATTAAATTAAATTAAATTAAATGGCACAATTTGGAGGACCTAAGCTTGTTAAGCAGCTTCGTTTTAATACAGAAGCAAAAGACAAGCTTACAGAAGGAATAAATAAAATAGCAAATGCCGTAGGCTCTACACTGGGAGCAAGCGGTAGAACAGTCGTTATAGAAGACGACTTTGGTAACCCTTATGTAACAAAAGACGGGGTTACTGTTGCTAATTCAATATTGCTCAACGATCCCGTTGAGAACTTAGGCGTTTCAATGATGAAACAAGCCGCACAAAAGACAGCGAGTATGGCAGGAGACGGTACCACCACCTCCATCGTACTGACTCAGGCCATAATCGACTGTTATTATAAAAACAAAGGAAACGAACGTTCTTTTAGAGACATCAAAAGTGGTATTAATAAATTTAAAAACCACGTAATAAATTTTTTAGCCGACAAGGCAGTAAAAGTTGATAATGAAGAACTGTATAACGTTTCTACAATATCTGCAAATAATGATGCAGAGCTTGGGGCTATTATTGCAAAAGCTTTTGAAAATTCAGGTGACACTGGAATTGTTGCTATGGAAACTTCTCCAAACAATCAAACGTATGTTGATACCGTAGAAGGAACAAAAGTAGGAAGCACTTGCAAAACACCTCATTTTTACACTAATAAAGAAAAGGAAATAGCTGAGCTTGACAAGCCGCTTGTTTTTATTAGTGCAACTGAAATACCAAATATAAGAAAAATTCAAGACATCCTGGAGCATGCTATTAAGTCTAACCGCAGCATACTCCTTATTGCACCTTTAGAATCGCAGCCGTTAACTGCACTTGCAATGAATAAAGTAAAGGGCAATATTAAGGTCAACGTTATAGATCCACCCAGCTTTGGACTTAAGCGAAAGGATATACTAGAAGATCTAGCGTTGCTTGTCGGGGCTAAAGTTTTTGACGAAAGCCTTGGGGACTCGATTGATGCAATCTCCCCTGACATGTTAGGATCAGCCGATAAGGCTCTTTCAGATAGCGAAGGTACAGTTTTAGTTATTTCTGAAAAATCAGAAGAAGCTTTAGAACGTATCGAATATTTAAAAACTGCTCTTGATAAAGAAGACAATAAAACATTGTCAAGGCATTTAAACGACAGGTTAGCATTGTTATGCGGTGGTGTATCCATTGTATATGTAGGTGCTGATACTGAAGTTGAGCTTAAAGAAAAACAAGACAGAGTAGATGATGCAATTCACGCTGTTAAAGCAGCGAGAAAAGAAGGCATTTTACCAGGAGGTGGTTCTGCATTAGCATATGCAGCACAGACTGATTGGGAAATGGAATTAAATCAAGACGAACTAGCAGGTCTTGAAATTTTGCAAGATGCATTAGTAGCACCATATACAAAAATATTATCCAATGCAGGACTACAACCCGAAAACTTCAAATTAACCAAATGGGGAGATGGAGTTAATGTAACCTGCGGATGCGCAAGAAATATGCGGGATGAAGGAATTATAGATCCTTTCCTAGTTACAAAAACTGCTTTAAATAATGCTGTTTCTGTAGCCACTACTATTCTATCAACTGATTGTGTAATTAGTAATATTAGAGAATAATGGAAGCAATAGGTAATTATGTAGTTTTAGAAGAAGTCTTAGAGGCTTCTACAAAGACACAGGGAGGCTTAGAATTAGCTGAAAAGCACAGAGAAGATATTAGGTATAGAAAAGCAAATATAATCTCTTCAGGGCCAGATATACTCAAGAAAGGTCAAACAGTACTTTTTGATAGAATCGCTGGTTATCCTGTAGAGCACGAGAATAACATTTATAAAGTTATTAATTTACGTGATATTGTAGCTATATTGTAATGGAAAGAACTGATTTTGCTCAAAGAGGCGAAGTTAAAGTTGATTTTCTTAAATATTATAGGCTAATATCTAGGTGGGCTTGTAAAAACAATAATCTTTCTGTTGCAGATTTAGAATTATTGTTTTACTTAGATCCTATTGTTTATTTTACTATAGATGATTTTAAAACAGGTACATTGTTTTATACTTGGGATAAAGAAAGATTCTATAGATTACAAAAGCAAGGGTGGATAAATAAGTCACACAATGGTGGTGGTCGAAGAGGTGACCACAATAAATATAAAGTTAGCCAAAAGGGTAAACTACTTATAAATAAAATATATAGGATACTAATAGGAGAAGAGGATCTTCCAACTTCAGCTAAAAGAAATAAAATAATGAAACGGGAAACGTACATAGATAAAGTGTACAGCCAAGCTATAAAAGAGTTTAACAAGAAAAAATAAAAAAAATGGCAATAAGATCAATTGTAACCACTATTGACGACGTTACAGGCGCTGTTACAAATACTGTTCAGGGACTGGTTAAAAACGAAACTATTACAGGTGTAGTTTTAAGAGAGTTTATGACAAACGGACCAGATAAACTAGCTGATGGGACTTATAACGATACTGCTTCTGAATTGAAGTACAACGTTAAAGTAAAACCAAACAACTGTTTAGCTAATATCACATTTGGTAGCAATACTTTTATATTGTATAGCGCACCAACAGGTATTACACAAACAATTAAAGCTCCCAGCGCAACAGCAACAGTTAACGCGGTTGTAAAAGCGATAGTTACAGATACAGATACTGCATAATAAAATATAAAACATGAAAAAAAGAAAAGTTAATCTATACGATACTCTACCTGGAGTAACTATTGAACCTTCTAAGGTTGATAATCAAAATATGAATATGCCTATTACAGCAAAAGTTAAATCTTCTGCAAAAGGAACAAAATTAAAGAAATAAGATGGCAAGAATTAGCACGTACGCAATTGACTCTACTATAGAAGGAAGCGATAAGCTTTTAGGTACTGATGCAAATTCTAATTCCTCATTAGCTACTAAAAATTACACCATTGATAGTCTTAAAGAATATATTAATGGTGCTAGTGCAAGAAATATACCAGACGATATTCCTTTAGGATTTGCTTTAACGGTAAATAGAGAAGGAACAAATTACGAAAGAGCTTTAGTTAGAACATTAGCCAGCTCTGTTGAAACCAATGTTGTACTTAAAAGCGCTTCGGTTAATACAGGATGCGATGTTTATTTAAATACTCTAGGTACAGGTCAAGTATTTTTAATAATTAGGGATTACAATGACGGCCAGTTTGCTGTTGATTACGATTTAAATGATTTTGCAACAAACTCAGCAACTTTTACAGGGGTTGTTGGTGGGGTTACTCACAGCGGTACAGTAACATCATTTAATGCTCCAAACTTTGGAAGTGATAGTCCAGCCGCTAATGATAGCCAATACGTAACAAACGGTAATAACATTTACACTGAGTGGATGTTTAATGTTACTTTAGGTGATGGGCAAGTTTACACTGGTGGCCAAGTAGCATTTACAGAATTTACATTCTTAACAGGAGCGCAAAGAATTGAAACGCAAGCAGTTGGTTCTTTAAAAGTAACTAGAAACCTCAGTGTTCCCGATGGCGACCTGACTGTAGGTACTGAAAGTCCAACTACAGATCCTAGAAATCTTACTGTATATGGCGATATAAAATTGCCAACATCAGAAAGTAGAATTAAATTTGGTGGTGATACTGATAATGTATTATTAAGTACAGATGGGTCTGACTTAACAATTTCAGGCTCTGGATCTGGATCTAACCTAGTTACTAATGCTACTAGATTTACGCAAGATATAGTAAAAGATGACAATACAACTTCTGGAGACGGAAGAACAATAATGGGTCAAAATACTTTTACTGCAATTGCTACAGACGGAACAAGAGGCGTATTATCTAATTCGGGTGTTCAGCTGCAAGACGCTAGTGGTAATCCATTAGCTCAGCAGCAAGTTTCGGGTAATGCAACACAAGGCGGATTAAGTAATCAAGGTTATTTAACATCTTTAAAGGTTGATGGAAACTGGTATCAATTACCAGAACTATCTTCTGGTGTTGCAGAAGCATTACCAGGATTAAGCGAAACATTAGCTGGTCCTCCTTCTGCAATAACAACAGGTAGATTTTTTTATGGGACTAGAAATGCTGCGGGTGCTTTATTCCAATCAGCAACATCTCCCGCTACTTTACCTACCGGGGAAAGCATAGGTCAGGATGTTACTTCAATAACAGTAAGCGCTGGCAATAGAACAGACTACGAATCCTTGTTTGAAAACATACCTTCAGGACAAAGCTTATATTTTGTTGACAGCACCTATACAGATCCATTTCCTGCTGTAGGAGGACAAATATTAGATTCTTCTGTAAACATGTATTTAGTTGTTTCTTATGACACGGGTACACATGTTACAATATTTGGAAGACAAGGGTATGGTACTTTAAATGTTTCTACTAGTGAATTTAATATTGATTCAGAAGTAGTAAAATTAAATACAATACCTACGGGAGCTAAATCAAACTTTTTATATTATGATACAGCTACTAACGCTATATCTCATAATCCGTTAACTGTTTCTGGTTTAGCAAACGGTGCTACTTATGATTATGGAGGCAATACCGATGTGCCTGTAGTATCTATTGATTTTAATAACTTTATAATTTCAGCACCCGCTAACGGTGTTGTAACCTTAAAGCAAGGCCACACGTTTGGGGGTGTTTTAACAGCTAATACATTTGCTACTAATTATAATCATTATGTATTAAGCAATATAACATCTGATAGAACGTTGACTCTTCCAGCGGGAACTACAGGAGATAGCATAAAAATAACAAATATGTCATCTTTAGATGCTAATGGTGCATATTCACAGCCCACATATACCTGGTCTATAGCAACAACTGGATCTGATAAAATAATGAGATCAACAAGTTTAACTCTTGATGCTTCTACAGAATCTTTTGAGCTTCTATATACAGATAGTGCTAACGGATGGGTAATAAATTAACAATATGGGACTAACAATAGATTTACCAAGCGCTGGACTCCTAGGGATTTCTGGCGCTCAAGCTTTTGAAATAACTGGTAATACTGATTTAAATATTAACAGTGTATATGTTTGTAAGCAAGCTTCAGATTTTACAATAACTCTTCCAACAACAGTAACTGCTGATGGCGGAGAAATATTAGTAAAAAAAGTAGGAACGCAGACTGTAACAGTTGCTTCAGCTCTTATAGAGGGGACTAATCAATCATTAACTATAACTAACAACCAAGCTGTTCGCTTTGTATACATCAATGCTACATTTGGTTGGTTAATAACATAAAGCTATGCCAGACGTTAAAACATTTTATCCTGGTGCAACAGCAGGAAATCCTATAAATAATGCTACTGATGCTGTAGATGCAACTAATGCAACTAATGCAACTGTAGCGACTACAGTAGACGACCAAAATCAAGCTGCAAATTCAAAAATTTGGACAGGAACAGCTGCAGAATATGCGGCACTTGGCTCAAAAGATGCAGATACACTATATTTTGTAATAGCATAATATGCCAGTATATAAAGGAACAAACGAGGTTACCAGCGGAAATCTTTATAAGGGATCCACTGAGATTCAAGATGGCTACAAAGCTACAGATTCTTTTTATGTAAATGAAACGTCCATATCATTTTTAAATTTTCCAGGTGTTTCTGATTATGTAATAACAGGTGTTCCAGGCAATACTATACCAGGAAATAGATACCAACAATGGACAGTATCTGCTAATTCAGGATTTGCATTTAATGGCACTCAAACAGCAACAGGACTACCTACTGATTTTTCTTTTTCAGCAGGTTCTCAAGGTTCTATATCTAATACCACAACAAGCCCTCGTGTAAATTATGTGCCTTCGGTATTTCCGTCAACTAGCGTTTCTGTAGATTATAATAATCTAACAGTAAGTTTACCACAAACACAGATTGTTACTTATTCGTATACTTTTACTGGAAATTTAGGTAGATCAACCAGCTGCACAACTTTTTCTGGATCCTCCTGTGGAGTTTCAAGTAATACCAGCAGCAGTAGTCAGTATGGCACATTTGCATATTTTAATAATAGCGCATCTGGATCTGGAGGCTCTGGAGCTGGCGGTTGCACGCAAAGATGTTCTTTATCTATTAGTTCTTCGGGAGGCAGTAGCTCTTGTAACACAGTAAGCGGGACTTCTAACGCTAGCATTAGTGGAACTATGATCGGGTGTGGCGAGTTAAACACTTACGGTGTAGCGGCTGATACCGGTGCTAGTGGACCATCGTGTGCTCACGGAAATAATATACAATATATTGGTACGAGTGGATCAACCAGCGTAACACTTGCAAATCTTACGCCAAATAATAGTGGTAATTATAATCAATATGTTCTTAGCGCTTCTGCATCAAATAACTACGCTGGCTATTCTATTCTAGGGTATGCTAAAGGAGTAATTGTTGGGACAGCATATTATGGCAATGGAGCTTTTACTGTTTCAGCAAATTGTGGTAATTAAAAATTAAATATAATAAATTAAATTAAATTAAATGAAATTATTTGTAAGAAAAGATTGTGAGTTTTGTAATCAAATAGAAAAAAAAAATATAAAAGTAGAGGTTGTATATGTTGATGATAAAAAATATAATGGACTTATACCTCAACAAGTGCCAATTTTGCAATTTAGTGATGATACACAAATAATAGATGCGGCATTTATAAATACACTATTTGATGAAATTAGAAGACAAAAGTAAAGGTTTAGGCGACACAGTAGCTAAAATAACTACTGCAACAGGAGTAGCTAAAATAGTAAAAGCAATTAATCCTAATTGTGGTTGCAATAAAAGACAAGAATGGCTCAATAAAATGGTGCCTTATAAAAAATAAAAAATGGCAAATTTAACAAATATAATAGGAGGCCAGCCGTATTACGATGCGGCTGATGCGGATTCAAAATCTTTATTAAGCTTTTGGAAGGGTACTCAAGCTCAATATGATGCAATAAGCACCAAAGATTCTAAAACGTTATACTTAATTACAGCATAATGCCTATAAATTTATTCAATAATCCTTTATCCTCAATTAAACTGGGAGTTAATGATATTTTAAAAGGATATATTGGTAATAATCAAATATTTCCTAATAATACGGAAATAACAGCAGCTGCATTTACTAATTCTAATATAGCTAATACGGGCGGTAATACGCCTTATGTTGTATCTGGCGATATAGGTTCTTCTTTTACTTTAACAGGAAGCAATGGAGCTACTGCTCCAAGCGGAACACAAGTTATATCTGTTAGTCCCGCTACATATCAAATAGCAATAGCTGATCAATCAAATGTTTGCGGCTCTCTTCAAAGAACCCCTCAGGTAATAATTACCCCTCAGGGTAATACTGTACTAGCTAGCGGTTTAAATAATACTGATACTATAATTCAGGCTGCGGGACCAGTTAATCAAGCAAATAACAATTCATTATCTATATCTGCTGTAAATACAGTATATAACACTGTAACTGTAGGGGGCCAGCTAAGATGGTCTACTGGCGCCAGATGGACTGTTACAATAAGCTATACTGCAGGTATACAAAATGCCGTTGAGCACATTAGAGCTAGATTTACTAATCCAGCATCTCCTAACCTATTTCCAGTTTATAGCCCTCAAAACCCTATATCACCAGGGTTGGGCACTTGGCTTTATGGGGGTGGAGGAAATGATTCTAGTATAAGAACAGGATTTGTATTTGCGTCTGGAGGAACAGATATAGTAAACCCACCTAGCGGGACTTATTCTTTTGATGTTTATATAGGCTCTAATGTTGGATCTTTTCCTTATGTTAATTTTTACACTGATTTAACTCCAGCCACGGGATGTTATACAACGGCAGTGCCCTCTGCTTCAACTGGACTTATATATCCTTAATAAAATAATATGGCAAGAATAAAACTATATCCCAACGACACGGTTATCACAGGTGGTGATCGTTTAGTTGGAACGGATATAAACGGTAATGCTACAAAAAATTACCAGATAGAAGAAATTGCTAAATATTTTGCAAAGTCAAGCACAGCTGATTCAACAGGTATTGGCTTTCAGTTTAATTATGCTGGAAAATATACGGGCGGATCCTTAGAAAGCGGTGACTTTAGATATGAAGTTAACCCCACGGCTCCTACACAATTTGGTTGGGCTAATATTACAGGAATAGCTTTTTCAAGATATACAGCTAACACCACAGATATTCAGCCTATAGTTGATTTGTATAAAAATCAAATTATAAAGATTACAGACATTGGCACGGCTAATCCACAAAATTACAGTGTATATAAAATAACAAGCATAACAAATTTAACAAATGCTTATTTATTTTCTTTAACACAACAAGGAGGTGCCGGAGAGCCTTCAACATCTGTAATAGCATTATCAGCAACTGGTATTTCAACAACAGATGCTTTTTTCACATTTACCCAATCTAGTGCAGCAGCTACATGGAATATACAGCATAACTTAGAAAAGTTTCCAAGTGTTACAGTAATAGACAGCGCTAACACTGTAGTATATGGAAATACTACATATACAGACGAAAATAATTTAACAATAAATTTTTCTGCTCCTTTTTCTGGAAAGGCATATTTAAACTAAAAAATAAAAAATGGCAATAAAATATTTAAACAGTGTAGACTTAACAAAAAACGAGCTACAAAATGCCGTAATTCAGGTGTTGGGAACGCCTCCTGGCAGCCCGGTCGAAGGACAAGTATATTACGATTCTACTGATGACGTAATAAAATTTTATAACGGCACAGCGTGGGTATCAGCAGGTGGTGATTTAACTGAGATTACTACCGCAACAACAGATCAGCTTACAATTACAGATGGGCAAGGGCCGATACCAAATATTGACATTGTTACCGGCGCTGTTACAAATGCAGGTGTCGAACTAGCTACAGGTGATCAAATTTATGATTTTGTAACTACAGGTATTAATGCTAGAATACAAAATGTAACTGATCCTACAGGAGCTCAAGATGTTGCTACAAAAAATTATGTAGATACTGTTGCGACTGGTTTATTAGAATATAAAGGGGGTTATGATGCTTCTACTAACACGCCAGATTTAGATACAGCTACTAATATAGCTATTGATAAAGGTGATACTTACACCGTAACTGCAGATGGTTTATTCTTTACAGAACAAGTAAGAGTAGGAGATCTTATTATAGCAGAGACCGCTATAGCAGCAAACACCGGAGGAACGTTAGCTGACTTTACAATTGTACAATCTAATGTTGATTTAGCAACAGCAGCAGCTACAGCTGGAGCAGCCGTTAAAGGTATTTCAGGTTATGACTCAGCAGATTTTTCTGTAACATCAGGATTTGTATCTTTAGCAACAAAAACATATAAAGCATTAATAGGTAATGGTACATTAACAACCATTCCGGTCACTCATGGATTGAATAGCCAAGATTTAATAATTCAATTATTTGATGCATCTACAAATGAAACAGTTTACGCGGATGTGGTAAGAACAAGTGCATCTCAAGTGGATGTGTCTTTTTCAGTAGCACCAGCGTCAAATTCAATAAAAATATTAATCCAGAAAATATAACTTATGGGCATTAAATTCAAATCGCCATTAGCGCTTTCGGCACATAGAGCTATAGCACATAGCGATTCAGCCCAAACGTTAGAAGTAAAAGTTGTAACTAAAACAGCAGCTCATCCTGAATTTGGAAATGGTAGTGCTAATGGCTATACTATAGATGGAGTTGAGGGAGCTTATTTAGAATTTACTCCTGGTAATACGTATAAGTTTGATCAGTCAGATAGCTCGAACACAGGGCACCCTTTGGCTTTTTATGAAGACGCAGCTAAAACAATATCTTATACTACTGGAGTAACTACAAATGGAACACCAGGTAGTGCGGGAGCGTATACTCAAATAGTACCCACTGTTTCAACACCTCCTATACTTTATTATCAATGTACCGTTCACTCCTTAATGGGGAGTTATACAAAATTTGGAACAGGTTCACAGGGTGATACTTACACTTTTAGCGCATCACAAGATGGGAATAACGTTGATTTATTATTAGACGCTGGTTCTGGCGCAGATTCAACTGTTCAATTAACAGCTGGAACAAATATTACATTAACAAGAAACAGCGCTTCTGAAGTAACTATTGATGCAGCGGGAGGAAGCGGGGGTGCTGCTGATTCAGCACTTAAAATACTTTTAACTGTAAAAAACGTATCAGGTGGTTCACTTAGTCCTGGAACTTTAGTAAGAGTGGCTCCAACAGCTACTCCTCCATCTGGTAATGTATTAGAAGTTGATATTGCAGATAATTCGTCTGCATCTACAATGCCCGCTATTGGTATAATCACAGATGCAATTGCTGATCAGGCCGAAGGCGAATGTGTTGCTTTTGGTAGAGCTGAAGGTTTTTCTACATCAGGCTATACCGAGGGAGATCCTATATGGGTTGGGACAAGCGGTGCGTTTACAGGCACAAAGCCAACAGGGACTGCGTTAATACAAAGAGTAGGGCAAGTAATTAAGATTCACGCTACAAATGGTAGTATTGAAGTATTTGGAGCGGGTAGATCAAATGATGTTCCAAATATCCCACAAGATCAATTATGGCTTGGTAATTCAAGTGGTGTAGCAACGCCAACAGCTCATACTGTAGAAAATATATCTAATGTAACTGTTTCTTCTAAACAAAACGGTCAAGCATTAGTTTGGGATGCTGCAAATAACTATTGGAAAAACGGCACTGTTTCTGGAGGTGGTGGTGGAGGTGGCACAGAACTTTCTATTGAAAGAAATGTATTTACTGCTACTGCTAACCAAACAGCTTTTACAATATCATCTGAAATAACTTCATCAAGCAATACACAAGTATATATTGATGGTGTATATCAAGCTAAAAGCAATTACACAACAAGCGGATCAACAATAACATTTTCAACTGGAGTTCCAGCTGGGTCTGAAGTAGAAGTAATCCATTTTATATCTGTATTATCAAAAGTATATACAGATACATTTACTGGTAACGGCACTACGGTTGATTTCACAGCTTCTAAGGACGTTACGGATGAAAACGTTACACAAGTATACATAGACGGAGTTTATCAGTCTAAAGACAACTATACGACTTCTGGGACAACTATCACTTTTTCCACCGCACCTCCAAGTGGTAGTGCGATAGAAGTCGTACATTTTACGCCCGCAACTTATTCAACTTTGAATAGTAACCAGTTTACTGGTACAGGGTCGCAAACAGATTTTACTTTAACACAAGCTGTTGAAGAGGATAAATCTTTTGTATTTATACAAGGTATATACCAGGAGAAAAGCACGTAT
>Ga0070753_1001214_pt1 | contig 14789 bp, 16 predicted proteins | sample VirMetDEL_Aug_31_FD_77441 | JGI IMG/M metagenome (GOLD analysis project Ga0070753, IMG submission 77441) | Aqueous microbial communities from the Delaware River and Bay under freshwater to marine salinity gradient to study organic matter... | ecosystem: Environmental > Aquatic > Marine > Coastal... | reverse complement strand
TTTTATGTTACCTAATATCTTAGTGAATTTATCCATTTTTATCTTATTATGGTTTGTATAGCTCGAAGTGAGGTAGATCATCAAATGACTGATCTTGTATAATCACACCATCTTTGTCCCAATTACCTCCCCATCTTACTAGATGAGATATAATACCAGCCTCATACAATCTAACTGCTGTACTTTGAATTATACCTGCTATAAATGATAAACTAGCCTTATCATAAAGTAACTTCTTTCTAGTTTCTAAGTCTGGATGATATACAGCTATATCAACAGCTAAAGATGGGAAATAGTTATGCTTTCCTTTGCGTGTAACTCCATCAATCTTAGACTTACCCTCATCAAATAATTGCTTTTGACGTTCTACTGATCTATGTCCTTCAGTTATTGCAAAGTCTATATCCGATAACTTTACAGCCTCATGTAATACTTTTACTAACTCAATATGAACATCCTTTAGCCGTTCGTTACTTGTCTTTCCAAATTTATATCCCATTTATACTTATTTATCTTCTTGCCACGTTAAAATAGTAGTGATAGTAGCACCTGTTCCACTTGATGTTTTAGCTGTTACCGTTAATGTTTCGTCAGGTAAAATATCTGGCAATACATCTGCTAAATCAATAGATTTCGAGTTCCCTGCTCCAATAGTGAAACCGTCAATAAATTTACCTCCAGAATAACCTGTTGCAGCCTCATCAATTACTGCAATAGAAGTGTTCTCATTAATAAATTGGTAATTAGTCGTACCTGTTAGAGTTGGTGTTTTCCAAAGTTCAATAATAGCTCCTTTAGTGTGATCGTTATCAACCGATAACCTTAACGCTTTTATTTTGCCCAAATTGAAAACCTTACCAAATACAGTTCTATTCCTAAGCTCTAAAACTGGTACGGAAGTCGTTCCGATTGATCCCTTTGTTGCTTCTGCTGCATGAACATCATTAGTTAATACTTCATCCCCTTCAATCATTAATGATGCACTAGCACCCTCAACGGTTAAATTAGTCCCTGTACTTCCTAAACTAGCAGCAGTCCATCCAATTTTCAAGTTTGGACTTCCTAAATGTGTTTGATTGTTAGCGTTCGCCCATTTTATCTGATGTACCAAAACCCATGAGCCTGTGTTCGGATTGTATATTGAAAATTTTATATTAGCAATACCTAAGTAACCAAATTGTATTTTATATACATTTAGCTTTGTAGGATCAAACCCTGTAAACGGAGTGGTAGTTACATTCCAATCTGCTTGTGCTGTATGATTGTCTGTTTTTAAACGCCCTGCTGTTACCTCTGAAATTGTAGCTGTTGAAGCACCTGTAACACTGAAAGTTCCTGTTTTATCACCTACGCTTCGAGAAATAATAAATACAGCATCATCAACTTGTTCAAACCTCCATTTAGCACCTACTGTCGGATCTCCTGCTAGTCCTGCTCGGATTTCTTCAGCTACCGTTTGAACAGTTCCTGCTGTTGTGGTTATCGCTACTGCATCGTTATCTAATGTTACCGTAGTAGTTCCTGCTCCTGTTGCTGTTACTACAATCTTTTGAACCTCTGCAAGTCCACCATATGAGTGCAAACACGAAAAATCTACTCCATCGTAACCGAAAGCTAATGTGTCGGATATAGAGAACATCCCTCCGAATTGTAAAGATGAAGCTATCCCTGTTGTAAATGAAGCTGTAAATTGACCTTCAACCCCTTGACCTGCTTTATAGTTCAAAGTGTTGTTTGATCTAACAACAGCGTACCCTCCTAAACTTGTACCTGTTTGACACCTAAGTTTATTCTCGTTATTATCTGCACTTCCCCCTGTTGCTTCAAAAATTTCAATGTCCTCAATAACTGCTGGATCTCTTTGGTAACGGTTGGATATTTGAATAATTGGTGTTTTATGGGCTGTGATTTGCTCACCAAAAGCTCCTAGAACTGGGTCTGGGTCTGTACTCGCTGTTGTTGAATTGGTAGAAAAGAAAAACGACCCTATATATGTTTTAAAATCTGCTGCATCTGCAAACGGAGAGTTGTCCCCTTTTACCCATTCCTCTGGGAACTTACCTCTATACCCTTGTTCTTTAGTGTCGTGAACAGGAAATACTCTTAGGTAACTATCTCCGTTACCAGTAAAAACATAGTCGTAACTACCCCTTTGACGGACATCTCCATTAATTATGAAGTTACCATCTGCTCCAGCTTGTATCTTATTTAGTGTCATTATACTTTTTTAAACTCTTCTGAATCATATATATCTTGTGGATCAGCTTTAAAGTAATTAGGGAAGTAATCTCTATAAACGTAAGCCACTGCTTCTGAGCATATTACACGCTTGGTGTTTTTAGTGCCTATCCACTTCTTGCTGATCTGGTAAATTAATTGATAGAACAATAAACTAATAAACTCATATTTCTTACCTACAAGTTCCTTAATTCTAAGGCATCTTACTTTACGATCCCATTCATTGTTTTCTTTCTTTGGTGTAATAACACACCACTTCTCTCCCTTTAAATCTTTCTCTAACTTCCAATCTTCGAAAGTGCTAGTAGGGATGAATCCTTTAGATACTGCTTCAAACACATACAGATCTCCTTCGTAAAAATGGATAATACCAACATGATTATATTCACATTTGGTTAGCTTCCTAATAATACTAGGGATAAAACCCTTGCTCTGTAGAAATACTATATCTAAATCTTTAGCCATCTTTATCTTTCATTAATTTTTTTATGTGTTCTAAGTTTTGTTGTTCGTTGCTCTTTAATCTCTTTATATCTCTTTCAAACCCTTTGATCTGCTCCTCATACCTAGCGATACTGCTAGTGAATGAAGCTCTCTCTGAATGTAAGCCAAATATAACAGAATCTCTATATTTTATATCTTCTTTTAACTCTTTATTTTCCTCTAGCAAGTCTTTTCTATATGAGCTTATCTCTTTCTTATCAGCATCTAACTGCCTTTGTCTATTCTTTAAAGTTTGAGTATAGAATCTCCATCCCTCCTTTCCAAGAAGCCCTACTACTAAAGCTTTTAGTATAGTATCTTCCATTACTTTGATTCATTTCTTGAATATAGTTCTGAGCTAGTTCTTATAGTCATCAAAACAAACAAAGCTGGTGAAAGCGTTGCGTGTATATTAAAACAATTATTAAGAGTAAATTGATCGACATCCATCAAAATAAATATAGACAATATCATTTGGATAGTGTTCATCGTGTTTCTGTAAGTGAGATTGTTCAGAATTAGACCTATTATCTGAAATATAGAAGCGATTGTTATAGCGTAGGCTATGAGTTCTTGGTTAGTGTTGGCGATGTAGAAGCTGATACCACCAAACCAATATGGTAAACAGCAGATGATTAAAAATAAAGCGTGAGTAAACTCTAAAGGCTCATAGTCATAGTAGAATAAAATTTCCTTTACGTTTTTAATCATTTATAAGGATAGTAAAAGCAGTGACAACTTAATGCCACTGCCTAGATTATTACTTATTTGTGAAGCGTGAATAAGTGTCCCTTAATAGTTTAAGTTTCTGCTTATCCTCCGATAACATACTCACAATATTATCCACTTTGATTCCTGCACCAAATATTTCTGATTGCTCACCTTCATGTATAGTCCATTTACCACTTGTCTGCTTTAAGATGCCTAAGTTCTTACAAGTTCTTACCAAACCTTCGATCTTAGTTCTCTCTTCACCAGCAGCCTCTAAAAACTCTTTAGGTTTTTCAGTAGCATACTTACTAACGGTGTCCATCATTATATCTTCGTCATCACCAAAGTACCCTAAGAACGTAGCCATATCTTTAAGCTCTGAGTTCTTAAGTTGGAATAGTCTAGTTTGAGCTTCGTATTTAAGTTTAGCTAACTGTACTGATTTCTTAGCCTCTCCTTTCTTATCCTGCACCTTGAACCAAGGAGTGATATTAGAAGCCTCGTTTGCAGGGCTTCCCTTGCAGAATACAGACTCTTTTAGCCATTCAGCATAGTTAGTACCATAAATATCTTCTCTAAAGCGAGGAACGCTAAATCGGGCTTGATACGGCTTGATTTCAAATCTTTCCCATACATCAATCATTTGCCCTTGATTCATTTTCCTAGACTTAACTAGAACTTTGTGTTCGTATGTTTTAGGATCGCTATATCCATGAAACATTCTCTTTGATGGATTGTTTGACTCTAGTACCTCAAATACTACCAAGTCTGCCTCTTTTTTCTGGCTCATTTTATTTTAGTTTAGATTGTTATTAAGCTACAGGAGAGTTTTCTTGCCAAGTCCCTGCCGATTTTTTCACATATATAGTTCCGTTATCTCTATTTATGTAAACAGAATCTATTGGCTGGTTCTTGTCATCAAGAAACGCTGTATCATCTGGAATACCTGATCCTACACCTATTTTCGGTTTATCTGCATTACCTCCATTGTAAGGGGTAATTGCTATTTCTCTATAATTAGTTACTGCCATGATATGAAAAGGGAGGACTAAGCCTCCCGTTTATTTAGTTAAAGATTAAGCATTTTTTGCGTGGAAACCATGGTGGTTAGTATTCCTAACCTCTACACCGATTTCAGAAAGCATAGCTACAGTTAAACCATCAGTATCGTTAGAAGCGTAAGCATCACTTCCAGTCATACCGTTGATAGTTTTAACCTTCATCTTTCTGTTCTCATCACCTAAAGCAAGATACTTAGTAGAGATCTTTCTCTTACCAGTAGCAATCTCTGGAGTCATATCTAACCAAAGAGCGAAGTTAGAGAAGTCAAACTCACCATCAGCAGCTACAGTATTAGGTAGAGTTTCTAAATCATCAAATCTTGAGTAGTGGAAGAACTTAACTCTAGTTCCTTGGAACATATACTCAGTGAAGTCGATACCAGCAGCAACACCACTAGCTTCAAACGAACCAGATCCGATATTGAATGATCCACCTTGAGTATAGTCTCTTAAAGCAGCTTGCATATCTCCCATGTAGTCAGCACCAGCGAATACGTGGAACTCTTTAGCAGGAGCTTCTTTCTTCAATGTAGTAATGAAAGATTGAATATCAGCTTCAGTTAAAGCTCCAGAGTAATATATATCATTAGTCCCTTCTTTTATCAATGAAGGAATAATACCATCACCAGAAACAATACTTGCTCCATCTGGAGATGCTTGGTTAAACATCAAAGCGTTTTCTCTATCTACAGCAAATTCAGCAGTCTGAGTTTCTTGGTCAGTATAAAACCAAGCTGAATCGTTGATATAAGTTCTAACAGCTAGAGCAGTACCACTAACTACACAGTTCTTTCTTAAGATGTTAGTTTGGTTACTTCTTTGAGTAGGCAATGTAGTTCTGTTGCCAACCCCAGAAGAACCTTCTGCAAAGTTAGATCCGATGTGACCTAATTTGTCATTAGCAGCCAATTCTGTGTTTAATGTAATTGTGCTATCATCAAGAGTAGATACAGTTATTTGGTTTTGCCCAACATCTACAGAATCAACAACAACAACTTGACCTGTTTTTAATCTATAAGTGTCTCCTACTAATACATAATCAACATACCCAGCAGTTAATGTTATAGTAATTGTTGCAGTGCCACTTCCAGAAGCTATAGTTGACACCTCCAACGCCTTTCTAGTTCTTTTTTGTTCAGCCCAGAAGAATCTTTGACTTGAAACTGCTTCTGATGATAATTTGTCAATCATCGCAGTAGCTAGGTACTGTGGGTATAAGTATGATAATAGTTCTGAGTACTCTTCAGCAGAGATACCAGATCCCCAGATAAATCCATCTTGATCTAATCCGAATTTGTTTTGTCCTGATTTTACAGGAACATTGGCAGCGTTGTTTAAATTAGTTACAGCAGCCTGTTGTGCTTTATTAGCCATTTTTTTTACGAATATTTAGCCCTTAGTGTCTCTAATGCACTTTGAGCTGGTGATACTTTGGTTGCGTTTGCGACAGGTCTTTCACCATTCTTCTTAACATTAGCATTAGATAGTTCATTCATCATATCACGAGTAGTCTCGTTCTTAGTCTTAACCTCTAAATGCTTAAAGATTTTCTCCTTATTCTCGATTAGCCATGAGTTCTCTAAGGCTGCTCGATGATTAATAGATCCGTCTTTGTTCTTCGGAATGATTAAATCATTAATAGTCCCATCTGTTAAATTTTTCAGTGCCTTGTTCTTTTCAGCCAACGACACATTCATTTTTACGTTTTTCCCACCAATGTTGAATTTGATCTCCTTAAAGTCTTTAGCCGTATCGTTTAATGCTGTCACAGCTTCTTCGATAGCTTTCTGACGTTGCGATGCTGCTTCCTGCGTCTGATTCTCGATAGCACTAAGTGTGTCCTCACGATCCTTGATCGTCTGGTCTTTTAACTTTTTGCCCTCTACCCTCATATGCTCTGGAGTGAAGTCGCTTAAGTAATTCTCATAAGCATCTTCATCTAGCACACCGTTACCATCAACGAAATACTGCTTGTTCAACTCCTTGAAGAACTCTTCTGGTGGTATATTATCATAGTTCGTCTTAGCTGTATCCAAGTAAGTTTTCCAGTCACCTCCCTGTGCTGCTATCTGATTTAGCTTTGCTATTTCGTCATTAGCGAAAGGAGAAGCGTTCTGTAAAGTCTTTAGCTCTTCAGCAGTCTTTTCTGAACTTGATTTCAAACTATTGACATAATCTACAAGACCCTTCTGATCTTTTATGTCCTCTAAACCAATACTAGAAGCGATGTCTGAAAGATAATCTGGTACTTCTGGTTCATCACCTAGCACTATATCTTCTTCTTCACCAACAGGCTCTTCTGTAGTTTCAGTTTCTTGAACTTGCTCCTCTTGAGGCTCTTGTTCAACCTGTTCTTCTGCTACTTCAGTAAAACCTTCTTCTACTGGTTCTTGTGTAGACTGTTCGGAGCTATCTACCTGCTCATTAGGCTCTCCTCTAAATTGGGCGAGAGCGTTCTTTCCACCATGTTCCATAATCGTCTAATCGTTTAAGCAATTATACTGTTCAAATGTTAAACCTAATTTGCACTTTCAAAGTTCATTAATCAATAGAATCTGCTTCTCTTTGTGCCCTTTGTTTAACTAAATCGTTCCTTAACCTTTGTTGATTGTTTTGCTCTTGAAGCATTGACTTGTTTCTAGCGTTCAAAGTATTAACTTGCATCTGACGTTCTCCCTTCAGCTTGTTCTCCATGCTTTGAGCTTCAATCATCTGCTGTTGCATCCTCTGTGCCCCTTCTGCTTTCTGTGCTTCTAATGCTTGTGCCATCTGAGCTTCTCTCTGTTGTTTCTCAACTTCACTCTGCTTGATCTCACGTTTCAACCTATCAATAGCTGTACGCTTATCTTTCTCTAGCAATAAGTCTAAAGCATCTGCTAATCCTAAACTTCCAGACTGAATAGCTGCCATAGTAATCTCTCTAATAGTAGACTCTTCAGTTAATGAAGGAGGTAATACATCTACATATACACCATAGTCTTGAAGATCTAAGTCTATATCTTGCTCTAAGAAATTAACTCCTACATCTCCTATAACACTAGCGTAATATTCTTTATGCTCTGCCCATGTCAATTTAATGAGTCCACTCATTTGAGTAAGTAGCCTTTCAGTAAATCTCTCTAAGCTATTAAATAAAGTAGATGTGTTTAGTGATGATTGGTTAAGCTGTGCTTGAGTAACACCCACACTAGATGTTTGGTAATTACCTGTTCTAACACTAGGTACTCCCATTATCATTTCAATCTCAGCATCTAGCGTCTGCATGATGCCTAAGTATTGTGTAATAGAACTAGAAAGAGTCATATCAAACTCCCTCATCCCATTAGACATCGAAGGTACTGGTACTCCATCTTTAACTGATGAATAAAACCCAATCCCTGCTATCTTTAAATATTTAAGAACATCTTCTATTTCCCAATCGTCTGGAATCATAGATGTATCATACATAAATCCTTTAGACCCTGCTCGTACCATCTGCAACTGCACTTGATACATACAGATGTTCTTTAGGTTTTGTAAAGGCTTTACCTGAGTTACAATAGATATAGACTGATTGTTTACGTAGTTAGGGATAACACCTATCCAGTTAGGTCTAACCATATCTGGATCGTCAATGTTACGAACCATATTCTCTACTACACCCCAATCTTTGATAAGCTCTCCTCCAATAAGAGTACCCTTTCTCCAGCACTTAACCCTTTTAGATACTACATCTTTCTTGCCCTTCTCTACTTTCTTGAAGTGTTCGTTACCGTACTTATCAACGCTTTTCTTACGCTTAATAGTCATCAAGTCCTGCCACTCTGCTTCAAACACTAATACCTTTAGGTTATCTCTAGTGCCTCTTACATAATGTAAACTTGAGTTGTTTACGCTATTGTAGTTGTTGTATCTATTAGCAAGAAACATATTAGCAGAAACACCATTAGCTTCTTTGATCTGATCTACTTCTGCTTTAGTGAGGTTATATTGGTCTGCTACTTCAGCTAAAGGCTTGTACTCCATTACACCGTAGAACGTACAGTCTTTTAAGTTGTCATCAGTAGCTGAGTAATCAAATATTACGTTACGTGGATCTTGCCTCTCCCATTGAGGAATACCGTTTACTATCTTTAGTCTACAAAATGCTCTACCAGCAATACATAGATCTCTGAACCACGCTAGTCTATGATACTCTAGGTCATACCTTTTAATCACAGCTTTTAAGCATGAGTACATTACTACCTCGCTAATGTCTTTGTAGTTTCTGAACCTCTCCTCAAATTCTTCATTAGTCTTAGGTAAGTCATTACGCATTAACGGCATACCACTAATCTCCTCTATTACACGAACATCTTCTTCAATGTTCATCTGAGCTAGTGTTTCCATCTTTGCATCTAACTTCTTGGCAGCCATGCTTTTATTCTGAGCGATAACCTCAAACTCATATCCCCTAGTGATGAGTTCCCCTTGAAGGTTCTCAACTTTAGGTCGTATAGAGTTTAAGTTCATCCACATAGCAGGGAGGGTGTCTCCGTTCTCTGTCTCTTGAAGGAATGAAAAAGTGTCTGAGTCTTGTGTTCCGTCATAGAAATTATAGCTTTCTTGCATGACAGAATATTGAGCATCGTATGTGCTGTTTAAGGTTGATCCTGTGATATTTTGAACAGCCTGTTTATGGTATTGCTCTTTCTTCTCAGAATCATCCTTGTTTATGTCGATAAACGAATAGGAAGATACCTCCATCTAAATGTAGTTACGTAACATTTATTCAACTATTTTTTTATGTTATTTGTTCAACGTCTAACTATTTTGCCACCTACTTTTTTAAACGACATGAAGTTAGGTCTAAGTGTTTTCGATTGTTCAACAGTCTGTGCTGGTCTATATTCATCCTGTAAAGATACACAAGCCCAACCAAAAGCAATAACCCTATCCGTATTTTCTGTACCGTATTTCTTAAACTCTTTAAGCAACTCTATGTCGTATATACCCTCTATGTACTGATCTGTATATTCATTAATACACCTTTCCATCTCTTTTCCACTCTGCTCAGTTTTTCTTATACCGTATCTAGGAATATACTTCTGCTTGATGTTCTTATGGTCGATAGGTGTAGGTTTTAATAAATGAGTAAGACCGTTTGACTTAAACCATTTTATCATACCATACCTGTTGTCCTCAATCAAACACTTAGTCTCATTATAATATATCAACGCTAAAGCAGCTTGTTCGTAGTAATCATCTACTAATGCAGGTCTATCTGTATATGAACATACTAACTTTGGAGGCTCTGACCCTACTTGTTTTCTGATAATCATAGTGGAAAGATCTGACGCTCTGGTGTTTACGTAATCGTGGTCTGCAGGATCGCAATTGTGCGTGGTGATATTCCTACATAAATACGTTGAAGTTTCGCAATGAAAATTATACACATACCCTTTGAACTCAGTCGTAATAACATCTTTAATTTGGAAATGAATATACTCATAGTCATCGCTAAACTGACACCCATGCTTGTTTAATGAACAGTTTTCCAGTAATGGCGTGTTGTTTAATTTAACTGAATCACATCCTGCTTCTACTAATTGCCTAGTCCAGTAATGGCTTATCCTTACCCTATATGTTTCTTTCTGATTAACCTTTTTACCTAATATATACGACTCCTTCTTATCCCTTAGTTTGTCTACCGATGAGATAACTCCTAAAGAAAATAACATATCTTGCAGAGATTCCATCATCTCTAAGTTGATGCTTACTATTTCTGTTACGTAGTGATTCCTTCGTTTATCTACAGTTACACATCCGTCTGAATCTATGTATCCAGCTATTATAGCTTTCTTGAAGTCGTGTGGTAAATACTTAACCCACTCTGGCATCTTCTTGCTATAAGAATACTTACCAAATTCTTGAACTATAAATGTAGCTAGTTGCTTGAAATTAAATTCAACGTCTACACAACTACTTCTTTTTGAGTTTAAGAAAGCAGATCTATTGAATGTTTTTTCTATGATGTTTATTAACCTTGATATAGTAGATTTTTCATCTACATTACACGATATAGTAAACTTACCATTTCTTGACACAGATCCATCTCCTAACCATAACCCTATGAACCACCAGAAATCTTCTTTTTCTAAAGGACTTTTAACGTATCGGTCTACCCTAGTTTCAATGCTGTCCCACATCTCTTGGTAGTTAGGTTCTATTACTTTTTTGTAGATATTAGGGTACTTTATCCATTGACCCTTCTTAACATACCTAGCTTCTAAAAAGTCGTAATCAAATTTTTGGTATGAATATTTCTCTCCAGCATCTCTTTTCTTTTTACCGTTATATCCTTTCTTATCTTCACTTATGTATATCGGATGCTCCCCAGTGAATTTTGTACTTCTAAATGTATTAGACACATGAATCTCATGTAACGAATCATTAATATCATACCTTTGAAGTTCTTTTATCTCCACGTAGTTCCCATCTTTACTCACTAACGATTCATTAAAAGAAACCTCTTCTATATTCATCAGACCTTTATCTGTCAATACTTTTTCTCCAGCAGGTAAACACCCACAAACATATCCCTTATGCAGTTCTCGTCTAGGTCGTTCCCACATATGTACCGTACCCTTTACAGGATCTGGATTCCATACTGCTATCTGCTCTCCTCCTTCTCCACTTCCCCACGTAAAATAACCTACCTCATGCTTTACAATATGCTCTGTTAATGTGTCTAGCTGTTGCTGTATGTTTTTTACATTACCAATACCATGTCCTTCTTTAGACATCAATGCCTCAGAACTGTTTAATGGATACTGTTGTAGAGCATCTAAATACTTAGTCATAGCATTTGCCTCTAACAGCCTACGTCTAGTATTGATAATACTCCATACGTTCTCTTCGATTAGAGGATTACCAAACTTATCACACCTATCCATCCACCCTGCAAACAGGAATCTTTCTAAGTTATAGACTTCATGCTTCATAAAGAACTCATGCTGTCCCATAGCTCCCTTCTCGATCTCTCCTGCTGTACCGAAGAATATAGGCACTCCTACTCTTTCTCTACCTAGTTCCAAACAAGGTTCTGTTAAAGAGAACATAGCTAAGGAGTTCTTAGTCTTACCTACCTCATCAAATACCCATTTACGTAATGCTCTACCTTCAAATGCTGAGTCAGTAGGTGCAACACAGAATATTTCTGAGTTATGTCCTTCTGTAATGGAGTTACCAAACTCGTCTTTAGTTTTTATCCCAAACTTAATATGATCTCTGGACTTACCTCCATCTACACTAGGTCTTAAAAAGTTAGGTAGGTTGTCATATATAAATTTAACCTTAGAAAATAAATCCCTTGACGATGCTTCAGAGTTAGCGTTCATACCGATGGTAATACCTGTATTCAAGATAGCATCATGTATAACGTCAGCAGCTTCCTTCCATGAGAAACCACCACGCCTTGCTTTTAAGCAGATAATACCTTTACCTTGATTTTCTTTACCTTGATCGCAACTCTCTACTAACCTAAACCACTCATTATCGGGCACTCTGAACTCTGGTCGTATTGTACCTTCTTTAGTGTGTTTGATTTTACAGTAGTTGAAATAGAAATACATCTTACCACATAAGATGCCATCTCCTTCAATGATCTTCCTAATCTCCTCCATTTCCCATACTTCCTGTTGTTGGTAGTTAAGGAACTTAGGAGCGACTGTACGCTTAATGGTACGTCTGTTCTTGGGGAATATTTTCTTACAAAATTCTATGTATCTGTCTACACTCTCGTCATCGTTTATATCGATCTTTGGTAGACTTTCGTATTTGTATAATTGCATAAGCGATTATGTTACCACTTATGCAACAATACTTTTAATCTTTTTTGTTCATATACCTAATAAAGAAACCTCTTATCAAGTCGCTTGGATGTAGTTCCTTACCTTTGTTTTCAAGTACAGACAAGTATTCTTCATACTCTTTTAACAAATCTGTTTCATGTGTATAAACACTAAATACACTATGCGACAATACACCCATAATCATGTCGTAGTACATTCTCACAACCTTAGACTGCGGTAGCCTATCTGCTTCTGATAAATCTTTTAGAAACGAAGCTATCTCGTATAATTTTATTTCATCTTCTCTGTTCATATCAATAAATATCCCAACACCATATCGGTGTTTTGTCCCCCATATAAGCACCACTTACGTTATATGTAAAATATTCAATCGCATCTAATCCTTCCATATCCTTTTCTAGTATTTCAAGGCATTTAGATACAGAATATATTAACCTCATTTCATTTTCTTCAACACCTATTACAGCATCGTTAAACCCATCTGCAATTAAAAACTCAACGTCTGGGTATCTTTCAAATATTTCCTCTAATATCATTCTAATAAATCTGTTGGTTCATAAGTATATTTACTATTATCAATCTTATACATAGGGTTCATCCCTGCTTCATCCTCAAATCCTACTCCTTTAAACTTCATCTTAAAAGGAGCAAACTGAGGTGTTGGTCTACCTCCAGTTCTACTGTCTTTTATTTTCCTAACATGAACTTCTGTCCACATATAGTTCTCTGGGTCATTCTTGTTCCTATGAATAGTTAAGAAGTCATCTACCCTATTAGCTAATATAGAACCTCCGTAGGTATCGTGTTCCGTAGGAGCTACACTAAGACCATCTTCTGTCTTTGCTCTTGCACTACCTGTATGTGGATGGGCATTTACCCATATAGCAGTGTTAGTTGCTCTTATAAACACCCTAGAGTCATTACAGAACTCATGTAGGTATTTATGCTCTGACATCTTACTAAAGTCTCTCTTAGTTTTCTCACAATAGTCAGTCCTTACTTTTAATCCGTTATAAGGATCTAACAACAGACCATCAATACCCTTAGATCTATACGCTGTTTCAAACACATCCTTGTATGATAGTGCAGAACCATCCTCAGTATATAGTAGCAAAAAATGTTCATCTACCCATTTATTCGCACGATAAAGTTCAGCATCACTGAGTATAGCAGGTTTCTCTCTGTATTGAAGTAAGCTCTCTCCTACCATCTTGCTAGTGTAGAACTCACATAGACTCATTCTGATGTCAGCAGTTTTGTTCTCATTAGCATATACAAGAAACTTAAGGTTATGCTTCTTAGCATATAATACCCATAAGTAAAGTATAGCAGTAGTTTTACCTAAGTTGGCATATCCATTTACACCAACGAAGTTACCTCTTTTAAAGCGAAAATAACTGTCTAAGCCGTACTCTCCTATAAACCCACAGTCTAGTCCAAGCTCTATGTTACCCTTCCTAAAATCGTCTATATACTGCCTATCTTGATCGTAAGTAGATATAAGTGCCTTACTCATATATTGTCTTTTATAAACTTAATGTGTTTTTCCTTAGTATCTAGGTACTCTCCAGTTCCTTCTATGTAAAAAATTCTTCTTTCTGTATCTAATCGGATTAGGCGATGTATCTTCTTGTGGTCTTTAGTATGAAGCAATATTACATCTTCAATCTCAAAGTAGTTCCAATGGTGTAGCTCTACACTCTTATCTAAAAATGGATACATCTTGCTCCTTAAGTTCTTGTACTCACCAGCACCCTCCCAAGGACTTCTCTCTTTGCGTTTTTTGTTGTAGTTAAGCCTGTGGTATTTATCTCTATTACGCTTCCGTTCCTTCTCAAACCACTCCTTATCTTGAGCTTTCTTCTTGTAGTTTTTTAAGTTATCCTCTCTGGTACAAATAATACATTTGTTTACATGACCATCAGCCATCTCTTTGTTCTTGTAGAACTCAGTCAGCTCTTTCTCGGTATTGCAATTATAACATTTCTTCATACCAGAAAGGTAACACTTATTTTTTAGAAAGGCAAATCTCCTTCATCATCATCGCTACTTCCAGCTCCAACTTCATCAAATTTCCACGCATCTAATGACTGCATAAAGCCAGACTTTCCATTCTTCTCCCATTTACGCCCTCTTACGTTAAATTCAAACGCATAAGACTTACCTTCTTTAATCATCTCTCCCTTTTCAAAGTTTTTACCTTTAAACTCAACCATTGCTTGATTAGGGTAGTCTTTGTTATCAGTAATGTCGATATATACTTCACATATATTAAAATCATTACCTACTGTCTTGTTTTTCTTTCCTAGAACTTTTCCTGTGATATTCATTTCTCTTTAACTACAAATTTTTTAAAATCTTTTACTGTATGGTTCAAACACTCCATTATAGAATAACCCTTCATGTAATGTCTGATCTCTGCTTTAATTGAATCATTCCTCTTACGGAGGAAGCTAACCGTATT
>Ga0070753_1001213_pt1 | contig 14802 bp, 20 predicted proteins | sample VirMetDEL_Aug_31_FD_77441 | JGI IMG/M metagenome (GOLD analysis project Ga0070753, IMG submission 77441) | Aqueous microbial communities from the Delaware River and Bay under freshwater to marine salinity gradient to study organic matter... | ecosystem: Environmental > Aquatic > Marine > Coastal... | reverse complement strand
GTTTAACCACTTTAGTTTTTTCGCTTTCGTCGGTCTGACACATTCGTATTCCCAAACTCCGAAAAATTCTTTATTGTCATCGTCCTCGAAAGAAATCTCTAACTTGAATATCATTTACCTATTTCCTTTAAATTTTCGCGGGATATCACTTGGTATGCCCCTTTATTGTATGGGATCGAAACAGTGTACTGCGAACTAATTTCTTTTCGGTAGGATTGGTCAACTTTGGGTTTACTAACGACAGGGGTGTCGTTTGAGGGGTAATTATCTGGTCGGTAAGCTGCGGAAGTCGGGAGACTCGTAAGCTCTTCAAATTTTGTTTTAGGTTTTACTTTTCGCGGGGAAGTCTTACGTTTCTTTCCGCTATAGTCGTGTCTTATCGAACCGTATACGATCATTGCTTTCTCCTTTCTTGGTAGCGCGTACTATTTAAGGTTACGCCCCAGTACCGCGAAAGTAAAGCAGTACCGGGACGGGGACCATTACCCCTGACTAATACGGAAAATCCAAGCTCCTACAGGTTCGTTCCACGGCTCCATATTACGTTGCCTACGAATTACAAAAGCTTTTCCAAGCTTCTTGCTTGTTTTATTCATTAAAAACCTAATTCGTTCAAAATATATTTTTTCAATTTCTTCTGAAGATGCATCTGTTTTTCTCACATCCCCAGCTAGTTTTTGAAAATGTCTAAAATTTATAAAGACAGAATCACCAACATCCATCGCTCGAAGCGTATCTAAAATTGGTTGATATTTCGAGCCGCCTTTAGAATTATTTGAACTCCACGGTTCTTGTTTTACTATTTCTAAATTCATTTCTTTCTCCGAAAATGAGGGGGCTTACGCCCCCGATCAGTTTAAATTTGCTTGATATATCCCTCTTCAATCAAGCGAGCTTTGTAGTACGCCACGATGCGGCGCATTTGTTTATCAGGGTTCTTAGTATTTGGCATTGCGAGGTGGCCCTCTTTAACTGCCAATTGCACTAAGGCTAGAAGCTCAAAACCTTTCGGGTCAAACTTTGGGTCTTCTATATCCTGCATTGCAGAGATCATGGCAACAAACTGTGGGGTTTTTTGCCGAGTCTCACTAGCTAATTTGCCGGTATACTCAAAGCGGTGCGCTCGGCTACTGCTTTTTTGTACAGGGGCAGGAATCGAAAGTTTCGCAACTGGGGCTGGTTTGGCCGCAGGAGCTGCTTTTCGAGGTGACGCTTTTTTAGCAGTCGGGGCTGCTTTTTTAGTGGCTGTTGCCATCGTACTTTCTCCTTTATTGGTTTCTACTTTCTTTGCCTACTAATTTGTTAGCAGAACAATTACTTTACTACAGAGCAAATGGAAAGTAAAGCAGTATTACTTGACTCTCCAGACTCGTACTCCGCTTTGCTCTTTGCCTTTGCTATCTTTTTCAAGACGTACCCGCAATACAAATTTCCATTCCGGTTCTTGCTTTGCGCCAAAGGTTCTTGTAGATTGGTCCAGCCTGTTCTTTAGTCGTTTAGCGTTATCTTCATCCGCATCTGGGCGGAAAAACAAGCTATTGTTGACTTTAAACTTAGGCCATGGGTAACGCATAGTGTTCCGTGTATCCGTAGGGATAGGAACATTGTCGTCTAACTCTATATCATTCCATTCATCCATTTGCTTCTCCTAACTCTTTCATCCGGTCTTTTATAGGTTTAGCCCACTCGCTGATGATTTCATCACTAGTTTGTGGGCCTCCGATATTATCAAGAACTACGCTAGAAAAGCCGCAGTCCTGATCATACATTTTAAGGGCGATTAGCTCTGACAATTTCTCAGGACTTAAACTACCCTCCTTATCTCGAAGGGTAGCCCAAAGCTCGCTGACAAAATCGGCATCCAGAACTAAACTATTGTGTAGTCTTTTTACATCACCCATGTCTATGCCGCCTCTGCGTATTCAATTGCCATTTTGTAAGCCTTTTCCTTACGTTTTGAACCATCTCCGATTAGGGAGTTATACACTCGGTTTTCACCGCCGCGCATATGGTCTTCAACATAAGTTACTGCATTTAAGGCTCCCCACCAAGTTCCTGCTGAAGATTTAAGCAAAGCTCCGGGAGCACGCTCAAGGGCTTCAACAACATTGCGGGTTGTGCGATTAAACTGGTCAATTAACGGGCCTTCTTCGCCAATCTTCCTGCCTTCAGCTTTAAGCTGGGCATTCTTTAACCGCTCCTCGATTACATCGGGCTGGTATATCCGACCAATATATTCGAGGACGTTAGCATGAGGCGCTTTCTTCTTGGCTAAGAACTCAGCTGACTCTCTAAACAGCTTGCTGGTATCGTTAGCTAATCCGAGGGTTTCAGCAGCTTGCTTCGCCATATCTGCATTAAACTCTCTAATGTGCGACATACTGAAGTGCGCTTTCCCGTTAGAAAAGGCTAGTTGGAGAGTATTGTTACAAACTACTCTTATTTGCGTGTACCGAGCGGTTAACGCGTGACCGGCTTCGTGAGGTTGGTGTAACAATAAATAACCACCAATTTGGTCCTCTCCGGGAAGTTCAAACGTATCGGCTAATTTCGCAAGCGCCCAGATACTTTTACCGCCACGTAAACTACCAGCAGTTTCCATTGTCATTTGCGCTGCCGTAGTAAAATCAGAAAAGAACTGGAAGATCTTCTCGTTTTGTACCGGTAAGTACTTGGGACCACAATGGGACAGTATTGAATTGTCCGTATCGCGTACAATAAAGAAGCTACTAGGCGTTTGCATTAGCTCCATACCGTCTTCGCCATACTCAGGGGTGGTTATCGTGTACCCCGGACGTTTACTACCTGTCCAATCTAGTTGTGCTGCAATCATCATTTCCTGTGGGGTGAGGTTGGGGTCCACTTTAACACCTTCTCGGTGCCAAGGAACCTCTCCGGTCCACGCCATACTTTCTACTGCTGCAACCATTTCGTTCTCCTTTCTAGGTTTTTTGGTAAACGCCGTGTGCGCTACCTATTACCTACTTTAGCGGGGAGTAAAGCGAAAGTAAAGCAGTAACTTAGAAGCCGGGATTAAACAGAATACCCGTAAAAAAGCCCATAGCTGCCAGAACTTTCGGCCAATTAAACGGCGCGTCTGTCGTATACTCCGCTTCGCTATTCCAAGTTAATGCTTCGATATGCTTTATATCTGCGGGAATTTTAAATACCTTGATCGTTTTATCTTTCTTAGCAAGAACATAGCATTCTCCCCCATGACTTGCTCGAGTGTAGAGCCATGCTCGCTGCATAGGCCGTAGACCGATTTGATTACCTCGAACGACTTTTAACTCGACCCAGATCTCTCGACCTTCGAAACAACCATTAACGTCAGGGATACCGGAGGCAGTAGCCCCCGACTCAATCCGCTGCCAATGGATACCAGTAGAGTTGACTCGTAACTGTTTCCAAAGGAGGCTTTCTTTAGGCATTATTCCGGCCAATAAGTAGAGTGAACTTTCGATTATTCTTAGCAATCTTAATCGGAAATCGTTCTAGCCATTTCTTATATTGGTCAACTAACTCATCTCCAGTGTACTTCCGAGATAAGAGTTTCCAATTTTCCTTAGCTAGATCTCCTCCCTGATAGTAATCCCCATCCCCCATTTGACATCGGATCACTATCTGTGAAATTCTTTGTTTAGTAAGCCCATACTCTTTCCCAAGTTCTTGTAGAGTGAGGGTAGTCGTAGAGTACTTATTAAAAATTTCCTCGTAGAGTACGATCTTTTCTAGTTGCCTATGCTCAGTAATTCCACTAGTCATTATTTAGCATCTCCCCATGTTTCTCCAAATTCTGAATCCACCGTTAACGGCACCGATAAATCTACACAAGACGACATATGCTCGACAACTGCTTTAGATTGCTCATCGTTAAAGATAGAGTAGTCCAGCTCATCGTGAATTTGGATATGAGGAACGAAGCCCTCCTTCCATAGACTCAACATAGCCAACTTAGTCATATCCGCAGCGGATCCTTGTATCAGTCGATTAAGTGCCTTATAGGTATAAGAGCGTTTAATCGCTGGTCCATATCGCTCTCGGGCTTCTTCCTCTGGGAGCGGTATAATATCTCCAGAGTTAGCTTTCCAATGGTCAAACCGACACTGTCTTCCCCCTAACGTGTTGATATACCCACGTTCGTTAGCGATTCTGGTACATTGAGCCTGTAGAGCACGGACAAAAGGAACTCGTTCGTGGTATCTATTTATTAGCGACATCGCTTCGTCAGGCTCTAATCCTAATTCTTTAATCAATTTAGCTTGACCCATCCCATAGGTCAGACCGAGATTAATATTCTTAGCTTGTTTCCTAGGGATACCCGCCATATCAGCTACGATCTGGTGGAAATCTGCTCCGTCTTCCGAGTAAGCCTTAACCGCATCCTCAGCGCCCCGTAGACCGAGTTGCGAGGCGTAATGCACCGTTAGACGAGGCTCTTGCTGGGAGTAATCGAATACGCCCCATTTAGCCCCTTCTTCCGGTAAGAAAAGTGATCGAATCATTTTACCTAATTCGGGATCACGGGCAGGGACTTGTTGTAGGTTAGGGTTGGTATAACTAAACCGTCCAGTAACCGTTCCCCCACCGTCACTGCGAAGGGGATGGGCCTCGGCATGAATTCTTCCGTTTACGGTATGCCCTAGAATCATCTTCTCAATAAAAGTCGTTCGGGCTTTATTAATCTTTCGGATTTGTACAATAGTCTGTGGAAGCTCATGCTCATGGGCCTCTAACCACGGGGCTTGAAAGCTTGCCATACCTTTTTCGGTTTTAGGATACCAAATATTGTTTTCTTTAAAGGCTTTCTCGATTGATGCGTTAGCCCAGATCTCGACGGTCGTTCCAAACTTACGTTTAAACTCAACGTACATCTGTTGTTCACGCTTAGATAGTTCTTCACAAACTTGCTCGGCTCGATTTGTATCGATCCTTACTCCCTTTAATCTCATTTCAAGAAGTAGTGGAATAAGGTCGCATTCCATCTGAAAGATTTTCTGTAACCCACCTGCTTGTATCCGAGCTGAAAGGTTATCCCAAAGCTTTAAAGTTAGGACTGCGTCTTGCTCGGCATACGGTCCTACATACTTAGCCGGTAATTGGTGTAACCCTGATTTTGCGTTAACACCCCATGCTTTAGCTGCTTGATCTAATAAACTCTCATCCTTCACCTCGGCGCAATAATCTTTCCCTAGATTGTTAAGCGAATACGATCTACGATTCTCATCGAGTAGAGGTGCCGCAAACATCGTGTCGTACATCTGGGTTTTTATATTAATCCCTTCTTGCTTTAACCATCCTGCGTCATAGAGAGCGTTGTGAAATATCAAAGAACCAGAATGAGACTCGACCGTTCGTTTCATCCATCGGATTACAACGTCCTCGTCCAAATTACCACCGCCTGAGTGACGGATAGGTAGGTAGCCTGACCAAGATTTAGAAGCTAACGCGATTCCAACAATATGTCCGTCACCGGTTGCCCATCCCGGACCTCGACTAAGTAGAGATGGGTCGTAGGTTTCTAAGTCTATTGCTATCGTTTCTTTCGGATCGAACTTGGGTAATACGTCTGGGGCATTCCAGTCACTATCCGGGGTAAACAAAGGTAGTTGATTACTCATCCTCATCCTTCTGAATAAGTTGAACCATTTCTTCGCCGTGGCGTACAAAATGCTCGACTAACAATAAATACCTACGGAGATCTCCGATATCGTCAAGTAAACCATCCTCTCCGGTATACTTATCACAAGCTTCGAAAATATCCCAGTTTACCGATTTAGATTGTTGTTCAATCCTATCGAACTTCCGAGCTAACATCATAAAGGCTCCGGTGCCTCCTCGACGTCTCCAAGAGTTTCCATAAGATTTCTCAGCGGTCATTAGCTGCGTTAAATCTTTTTGCGCAATGAAACGCATCTCTTCCCATTTCTTATCCATTTTTATTCTCGTAGTTAGTTCTTCGGGCATGGATCCAGTTTGTACAAGCGGCTTCCCAATCGTCGGCTTTAATTTCTGAAATAAATTGCTGAGCTTTGACATAGTTCCGTTCCTTATGGCAAATAAAGGCATTAACCATTGGTTCTAATACCTTGTTAAAAAATGAATTTCTATAAGAAACACTATCAAACGTATTAGTATCTAGGTTCCAATTCAATTTACACAGACGCTCAATAAAATGCTGGCATTCATACACGAAACTTTCGGAATGGCTAACTAAAGGTAGAGTTGAGGGATACCACATAAACTTTGTGAGTATTCCTAGTCTTGCGTTATTTTTTAGTTTTTCCCACTGAGGATTTTCATAAATATGAAAGCTATCGCTAACTTGATAATAAGTCCCCATTTCAACACCAAGAGCCGCTGCGATATACTCCTGCAACACTGACATATGAACTACGTTAGCGCCATACGCTCCCCAGATCATATCGTTCGAGCGATTACAAACTGTCATCTGAAGTTTATTATCTCGAATCTTGAAATAAATATTAGTATTACAGGGAACGTCTTTACTTGAGTTTTCTAAATCATTAACGGCATCCCACATTTGAAGAACCGCTCGACGGCTATCAGGGTCTTGTTTAAGAATATTTATAATGTAGGGGATCTGGTCGAAATCGAATTGATTCATCCACCTATAACCGTAGGCCCCGTTTAAAGTCTCACCGTCATCTGAAAACTGAACCATTCCTGCGTTAAATTTAATAATCGGATCTAGTTCGTGCGACCCTGCAATCATCCAAATCGCTTCGATTAGATGGAAGAATGGGTTAGCGTCTCGAGTTTTATCGAATAAGACTCTTTCCCAAGGTCGAGCATAAACAGTGGTTACTGGCTCGTTAGCTTCTAACGTAACACCATTCCGACTTTCTTGCTTCCGATAGTTTCCTGCTAATTGAAAGAGAGCTACTCCCTCATTAAATGCATCATTAACATTATTAACTTTAATAACCTTCATAAATACTCTCTATCTGCTGCTTAATTATGAAATCTATTTCAAACGGTTTAAGTCCAGTGCGCTTGTTAATATGGTCAAGCGCATCTTCGTAACCGTTCGGTATTTCTCTGTTGTGCCAAGCGAATTCTAAAAACCTAGCGTAATGTGCAAGCACCTCATCGCTATATTGGTCATGAATCGCTAAACAGTGTTCCTTAAGTTTACCCATCTACTTTCTCCTCTTTCTAGGTCCTCGATTAAAGGACGGTTTCTTTCTTTATAGTTATAAACGCTTCGTGTACGCCCTTCTTTATTGCTTATCCGAGAATATTTATCGAACTCACATAAAGCTCCTTCGATCTCTCTCATCTCAAACTGCCCTGAGAAAATATCTGCTACACATAACGTTGGGTCTGAACTTTGTGTACAAATCCAATAAAGTTCTTGCATTTCTTCATTCCAGTTATGGCTTCTACGACAAAACTCTAAGGGTCTTCCTGTTAATCTATTTAGTCCTCGCATTGCTCCGGGACCAGCGTTCGCCCAAGTTTTAATATCAGTTGCATCCCGTAACAAATAAGTATGTCTAAGATCTGTAACAATCTCGTAGGAGACAAAGGGTCCGATATACGGGTATTGAAGAAGAAAGGCCCAAGCTTCTTCCAGCGTAGTTATCTCCTCCAGCTTTTTAATCAGCTCATGCCTATGGAACCAGATATGAGAAACACATTCAGCGACCCCTGTTACTTTGTCCATACGGTTAGGTGTTTTAACAATATAAGCACCCGTTACCCATTTAGGTTGTTTCCTAATCTCTCGGATTGCTTTTTCTCGATCCCATTCGAGATGAAGGTTATGGTCGAGAAGCGTTCGCCCTGTTTCAATTAAGTTAAAGAACTTAAAGATAATCGTAGCCATAACTACGTCAGGACTATCTTTTAATGGATCTCGGATATGCTCCCTAAACCATCGAGTCGTGCGGTCATCCTCTCGGAAGACTTGACAAAACTTAAATTGTTTAAGTATTTCATCTTCGGTCCACGGTGGTTCTTTCTTTTCATTTTCTTTTCTATATCGAATCATTTCTCTCTCGCTTATCCAATATAGATAAGTCTCAAGACGTTCTGGGATAAATTGCTGCATACTTATTCTTCTTCCACTACTATCTCAAAAGCTTGGTTAATTTTTTCAGCGACTAAATCGATAAACCAATCGCTTTGTAAAATATTATCAAGTTCTTTTTCAATTAAGAGTTTTATCGCACTTTGTAGACTAGGGTCTAGGCCGGTGACGATTTCTTCTTTACGAGGTGTTGGTGTAAAAACTAAATCCATTAGCGGGGCTTCCTTAGCGTCCATGCGCAGTTATTAGAAACTTGAGGAAAAAAGACTGCTGCGACCATTCTTAAAAACTGTCGGCCATACCGAGCACTAAGCATCTCGAATTGTTTCGGACTCCAACTAGGAAGGCCAAAGTCGTCGACATTATGTGTACGCATTGCTCGACGTAATTTAGGAATCTGGATGAACGTACCTACAACCGACTGAAGTTCCCACCGTTTCTCCAGCTCAGTTTTAAGTTCCTCAAACCCCCACTCGTAAACATGATCCTCGGGTAACTTATCATTTGACCCATCGTGGTTAGGTGTTGTGAAATAGAGTAGACCTCCGGGCTTGGTCACTCGATCTACCTCATCGAGCCAAGCTGGTACAAACTCAGGTTTCATATGTTCGATAACTTCGGTAGACCAGCAAAAATCTTTCGAGGCGTCCGGTGCATCTAAAATCGGGTTTACCGTTAAATCTTGGATCGTAACGGTTGCGTTAAAATTCTTTAGCCATTGGGAATCGTTAATATCTCCGCCGCCGTTCGACCACCACGGGATCTCTCGTAGAATTGCTGGGTCAATATCGAAACCGTGGTAACTAGAGATTACGTCTGATTTTTTCACAGTGTAAGCTTTATATAAATTCCGTAGAACCCACAGCTCGCCGCAACCGATTTCTAAAACATCTAGCGGCATTGCCAACTCAATTGATTCCTCAATACACAACGAAGATATCTTATCGAACCGACTAATATGCGTTAACTCGTCAGGTCGCCAGTTGGCTAAAACTCCAGCACCAGCAATATCCATTCTAGTGTTCTTACTGTCGTTCTCGTTTATCTTTAAATTTTTCCTAATGGAAGCCATGTCTTTCTCCTTTACTAATTACTTAAATTTTACTTTAGCAGCTTTACCAAAGTAAAGGACTTTATATTGGAAAGTACTTTTGCGAGCGAGGTTCGATTAAATACAGATTTTGTTTAGCGCGAGTTAACCCGACATAAAATACCCTCGACTCATCGTCAGGATTTTTCTGGTAAGAGTTATACACTCGACTAGATAAATCTGTCATCAAAATTACGTTAGTCGCCTCACCACCTTTAGCAGCGTGGATCGTCGATAACCGAATTCTAGGTTCTTTAGTGATCTTTTCTCCGCGACGAAGCATCGCCCGAATGTAGCTACGCTCACTAACAGACATCCCGTCGAAAATATCGTACCAATATTCATTCTTTAGCGAAGGTATGTGAACCTTAGCCGTTTCGAAGGTGATGAAGCTGTCAAAGTCTAAACTCGAGAGGGACTTAGGTACGCGGATCTTAATGTAAGAAAGGATATTGATAAGCTCGGTCACGAGGATAGAGCGCCCTGCTCTTATGGTTTCCCAATCCTTAACTGACTTAACCTTTTTCTCTGAAATACTGGAGCGATTTTTATTTTTAAAAAACCAACCTTCCGAACGACAGTAAGTTTCCACACCTTCTAGTAGGTAATTAGTCCTCGCAAGAACTAACCAATCACTTTCAGACATATCAATTGACTCGTAAGAGTTTTCCCACTGCACTAATCCTTTCTCTTTTCGAGGTGCCCACTTTTTTGAAACTCTCGAGGCAACCTGACCGATACACCGAGTAGCAATATCATGAACGCTAGACGGTATCCGATAAGACTGCTGGAGAATTATCGCGTTTTTTGAGTTGCGGATTAGATAGTCAACATCGGCCCCTGCCCATCGGTAGATCGCCTGATCATCATCTCCTGCGATATAGATCCGATCAGCATGGTCACATAGCTTACGAACTACGGCCCATTGCAAAGGGGATAAATCTTGAGCTTCATCAACAAACATTACATCTAAAGTTGGTGCGCGGCCCCGTTTCAAAAATGATTCGAGCATATCCGTATAGTCAAGAAGCATACGGTCACGTTTAAATAAATTTAGTCCTCGGGAAAATCGCTCTAGCTCAAACCACCCTACTACGTCATCAACATCCTGCCACTGTTCCTGTAACGAGACTTGTCGCATCCTCGCTAAGTTTTCGATAAACAATAAACGGTCATCTTTTGAAACGCTAAAGATACTACCGTCATCTGTATTTATCGAACCAGCTAACCTCAAGTTCAGCTTATCATTTAAATCCTGAAAGTCTTGGCTACCTAATACGCTATCCTTAGATAGACCAAGTTGTAAAAAGCATAGCGAGTGGAGCGTCCTAAAATAAGGCAATTGTTTTTGACTAATATCAAAACGCTCTAATGCTCTAGTCTTTCCTTCCTTAACTGCTTGCTTAGTAAACGTAAAGAATCCAATCCGTTCAGGCTCAGTACCTCGTTCGAGTTCTTCTTCCAGCAACCCTAACAAGGTACTTGTTTTACCTGTGCCCGGAGGCCCCAATATAACTTGTGCTCTCGCCGATAAAGTCATATTGGACTCTCGTTAAACTCTGGGAGTTCGTGGCTTTCGTTTTGTGACTCAAACTCTGGGATATGCCAGACGTTTACACCCTTACCTTTAATGTTAAAGAAATAAGAATCACCCTTAACATCGCGCAATCGAGCAGTCAGCTTACTCCGGTGATAATCTCTAAAGTTTTTCCTATGTAGGAAATCCATTAGGTCAGCCAGCCTAAAGTAAGTTCTACCCCGATCGCTCCAAGGTTTCCCAAGTAGCAGCTCGTCTTTTTCCCTAGCCGGTCGTTCGGTACAGAAAGTTTCTAAGAGTTCTGTAAAATGACCTTCAGTGGAAGCATCCTTCGGTACTTCAATAATAGTTAGCTTATCTAACAACTGTTGAATCACCTGCCTCCAGACATTTTCTCGGACTTTAGGTGGTATCGAGTTTAAACGATCCATACATTTACGCTGAAACTTGGTCTGATTTAAAAGCTCCTCAGTCTCAAGTTCTAGTCGGCCTCCCTCAACATCGAGGAACCATATCGGTGGGTCACTGTTTTGTTTAGTAAGGTTACTGAACAAAGGAGTTCCTCCCGAAGCACCGACTCCAAATTTTCGAGTGCGGCATAGGGGACTATTACAATGACTAGATATCGGCTGGTCATTACAACGGTAAAAGTAATCCTTCTTTTGGACTTGCTTGCTAATCGTTAAAACTTCTTGAGCACCTAGTGGGGGTTGCATATACTCGTGATTGACAGTCTCGAGGCGTTTTTCCCAATCGTCTGCGTACTTCTTTCGTAAAAATACTCCAATATTAAATAGCCCAGAGTTTCGCATCCCCTTGGGGAATCCTTGGGCAATTAAGTGCTCTAAACAAGGTGGTGAATGCTCTAACCACTCAATATTCTTTATTGCAGGAGCCGTATCTAAGTTAGATAGTTCTTCTTCGGTAAGTGTAATCGTTTCAATATATTCTAAAAACTCAGGGGGCGTAAAAGTCTTACCCGTTGGGCTAAACCCATACCGAGTGGAATCTTCCCCGCCAAAATAAGGCATGTTTAATGCGCTACCACGATCTCCTCTTTCTAATAATAGTTTAGTTTGTTTTGGGAAAATTTCTGAATTCCCAAAGCCTATGGATGCTGCGACTTGACGAAGTTTTTTCTGCATTAATGATGCAGGAACTGGGTCAAAGACAAACAAAAATAGATGCGCTCCACCGCTTTTTGAACGACAGACAACTAAAGGTAGCTTAAACTTTTTCAGTTTCTTAGCCAGACCTTTCAGGTCAAGAGGGTACTCATCGATATCGATAGCGCCCCAAACACAGGAATTAGTCTCGTCTATAGAGACTATCCCTATGCTCTTGGTTCCTTCTAGGTGTTCTCGCCACAAATCATTTAACTGATCTTGAGTTAAAGTTTTTGATATTGTGACAACTTGACCTTTAGCCTTTCCGTCTTCTCTCGTTTCGCTAGTTGGTGTGAAAACACTATATGCATGTCGTAGCCCAGCAAATTTCTGAGCAAACTCTTTTTGTAACGACATTTCTCACCTTCTCTATTAAAACGGGATATCATCTCCAGCAACGACAGACTCGTCGTCAACAGCACTTTCTTGTTTGACATTAACAGCACCGGAACGGGCTGCGGTCATAAAGTCTCGGGCTAATCTTGCGATAGCTAAAGGAGTTCCTTTTTCTTTTTCAGCGGTAAAACCATACCAGCTTCCGAGATCGTTAGATTGTTCTACCGTTTTGACACGGTAAATATTAGCGAACATCGGAGCAAGAACCATATCCCCTGCTGAGTTTTTTACCCTAGCTGTTCTAAGCATCGAGTTCCAACGGCGAGAAAAACCAAGCCCACTAGACGTAAAGCTTAATAACGCTTCTTCTGGTTCTTCTTCGTTGTTTACAATCATTGCGAAATACTGAGCGGTTTCTTGTACTTCATTACCATTAGCCAGCATGTACTTCTTTTTATCGTTCTGCGTACATTCTTTTAGAATATCAGCTGTGTGGTCTGCATTAACGATACCACCCCCAGCGTCTCTAGGAACCCATTCGATATACTTTTTAGTATACGCACACGGAACAACTAGAAGCCCTTCGTCACCGTCATATAACTGATTAGTTACAGTATTGAACATCATACCTTGGGCCGCGCCCTCGATATATTTACCGTTACTCTTTTTAAGTTGAGGAGATCCTGATTGCAAGACTCGAATAAACGGAATCGCATAATCTTCAGAACTTGTATCTTCTAACCCTGTACCGCCCGAGAGTAAGTCGTCGTCTAAGACTAAAACTTCACTGCTTGAGGCTTGTGTAACTTCTTTATTCGCCATAATTGTTACCTTTTCCTTTCTATTTTTGAGCGGGAACCCACGTAGATCCCGAATGTTTCGGAAGGCATATCCTTCCCTTGCGTGAGTTGTTCTTTCACAAACGCTTTTAGCGTCGATGGGTGAACAGCTTGTTTAACGCTAGGCATTAACCCTAACTGTTTGAGGGTATCGACAGCGTGTTCGGCTTGTCTATCCTCGTCTTTTCCAAAATTAACACTTACTTGGTTTTTAATCAGACCACCATGCCCATTATTCTGTAACCAAGAAAAGGCATCTGCCGAATTCTTTTCTGAAATATGGGCTTGGTAAAACGGATTAACTGAAATTTTAAAACCATCAGACGTAACAAACTCCATTAAATTGGCAGCTTGCATCGCTTCAGGTAGTTTTTGTTCAGCAACAAGTCTTAATTCTTCCTTCTTAGCTTTAAGGAGAGTTTCTATCTCCTCGATCGCAGTTTGCAGTTGAATCTGTTCCTGAGCAATTTCAGAAATAGATTTTAATTCTTTATCAGGAGTAGCCTCGGTCCATTCTTCTACACTAGTAGTACCGGTTAACTCTTCAAAAGAAAGTTCATTATCGTTAGACATCTAAAGCTCCTAGATTTTCTGAATCGGATTTAGAATACAGGTCTAGTTCTACCCCATAGTAATCACGAGACTGCCTATCCCATTTTAAGACCTTAAATCTTCCATGGTTTATAGCAGCTGCGACTGCGCAGCATAGTCCTATTGAAGCAGGATCGCCCATTAATAGTAGGTAATCCTCGTCGTTGAACCCGGATAAAATCCGTTTCACCGTTCTAACAGCGGGAGCTGTCGTTAGCATTAGATTAGTCTTACTAGGTAGGACTACTTCTAACTTTCCAAAATTAGAGGCAGAAAGGACATTGCGTCCCTCAACCTCCTGTACCACATAAACAGTCATATCTTTCTCCTTTATAACGGACACTTACTTTAGTAAATACTTTTTGCAAAGTAAAGTACTTTCTACTGAAGAAGCAGCTATTAAATTATTCCTATTAGTCTATCTTAAAACTTTTTTCTTTTTATGAAAAAATAAACAGAATCGTCTAATAAACTAATAGAACTAATAGAGTATACCTTAACTCCTTTAAAAATAAAAAGAAATTGTATGAAAGAAAACTAATAGAATTCTATTAGATATTAGATTTATAAGAAGGACAGGAGAAAAGTTCTTCATCATCATATAAAATATTCTTATTAGATATATACTATCCGCTAGAACTTAGAAAGGACGAAGCTATGAAGTATGAGTTTAAAACGACTCCGTATGCTCATCAGACAACGGCGTTAGTTAAATCTTGGAAACAGCGGGAATACGCTTATTTCATGGAAATGGGGACTGGTAAATCTAAAGTCCTTATAGACAATATCGCTATCCTCTACGGGAAAGGGGCGATTAATGCTGCGCTAATCATCGCTCCAAAAGGGGTTTACCGTAACTGGTCAGAAAGGGAAATAGAAACACATCTCCCCGACTGTATTAGTCGCCGAATAGGGGTGTGGAGTGCTAGTCCTAGGAAAAAAGATCAAGAAGCGATCCTTAGCCTGTTTGAAGTAAGCGAAGATCTGAAGTTTTTAATTATGAATGTTGAAGCCTTTAGTACTAAAAAAGGTGTTATCTGTGCTCAAAAGTTTTTACAAACCCATAACGCCCTACTCGCTGTAGATGAATCGACTACGATTAAAAACCCCAAAGCAGCACGAACCAAGGCCCTTGTTAAACTAGCCAAACATGCATCGTTCCGTAGGATTCTAACTGGATTCCCAAT
>Ga0070753_1001201_pt1 | contig 14875 bp, 16 predicted proteins | sample VirMetDEL_Aug_31_FD_77441 | JGI IMG/M metagenome (GOLD analysis project Ga0070753, IMG submission 77441) | Aqueous microbial communities from the Delaware River and Bay under freshwater to marine salinity gradient to study organic matter... | ecosystem: Environmental > Aquatic > Marine > Coastal... | reverse complement strand
AGTATATTGAGCGACTGCTTTTTCAGCACCGTTTAAGTTCATCTGACTAGCATAGTGAACAGTAAGTCTTGGCTCTTGTTGAGAATAATCGAATACACCCCACTGACAACCTTCTTCTGGAATAAACAATGAACGTATTAAATTGCCTATCTCAGGGTCACGTTCAGGAACTTGTTGTAGATTAGGATTACTGTAACTAAACCTACCACTAACTGTTCCTCCTCTATCGTTACGCATAGGATGAGCTTCTGCGTGTATTCTGCCGTTAAAAGCGTGTTCCATAATCATCTTATCAATAAACGTAGTTCTCGCTTTATTTAACTTTCTAGCCCTAACAATTAATTGAGGAAGTTCATGCTCATGTCCTTCTAGCCAGTCTTTTTGAAAACTAGCCATGCCTTTTTCTGTTCTCGGAAACCATAATTTGTTCTTTTCAAATATGTTTTGTAGAGAAGCATTAGCCCATAAGTTGACATCACTGCCGTACTTCCTTTTTATTTCTACCTGTATCTTTTGTTCTTCAGTAGAGAGCTTTTTACTTACTTGCTCAGCTTTTTCTTCGTCAACCCTAACTCCTCTCCATCGCATTTCTAATAAAAGAGGAATTAATTTAGATTCCATATCTAGTATCTTTTGTAGTCCTTGCTCGTCTATTTCTACTTTAAGTTTGTTCCAAAGCTTCAATGTTAAAGCAGCGTCTTGTTCGCCATAAGGTCCAACATATTTAGCGTGAAGTTTATACATCTCTGATTTAGGATTAACACCGTAAGCCAAAGCTGCGTCTTGTAGTAAAGACTCGTCTTTCTTTTCATCGCAATAAAAACTACCGAGATTGTCGAGTGAATAAGAGTATCGGTTTTCGTTGATTAAAGGAGCAGCAACTATCGTATCGAGTATTCTACCTTTTACAATAATTCCCTCTCTCCTTAACCAACCTACATCGTAGAGTGCATTATGGAATATAACGTCTCGCTTTGTAGAACTGAGTGTATTTGTTAACCAACGCAATACCATACCTTCGTCAAGATTACCTCCCCCCTCGTGACGGATAGGGAAATAACCTTGCCAGTTGTTTGTCGCTATACCTATACCTACGACATGACCACGACCTGTAGCCCAACCAGGACCACAGGTCAATAAGTGGGGGTCATAAGTTTCTAAGTCTACTGCAATAGTTTCTGTCTCAGAAAACTGAGGAAAAACATCTGGAGTAGTCCAAGAGCTTTTAGGTTCAAACAAGGTATGTTGTAAAATCATTAATCACCTATGTTATTGGTAGTAATTTTAACTTTACCTGCTTTTGCTTTAGTTACTTTTTTCTTCTTAGGTGCTTTACCGCCAACCCAAGCTTCGTTTACATTAGGAGTAGATTTATCATCTGCTTTATATGTTCCTTTTTTCGTTCTAGCACGTTTAGGTACACTTTTAATCACAGGAGCGTCATCAAACTTATCAAGCTTCACCGTAGCTTCTTCGATAACTTTTGCTTTACTTATTTTATTAGTTTTTTCTACTGGTGGTGGAGTGAAAAACTTTACAAATTTAGACCAAAATCCCATATTAATAATCCTCCTCTCTGTCTTCTTCAACAGAGTAATTTACATCTTCAGCTTCTTCTATAGTAGAACCTGTGTTTGTATTTGCTAATATATATTCTTCTACTAATAGAAGATACCTGCGTAAGTCTCTAATGTCGTCTAGTAGACCTGCCTCGCCTTTGTAGACTTCACCTGCTTCGAAGACATCCCATCCGTGCTTTTGCGACTGATGTTCTATCCTATCGAACTTACGTGCCAACATCATAAAGGCACCTACACCTCCACGACGTCTCCAAGAATCACCGTACGAAGTCTCAGCTCGTTTTAGAGCTTCTAAATCGTTTTGGGCAACTTCTTTCATATTTTCCCACTTACTCATAAGTTTTCTCCTCCGTCCGCGTTATTAATTAAAGTCTTGTCTCTTTTGCGGACCCAACCGAGACAAGCCGTTTTCCAATCAATAGCTTTTATATTTTCTATATGTTCGTATGCTGATTTATAATCTTTATCTTTATATGAGTTAAACGCTAACACCATAGGAACAGCTATATCTTTTAATGCTGGATTTACCCAACCTTTTGTATCTAAATCGTTATAATGTATGCTAAAAAACCTATTTAGTTCCCATTGAACATCGTCAGGACGTGTGAACAAAGGAACGTGTTTATATTCTGATGAAAATGTATCGTATGGGTTTGGTATATCTTTATACGTATAGATATCTATTTCAATATCTTTTACTTTATCCCAAACAGGGTTTAAGTAGACATGAAAACTATCGCTAACTTGTCTATATGTTCCGACCTCGACACCTAGTAGAGCAGCAAGATATTCTTGTAACACTGACATATGTACTACGTTAGCACCATAAGCACCCCATAACATATCGTTAGACCTGTTACAAACAGTCATGTTTAACTTATCTTCTCTAATCTTAAAATAGATGTTCGTATTACAAGGGACGTCTTTACCGTTTCTATTAAGGTCTTTATTTGCATCCCACATCTGTAATACCGCCCTTCTATCTTCAGGGTTTTTTCTTAACATTCTATAGACAATATCTATCTGGTCTTTATGGAAATAACTTTTCCATCTCCAACCGTAAGCACCCCACAAAGTCTCGCCGTCATCTGAAAAGTCTTCCATAGATTTTACAAAATACGTCAAGGGTTTTAAATCTTTGCGTCCTGCTAACATCCATAAACTTTCTATGTAATGAAAGAAAGGGTTAGCGTCTCTTACTTTAAGTAAACATACCCTTTCACAAGGTCTACTATAAACCGTTGTTACTGGTTCTAATGCTTCGTAGGTCGTACCATTACGGCTTTCCTGCACCCTATACGAGGTATTATCATTAAACAAGTCAATACCCAGTAGTAGAGCATCGTTTACATTTCTTGCATTGATTACTTTCATAATATTTCTTGATACGCCTCCACTATTTCACCGATAAGAAAACTTATCTCGCTTTCGTTTAACGCAGGTAATTTTCTTTTTACGAAAGCTATCGCCATTTCATTACTAGCCGCAACTTTCAAAAAGAAAGCTACTTCTAAAAACTGCGTGTAAAAACAATCAACATCTTCTCCGTAGTTCTCTATAAGGTCTAAAGAATATTCATTCACTTTTCCCATACTTACTTTCTCCTTCTATTAAATCTTCTACTTCAGGAAGATTATTAATTTTATATATAGACCTTGTTCGTCCTTCGTTTTTAAATATTCTTGAATACTTATCAAACTCACAAAGTCCTCCTTCGATATCACGTAGTTCATACACTCTATCGTTACGCATTGCAATATGTGCAGGTAATCTGCGTATAACTATTTGATATAGTTCTTGCATTTCGGTGTTCCAGTCGTGGCTGCGATGAGAAAAATCAAGCGGTCTGCCTGTTAATCTGTTTAGCCCTCTCATAGCTCCTGGACCTGCATTAGCCCATGTCATAATATCTTCGGCTTCATCTAATACGTAGGTATGCCTTAAATCAGTAACAACCTCATAAGACATAAATGGACCCATATATGGGTATTGTCTAAGTAATGTCCACGCAGACTTTAAAGAACTTGTTCCTTCTTTTTTATCGTATTCTAAACGCTTAGTTATCCAGTCTTTATCCTTCCAAACATTATTAATACAATCAACTACACCTGTTACTTTATCCATACCATTTGGTGTTTTAATAATGTAAGAGCCTGTCACCCACTTAGGTTGTTTTCGTATAAGCTGTATAGCTTTATCACCATCCCAGTTTCTATGTAAATCATTTTCTACTAACGTTCTTCCTGTAGGTATAAAATTAAACCAACGAAAAATAATCGTAGCCATAATAACATCAGAACTATTGGCTAAAGGCTCTCTTATATGTGTTCTGAACCATCTAGTTGTTCTGTCGTCTTCTCTGAAAACCTGACAGAATTTAAACTCTTGCAAAATAGGGTCATCAGTCCATGGGGCAGGAAGTTTATACTCCTCTTTTTTGACTCTAATACTTTCGCGTTCTGTTTGCCAATAGCAAAAACGGTCTAGTTCTTCTGCAAGAAATTCAGTCATTACTTCTTCCTTAACACCCAAGAACAGTTATTCGCATATTCAGGATAGAATGTTGCAGCAACTACTCTTAAGAACTGTCTACCGTATCTGTTTTGTAATCTATTGAATTGTTTCGGAGTCCAACCATCCCATTCGTGCTCACCTTCAGCGTCTTTTTTCATAGCTTTCTTTAAATTAGGTAGTTGTATAAACGTACCTGTAACGTCAACTATTTCGAAGTTCCTTTCTAGTTCTTCTTTTAGTTCTTGGAAACCCCACTCGTATACATGGTCTTCAGGAAGCTTGTCGTTAGAACCATCGTGGTTAGGCGTAGAAACAAAAGCTAAACCGTTTGGTCGCATTACCCTAGCAGCATCATCTAACCATGCAGCAATAAATTCTCTACCCATGTGCTCAATAACTTCGGTAGTCCAGAAAAAATCAATACTTTCAGTTTCTAGGTCGAATACAGGGTTTACTGTTAAATCTTGTATACGTATTTCTGCGTTGAAGTTCTGAAACCATGTAGAGTCTTTTAGTAATCCTCCTGCGTTTGACCAGTAAGGTGATTCGTACTCACATGCGGGGTCTATATCGTACCCATAATATGATGAAATCACATCTGACTTCTTAATAACGTATGCTTTATATAAATTTCTAAGCGTCCAACATTCACCACACCCAACTTCAAAAGTATCTAGTGGTCTGCCTAGACGTTTAGCTTCTTCTATACACATAGAAGCAATCTTATCGAAACGACTCATATGAGCTAACTCATCAGGTCGCCAGTTAGCCAGTACACCTGCACTAGCTATATCCATTCTTGTGTTTTTACTATCGTTTTCATTAACGAGTAGTTTCTTTCTTATTGATGACATTTTATTTTACCTCCACCAACTTGGTTTATTTCTACCCTTCTCCCACTTAGCGTAATGTTTCTCGTTTATCACGTAATTACGATAAGCTAAAGTAGAGTCCTCGTTTTTGTATTCATCAGGCATAGCCTGTGCTACGTTGGTCATAAGACCTTTAGTAATGTTTTTAGGCATTACATATAACGCATCAGATAGTTTTTCTAAACTAAGATGATTACGTTTATAGCGATAAGAATACTCATTTCCTAACGCTAAAAAATGTTTATAGAGCCACCAGTAGTTTCCACTACATTCTCTAGCCCATATAGTACAGGGGTGATTCATGTAAGCTTTCTTATATAAACCGACTTTGTCTGCATATTCGTCTCCGTCAAGTACGCGGTGAGCCGTACATAACATCTGTGCAGTCTCTAAAGGCATTTTAACTAACATTTTGTCAGGTTGTGCTTTAGCAGAGACTACAGGGTCTTCGTTAAAATAAAATATGTTCATAATTTTCTCCTTTCTTTAAACATAAATACTAGTATCTTTATACTTTACTTTTATATGCAAAGTAAAGGACTTTTATAGCTGATAGCAGCGTGGCGATTTAGGTTCAATAAGATATAAATTTTCTTTTGTCCTCGTTACTCCTACATAAAAAACTCTATTTTCATCATCAGGGTTTTCTTGGTAGTTTTTATAAACTCTTGCTGTTATATCCGTTAACAATACCACATTGGTAGCTTCACCGCCTTTAGCAGCATGGATAGTCGATAATCTTATTCTAGGAAGTTTAGTTATCTTTTCTCCTCTACGTAACATAGCTCTTATGTAACTAATTTCTTTTGGGCTTAGTAGATTAAAAACGTCATACCAACGACCGTCAGGTAAATCAGGAAAATGACTTTTAAAGTCTTGATATTGAAGTATTAAATCAGCATTTAACATATCTAATTTTTTAGGTTTCTCTACTTTTACAAACTTTAATATATTCGCACACTCCGTAAGAGATACTGCTTGTCCTTTTGTTAGCTTTTCCCAATGTATAACTGCTCTTACTTTTGCTTCTGATATACTTGGTCTACCTTTTACTTCAAAAAACCAGCCCTCGTTCCTGCAATATTCATCCACATCTTCTAATAGGTAGTTCGTCCTTGCTAAAACTAACCAGTCGCCTTTCTCCATGTTTATTAGTTCTATGGTGGGCTCCCATCTAACAAGACCCTCGTCTTTTCGAGGAGTCCATTCTTTATATATTCTAGACCTAACTTGTCCTATACATTGTTTAGCTACTTCGTGAACAGAAGACGGTACTCTATACGACTGTTTTAATACCATAGCATTTTCTGAGTTATTAATCAAATAATCTACGTCGGCTCCTGCCCATTTATAAATAGCTTGGTCGTCATCTCCTGCTACGTATATCTTTTTTGCACGTTCTGCTAACTTACGAACCACAGCCCATTGGAGGGGGGATAAATCTTGTGCTTCGTCTACGAACATAACATCTAATTCTGGTACATCTCCTTCTTTTAAAAACTTTTGTAACATATCCGTATAGTCAACTAACAACCTGTCTTCTTTAAATAGTTGTAGTCCTCTAGCAAACCTTTCTAATTCAAACCAACCTACAGCATCATCAACCTCGTGCCATTGTTGTTCTAAAGGTATATCACGCATACGAGCAAGATTTTCTATAAAAGCTAAACGGTCGTCATGAGTCATACCGAACAAATGACCGTCGTCCGTGGTCGTTCGTCCTGTTAGTTTTAGATTTAATTTTTCGTTTAAATCTTTTATATCTGTATTACTAACTACGCTTTCTCTAGTTAATCCTAGTTGTCTAAAAGCTAATGAATGTAGTGTTCTAAAAAAGGGTAGTTCTTTATTACTTATATTAAATCTATTAATCGCTCGTTCTTTACCCTCTTTTACAGCTTTTTTAGTAAATGTAAAAAAGCCTATACTTTCTGGCTGTGTTCCATTTTCTAGTTCGTCTTCTATTAGTCCAAGTAACGTACTCGTTTTCCCTGTTCCTGGTGGTCCAAGGATAACTTGTGTGCGGCTTGGTAGGGTCATAAACCACTCCTAAAAGTTAGATTGATTCTTTCACCTGCCGACTCTAAACTAGGCACAGCATGAGTAGAAGTCATTTGATTATGACCATCGAATATCAGTACGTCTCCGTGTTCTAATATGTAATGTTTTTCATCTATTACAAAATTTTCTATTTTTGTTTCTATTTCACTAGTATTAGTATGTTTCTTTACTTCGTTCTGATATGTTCTTTGTACGAATACTCTCGGTGCACCTAAAGATATAGAAACAACTATGTCGTCTAATGTCGGTACTGTGTCTGAGTGGTGTGGTATACCTTTGCCATCAATACCATAATAACCACATAAACAAAACGTGAACTGTTTATCTACTCCTAGTTCTTTCCATACTAATCTTTCCGCCTGTTGTTTTATATCGTACATAGCGTTAGTCCATGGCGTTGGCTCATAGAGTTTTCCTGCGTAGTTAAAAGAAGCACTGCCGAAACCTTTTGTTTTTCTTCCTTTCACCATAGAGCCATTGAACTCTCTTTCTCTAGGCTCGTCCCATTGGTTATACTCGATTCCAGGATTAGCGTTTTTAAAATGTTTTTTAATATAAACTATCATAATAAATTATCGTTAAATTCAGGCAAGTCATGGGGCTCGTCCTGTGCTTTAAACTCCTCTATAAACCAAACATTTACACCTCTACCTTTTATGTTAAAAAAGTATGGCTCTCCATGAAGCTGTTTTAACTTAGAAGTTAACTTATTTCGTTGGTATTCTTTAAAGTTATTTCTGTGTAAATAATCCATAAGGTCTGCTAATCTAAAATAAGTCCTGCCTTTATCTGTCCAAGGTTTATGTAGTAGTAATTCATCTCGTTCTCTAGCAGGTCTTTCGGTACAGAAGTTTTCTAATAACTCTAAGAAATGACCCTCTGTAGAGCTTTCTTTAGGAACCTCAACTACAGTAATCGCGTCTAACAACTGTTGTATAATTTGTCGCCAAACATTTTCTTTTACCTTAGGTGGTATCTTGTTAAGGGCGTCCATACATTTACGCTGAAATCTGTTTTGATTTAATAAATCATCTGTCTCTAACTCTAATCGACCGCCTTCTACATCTAAAAACCATATAGGAGGGTCGCTATCTTGTTTTGTAAGATTACTGAATAAAGGTGTACCACCGTTAGCCCCTATACCAAACTTACGAGTTCTACATAAAGGACTATTACAATGACTAGCTATTGGTTGGTCATTACATTTATAAAAATAATCTTTTCTTTGTAATTGTTTACCAATAGTTAAAACTTCCTGTGCTCCTAATGGTGGTTGCATGTATTTAATATTAACATCTTCTAATCTACGTTCCCAATCGTCTGGAAACTTTTTCCTTAGGAAAACTCCTACATTAAACAATCCTGAATTTCTTGTACCTTTAGGAAACCCTTGTACTATTAGATGTTGTATACACGGAGGTGCTTGGTCTAACCATTCTATAGATTCGTTTAAAGGACTTGCTTCTAGTTTTTCTAATTCTTTTGGACTAAGTTCTATAGTTGTTGTATAGTTTAAAAATTCTTGTGGTGTTAATGCTTGTCCTTCTTTACCGTATGCGTATCTAGTAGAGTTCTCTCCACCGAAGTACGGCATATTCAAGGTACTACCTCTATCCCCTCTATCTAATAATAGTTTAGTTTGTTTAGGAAATATTTCTGCTTGTCCATACCCGATAGACGCTGCAATCTGTCTTAATTTCCTTTGTAACATTGATGCTGCTATAGGTTCACTTAGGAATATATAGATGTGGGCACCTCCACTTTTACTTCTACAAAGAACAAGAGGTAAATTTTGTTTTGCTATTTTTATAGCTAAGTCTTTTAGGTCTAATTGATATTCATCAACATCTATAGCACCCCAGACACAACTATTTGTTTCATCAATCGCTACAATTCCAACACTCTGCTGACCTGACAAATGGTTTTCCCATAACCCAAGGAGGTCTTTATCAGACAACTCCTTAGATATCGTTATGTTTTTACCACTTGCCTTGCCATCTTCTCTGGTATCATTACTTGCTGTAAAAGTCCCATAAGCCGAACGTAATCCTGCGTAGCGTTTAGCAAAGTCGTTTGCTAACGGCATAAATTACTCCTTACTTAATGCTGTTCTTCTTTTACTGCAACGTCTCCAGACCTAGCCGCACCCATGAAGTCTTTAGCAGCCATTGCTATCGACATCTCTGTAGCTTTTTCTTGGTTAATACTATAAGCGTTCCAACTACCTTTATCATTAGACTGAGTAGTTGTAGTTAATCTATAAGTATAAGCAAACATAGGAGCTTCTACAGACTCACCTTTAGAGTTTTGTACTCTAGCCATTCTTAACATAGTTAGCCACTTCCTAGATACACCTAGTTGAGTAGACGTAAATGCAAGAACAGCTTGTTGTGGAGCTTTTCCTTTTTGGTCTATAAGAACAAAAAATTGTGCTGTTTCAACAATCTCATTACCCTCAGGTGTGTAATATCTTCTAGACTCAGGGTCTCTAGTACAATTAGAAAGTATAGAAATGTCATGGTTAGCGTTTACTAAACCACCACCTTTTTCTCTAGGAATCCATTCTATATACTTTTTATTATAAGCACATGGAACAACAGATATTCCTGCCTCTCCGTCGTAAGCATCTCCTGTAACAGTGTTGTACAGGTCTCCTGCACTAGCCCCTGCTACATAGCTTCCGTTTTGTTTTTGTAATTGCGGAGACATAGGCTGTAGAACTCTAATAAACGGAATCGCAAAATCATCCGTAGTAGTTTCTTCTAGTCCTGTGCCGCCTGACAATAAGTTATCGTCAAAAGTGCTGATAGAGGTTGAACCCTGTTCAGCTATTTCATTTTTATCATCTGCCATAATATTAATCCTTTTTAATAGTAGCTTTGGTACCGATGTAAATACCAAAAGGCTCGGTTGGTATATCATTCCCCTGAGTAAACTGCTCTTTAACAAAAGCTTTTAGCGTACTCGGGTGAACACTCTGACGTACTTCGGGGGATAATCCTCTGGATTGTAGAGCGGAAACAGTTTGGTCAACTACCTCGCTTTCCTCACGTCCGAACTTTAAAAGAACTTCATTCTTTATTAATCCCTCGTGACCATTAGATACTAACCAGTCGTACGCTACTTCTTGGTTTGCTTTCGATATATGAGCGTTATAAAATTCATTAATAGAGATGTTTTCTCCACTACTTAATTTTATTTGAGTTAGTCCTGCCTGTTGCATAGCATCAGGTAGCTCTTGCTCCGAAGTCAAACGAAGTTCTTCTTTCTTAGCTTTTAATAAACCCTCTAACTCGGCTACGTCTGTAGCTAGTTGTAGTTGTTTATTGGCTAGGGTAGAAACTGTATTAAGTTCTCCATCGCTAACATCGTTAGTCCATTCTTGAACATCTGATGTACCGATTAAGTCCTCAAAGGTTGGTTTTTTAGTCATTTATTTCTCCTTTCTGATTTAGGTCGATATCGACAGGGTAGTACATACCTTCCTGTCTATCCCACTTTAATATACTATATCTTCCTTGGTTATAATATGCAGCGATAGAACACGCTACGCCAATAGCGGCGGGGTCGCCGATTAACAATAAATAATCCTCCTCTTTATAATCCTGTAAAACTTTTTTCATTCTACGAACTGACGGAGCAGCACTAAGCATTATTTGTGTGTTAGAAGGTAACAAGACTTCAAAATCACCATACTGTCTAGCAGAGGCGATATTTCGTCCTTGAACTTCTTGTACAACATATACTGTCACTATTTTCTCCTTTCTTATTTCTAGTTACGTTTTAAATAATATATAGCATAAACGCCAAAGTAAAGTTATTACTTATATATAGTTTTTAAAAAGAAAAAGTTTAAAGGATAAAAATTATAAAAACTACTAATATCTTTAATAGAGTAATACTGACTTTAACTTTACCGAGTAGTTAAGAGGTTTTAAGAATATTAGATTTACTATGTTCAGTATTATATCTATTAGAGGGCATGAAAAAATCTTTTCAGTTTGGGCTTTAATTTAAAAGATTGTAATATATAATGGGAACTAGAAATTAGAAAGGTATTATGAAATATAAGTTTAAAACGAAGCCTTACGAGCATCAGCTTGAAGCATTAAAAAGGTCATGGAATAAACGTGAATACGCTTATTTTATGGAAATGGGAACGGGTAAATCTAAAGTTCTTATTGATAATATTTCTCTTTTATATGATAAAGGAGGAATAAACGCTGCCATTGTTATAGCTCCTAAAGGAGTATATAGGAACTGGTCGGAAAAAGAAATACCAACCCATATGCCAGACCATATAGAAAAATATATTGGGGTATGGAACCCAGCACCCACAATAAAACAAAAAACAGAATTAACTAAATTATTTGAAGTAACCGATGATTTAAAAATATTAATTATTAATGTAGAAGCCTTTAGTACAAAGAAAGGCGTAGCTTTTGTAGAAAAATTCATACTTGCACATAACGTATTAATAGCTGTAGATGAATCAACAACTATTAAAAATCCTAAAGCACAAAGAACTAAGAATTTATTAAAGTTAGCAGTGAATACTAAATATAGGAGAATACTAACAGGGTTTCCTGTTACTCAATCACCGTTAGATTTATATAGTCAAAGTACATTTTTATCCCCCCAACTATTAGGATATACATCTTTTTATTCATTTCAAAATAGATACGCAAAATTAATTAATAGAAACATGGGAACAAGAACTTTTAGACAAGTCGTAGGTTATCAAAATTTAGAAGAACTAACTACAAATGTAAATGAGTTCTCTTATAGGGTGCTAAAGAAAGAATGCTTAGACCTTCCAGATAAAGTATATCAGCGTAGGGAGGTAGAACTTACACCTGAACAAAAGAAAGTCTATAAACAGCTTACAGATTACGCTATAGCTGAATTAGATTCCCATGAAATAGTTAGCGTAACTTCTGTTCTTACTCAAATATTAAGACTACATCAAGTAGTATGTGGTTTTGTTAGACACGATAACGGAGAAGAAGTAGAAGTAAAAAGTAATCGGTTAGACGAACTTCTTGATGTTTTACAAGAAGTTCAAGGTAAAACTATTATATGGGCTAACTATCAATACGATATAAAAAGAATATTAAAGAAACTTCATGATATAACAGGGGTAGATAGTGTAGCTACTTATTATGGGGAAACACCTGATGAAGAACGTCAAGAAATAATTAGAAGATTCCAAGACCCAAATTCAGACCTACACTATTTAATTAGTAATACTCAAACTGGTGGTTATGGTATTACTCTTACAGAAGCTAATACTGTTATTTATTATAGTAATAATTATGACCTCGAAAAACGTTTACAATCCGAAGACCGTGCTCATCGTATAGGTCAAACAAATAAAGTAACTTATATAGATTTAGTTGCTAAAGGAACTGTAGATGAAAAAATTGTAAAAGCTCTTAGAAATAAACTTGACCTAGCACAAGAAGTGCTAGGTGATGAGAAGTGGAAAGACTGGATAGGTTAAGACATTCTATAAGACATAAGTTCAGCCATAGCATCCGTTTTACTAGGAGCTGAAACCTGTGGTTGTAATTGATTCATAGCTTCTGTTATAACTTGTTCTTGAATAGCAGGTTTTTGTAAATTTTCCATAATCATAGCTCTTAACATATCATCATCAGATAAAGACCTACCACTTTCAGCGTATAAAGGTCCACCATTCATTTTATAATCGACATAACCCCCGCCTTTCATCATTTGAGGTTCTTGACCACCGCCTTCAGCAGCAGACATTAACATAGCTTTAGCGTTATCTAACACAGCAATAGCAGCACCTATATCTCCTTGTGCTCTACCTACTACAGCTTCTGCTAACATAGCTGAGTCTTGTTCTAAATCCATTCCTGGTTCTTCCATAGGAGGTTGTCCTTCCATAGCCATTTCACCCATTCCTGGTCCACCCATTGGTGGCATTGGTGGTTGTCCTCCACCCATTGGTGGTTGTCCTCCACCCATTGGTGGTTGTCCTCCACCCATTGGTGGCATTGGTGGCTGTCCTCCACCTGACGGTCCTAATGCATTTTTAGCAAAAGACGCTAGTCCTGTTAATCTTTCATTCGGGTCCATAATTATCTCCTTGGTCGGAATCCGCTTTGGAATACCTGTGTTGTTAGTGTATCACCTTGTCCGTTCATAGGCAACTGGGATATACCGTTATTTAAAGCTCCTCCCATATTCATACCTTGCGGCATTATATAAGGAGGTTTTTTTGGTGGAACTTTTCTTGCTGTTTCTAATATTGGGGGTGGTGGTGGTTCAAATCCTGGTGTTGTACCAAAATCTTTAGGACTCATCATAGCTGCCCTATTAAAATTAGTTTGGTTAGATGGTTGTTCGTAAGGTTGGTACGGATTAACTAATACTTCACCTGTGTAATAATTTGTAGGTCCACTTGGCGGTGGCGGTGGGTCTTGCGGTGGGTCTTGCGGTGGGTCTTGAGTTCCTCCTCCTACGCCATCATCATAAATACTATCATCATAACCCCCATCATCATAACGCCCATCATCATAATACCCATCATCATAAATATCTTCACGCGGGTCGTATTCATCTTCGTAATATGGGTTAAAAATATCTTGGTATGGGTTAGTACCAACATCAGGAATATAAACATCAGGAATAACTGGTTGTTCTGGGGGTCTCATTGGAGGAATAATCGGGTCTTCAGGCGGGAAAAAATTAGAACTTTCTCCTCTAAAAACACGGTCATCTCTAAACTCACGTGTTGGGGCTTGTGGTAACGAAGCTATTCCTTGTTCTTTTTCAGTAGCTAAAGTGTTTTTAAAATCAGCAACATCTGCTTCGTATTGGTCAGTAGCACTACTAAGTGCATCATTAGCTTCTTTTCTTAATTCAACTGCTTCTGTTATTTCAGGAGGAATATATTCAAAAGAAGGAGGACTTATCATAGGTTCTTTTTCAAACACTTTTGAAAATGGATTACCTCCCATACCTCGTCTATTAAAATCAATTGCCATTACATTCCTCCTGTCATTTCTAGAATTCTTTCAGGAACAGGAGGCGTTAAGTTTTGTAACTTGTCAGATTCCTCTGGAGTTTTTTGTGCTTTATCTTCTGTATCGTAATACTTCATTTCATTTCCTATATCATTAGCAGCAACTATACTATAAGATGTTAAAAAACTTATAAATTTTTGAGTGCTTTCTCTACCTTGTGCAAACTGCATAGTTCTTTGAAACAACTCAGGGTCTAATAACATACGACCAATAAATTTACGAGAGTTTTCTGCTTGCCTAGAAGAAATAGCTGTTATTCTTCTACCTGTTTGTGTTAATGGTGCTATTAATAATCTTTGTAACATTCTAGAACCTTCAATATTATTACCTACAACATATTCTCCACCTGTGATACTTTTTTGAATACCTTCTGAAGGTGTAACACCAGCTTCTCGTTGAACCATGCTGTTTAATATTTTTAAATTTTCAATAAATTCTTTGCCTGCTTTTTTACCTAATAAAGGCGTCATAAAACTATCAAAAGTTAATCGAGGACCAACAACTTCTTCAGGACCGAAACCTTCTTTAATAAGTTTATCTAAACTAGCCCCGTTTATTTCAAAACCGCCTCCTTGTCTAGGTGTAATGATGTCTGATAATAAATATCTTTTGGTAACTTGTGCTACTTGTTCAGCCAGTTCTGGATTGTTTTTAGTAATAGAAGCAAGGTATTCAATATCATCTAAAATACGTCCTGATTGTTTTTGTGTTTTACCCGTGTCTAAAATACTTTCAACTATGTTTGTTATCTTTTTATCAGGTTCTCCTGCTTGTGCCATACCAAAACGTGCTT
>Ga0070753_1001199_pt1 | contig 14877 bp, 23 predicted proteins | sample VirMetDEL_Aug_31_FD_77441 | JGI IMG/M metagenome (GOLD analysis project Ga0070753, IMG submission 77441) | Aqueous microbial communities from the Delaware River and Bay under freshwater to marine salinity gradient to study organic matter... | ecosystem: Environmental > Aquatic > Marine > Coastal... | reverse complement strand
CCAAAGGGCCGACTACTCGGCTTGTACGACATGGGGGGTATTCTGGAAAGAGAGCCAGGATACTGGTCGCCAGGAGGCTAATATCATCCTTCTCGACGCCTTCAAGGACCGGATGGAGTTCCCAGAATTAAAGCGGGTCGCGTATGAAACGTACACTGACTGGCAGCCAGACAGTTTTGTGGTCGAGAAAAAGGCATCCGGAGCGCCGTTGATTTACGAGCTTCGGTCGATGGGCATCCCTGTTCAAGAGTTCACCCCTGCGAGGGGGAACGATAAGATCGTCCGGGCTAACGCTGTCGCAGACCTTTTTGCGTCCGGCAAGGTCTGGGCTCCGGAAAGAAAATTCGCTGACGATGTTATTGAGGAGTTCGCCGACTTCCCCTCCGGAGAGCATGACGATTACGTCGATAGCTCAACACAGGCGCTACTCAGGTTCCGCCAAGGAGGTTTTGTGGCCACCGACATGGACGAGGACGACGAAGGCCTCCCGTCATATGGCGGAGAAAGAGAATATTACTGATTTGGAGTTTTGACTCGGGCGGTGTATATTCCGCACTGACCCGTCAGGAGATAATGCATGGCAACCAACGTCGACAAAGCCCTCTCCCCGATTGAGGATTATGAGGACGAGGACATCGAAGTCACATTCGAGAACCCAGACATGGCTATGGCCGAGAACCCAGAGGCCGTTGTCATTGAAAACGAGGATGGCTCCGTTACTCTGGAATTCGGCGAAGACGAGGACGCCGAGGCGGCGCATGGGGACAACCTTGCTGAAATCATCCCAGAAGATGCGCTCCAGGGTGTTGCCCAGGAGTTGCTGGCGGCCTATGACGCGGACGTGCGGTCGCGGAAAGAATGGTCGAAAACCTACACCAAGGGGCTGAAGCTCTTGGGGCTTGGGTTTGAAGACCGGACGTTCCCGTGGCAGGGAGCCTCCGGCGTATTCCACCCTCTTCTTACAGAGGCTGTAATCCGGGCGCAGTCTCAGATGATGCTGGAAATGTTTCCCCCAGACGGCCCGGCCATGGGGAAGATTGTCGGCAAGGAGACCCCGGAGAAGGTCAAGCAGAACCAGCGCGTTCAACATGACCTGAATTATCAGCTTACAGAGGTTATGTACGAATATCGTACCGACACAGAGCAACTGCTCTTTAACCTGCCGCTGGCTGGAAGCGCGTTCCGGAAGGTGTATTTCGACCCGACAATTGGCCGCACAACGGCCTGTTTTGTCCCCGCCGAAGACTTCATCGTCAACTATGGGGCCACCGACCTGCGGTCGTGCATCCGCGCCACACACCGGATGAAAAAGCCACTTAATGATATCCTTAAGCTCCAGGCTGTTGGCTTTTACCGGGATATAGACATCCCGGATTCGGTCCCTGAATATAGCGACGTCGAGATGGCCGAGGGCCGGATTGGGGACCACGAGCCTACAATTGAGCACGATGATCGGAACACCATTTTGGAAATGTATGTCGATTATGACATGCCTGGGTTCGAAGACGAAGACGGCGTTGCCCTGCCGTACATTGTGAGCATTGAAAGGGCTTCTGGCCGGGTACTGTCAATTTACCGAAATTGGGATGAAGATGACGAGTATCGCCAGAAGGTCATGCATTTCGCCCATTACAAATACATCCCAGGTCCGGGTTTTTATGGCCTCGGCCTGATCCACATCATTGGCGGTTTGGCCAAGTCAGCCACATCCGTCCTTCGCCAGCTTATTGACGCAGGGACGCTTGCGAACCTCCCGGCTGGCTTGAAGTCCCGTGGCTTGAGGATTAAGGGCGACGATAGCCCAATCAAGCCCGGTGAATTTAGGGACGTCGATGTCCCTGGTGGTGCCATTAAGGATAACATCACCTTTTTGCCGTATAAGGAGCCATCCACGGTCCTGTACCAGCTTCTTACGGGCCTTATCGACGAGGGCCGCCGACTGGCATCCGTTGCCGACTTAAAGGTTTCGGATATGAACTCACAGGCCCCGGTCGGCACTACGCTGGCAATCATTGAGCGAACAATGAAGGTCATGTCGGCCATCCAGGCCCGCGTCCATGCAGCACTCAAGGAAGAGCTACGCATTATTGCCCGGACCATTCGGGACTTCGGGAACCCGGAGTATGAATACGAGGTCGAAGAGGGGGCCACTCGTGCCCAAGATTACGACGACCGGATCGATATTATCCCGGTCTCAGACCCGAACGCGTCCACGATGGCCCAGCGCATCATGCAGTATCAGGCCGCGCTGCAGCTTTCTAATCAAGCGCCGCATATTTACGACCTCCCCGAGTTGCATCGCCAGATGATCGACGCCCTTGGCCTGAAAGAGGCCGACAAGCTGATCCCGCTATCCAAGGAAGAGAAGCCTCAAGACCCAATCACCGAAAACATGGCGCTGCTTAATGGCAAGCCAGTCAAGGCGTTCCTGTACCAAGACCACGAGGCGCATATCCAGGTTCACTTGGCCGCGCTGCAGGACCCGAAAATTCAACAACTGGTTGGTCAGTCTCCGATGGCGAAGTCTATCGCCGCGTCCGCTGCTGCGCACGTTCAGGAGCACGTCGCATTCCAGTATCGACGAGAAATCGAAAAGCAGATGGGTGTAAGCCTCCCGGACCCGGAAACTCCGTTGCCGGAAGACGTCGAGTTCCAACTGTCACGAACTGTGGCAGAGGCTGCCGACCGCCTCCTCAAAAAAGACCAAAAAGAGGCGGCGCTCCAGAAAGCCAAGGAGACAGAAATGGACCCGGTGTACCAGCTTCAGAAGGCGGAATTGGAAGTCAAAAAAGCAGAGGTCGAGCGGAAAGCGGCAGAAGACAAGCTCGACGCGGTTAGCAAGGAGATGGAACTGGTCACCAAGCTTCAAATCGAGCGAGAGCGGCTTAAATCTCGCGAGAAGATTGAGGGCGCTAAAATTGGGGCCGAGGCTGCCCAGGACCTCAGAGAGGCAGAGATGAAGGGGAAGGAGATTTCCTCAAAAGAAGCGATTGAGGGAGCAAAGATTGGCCAGAAGGCCGCTCAGTCTCTTCTTAATGCACAGACGCAATCGGAAAGCGTCAATAAAAGTATTGACGAAAAGAAATAAAAAGGGGAGGGTAAACATTGACGGGTGATATTTTAACCTTGCTTCGTGAGATTATTCGTCGGGACATGAATGAGATTGCTGACGATGTAGCGACCGGGGCGTGCCAAGATTTTAGTAGCTATCGTCATAAGACGGGGGTTATTGAGGGATTGGCTAGGGCCGAAAGGCACCTGTTAGACCTTCAGGAGAAGGTCGACGAAGACGACTAGGACCGTGGCCTTAACCACGCGCAAAAGGAGAAGCACATGGGCGCAGCCCAAAAGAAAGTAAAGCTGGTTCTTCCTGATGAAGAAAAATCAGAAAAAGAGCCTAAAGTTGCCAGTCAATTGCCGACCCCGACTGGATACCATATGCTTATCGCCCTCCCTGAGGTCGAAGAAAAAACCTCAGGCGGCATTTACAAGCCGGACAGTACGCTTGATGTCGAGAGATACTCTACCGTCACCGGGATGGTCCTTAGCATGGGGCCGGATTGCTACAAAGATGAAAGCAAATTCCCAACTGGGCCATGGTGCAGTGAAGGCGACTGGGTCGTTTTCCGAGCGTTCCAGGGCACTAGGGTGAAAATCCATGGCAAGGAATTTCGCATCCTCAATGACGATAGCATCGAAGCTGTTGTTGAGGACCCGACAGGAATCGTGAGGGCTGGATAATGGGCGAGGCAGCTAAGCAGGAAATGGCGGAAGACCAGGACGATCTCTTTGATGTCGAAACTGATCCGTCAGTAGATATTGAGGTAGACGTCGTCGATGATCGGCCTGAAGAGGATCGGGTTCCTCCGAAGAAAGGGGTCAAGGGCGAAGCCGATCCGGACGATATTCCAGAAGACGAAATGGCGTCTTATTCTGAAAGCGTCCAGAAAAGAATTAAGCGACTACGCTACGAATACCACGAAGAGCGCCGCGCTCGCGAGGCGGCGGCGAAGCAAAGCGAAGAGGCGGTTCGCTACGCTCAATCGGTCCACCATGAAAACGCCCGCCTCAAGCAGATGCTTGAGAGTGGCAACAAACAGCTTTCTGAGGTGGCCAAAGCCCGGAGCGATGCTGAGATGCAGTCTGCTCAGCGGGCTTACAAGGAGGCTTTCGAGAGTGGCGACACAGACGCTCTGATTGAGGCCCAGAACAAGATCAACGAAATTCTGATCGAACGGGCGTCTTTTGCAAGCGCAGCAAGGGTCCAGCCTGAAAGTATGGAGCGGCCACAGCAGCCGCAACAGATGCAAGTCCAGCCCCAAGCCCAAGCGCCTGACCAGAAATTCGTTTCATGGACGCGGCGCAATCAATGGTTTGGAGAAGACCCGGAGATGACGTCATTCGCGTATGGAGTTCATGAGCGCCTCGTAAAGAGCGGCGTGGACCCGCGCTCGGATGATTATTACGACCGGATCGACGCCCGTATGCGTCAGGTGTTTCCTGACCATTTTGAAGAAGACACTTCCGATGGGGATTATTCTCGTACTGAGGCAACTCAGGCTGCGACCCAGCGGAAAAAGCCCACTGTAGCACCAGCGGGTCGCGGAAATGGGAAACCGCCGCGCAAAGTGCAGCTAACGAGAACCCAGGTCGCAGTCGCCAAGCGTCTTGGGCTTTCCCCTGAGCAATATGCGAAACAAGTAGCCAAGGAGATGGCAAATGGCGCGTGATGAGGACACCCGGCAGAGCCGGGAACTCGAAAACCGATCCAACGAGGAGCGCAAGAAGAAATGGGCTCCTCCGACTGTTCTTCCTGAACCCAACAAAGCGGATGGTTATTCCTACCGTTGGATCAGGACCGCTGCCTTCGGGCAAGTGGACAACACCAATGTATCGGCTAAGTTCCGTGAAGGTTGGGAACCCGTGAAGATCAAGGAACACCCTGAGCTTCAGCTTATGACGGACCCCAAATCTAACTTCCCGGATAACGTCGAGATCGGCGGGCTTCTTCTTTGTCGTACTGCCTCAGAAAACATGGATATGCGCTCTGAGTATTACGATGATAAGGCGAAGCAGCAGGTAGACAGCGTGGATCAAAATTACATGCGTGAAAATGATCCTCGTATGCCACTCCTTAAACCGGAGAAGCGGACGAGGGTTGATTTCGGCAGGTCATAGTGGCCTGTCGGTAACCTGTTAGGAGCGAAATAAGATGGCAACAACTGCTGCCCCTTATGGTATGCGCCCTGTAGGTCTGATTGGTGGTCAACCGTATGCCGGTTCGACCCGCCAAATCTCCATTGCCTCGGGGTATGCTACCAATATCTTCTTCGGTGACGCGGTCAAACTCGTTGCTGCTGGTACTGTCGAAAAAGACACTGGCACCAACGCGATGACCCCGGTGGGTATCTTTATGGGATGCTCGTACACCGACCCGAACCTGAACTACAAAGTGTTCAAACAGTATTGGCCCGCCTCGACGGTGGCGTCTGACGCTGTGGCCTACGTTTGCGATGATCCGGATGCGGTCTTCCAAATTCAGGCTGACGACACTATTGCGCAAGATGGCCTCGGTGCCAACTACGCGCTGGTTCAAACCGCTGGCTCGACCACGGTTGGTAACTCCAAAAATGCGCTCGACGCGTCGACGGCTGCTACCACCAACACCCTCCCGCTTCGTGTTATCGGCTTCGTCGATGGCCCGACCAGCGCGGTGGGTGACGCGTACACTGACGTCCTCGTCAAGTGGAACGTGGGTCACCAGTATGTATCCACCACTGGCGTCTAAGGCTTAGGAGAATAGACAATGGCGATTTCACGCGCACAGCTTCTCAAGGAGCTTCTCCCAGGTCTGAACGCACTGTTTGGTCTGGAATACGACAAGTACGAGGGCGAACACTCGGAACTCTATGAAACGGAGAATTCTGAGCGCTCGTTCGAGGAAGAAACCAAGCTTTCTGGTTTCGGCGCGGCTCCGGTTAAGGCCGAAGGCGAAGCCATCAGCTACGACAACGCCCAAGAGGCGTGGACCCAGCGCTACGACCACGAAACGGTCACGATGGGCTTCTCTATCACGGAGGAGGCTGTCGAGGATAACTTGTACGACACGCTGTCGGCTCGTTATACCAAAGCCCTGGCCCGCGCTATGGCGTACACGAAGCAGGTGAAAGCAGTGGTTCCGTTGAACAACGGCTTTAGCTCGTACACCACGGGCGACGGCGTTTCGCTGTTCAACACCTCCCACCCGCTGGTCTCTGGCGGCACGGTTTCCAACCGTCCGACCACGGCCACCGACCTCAACGAAACGGCGCTCGAAAACGCGACCATCCAGATTGCTGGTTGGACGGACGAGCGCGGCCTCTTGATCGCGGCAAAGCCGCGCAAGCTGGTTGTCGCCCCGAACGAAATGTTCACGGCGACCCGTATCCTGAAGTCGGAGTACCGCACTGGCGTGGCTGACAACGATGTCAACGCCATCGTCACCAACGGTACGATCCCGGATGGGTACACCGTCAACCACTACCTGACGGACACCAACGCTTGGTTCCTGATCACCGACATCCCGAATGGCATGAAGCACTTCGAACGTGCTGCCATGACCACGTCGATGGACGGTGATTTCGACACGGGCAACGTCCGTTACAAGGCCCGCGAGCGTTACAGCTTCGGTGTCTCTGACTATCTCGGCGTCTACGGTTCGCCGGGCGGCTCGTAAGAGCTTCGCGTTAGGGGCGGCTCTTCGGGGCCGCCCCTTTCTGCATTGACTGATCAATATGCGTTGTCGAATGGTGTGACCAATTCTGGCACACTGATTTAAGAAAGGATTGTTCGATGCCTACGCACTTTACGAATGGCGTTTCCAACGTCACCCAGGGCCACCCTCTCTATGAGTTTGGCATGATGGACCCGACCAAGTGGGTCGCCTACTTCAACGATTTCAACACGTATGCGGCTGGTGATTGGACCATCACCACGACTGAGGCCGGGGCTGGCAATGCCACTGAAGCCCTGACGGACGTCGCTGGCGGCGCTTTGTTGATCACCAACGATGACGCTGACAACGACGCTGATTTCTTCAACCTTGTCGGCGAGAGCTTCCAGTATAGCTCGACCAAGAAGATGTTCTTCCGGGCTCGTTTTAAAATTTCGGATGCAACCCAGTCTGACATTGTTATGGGTCTGCAAATCACCGATACCACTCCGCTTGCGGTGACGGATGGCATTTACTTCACCAAGGCAGATGGTTCGACGGCTGCGAGCTTTGTTGTCACCAAGAACAGCACGGCAACGACCCAAGCAAGCGTTGCCACCATGGCTGACGACACGTTTGTCACCTTGGCATTCTTCTACAACCCGCAAAGCGGCAAGTTCGAAGTCTTCGCTGACGACAGCAAGGTGGCTGAAGTTGTGAACACCAACGCTCCGGACGATGAGTTGCTGACGGTTTCCTTCGGCATTCAGAACGGCGAAGCAGCCGCCAAGACCATGACCCTAGACTATGTCTTCGCGGCGGTGGAGCGTTGATATGCGACGCTCAATCGTTTCGGTTAAAGGCGGCTTTGCCATCATGATTGATGGCGAAAAAGTCGGGAAAGTTCACAAGGACGTCGAGAGCGCAGCTAAAGCTCTCAATAAGATGTTCTCGCGGTGAGCCAAGACATCGACATCAGTGGCCGTAGGGTCCTGTTTGCGATGCCCACCATTGATGATCGCGTCCATGCATCTCTCATGGGCGCGATCATTTCTGGCGGATCGATTCACCCGCTATTATTCCATTTCGAAATCAATGAAACTGGCCAGTACGTCGGCGAAGATTATTATTTTTGTAATCTGGCTCGTATGCATGGGTTTCGCATACACATTGACCCGTTAATAAAGACGTGGCATTGTGGCGACAAGGAATATGAGGGCGATTTTTTGCATCACATCGTCCTTCCTGAGCAACAGGATAGGAAACTTGTGGTTAACTCTTAATTAAGGAGGTTACCGTGCCTCAGGTAAAAGCTATCACCCTTTCTCCCACAGCAACGGACGCTGATGGGATTGCTCAATCTCAAAGCCCTAGCGGCGCAGGTAACCTGACGATCAATGGAGCATTGGCCTCTGGCGGCTCCGTCACACTTACCCAGGCCCAGCACGTCACGATCACCTCTGCTGGCAACGACAGCGCTCGAACCTTTACGATTACCGGGACAAACCGAGAAGGCTATGCCCAGACGGAGGCTGTTACCGGGGCAAACGCCGGGGTTGCAACGTCTTCAGGGAATTTCTTGACCATTACCCAGATCGCGGTTGACGACGCGACGGCGGCGGCTGTTACGGCTGGGGTAGACGGCACCTGCGAGAGCCAGTGGTATCCGACGGATTACAGGGCAGAACAATTTAATATCGGCTTCGGCGTTACCCTGTCTTCGGGTGCTAATTTGACCTACACGGTCCAGCATACTTTCGACGACGTGCAAGCCTCTGACTTCTTGGAGTACACGGCGAACACGTTCAACAACGACACGGTGGCCGGAGAGACCACGGCTCAGGACGGGAACTACACGAACCCACCGACCGCTATTCGGCTGGCGATTACAGCCCACACAGCGGGCTCTGCAACTCTTCGCATTGTCCCTAACGGAGGCGCGTAATGGGTATCTCGTCTACGATCAAGGTCAAGCATGACGTCGAGTGCGATCTTCAGGACCTTTTGGAGATTTTGCACAGCCCTAAGGATGTCAAGGACAGCCTCAAGAAGCTTAACGACGCCTCCAAGAAAGCCCGCGAGGACCTGAAGGCTCTTGACCAGCGCTACGCTGAGACTGAGGCGCAAATCAAGCAAGCAGGTGCCATTCGGGAAAAGGCTAACAGTGAGTTTGCTGAGGCAGAGCGTCAGGCCAAGGCAATTATGGATGCGGCAGAAAAATCTCGCGCAGCAAGTCAGAAGTCAATCGATCAGCAAAAGGAAGAGGCTGCCCGGATGATCGCAGAGGCCAAAGAGGCCATGGCCGATGCCCTTAAGGCCAAGCAACAGGCTGAAGACGAGGCGGCATCATTGCGTCGTGACGTGTCGGCTCTTGAGGCGGAAAAGGAATCTGCCGCCAAGGAAGCCTCCAAAATTATTGAAAGGGCCGAAAGGAAGTTGGCGAAGGCCGAAGAGCTTGAGGCCGAATACGAGGACAAGCTCGCCAAGATGCGTCAAATGGTTGCGTAATGGGTGTTTCAAGGCTTGATCTTGCTGATGCAGACGAGGCTCAGTTTTCTCAGACAGTGCCTAGTTCCGCTGCGTCAGGATTGGTCACTCGGCCCGTGCTTCCTAAAAGTCAATTTGGCGAGTTAATCACAGCCGAGCGAACACCGATTATTGAGCTTAACAGTTCATACGGCACTTCGTTGCTGCGTGACGTTATCGAGACGACCAACAGCGGGTCTGTGGCACCCGCATCCGGGGAGATTAAAATCTCTACTGGAGCTACTGCAAACAGCAAGGCACACTTGGACAGCGCAGAGGCTGGGCGGTGCAGCCCCGGCTACGGTTCGGAGATGGGCATCGGCTTTCGCGTTCCAGCCTTGCCGACCGGAAATCAGTACGCCCAGTGGGGCGGTCACGATGTCTCCGAGAACAATGGCCTGTATTTCGGAGTAGACGCAACTGGTCTTTACACGGCCATCAAAGACGGCGGGGCTGCCACCAAGACGTACCAATCAGATTGGAACATTGATAAACTTGACGGGACGGGGCCATCAGGCGTCACCGCCGATCTGAGTAAAGGTGACATCTGGCGCATCATCTACACATGGTACGGCTACGGCCAAATTGTTTGGGGCAAAGTCGCCACCATCAACAACCAGCAGCAGTTTGCGCCATGCCATTACGTTGTGCCTGAAGGTTCGACGTCTATTGAAAGCCCAAACTTTTACATCTTTGCCGAGGTTCTCAACGGAGGAGACGCGGCTAACCTTGACGCTTTTGTCGGTGGTCGGCAGTACAGCATCGTGGGCCGCTACCGTCCAAAGTTTCGCTACACGTCACAACTCCGCACGGGTGCTTCAACAAGCACTTCAATCCTCCCCATCGTATCGTTCCGCAACAAGACGGCGTTCTTGGATCGCACCGTCAGGGTTGCTGGCATGGAAGTAATCCCCGTCACTGAAGATGTGGTTGTTGAAGTACGCATCAACGGCACGCTCACCAACGCAAGTTGGCAGACGCCCACCAACCACACGGCGGCGGAAACAGCGGTAGAAAGTGACATAAGCGCCACTGCCTTAACCAACGGTGTCGTAGTCTGGTCTGAGGTATTTGAGGCGGGGAAAAAGAACGAGAGTAACACTCTTGCCGTAGCAGCGCTTGATATCGACCTGCCACAACAGCAGCCTGTGACGCTGTGCGCTCGCACGTTAAGCGGGACCGGGACAGTGACGGCTAATTTCCGCGTCCAGGAAGAGTGGTGATTGATTATGGGAACGATGCAGAGGGTCATTAATGCCTAAGCGTGGGGATTTTAAGAAAAGCGCCACTGCGCGAACAAGGCGAGAGAGGGCTTATGATAGCTCGGAGAGCCGGAAGAAGGACCGCGCATCCCGCAATGCTGCTCGCCGCAGAGCTATGCGTAAAGGCGTTGTCAGCAAAGGGGACGGGTATGACATCGACCACAAGGATGGCAACCCCCGGAATAACTCAAAAGGCAATACTCGCAAGGTAAAGGCTGGCACCAACAGGGCTCTTAAGGGGGCAAAGAACGGACGCTACAAAGGAGGCAAGTCATGAAGAAAAAGAAATACGCAGGTGGCGGCACTGTAGGTGCTGGCCAGCAAATCCCGAACTACAACCAGCTAGTCCAGCAGCTTTATGGCACCGTTGGCGGAGAGCAAGCGGCCAGGGACCTCATGCGCAGGGGCATGTCGACTGTCCCCTCTCCGGGACGTGCCCACGCTCCCACGGTCAAGAAGCCGATGGGGGCAACCCCGGTTAACAAGCTCCGCTGTGGCGGCGCTATCAAAAAGCGGAGGAAATGATGAGCAAGAAGCTTTTGGGGACAATCTCTCCCGCATATGGCATTGCGACTGGGCACGGCCTGTTTGGGAAGATGCCGTTTGCAGGGAAGGGCATTAAATCCTTTTCCCCGGCATTGTCTTTGATGGACGACGATGAGAAAGAGGGCGGCATGAAAGCTGGTGGCCGTGTTTCAGGCAAGAAGCGCAGCGGTTGCGCTGGAGATGGCTGTGCGGTCAAGGGTAAGACGAGAGGACGTATGCGATGAGCGATGAAAAGAAACTTCGAGAGAAGATTGAGAAGAGTAAGAGGGGCTCTGGCGTCCCAGGATACAAGCTCAACCGTCGCTTGGCTAAAGGGAACCCGGATGAGGACTATGCCATTGAGACACGATCTCCTGGTCATATTCTCGGACAGCAGCAAATGGACCACCGCGCCGCTCGGGAACAGATCAAGAAATATGAGGCAGATCAAGTCGGCCTCCCCTTGATGGGCGATGAGAAGAAGGCCAAGAAGATGGCGAAGGGTGGCGTGGTAAGGCGCTGCAATCCTCGGAAGGCGCGGAGAGGTATGTAATGCGCAGCAAGAAGATGTCCCAGTCTAAAGCTGACAAGAAGTACGCGGACGGGACCACGTATAAGGACAGCAGCGGGAAGACCCATAGACGGATATCGCATCCGGGGACGAAGCGTGGGGACGCATATTGCGCAAGGACTGTAAGTCAGAAAAGAACACCAAAGGTGAAAGCTCGCAGGAAGGCCTGGGGCTGCAAGGGACAGAAGAGCGTTAAATAATGGCCACTTCAGGAACCGCCACATATAACATGGATATCCTCCAGATTGCGGAGGAGGCCTTCGAGCGGGCCGGGACGGAGCTCCGATCCGGCTACGATCTGCGCACTCTGCGGCGGTCCATGCACCTCCTTGGCCTTGAATGGGCGAACCAAGGGATTAACCTTTGGACAATTGAAGAGGGCACCCAGGCTCTTACCGCTTCAACGGCGACTTATACACTCCCTGGAGACACAATTGATCTGACTGAGCATGTTATTCGCCTTGCAAGTGGGGCTGGGACGACTTCCCAAACTGACTATTCGTTAACGAGGGTTTCTGTATCGACATATGCCTCCAGGACAAACAAGCTTAGCGAAGGTCGTCCTACAGAAATATATATTGACCGGCAAAGAGACGCTCCGGAAATCTCTCTGTGGCCTGTTCCAGACGACAGCTACACTTTGGTGTACTGGCGCATCCGCCGGATTGAGGATGTTGGGAGCGCGAACACCAACAACTATGACATCCCGGCCCGTTTCCTCCCGGCTCTTGTCGCCGGGCTGGCCTATCATATAGCGATGAAGCGGCCCGAGCTTTCGTCGAGGGTCCCGACCTTGAAGGCGATATATGAAGAGCAATTCCAGCTTGCGGCCTACGAGGATCGTGAAAAAGCAAACCTAGTGTTTACTCCGCTGTCGGATTACGTGGATGTCGGTTAATTATGCAAAAGGGTCTCATGCGTTTGGGTTCTGCGACAGGTGTGGGTTCCGCTACCCCCTGGCAGACCTTAAGTACGAGATGGAGAACCAAAGAAGGAATGGCCTCCGCGTTTGCATGGACTGCAAGGATGTTGACCACCCTCAACTCCGCCTTGGTACTTTTAAAGTCCACGATCCACAGGCTCTGCGGGACCCGCGCCCAGACACCGGAGAGGCTCGAAGCAGAGGTTTTTTTGGATGGAGGCCTGTCGGGCATTCCAACTTAAAGGCGACGGGCGCAGTGGGCACCGTAACAGTTGTTACTAGCTAGGAGGCCGAAATGGCAAAGAACTCATACAAGACAGGCAGCAACCTCGTTAAGCGGGGAACTCCTCCCCAAAAGAAGACGATGAAGGGTGCGGGCGCGGCGACTAAGGGAAAAACTTTTACTAGGTGCCACTGATGAACTACACGCAGTTGACACAGGCCGTTAAGGATTACACGGCGAACACGGAGACGACATTCGTCTCGCAAATCGATACGTTCATCAGGCAAGCTGAGGAGCGGCTCCGCAATGCTGTCCAGCTTCCTGTTATCCGCCGCAACTCGACCGGAACATTGACGGCGAGCAATCAATACTTAACAGCCCCTAGCGACTTCCTGTCAGTATTTTCTCTTTCTGTGACTGACGGCTCTGGGGACTCGAATTATCTCCTCAACAAGGACGTCAACTTTATCAGACAGGCATACCCATCTGCTTCGACCGAAGGGCTCCCTAGGTTTTACGCAATTTTCGACGAGGATACTTTCATCCTAGGGCCAACGCCGGATAGCGGGTATTCGGTTGAGCTCCATTACTTCGCGGAGCCTGGGAGCATCGTCGACAACGCCACGTCTTGGCTTGGCGACAACGCCGAGAGGGCGCTCCTTTATGCTTCATTAATTGAGGCATACACCTTTATGAAGGGCGAGCAAGACCTTATCGCAAACTATGAAAAGCAATTCCAAGAAAGCCTCGTTCTTTTGAAAAACCTTGGCGACGGGAAAAACCGCATGGACGCATATAGAAGCGGGCAGTTTAGGATGCCTGTCCAATGATGGGCCTGAGTTTCGGTGAGGTTGGCAATGTTTTGGTGGCGACGACGACTGGCCGAGGGCATTCTCCAGAAGAACTGGCTGACCTTGCATTGGGAAAAATCATCAATGTTTCGGGGGAGATGCCGCCCGAAATAAGGGATCAAGTTCTAGCGTTCAAAGAAAAACTCAGGTATATATTGACGGATTATATTGCAAGATGTCAGCAGAGCGAGCGCACAACGATGATTGCGGCCCTTGAGAAAGAGGGTCATTCGGTAGCAGCAGAAATAGTCAGGAGACTTTAGATGGCGATTACTCAGGCAATGTGCACCAGCTTTAAGCAAGAGCTTCTAACGGGCACCCACGACTTCACCAACAGCACTGGCAATACATTTAAGTGCGCCCTATACACCTCTAGCGCCACCCTGGGGGCCTCGACAACGGCGTACACCGCGACGAACGAGGTCTCCGGAACCAATTATACTGCAACGGGCAACACGCTGACCAACGTCACGCCGACCACGTCTGGCACGACCGCTTACACTGACTTTGCGGACACCACTTGGTCAGCAGCAACCATTACCGCTCGTGGCGCGTTGATCTACAACGACACGGCAGCAGGTGACCCGGCTGTTGTGGTGCTTGACTTCGGTTCCGACAAAACATCAACGGCGGGGGACTTTACGATCCAATTCCCGACCGCTGATGCGAGTAATGCCATTATCCGGATTGCGTAGTGACTGATGCAGTTGTTGCCTTCGAAGGGTGGAATAGTTCTCTCCGAGGTTGGGGCGAGGGTCCGTTCGGCCAAAGCGAAGGCAATGCACTGCAAGGATCGACCGCAAGTGTCGGATCGGTTACGACTACGGCTGCCGCGACAGTATCGGTTTCTGGCGTGTCGGCCATTGGGAATGTCGGGGATGTTGGCGTTGCCCTTGGGGCAACAGTCAGCGCAACCGGAGAGTCCGCTACAGCCAGCGTCGGTGAAGAAGCCCTTGTCACCAATAACATCCTTTCTGTCACGGGCGAGGCTGGCACAGGCCAAGTCGGCACAGTCGCTGTTACTGCGGCGTCAATCACCTCGGTTACTGGAGAGGCTGGCACAGGGCAGGTCGGAAGCGTTGCGGTGGCTGCGGGGGCTGCTGTCGGGATTACTGGAGAGGCCGCTACAGGGTCCCCAGGGAGCGTTGCGGTCGCACTACGGGTTGTTGCAAGTGCGACAGGGGCCTCAGCCACGGGCCAAGTCGGCTCAGCCACATTCGTGTCGTCAGTTATTGTTTACCCTGACGGCCTTAGTGCTACAGGCGCGACTGGAGAAGAGTTTATTTGGGGCGAGGTGGATACAACT
>Ga0070753_1001198_pt1 | contig 14885 bp, 17 predicted proteins | sample VirMetDEL_Aug_31_FD_77441 | JGI IMG/M metagenome (GOLD analysis project Ga0070753, IMG submission 77441) | Aqueous microbial communities from the Delaware River and Bay under freshwater to marine salinity gradient to study organic matter... | ecosystem: Environmental > Aquatic > Marine > Coastal... | reverse complement strand
CAGCGATAGACGCGTTATCGGGGCTGAATGCTACGCCATTGCCAGCGTCAGTAGGTAATGTACTTGGATCACTATACTTTGTACCAAATCCGCTACCAGACCAAGGATAGGCTGTGATGTATGGGGAGGTGGCGTGAGCAACAGCGATGTTGCCAACGTAAGGTGGGTCGGGCCAATTGCCAGCACCTTCAGCCTGCATCTGCTGCGGGAGGGTCCATATGCCGGAGTAGTTAGGCATTAGATACCTCCATGGCAGCTAGACGTTCCAGCATTACCTATAAGATTTTGTATTAAATTCCCAAAATTAACAGCATTACCTGTACTAGATATTGTAACATAATCCATTAATTGACCATTTCCTTGTCCAGAAGCCCAAACACCTCTAGTAGGTGAAGAAGTTGCTCCTAGACGATAGCGTGGAGAAGTTAAATCACCAAAATCTATAGCATTTCCCGTTGTTGCAATAGTAATATATTGTATAACATTAGAAGAAACAGTTGTATAACCACCACCTATACATCCTCGTGTATTTGAAGAACAAGCTGCTGGTTGGTTTGAATTATTCTGTAACAAATCTCCAAAATCTGTAGCATTTCCTGTAGAGGCGATAGTTACATAATCTATTATATTACTCTGAGATCCACCAGCAGTTGCGCCATTTGCAAATATTGATCTAGTAGTAGATGAACAAGCAGATGATTGATATCTACCAACGGTAAGATTACCAAAAGATGCAGCGTTACCTGTAGAAGCAATTGTTATGTAATCAATATAAGTATATGTTGATGAGCCTCCATCAGGACTGCCACCGGCTAATAACATCCTAGTTGAATTAGATGTTCCAGTATTCCCGTATGGTTGATATGTCATATCGCCAAAATCGGTAGCATTTCCTGTAGAAAAGATAGTGACATAATCAATGATATTAACATAGGGCCCAGAATATGGATAACCACCACCCCAAATAGCACGAGTAGAAGAAGCGCCAGCGCCAAAATAAATTCTACCATCAGTCAAATCACCAAAATAAGTAGAATTTCCTGTGGTTGCTATACTTATATATTCAATAGAACTAAAACGCCCAGCTACATTACCTTCTCCGCCAGCAAAAAGACCCCTTTGAAGATTTGGAGTTACACTGCTAGTTGGATCACTATAAGCACTGGGACCATAGCTGTTAATTGCCCATACCTTAAAAGTATAGGAAGTGCCATTGGTCAAGCCAGTAACTGTAATGGGAGATGCCGCCCCCGTAGCAGTGAAGTCTCCGGGAGTAGAAATAACCCCATAACCAGTAATAGCAGAGCCACCAGTGTTAGAAGGTGCCGTAAAAGACACATCAGCCTCTGCTTCACCCGCAGACGCAGAAGCCCCCGTAGGAGGATTGGCAACCTCAAGCGGGTTATAAAAGCTGCTTAGAAACCCTGCTATGTAGCGCAGTGACATGGCAAACCACCTTAATCAGGAGCCTGTTAAGCGGAAATTAGCTCGTAACTGACTGTGTAGGTAATGCCATTTGCCGTGCCAGAAGTAACCGTCAAAGACGTTCCCTCTTGAATATAAAGCTGGGTGGTCTTGTCTACCACAATCAGCGTAGCATCAGCAGGGACAGACACCGTGGATACAATCGGATAAGCCGTGCCACCAGACGGTGCGCTACCCTGCGCTACAGCGCCATTGGTGTACACGCTTACCGTGCAATCCACCGCAGCAGTGCCATTCACATTGGCGGCCACCAGACTGTTGATTTTCATCACAGTGCCAGAAGAAGCAGCGTTCGGCAGCAACACCACAGCAGAAGTACCGCTCGGCGTGTAGTACGTTGTGTTGCCGTAAATGCTGGATAATGCAGCAATATTCGGATTTGCCATGTCTTAACCTCCTAGAAACCGCCTAGAACCATAGCGTAAGCTATAGCTTGTGCCTGAGTGGGGCCAGACGGTGCGGGTGTCTGGGAAACCCATGTTGTGCCATCACTTGTTAGTACATTACCGCTAGTTCCCGGCGCAACCTCTTGAACTGCGGATGTTCCGTTGCCCAGTATAACATAATTCGCTGTTAAACTGGAGGCCCCTGTACCGCCATTTGAAACCGGGAGAATGCCAGTAACACCAGCAGTCAAGCTGACTTGCCCCCACGCAGCAGAACTGCCGTTACTCAAGAGAGCATAATCAGCGGAACCAACCGCCGTAAGCCCAGTACCACCATTGGCAATGGCCAACGTACCGCTCAGGGTCAAGGTTCCAGAACCGGTAATTGGACCGCCGGTAAATGTCATACCCGTAGTGCCACCAGAGGCATCTACGCTGGTAACAGTGCCACCAGAACCCGTAGCAGCAATGGTTATGGAACCACCACCGTTGGTTATGGAGACACCGGAACCGGCAGTTAGGGTAGCTTTATCAAGGGTATTGCCAGTGCTATTGCCGATCAAAAGCTGACCGTCCGTATAGCTAGTCTGGCCCGTACCGCCATTTGCTACGTTCAGGGTTCCAGCCAGTGTCACACTGCCAGAAGTTCCAGTGCTTGGCGTAAACCCGGTAGTTCCAGCGGAGAAGTCTGTAACGCCGGTAGGAGAGGCATTCTGCCAGCTTGGAAGACCACCGCTTACCGTAAGAATCTGACCATTAGTACCAACAGCAAGACCAGCAAGAGTATCTGTAGCAGATGCATACAGTAGGTCCCCCGTTGTTGCCGAAGAAAGTCCTGTACCGCCTCGTGCTACCGAGAGCGTTCCAGATGTAATTGCCGACGCAGCAATGGCAATCGCCGTGTTGGCGGCTGCCGTAAGCTGTCCCTGCTGGTTGACCGTGAATGTGGCAACCTGACTGGCAGAACCGTAAGAAGCCGGTGATACAGCCGTATTGGCGATGCTGAATACCGTACCAACAAGGCTCAGACCTGTACCAGCCGAATAGGTTACGCTGGAACCGAACTGGATAAAGACAATATCCGTAGTGCCAACCGTAATCGGCAGAGGTGTCTGCTGCACCCAAGACGTATTTGCGTTCGTAGAGCCACCAATAATGTAAACAAAGTCACCAGCATCAATCTGGTTAGCCCCAGTACCGGGCGTATCAAAGTCCGTAGCACGGGTCAGGATAAACGGACTTGTACCGTCACCTACCTGCGTAACCGTGTAAATGCCGTTATACGGAGCATCTGCTACAGTCTCGTCCTTAACCAGAATACGATTACCTACCGATGGAGTACTACCATCTACCGACAGAGCGCCGTTGGAACTGGCTGTAATTGTAGCCCCGACGCCGCTGGAACCATTGTCATAGACATATGTAGGCAACGCAGCAGCAGTGGCGTACTCACAGGCATCATGGAAGTTAAGACCAGAAGCTACTGAATCTACATAGTTTTTGTTTGCTATGTCAGTGCCATTTACCGGATCGGTACTGATTGTACCTGTAGTCAGCGTAACAGCATTGATCGTGCTATTCGCCGCCGCAGTAAGCTGTCCCTGCGCATTTACAGTAAACGTAGCAACCTGATAGCTGGAACCGTAAGACGAAGCCGATACGCCGGTATTGTCTATGCTAATAGTGCCCGTAGCCGTAATTGGGCCACCAGTAAGGCCGGTCCCAGTGTTAATCTGCGTAACAGTACCAGTGCCGGGTCCGCTAGACCACTCAGGGTCTGCACCAGAACCTAAAGAGCGGAGAACAGCACCATACGTTCCGGGGCCAAATGCTTGCCAACTAGACGCCCCACGGTACAGGATTGAACCCTGAATGTACCCTATGGTGGTATCAATAACCTGACTGACTTGCTGCCAATGGGGGTTAGAGGAAGCCCCCTGAGACGTTAAAATCTGGCCCGTAGAGGCCGCATTGAGGACTTCCCACACATACTGGCCACGGTACAGAATATCGCCCTGTGTGAGGCCAATAGTGTCTAAAATAGCCGTAAGAGTGACATCAGACGGGGAAGCCGTGCCGCCCGATATGTTCGCCTTAATCGTACCATCAGCCATAGAGGCCAGATAGGAGTTAGTCACCCCACCAGCTTGTAGCCCGATGGTTCCGGTTGTCGTAATGGGGCCACCAGAAATTGGCGCATCTGTATTGATCTGAGTGACAGTCCCAGACGTAGAGTTGAGATCAGCAACATCCTGCGTAGTTGTACGCCGAGATACCCCGCCCTGAACAATCTCCAGTTCCTCAGAACCACTGAGAGACGTAGCAACAGGTAGATTGGGGATCTGAATATTGCTCATGTCAATGGCCCTGTCTTTGGTACTTCCGTATTATTATACGGCAATCCGGGGTCATCTCCACCTATATCGTTAGGCACCGTAATGCTGGTGCCGGGTTCCTCATTGAGGCCATAGGGGGGCTCGCCCGTCTGCTGCGTAACACGGGTATTATCGTCTTGGGTAATGCGTGTATCACCACCGGGAACAGGCAATCCAGTGATCGGATCAACCGTATTCTGACCAGAAGTAGTTCTGGAATCAGTGGAAGCAACCACAAAATCCTGCACACGCGGGTTCATGATCGGCACCGGATCTGCCGGTACAATAATAGCCCGCAACTGCTGCTGCGGAGTGTCATTGCAGGTATTGCAGACCAAAATCCGCTTATTGATCAGCGATGCACCGGCCCAGTCAAATTGCCACTGCAAATCAACGTGATTGTAACGAAAACCGCACCTGTCACAGATAGCGTGGGCTTGAGGATTGGTGCTGCTAGTTCTGGCCCTACCGGCTTGGGAAGCATATGCCATTTACGCCCCCTACCTGTAATAACCAGAAATCTGAGGCGATATATACTGCTGCGCCGTTTCCACGTTCTGGTCAGCCGCTATCTTATATGCCTCATCAGCCAATGGCTTCGTAATCTGAACAAGCTGGGGGTTCCAAATCCGGGATAACCTTTCAGCCAGTCCCGTAGCAAAGGCATCCAGCCACAGGTACGGAATTTCAACATTCTGACCACCCTGAAGGTTGGAATCCTGTATCTGCCGCACCCGATAATACTTCAAATACTGGGCACTCGTTCCATCCGGCACCGGCCACAACGTCACCGTAGGGGCAATCAGACGGTCAAACCAGAATGTAGTGGTGAAACCCTGCTGCTCTTTATTGGGATAACTGGCGTATTCTGTACGGCTAACCGGCAGAATAATGCGGTCAATCGGATCTCCGCTACCGTTATCAGTCTGCATATAAGCATCCAGAATAACAACGGTATTGGCGTCCACATTATAGGTAGCTTGTCCGGCAACCAATGGGACCGTAACAAGATCAACCGCCCAGAGATTTACACCCCTGTTTGACCAATTTGCCAACATCAGGTTCGTGGCAATCCGAGAAGATTGCATATGTTCCTGCGTCAGGGACGTATTGCGCAAGCCAATCAGATTGAACGCATGAAGCGTCAATTCACCCAGAGAGGGGTTAAATGTATATGTGCCGCTAGTAGTCAATTTAGACTCCTATCAGCGCGTACCGGCCTGCTGAACGTATAGAGTTACCGTACCAGCGCCAGAGGCGACATTAATTCGGACACCCCGGCATGGAACCGTCAAAGCAACTGCACCCGCAGCCGTAAGGCCGGAGGAGAACCAATTTGCCGTAGCAGCAACGAAATCCGGGGACATAGGGTCATCAAACGTGTACTGGACTGTAAAGACCGGAGATCCGGTAACAACAGCACCAAGACCAACATTGAAGGGATTGGTCATGAAGCTGACCGCCACAACACCGCTGGTTCCAGCATTTGTCTGAGAGACTGTAATAGGTTCAGCAATCATAGCTATTTCCCTTTCGCCCTAGCAGCGGCCACGTTGTCCACCAAATTAGGGTACGGCCTACCGGCTGCCCTTGCTTTGGCTTTAGCATGTTTTATCTGCTGCCTGTTTAGATACTTCACTTTAGCATCTTTTGGCGCGTCTTTCTCCCAAAAAGGTTTGTCAGTCATTTAACAATCCCATTTTCTAAGAGATTTATTAATTCTACTATCCGGGTCAGCAGCTTTTGCAGACCCAGTCAATTTGCGCTTCATGCCGGTCATCCGCTCGCAAAACGATTTGCGGCGGGAAGCATCAGCGTCACTTTTTTGGGCCTGTTCGCGGGACACCGGAGGTTTTAGATTATGACCTTCAGCACGCGCCGAAGCGCGTCCTTTAGCGTTCAAACCACCTTCAGGGTTTTTACCTTCAGATCTTTGCCAGGCGGGGGATCTTGCCATTGGTGGCTCCAATAGGAAAAGGGAGGGATTTCTCCCTCCCAATTTTACTCAGGGCTTACGACCGCCAGTAGACGTCTGGGCGGCAGACCAGTCGGCAGTTGCCAAGCGGCCACCAGATTTGCGCGGTTTGCGACCAACGTTCATCTTTGCCTTATCGCCCATTGCCTTACCAACGGACTTACCACCACGCTTACGCTCAAGAGCTTCACGATTTACATTGCTATCCTTGGTGTATTCCATCGGACGATCACGAAGATCGTCAGCAGCAAGATTAACACCACCAGCTTCACGACGCTTGCGATTTTTCATATTAACCTCCTATAGACCTATTAGGCGTTTGCAATAGCCTGAACATAACGGACAGTCAGCCAACCATCTCCGTCACCAGTATTGGTTGAAGTTACTACTATCTTAACGTCAGTAGTTCCAACATTGACCCAATTACCTGCACGAGTAGCATCAGCACCCGGAACCGCAGCAACGATACCAATTGTAGCACCGTCAACAGCAGCCGCAGCAGTCAATGCCGTAGCAGAGACTGTTGTGCCAACGCCAAGTGTGGAAGCAGCGCCATTCCATGCAGTGATAACATTCAGATCAATTTCAAGGATCTGACTTCCTGCCGGAATAACAATAGTAGTAGCAGAACTGGCCTGAGTAACAGCGCTTGTCTGAGCCATAACAACGTAACCAACATTGGCCACGTCAGACCCAACAGTTGTACCCGAAGTGTTCAGAATATCACCAGCCTTTATAGGACCAGTGAACGTAGTCGTTCCCATGGGAACCTCCTGCACGATACGGTCACACTGTCTGTGCAGAGTCAGCCGGGCCTGTCAGTGCAACCTATGTTACCCGGAAAAAATGGGGGCATAAGCCCCCATCTCATTAAGAAGTCGGGAACGATCCGTAGATGGAGCGCCAGTTGTAGTAACCGAAGCTGTAGCGTTCGTAACCCTTAACCAGAAGGTTATCGGTAACAAAATCGACTTGCATATCGGTTTCAAACTTCACTCGTTCCATATAGGACAGACCATCAATGTTGGTCAGCAGGAACCAAGCATACGCAGAAGTCAGGTAATCATTGACCATGTAGCTTTCTGGCAAGCCACCAGCGGTCATCATAATTGCATTGACATCATTGTCTGCTGTACCGGGACGCAGTTCTGTCTTGGTAAGACGGATTGCGACAGGTTCCAAAGCCGGTGGCACAATGAGCTTGCGGCCACGGGCAAAGACCTTCAGACCAGCCTGGTCTTTGAAGTTGGTACGGATGCTGATCATCGCGTTCAGCAGAGTCGATTCGTTAAGATCGACGTCTACTGCCGGACGGTTAGCAACAGTGCCACCATCGATCGGATGGTTGGTAGCGCACAGAGCAACACCGTCACCACCGATAGATGCATTATAGGTGGTTGCTGTGTTGAGTACGTTAGAACCATAGATCTCTTTGGTCTGCTGGAAGGACTCAATAAGACCGAGGTTAGACGGTGCAAACTGGGTCTTATACAGGTTGTCGTCAATGGCCTTACGAGTAATCGCATAGCCAAGGCCGATTTCTGTATGTTCCTGGTTGTAGATAAACCGTTCACCAGCCGAATTGTCAAAAGCGGTCTGGCCACCTTCGGTCTTCAACTGAGCAAGACCAAGAAACTTCATTTCAGCAGTGCGTTCCAAAGCCATTTTGGAATTGTGCTTGGTGAAGATCTTGTCGTACTGCGACGGGATCATTTCGTACTTACCTTCAACGCCACGGAGTCCGGGCAGAAGAAGGTCACGAATAGCTGAGAGATTAACAGCCATTTGTCAATACTCCTCTTCTTAGCCCACACTAAGCAGTTGCTTAGTCGAAACGTTGTTAAAGGCGACTACAACATAGTTGTATGCGCCAGCGGCAGTACCCGGTCCACCCGGCGGGTCAGTTACAAGACTGACAAGACGGAAGGGAAGGGTATTGGTGGTCGTCGGAGTGACGGAAATATCAACATAAGCACCAGAGATGCCTGTGCTGGTATTGCCGGTGCCGATTGCGTACTGGACGTTAGCATTAACGTCACCAACTACTGCACCAACAGAGGAAGAACCACCCACCTGCGCAAGGAACTTGGCATTAGGATCGTTCACGATGTAGCCAGTAACATAGTTACCAGAAGCTACGTCACTACCGGGCCAATAGTTTGACCAAACAGTGCGCTTCTGAGAAACCGACAGGTACTGACAGCCGACAAAGATACCAGCAATCTGGTCAGTTCCGGGCGAACCCTGAACTACATGGCCAGTATTGTCTGGGTTTACGGGGTCTCCGTAAAAGATGTTCGTGGCATTATAAGCAATACGAACCGTCACCTGTTCATAGGTGGGGGCAGAGCCCGTACCGCTATACTGCCGGAACCCGAAAGGCGCGTTTGTATTCGCCATAACGGTATCTCCTTATAACAGTTAGTTCGTCATTGCACGCCGGGGCAACTAAGAACCGAAAAATTCGAGTTTCCACACCGGGGGAAACAGAACATATAGCTCCAAGGGCATTATCAATTATTTATTTCCAAAAGTAAAGGACCGCCAATTGGCGGCCCCTTTTAATCGTGTATGACTTTTTGTCACTCTTTGGGGATCGGTATAGCTTCATAACTCTTGTTAATTTTTGGCTTTGCCTGAATGTGATCCCGATGCCCAAGACCACCTTCCGGCGTGCCAGCAAGCTGCTCTTCCTTTGCCCGGACCTGATCTCTGGCGCGGCCGCGTTCGATCGACCTGACTTCTTCAGTTATCTCGGCAGGACGCATCATCAGGAGCATTCCGTCTCGCTCAATAACTGGATGATTTCCATTGCCAGGCATCATGTCAGGGTATAAGCCCGTAGGGACAGGCTCCCACCCCGTTCTGTGCAAATTGGTCATGTACGCTGGGTTTTCCTGACCAAAAATGGACTTTGTTTTCCATTCTACAGTCCACCCTTCTGGCCAAGTTTTTGGATCAATGTAGAATTTGTCTACATTCTGTTCCATATCTCCCAAATGGCCACGGATTTCATTCGCTCTCCGGGCGGCTTCATCCCTTGAGAAGGTAGGACGCATGTTAGGACGCATTGAAGGGCGCTCCGGGGCTTCTACTGCACCCATAAGACCTTCTGTCCTTACTTCTCTGGCAAGATCTGCAGTATCTACCGGCAATTTGGCCGCCAAAGAACGAGGTGGACGACCACGGCGCCTAGATCCCTGTTGTTCTTCACTCATAACCTGTCTCCTTAATGTGTAAGCTTACCTTCTTTTCGCAAAGCAAGCTTGTGCTGGGCATAATCCTTGCGTTTCATGCCGATTGAGTCAGCAAAATCTCTTTCTTCAACTGTAAGGGTGTATTCATTCCCTTTTGGAGCATACCCGTTGCCAGTCCTGTTCACGGGAGCGGCCGGAGGAGAAGCATTTTTACGCTGCGACGGAGCATTTCTGGCATCAGAGATACTTTCTCTCATAGATTCACTAGGGATACCCATGCGCTGTTCGACAAAACGGAAATATTCGGGCGTATCTGGAGCTATTCCCCTGTTTACTGCAGAATTATGGGCATTAAACATGTCCTGAATATCCATCTGGTCCCTGATATTTTGGCGGTTTTTCTGCAACCAGCTAGCAGACTGCGGGCTAACAGCTTCCATGATCTCGTTAAACTGCTCATTAAAAGTCCGAGGCTGCGGTGGCGTGAAAACAGGAGGAGGAGTTATATGATTTGAACCCTTGGTTCGAGCCGCCAAATCCTCCTTGCCGCGCTCTAACTGATTTAGTTTTACAGCATTGAGACTTATATTTTCCTGTATTTCAGCAACGCGGCTATAGTCGCCTAGAGAATTTGCCTCTACAAGCTGTGCTTTCAGAATTTCATTTTCTCTCCTAATGGTGTCATAAGCGTTTGATACTAAATGAAATTGCGTGTCGCCAACTTCATCTAAAGCTTGATTTGCTCGTTCTGCTGCATATCTTGCGTACTTTTCGGCCTCTTCTCTGGCGCGTCGTTCATGTTTCAGATTTGCATCAAGACGCTTAATTGTCTCCTGCACTTCATCTTCAGAATTATTCGGCTCAGATTCTTCTTTATTATCAGCGTCATCGATAATACGGACATCATCATCTGATTCCGATGTATTTTCCTGATTTTGATCTAGATCGTCCAAATCAACCTCTGTAGTGTCTTTGATATCTTCAGACATAGTTTTCTCCTATCGGACATAATCAGGATAAGGGGCACGGCCTCTAATATTGTTGTCATCGTAAATACGACACAACACATCTTTCACCATTATTGACCAACCATCAGTTGCGCGGCCAAATACCCAATCACCAATCTCAAAATTCATGTCTTTGAACCAGAGATTGTCCGGGTCTTTAAATGCAAGGGGCCCAGTTTTAACAATCAAACCAACTTTTCCCTGAAATTTGTCTTCTTCCAAATTCTGGCTTGGAAGATAAACCCCAGACATTCTTTTTTCAGGCCGTATATAAACAGCTACAAGTACCTGATTGTTAAAAATTTCTATGTCAGACAAATCTCCCAGTTCATCTAACAATTTCTTAGCAGGATCGACGTCATGCTGCATTGACTTAAAAGACATACTTCCCCCTCACGCGCTGTCTGCGGTTCTCTCTGCTTCGTCACAAAGCTCTAGTGCTTTTCGAAGCCCCTCGATAATGCCTACTTGGTATTTAAATGTCAAAAAGTCAAAACCCTCGTAGTTATGAGAGACCACAAGGTTTTCTTTTAAACGCTCAATCTCTTCTGAGATCAATCGCTTAAGTTCAGCTTTAAAAAATGTTTGATACGTTAACATTGCTCCCCCAAGATATACGGTTTCTTTAAGACGAAACGGAAAAAAGCCGCCAAAAACAATCGTCTTTGGCAACTTCTGTAAATAAGTGGACGGGAGTGCTAGGGAGGGGGAATAAGCATCTCCCGTCCTTAAACCGAAGACTCTAGAAATCTACGGCCTAACCCTTACGAGACTGAATTTCAGTCTTTTCCAATCGGCCACGACCAGATCCGGCTCCAGCGTCCATGTCTTTATATGAACGATAAGAGCGACCGCCTGTCTTGCGCTGTTTGCGATGGTGTTTCGCAATTTCTGTCTTCTCCAAACGTCCTTCGCCAGAACCAGCACCCGCAGTCATGTCTTTATAAGACATTGCACGGCCACCAGCCTTACGCCCAGGCCCCATCATTGGTGGCATAGGAGGTTTAAATCCACTTGGGCCGGGCATTGGCGGCGCCCCAGGGGCGCCAGCAGGAGCGCCGGGGCCCGCCGAAGCGCCAGGGAACGCGCCGGGACCAGGTGAAGCAGCCGGGGGCATAGCCCCAGGAGGAGGAGCCGGGGGCATACCACCCATGGCACCGATTGGACGCGGCTGACCAGCCATGTCACCAGCATTATCTTTGCCATTCAAAGCAATAATAATGTTGATGTCATTTTTACCTTTGGATTTTTTAGATTTCTTAGGTTTTCCCCCAAGATCAATATCCATCATACCGCCACGGGCTTTGGCAATACGGCCCCCGACAGGGCGCGTCCCCTGAAGTTCACCGTCAAGCGACAACTTATTTGTCTTGCCACCATCTTTGCGGTTCATCCGCTTAAGAGTTTCCGCCATACGAGCACGCTGTCCAAGCTTACCGCCTTTTTCAGCAGCTTTTGCCAGTTTTTTAGCCGGGATTTTTTCTCCTTCCGGCACATCAAGCTGACGATGCAACGCACCGGGCTTTCTAATAGCAGACTGAATCCACTTATTGGCCTTGCCGCCAGATTTAAGCCCTTCCATTGACTGCTGACGGTCGTGCTTTTTGTCTAGGCTGGAATCTTCCCATTTATCCATGGACATACCATGCTTGCGGGCAAGCTTCTTGTCCTGAACTAGATCTTTACGGGAATGTTCCCATTCCATGTGAGACTTTTTCTTAACTTTCCCACCATCCTTTTGTCCGGGGACAACTGGATTGTTAGTGAACTGCATAGTTTTACGAGGAACCATATTGAGACGCGGGTCAGGCATCATTGGGCCACCGCCCTGTTTCTTGCTACGTCCACCTTCTTTAAAAGGTTTTGCAGCCGGTCCCATAGCACGCTTGCCTTTAGCAGCTTCCGCCTTGAGAGCCGCCAACATGCGAGGATCGATGCGACCACGGGGCCCCATGGCGCCCATTGGCCCACCCATCTGCTTTTTGGTGCGGCCGCCAGATTTACGATTTTCTTCAATCCGTTCCAGATCTCTACCTTCATAAAGATCTTTTGCGCGGGGGCTAATGTATTCAATAGTTTCTTCAACTTCCGGGGCTTCTTCGCTAAAATCTGGCAAATCTTTCGGCCGTTTTCTTAAAGCTTCTTCAATTTGCTCCGATTCAATTATGTCTCTAATTAAATCTCCGCCATTAGCCTTTTTGGCACGACCACCTTTTTTCATGCCGCCAATGTGCTTAATGCCGGGGCGCTCTTCGTTGGCCTCTTTGACATTGCGGTTAATCTTGTCATTTACCCATGACACGCCACCAGATTTACGGGGCTTGCGGCCCAGATTGGGCGCAACTGCCTCTCCCTTAACAACGCCGCCCTTTTTATATTGGCGGCGGCTAATAGGACGCATACCCGTTTTGATGTCTGCGTTCAGCGGTTCCGGTGGCGTCCAAGAGGAAGCGTCAACCTTTTGGCTGGGGTCCCTACCACCTGCGAGGTTCTTTGCCTTGGCTTTCATTGCAGCCCTGGCCTGTTTTGCCATGTCGTTCATCGATAAACTCCTACCTAGGTCTGCCGGGCGTCCCCGGTGGCACGTGCCTGAAATAAAGATATCACAACCATAAGAAATCAACAATGATGTCAATTTCTTATAAAACTCTTACGCAGACCCGCCTTTCTTTTTAAAAGGAGGAAGGTTGAATTGGTCTCGCAAGGGAGTATCCTGGGTAATCCAAGGCGGCAGCCCTGATAACTTTGAAGTATACCTTTTTTCAACATTTCTAGCCTCAACTTCTCCCGCCGCTTTCCAATATGCATCTAGAAGAGATTTTTTCATTAGAGGAAGAATATATTTTGTTTTGAAGTCTTTAAATTCATCATTGCTTTTTAGGCCATAGATTTTTTTTATTGCTTCTACATTTAATGGAATATTATTTTTCTCTAATAATTCGCGAAACAATTCTCCAACGTGTGGGTTCACTTCATATTGAAGTGGATTAGTATTTGTTCCAGGAGAAAATTTTTCAATTGCCTGTATTCCATGTTGCAGTTCATGCAACAGTATTGGTTCTGGATTTTTAATATATGGCCTTATCGTCAAGTCAGCGGGTTGCCGATCGAGGGATTTATGACGGTTAGGATCTCCAAACCATGAAGCAATATTTGGTTCTTCTTTTTTGCCTCCGCGTAATGTCCAATCCATCTTAAAATCAACATCTTTTAATTGAGGATACGCTTTGAATAATTCTGGATGGTCTATAGCTTGCCCAATCCTTTTAATTTCTGAATTTAAATAATCTTCTTTTAATTTTATTTTAGTGTCCGGTATTTCATATCTCCACTTTCCATCACGTCCTTGGAACCATCCAGTTTTGTCCCAAATATGATGCGGAATAGCACCTTCATCTGCCATGTTCTTAGCAGTGTACCAAGCGCCTTTGTCTGCTGTCTTTGAATTTAAACCGGCAAAGGTACGAAAAGAACCTTCTGGCGCTTTCATTGGGAACCCACCAGTCATTGCTAAACCAGCAAGTTCCATTGCACGATCAATTCCTTCTTTACTTCTTGGATCTATTAGACCGTACAAAACATCTCCCGGCAATCTTGCCGCGCTATAAGCAGCTTTTGCAGCTTTTGCGGGCCAAGTTTCCGCCAAAGCATCGCCTAGTTCTGACATCTGCTGATATTTTATTTCTTTTTCTTCCGGCGTGTACCCTTCTCCAGTCATTTGGGACGCAGATCGGCGCATCCTCTGACGATCACTTGCTGGATCATCGTAAACGGCGTCTGCTTCTAAAGGGTCAAATTCTATTTCACCCCCTTCTGCCTTTTCTGCTCTTCCGCCATGCTCATAGGCGCTTCCAAACGCGCCGTAATCGCCAAAACTATCCCATGAGTTTCCACCATAGCCAAGATTTGCAGCGGCCATAGAATAATCATTGGGGTTCAAGCTGAACGTATTAAGTCCACTGGCACCGCCAAGATTTCCGCTACCGGGGAAGCCGCCATAGTCAGACGGGTTAACCGACAGATTGGTGAATGTGGGCATAGACTGATAACTGGTATCCAAACCTACAGTGAAATTGTCATAGCTTGGCGTAGCAAAAGAAACTTCTCCCAGAGGATTGAACTCATAGCCCGGCGTAGCAAAAGAAACGTCTCCCAGAGGATTGAAATCATACGTGCCAAATGTTTCGTTAGACCCAACGGCAGGCATATTAAACGAAAGATCATCCGGCCTTGGAGGAGGATACGGGATTTCCTTTGCCTTGGAGAGCCGATCTGCCTCGTTGCCGTAGGTAAAGAAGCTATGGCCACCAAGCTGGTTAAAGTTAGACAAATTAGTTCCAGCCCGCTCTGCTACACGCTGGTTGTAATCTTCAGAAGCCTTGTTGAAGTTGGTGATGTTTTTATAGGGCTCCAAAGCATCCTGCATATTGCCTTGCAGATAATTGGTGGCACGGTTCCAT
>Ga0070753_1001195_pt1 | contig 14894 bp, 11 predicted proteins | sample VirMetDEL_Aug_31_FD_77441 | JGI IMG/M metagenome (GOLD analysis project Ga0070753, IMG submission 77441) | Aqueous microbial communities from the Delaware River and Bay under freshwater to marine salinity gradient to study organic matter... | ecosystem: Environmental > Aquatic > Marine > Coastal... | reverse complement strand
GCGTTTGGTTCGAGCGCTCTCGTTCTTCTTGCACTCTCCGGTTGTTCTGCCCAGCCCTCGGTCGTTGAGGGCAGTGTTGTCACCGTTGCTCTCGAACAACCCGTGACTAGCCTCAACGACCGCACTTCTGCCGGCAATTCCGACTCAAACTCGAGCGTCGTTTACGCGACAAGTTCGCGTTTCTTTTACTACAACGACGTTCCCGAACTGGTTCGCGATGAGTCCTTTGGTCGGGCAGAGCTTGTCAGTGAAAACCCGTTGACAGTTACCTACACCGTGAATGATGGTGTCGTGTGGTCGGATGGCGCCCCGATCGACGCGAGCGACTTGCTTCTGTCGTGGGCCGCCAACTCCGGGCGTTTTACTACTCCCGACGTGAAAACGTCGGATTTCTTCGATGCGATCGCGGGAGATTACACAGCAGAGGTCCCTACCGATGCCATATTTTTTGACGGCGCAAGTCGCTCCGGTTTGCAGTATGTGACCGATCTTCCCCAGGTCGGTGCGGATGGCCGGTCGATCACTCTCGTGTTCGACGAGTACTTTGCAGATTGGCAACTTGCTTTCGAAGTTGGAGTTCCAGCGCACGTTGTTGCCCTCGATGCCTTTCCGGAGATTCGTGAGGAAACCGGCGCGAGTAGCGACGAAGGATCTGCCGATGATTCCGACGGCACGCTCGCAGTGATAGCCGAGGCGAAAGCAACAGTTCTCGACGCAATTAGAACCGCAGATCTGTCGACACTTTCTGCCCTCGCCGTATCGTGGAACACGGCATTCAACCTCACTGAAGAAGCTCCCGATTCCGCACTGTTGGTCAGTTCGGGGCCGTACACCGTGACCGACATTGTGCCCAACGAATCGGTGACTCTCACGGCCAATCCGCTGTACACGGGTGACCACGCGCCGTCGGTCGAAACTATCGTCGTGCGAACGATCGCCGATCCACTCGATGTAGTCGCTGCTCTCGCCGATGGCTCGGTGGACATTGCGACTCCGGCCGCGGCGCTTGAGACGGCGAGCGCTCTCGATGAACTCGACGGCATCACGATCGTGCGCGGTTCGAGTGGAACTTTCGAACACCTCGACTTGCAGTTTGCGAACAGTAAAAGTGGACTTTTTGACAACCCACTAGTTCGCGAGGCGTTTTTGCTGACTATTCCGCGAGACGCCATCGTTGAAGAACTTGTCGCGCCGATAAATCCGGAAGCTGTAACTCGCGATTCATTTGTTTTCGCGCCAGGGTCGGCTGCCTACGATGACGCTGTTGCTGCCAACGGCTCCGATGACTTTGATTCGGTCAATATCGAGCGTGCAACGTCATTGCTCGCTGAAGCGGGTGTGGTTGAGCCCACCGTGTGTATTTTGTTCGACCCTCGAAACCCTCGACGGGTTAGTGAATTCACGATGATTCAGGAATCAGCCGCAGAGGCGGGTTTCCGCGTGACTGATTGCTCTCGGCCAGAGTGGGTTGATTTCCTCGGAGTCGCGAGCGCCTATGACGCTGCGCTATTTGGCTGGAATGAAACCAATCTCGCAGTTTCTGCCCCCGGCGCCAGGCTGCGCAGTGATTCGCCGATCAGTAATCTGAACTATTTTGCGAGCGAATCCGTCGACGCGGCCCTCGATGCGGTCAACTCGCCAGCTACTCCCGAAGAGCGGGCGACACTCTTTACGGAGATTGATTCCGAGCTGTGGGAGCAAGGATATGGAGTGCCGCTGTTCCAGTATCCGAGCCTCACAGCGGTGAGTGATCGGGTCACTGGAATCGTCCCAACACCGCTCACCCCGGGCATCGTGTGGAACCTCTGGGAGTGGGAACCTCTGCAAGTCAGCGAAAGTCCAGCCGCTTCCCGGTAGAATGATTGCGCAGGGTACCGTCGAAGAGATCCTGAGCACCCCACAAACCCTCACCGGGCAATAGTGTGCGGCCCACAACCGAGGCTGTGACTGTGCCCCACCCGTGTGGATCGCACACCGACCCACGGCCCCGAAATCAAGGATAAAACTATGGCAACCGCCACTCGTACTGACTTGCGCAACGTAGCGATCGTTGCTCACGTTGACCACGGCAAGACCACTCTGGTCGACGCCATGCTCCGCCAGACCAACTCCTTTGAGGCACACGCGCACCTCGAAGACCGTGCCATGGACTCCAACGAGCTTGAGCGCGAAAAGGGAATTACGATTCTCGCCAAGAACACCGCGGTGCTCTACAACGGTGCACACGCCGAAGAGAACCACTCTGGCGGCAACATCACGATCAACGTGATTGACACCCCAGGCCACGCCGACTTCGGTGGAGAGGTCGAACGCGGTCTCAGCATGGTTGACGGCGTTGTTTTGCTCGTTGACGCGTCCGAGGGCCCATTGCCCCAGACTCGCTTCGTGTTGCGCAAGGCTCTCGAGGCCAAGCTTCCTGTGATCCTGCTTGTCAACAAAACCGACCGCCCCGACGCGCGCATCGACGAGGTTGTCGCCGAGAGCCAGGACTTGCTGCTGGGGCTTGCTAGCGACATGGCAGACGAAGTCCCCGACCTCGATCTCGACGCCATCCTCGACGTACCTGTCGTGTACGCGTCTGGTCGTAACGGTGCCGCATCGTGGAACAAGCCCGAGAACGGCACGCTTCCCGACAACGATGACCTCGAGCCTTTGTTTGACGCCATCCTCAAGCACATTCCTGCACCGTCATACGACGACGAGCACCCCTTGCAAGCGTGGGTCACCAACCTTGACTCCTCACCGTTCCTTGGTCGCCTCGCTCTCTTGCGTGTCTTCCAAGGAAACATCAAGAAGGGCCAGACTGTTGCCTGGGTCAAGCACGATGGTTCGGTGGCAAACGTTCGTGTAACCGAACTCATGATCACTCGCGCTCTCGACCGCTACCCGACCGAGACCGCTGGTCCCGGTGACATCGTCGCTGTTGCAGGTTTCGAAGACATCACCATCGGTGAGACTCTCGCTGACCCCAACGATGTTCGCCCGCTCCCGACCATCACGGTCGATGACCCTGCGATCTCGATGACGATCGGCACCAACACGAGCCCGCTCATCGGCAAGATCAAGGGCCACAAGCTCACGGCTCGCATGGTCAAGGACCGTCTTGACCGCGAACTCATCGGTAACGTCTCGATCAAACTTGTCGACATCGGCCGCCCCGACGCCTGGGAGGTGCAGGGTCGCGGAGAGCTTGCTCTCGCCATCCTCGTTGAGCAAATGCGCCGCGAAGGTTTCGAACTCACTGTCGGCAAGCCACAGGTTGTCACCAAGCGCGTTGACGGCAAGCTTCACGAGCCGTACGAGCACTTGACGATTGACGCTCCTGAGGAGCACCTTGGTGCCATCACGCAGCTTCTCGCAGCTCGCAAGGGCCGCATGGAGGGCATGAGTAATCACGGCACCGGTTGGGTGCGTATGGAGTTCATTGTCCCGTCGCGCGGCCTCATCGGCTTCCGCACGGAGTTCCTCACGATCACTCGCGGATCGGGAATCGCCAACGCGGTTTCGCACGGCTACGAAGCATGGGCTGGAGAAATCACAACGCGAGTCAACGGCTCGATCGTTGCCGACCGCGCAGGTGTTGCTACTCCGTTCGCGATGACGGCGCTTCAAGAGCGGATGTCGTTCTTCGTTGAGCCCACTCAAGAGGTCTACGAAGGCATGGTTGTCGGCGAGAACTCGCGCGCCGACGACATGGATGTCAACATCACGAAAGAGAAGCAGCTCACCAACATGCGCCAGTCAACGTCTGACGTCTTCGAGCGCATGACTCCTTCGCGCAAGCTCACTCTCGAAGAGTGCCTTGAGTTTGCTCGTGAAGACGAGTGTGTTGAGGTCACTCCCGAGTTTGTGCGCATCCGCAAGGTTGAGCTTGACTCCAACGCTCGCGCTCGCGCGACATCACGCCTCAAGAAGCAAAACGCATAACTTTGTGAATGATTAAACGGCAGGGGCGAGAGCCCCTGCCGTTTGTCGTCTCAGTGAAACACGGCACCACATTATGGCCGCTCAAAATCGAAGACTATGCTGGCGCGCAGAGTGGTTCCGGTCTGCTCGCTCACCGAACGGAGATCATCATGGGTTCACTTCGCACAAAAATCACCGTACCGATTGCTATTGCTCTCGCCGTAGCGCTCACTCCAGCGCTTGCAGGATGCTCAGGCATGCCTAGTCCTCTTCAAGGCATCATCAACGAAGCGACGGGCGGCAATGTCGATCTTGGTGGCGAGGGGCTGCCGGGTGACTTCCCCGAGTCGGAAGTGCCGCTGTATGACGGAGACATCGTGTTCGGGGCCGGCATCGGCTCTGGCGCCGAAAAGGTATTCAACGTGACCGTTAAGGTGCAAGACGCTGGTGCCGTCGACCAAATTTCGTCGCAGCTCGAAGGTGCTGGCTTTGAAGCAGCAGCCGAAGCGAGCCTGTCGAGCGACCAAGGCGGAACCCTTGTTTACAACTCCGACTCCTGGGGAGTGCTTGTTGTTGTGGCCGCCGATGGAGATGGTGCTTGGACCGCCAACTACACGGTTACTCCACTCACTTCGACCGAATAGAACGCTTGAGGTAGTGGGTTCCCATCAACAGGACCCGTGTGCCTAAGTGAATAGGCCTGCACCGATAGGTCGATCGTTGCTTGCTCCGGGAGGAATGGCAAAAATTCCCGAGCCAACATGCCTCGTGTATTCGTTGAGGGCATCGTTTTTCGCAAGGCTCAATTGCAACGGAACGAACTGTGTGCGTGGGTCACGCTGGTAGGACATAAAAAACAGTCCAGCGTTGAGTCTGCCGATTTCGTCGTTGCCATCAACGAAGTTATATCCTCGGCGCAGAATTTTCACTCCACCCAGGTTCGAGGGGTGCGCGAGCCTCACGTGGGAGTCCGTCGCGATGAGGGGAGTGCCATCCCGTCCCGTTGTCTCGAAGTTTGGCTTGGTGAATTCGGTGCCTCCGCTGAGGGGAGCCCCTTCGCCCTTAGTGCGGCCAACAACTGCCTCTTGCTCGCGCAGCGACGCACGGTCCCAGGTTTCGATGGTCATGCGAATCGTGCGTGTAACGAGGTAGGAACCGCCGACCATCCAGTCTGGGCCGTCGCTCCCGTGAACCCACACGTGTGAATCGATGGTCTCGGTGTCTTCTGCCCTCATGTTGGCCGTGCCGTCTTTGAAGCCAAACAGGTTACGCGGCGTCACTTGGGCCCGAGAAGTTGAGGATGTGCGTCCGAAACCTAATTGGCTCCAGCGGAGTTTCGCTCGGCCGAAAGCAATCCGCGAAAGATTGCGAATGGCGTGCACGGCCACTTGAGGATCATCGCTGCACGCTTGAATACACACGTCGCCCCCGACGAGAGCATCTTCTAGCGCGTCACCAGGGAAGTGGGGGAGATCGATGAGCGCTGCAGGCCTCCGGGAAGTCAGCCCAAAGCGAGAATCGAACAACGATGGTCCGAAGCCAAAAGTTATCGTGAGGCCAGAAGGAGGTAGGTCGAGTGCTTCCCCGGTGTCGTCAGGCGGAGCGTCATAGGGGCCACTCGCCGGACCAAACTCGCCAGCGCCGAGTCCAGCCGTCATCCGGTTGGCTGCGTAGCTCCAGTCTTCGACAAGCTCGCGAAGCTCCGCGCGCGAGATATCGGGGATATCGAAGGCTGCAAAGTGCAAGCGATCCTGGGCGGGAGTAACAATTCCCGCTTGGTGCTTCCCAAAAAACGGGTAGCTCGCCGCCGCTGGCACGTTCGCGATTGTTGCTCGGTCAATCGAGACGCCAGCAGCAGCGCCAATCCCGGCTGAAGCGACAGTGGCACCGGCAAGGCCAAACAAACCTCGGCGAGAGAGCCCTCGAGTGACGGGATCGTGTGCGTTCTCAGTGGCCCCGACTGAGCTCTCGCGGGGTGCGACTGACTCGCTCACAGCACGAGAGCCGCGGTCATGCCGGACAGAGGCTCTGCGAGAGCGTTGACGGCGTCAGAGAGAGCGCGGACGTCATCGGTGGATAGAGCCGTGTAGAGCACAAATCCGTCACCGTCGCGGTGGTTATCGAGGAGCGACTGCAGCGAGTCGAACTCGTCGTCGAGGCGTGCTGTGAGAGCGGCATCTTTGCCTTCGAGGATGCCGCGAACGTTGTCAAACAGAACGCGCGCTCCGTCGATGTTGGCTTGGAAGTCCCACAGATCGGTGTGCGACCAGAACTCTTCTTCGCCCGTTACTTTGCCGGAGGCGACTTCATCGAGGAGACCGATCGCGCCGTTGGAGAGCTGATCAAGAGTGAACTCGAGCTGTTGGACGTTTGCATACAAGGTCGCTGTGTCGGCGACGAGTTGGGTGGCGAGAGCCTCGCGCTTGGCGGGACTGTACCCCTCGAAGCCGTCTTCGGCGTTCGCGGGCCAGAGGTCTTTTTCTATGGCGTGCCAGCCCGTCCACTCTTGGCCTTCCTCAAGGTCGGCTTCGCGCAGATCCATTTTTGGGTCGAGGTCGCCGAAGGACTCTGCGACGGTTTCGATTCGCTCCCAATACATGCGGGTTGGAGCATAGAGCGAGCGCGCGAGGTCGTCGTCGCCTGCAATGTAGGCAGCGGCGAAGTCGTCGGTGCCGGCCACGAGCTGTTCGACCTGATCGCGCGTGTACAGGGCATAGTTTGCCGTTGCGGTGTCGATGAGGTCGTCGAGATCGCTGTTCGCCGCGAGGTCACGTCCGGAGTCGGTGACTGTGAACGCTGCAACTCCAATCCCTGAGCCGACCATTCCGGGCTTGCACGCTGTGAAGTAGTCACCGGGAGCAAGGTTCACGACGAGGTCACGGCTCAGTCCCGGGCCGATGTTCTCAACTTCACCGGCAATCCGAAGCTGATCGGAACCCAGCAGGTAAAACTCGGTCACTTGATCGCCATCATTGGTAACAGAGAAAACGACTGTGCCACTTTGCGCCTCGGGGGACGAGACAGAGCATCCCGTCGACGTGCTCGACACTGTCAGAGACGAAGCGTCGGAGGCTGTGGAGTTGGGCACGCAACCGCTCAGTGCGCCCGCTGCGAGCGCAGCGATGCCTGCGGCGGCGAACCCTGAGCGGCGCGCAAAGCGGTTCTGGCCGGCGTTGGAACGAAGTGTGAGGACGTGCATTATTCTCCTGCGGTGGGTGATGTGCGTTCGCGGCGGGCTGCCGCGGAGCGTCGAATGGTGACAAGAAAGATAGTCATGACGGGAACGATGTAGGCAATCCACGTGACTAGCTCGAGCCACGTCGTTGCGGGAGAAAAATTGAAGACACCCTTGAGGACGGTTCCGTACCAGCTATCGGGTGGGATTATTGCGCTCACGTCAAAAGCGAGGTTGTACAGGCCAGGTAACACGCCCGCTTCTTGAAGGTCGTGAACGCCATAGGCGAGCACTCCCGCGGCTACGACGATCAAAAATACTCCCGTGACAGAGAAGAAGACCGAGAGGTTGATGGAGATGATGCCGCGATAGATGAGATAGCCCAGAGCTATCGCCGTCGCGATGCCGAGAGCCGCTCCCCAAAGCGGTACCGCTGTTGATCCACTGGCGGTTACGGCCGCCCAAATGAATAGAGCTGTCTCGATACCCTCTCGGGCGACAGCGATGAAGGCGACGACCACGAGACCCCAGCCAGAACCGTCGAGTTGTGTGTCGACGCTCGCCCGCAAGTCGCTCGCGAGGTGGGACGCCGACCGGGCCATCCAAAAGATCATCCACGTGACGAGGGTTGTCGCGAGGATCGAGAGTAGTCCGCCGATGATCTCTTGGGCCTCAAAGCTCAGGCCATATGCGCCGAAGGTCAGGATGGCACCCACAGTGAGCGAGAGTGTCACCGCAAGGCCCACTCCCATCCACAATCGGGGCAGGAGATCGCGACGACCAATTGCAACAACATAAGCGATGAGAATGCTAATGACGAGTGCGGCTTCGAGGCCCTCGCGGAGGCCGATGAGATAGTTGGCGAGCACAAAAAGCCTTTGAGAAAATGACGGAAAAAGTTTGGTAAGGCTTACCTTACCGAAACTACCGTAGTGCTAGTCGTGAGCGCTGTCCAGCGGGAGGGGTTTCGTACCGCACGGAGACCCAAAGAAATTAGGCTGTACATAGCGATCGCCCGAAGGGTGACGTGTGAAAGGGCAACGCAATGCACGTGGAGTCGATTGAGCGAGTGTTGTTCGTTCACGCCCATCCCTTCGATGAGACGCTGGCCACGGGCGCGACTATCGCCAAGCTTGTGACCAGCGGTTCTCACGTGACCGTCGTAACGTGTGTGCGTCGCACGAGCGAAATCGCAACAGCCGAGACCAGTGCGGAGGGCACCGGTAGGTCTGAAGGTTCCGGCAAGTCCGCGAGCAGTACTTCTGATGTGCACGGCCAAATGCTATCGGCGCTCGAAATTCTTGGCGTGAAAGACCATCGTTACCTCGGGGAGGCTGGAGCCCGCTGGCCAGAAAACCCGCCACGGAACTATTCCGACACCGCTGTGCACAGCGAGGGAGACGCCGCGGCTGTCTCAGCGGAGATCGCAGGCGACGCCTTGACAGCAGCACCGTTTGGGGAAGTGGCTGCGGACATCGCGGCAGTGATTGCCGACGTCGCTCCTACCGTTGTCGTGAGCTACAACGAGTGGGGTGGTTCAGGGCATCCCGACCACATTCGAGCCCACCAATCAGCCCGCCGAGCGGCAGAAGTCATGGGTGTCGCGTTTTATGTGATCGAACCAGATGGCTCTGCGGCGACTTCCACGGTTACCGTAAATTCTCCGACAGACCTCGCGCTTAAAAGCCAAGCCCTCACTGCCTACGACGGCACTCTTTCAGCTGCTGGAGACAGCGTCACATTTGCGAACGGGGAAATCTCACCGGTCGATGTAACTGAGAATTTTCGGCGCCTGCGCCCCGTTGCGGAGTCTTCGGGTGAGTTTCGCGAACTCGGATGGGTAGCCAAAGCTTTCGCCGTGACATTTGCCGGCATTGTTGGCGGTCTCGCAGGGCTGCTACTCACGGCTATTCACCAGTGGACGGTCTCCGTGCTCGGTAGTGATTTCCCCGCTGGGCTCGCAATCGCCATGCTGGCTTCTACAGCCCTCATCGTCGGTTTGCGCGTTACTGGCGACACTCGAGTGCTTCCGGCTGTTGCGGGTGCCCTTTTGCTCACTGCAACGGCCCTCCTCGCCTTTCCGACCTCGGGAGGATCCATTATCGTTCCGGCGAATTTCGCCGGATACGTGTGGAGTTTCGGCCCAGCCGTCGTTACCTTGCTTGTGCTCGCGTGGCCGAGAGTGCAGCGCCCCGCAGCGGGTAAGATTAGTGTCGTTCCCGCAGTGAAAGGATCATCGATCCCGTGACTTATGTCATCGCCCAGCCCTGTGTCGATCTCAAAGATCGCGCGTGCATCGACGAGTGCCCTGTCGATTGCATTTATGAGGGCGACAGAATGCTCTACATCCACCCAGACGAGTGTGTTGACTGTGGTGCTTGTGAACCCGTATGCCCCGTCGAGGCGATCTACTACGAAGATGACGTGCCGGACAAGTGGGCTGAGTACTACAAGGCCAATGTCGAATTCTTTGATGACCTTGGCTCGCCCGGTGGTGCATCGAAAGTTGGCGTGATTGCCAAAGATCACGCAATAATTTCGGCGTTGCCCCCTCAGCCAACCGAGGGCTAAGCCTCCTTGTGACTGCTCGCAAGCCTCTAGAGCTACCCGACTTCCCGTGGGACGCACTCGTGCCTTTCGCGGATCGCGCGAAGCAGCATCCAGGCGGTGTCGTCGACCTGTCGGTTGGTTCTCCCGTCGACCCAACTCCAGCAATAATTCGTGAAGCTCTCGCGGCTGCCACCGACGCTCACGCCTACCCGGTGACTGCTGGAACCGTTCAATTGCGTGAAGCTATAGTTTCGTGGTTTGCCCGCAGGCGCGGGGTTACCGATTTGACCGTGGCCAATGTGCTGCCGTCGATTGGGTCAAAAGAGCTCATTGCGCTGTTGCCGCTCATGCTTGGCATTGGCCGTGGTGACATCGTCGTTCAACCAGAGGTCGCCTACCCGACCTATGCTCTCGGCGCGGCCCTCGTCGGGGCTGCGGTTGTTTCGAGCGATGACCCTGCCGAGTGGCCAGAGGGCACCAAACTCGTGTGGGTCAACTCACCGAGCAACCCGACGGGTCAGGTGTTTGGGGTCGATTGGCTTCGCACGGCCGTCGCGCGCGCGCGCGAGTTGGGCGCCATCATTGTGAGTGACGAGTGTTACGCAGAGCTGTCATGGGTTGACGGCGGGGCTACGCCATCAATTCTTGATCCGAGGGTGATCGCCGGAGACCGCTCCTCGGTTCTCGCCGTCTATTCGCTCAGCAAACAATCCAACCTCGCTGGTTACCGTGCGGGGCTCATTGCCGGTTGCAGCGAACTCATTGCAGAGCTCCTCGCTGTGCGCAAACACGCGGGTCTCATGCCCCCAGCTCCCGTGCAAGCAGCAATGAGCGTCGCTCTCAGCGATGACGCTCACGTAGCGTCCCAAAAAGAGCTGTACCGATCGAGGCGAGCCGCGCTGCTGTCAGCGTGTGAGCGCGCTGGATTCAGGATCGATCACAGCGAAGCCGGCCTGTACTTGTGGGCGACAGCGGGGCGTGACGCGTGGGAGACGGTCGCACAGCTCGCCGAGCATGGCATCCTTGTCGTTCCTGGACCGTTCTATTCACCTGACGCGACCGAACATGTTCGAATCGCGCTTACTGCAACCGATGAGAGCGTGGATGCCGCGGTCTCTCGCCTCGCCACAATCCGCTTGTAGCTCCCGGAGATGTCCTCCAAGTAAATCGCAAGTCCTTTGGGGGATGCGACAGTAGCGGGAGTCCGCTTATAAGCTGTAGAAGTGAATACTTCAGCACACGAACCCGAAATGGCCACACTTACCTTTCCGGGCGGTACAGCTCAGTTCCCGGTAGTGCGGGGGGTTGATGGTCGAGACAGCATCGACATCTCAACTTTCATGAAGCAGACGGGCTTCACAACCCTCGATCAGGGCTTCGTCAACACCGCATCAACCAAGAGCGCAATCACCTACATCGACGGCGATGAAGGTATTCTGCGTTACCGCGGATACGCGATCGAAGATGTCGCCAAAAACTCCACATACCTCGAAGTGGCGTGGTTGCTCATTTACGGGCAATTGCCTTCCGCCACCGAGCTCGCCGAGTTCGACGAGAAGATTCGTCGCCACACTCTGCTTCACGAAGATCTGCGTCGCTTCTTTGACGCTTTGCCACACAACGCGCACCCCATGTCGGTGCTCTCGAGCGCCGTGTCGGCTCTCTCGACCTATTACGAGGGATCGCTCAGCATTCGCGATCCCGAACAAGTTGAAATGTCGATTGTGCGCTTGCTCGCCAAGCTTCCCGTCATTGCGGCTTACGCTCACAAGAAGAGCCTCGGTCAAGCGTTTTTGTACCCAGACAACTCGCTGAGCTTTGTCGATAACTTTCTCAAGCTCAACTTCGGCAATATGGCAGAGCCGTATGAGGCCAACCCCGTGCTTTCGAGGGCGCTCGACCGATTGCTCATTTTGCACGAAGACCACGAACAGAACGCGTCGACCTCGACCGTGCGACTGGTTGGCTCGACGGAAGCCAACATCTTCTCCTCGGTCTCTGCGGGCATCAACGCCCTCTACGGTCCTCTCCACGGTGGGGCAAACGAAGCAGTGCTGACGATGCTCGGCGAGATTCGCGATTCTGGCGAGAGTGTCGAAAAGTTTGTGCAGCGCGTCAAAAACAAGGAAGACGGCGTGAGGCTCATGGGCTTCGGTCACCGCGTCTACAAAAACTTTGACCCGCGAGCCAAGCTCGTCAAAGAAAGTGCAGACGAGGTTCTCGCGGCGCTCGGCATCAAGGACGACTTGCTAGACATAGCCAAGGAGCTTGAGGCCGTCGCGCTCGCCGATGACTACTTCATCGAACGAAAGCTCTACCCCAACGTCGATTTCTACACCGGTGTCATCTACAAGGCCATGGGATTCCCGACACGCATGTTTACCGTGCTCTTCGCCATGGGGCGTCTTCCCGGCTGGATTGCCCAGTGGCGCGAAATGAACCTTGACCCCGCAACCAAGATTGGTCGCCCGCAGCAGCTCTACATTGGTGAACCTGCTCGGGAGTGGCCGACCAACCGCTCATAGTGATCACGAGGGCCAGTAGCGAATTGCTGCTGGCCCTCGTGTCGCTTAAGCCCGATCTTCGCGGAAACCTAGGCGTGTAGTGCCGAGTTGAGAGTGATGCCGGAGCCAGATCTCTGCAGAACTTCCACACCACCGGTGACGGAGTTGCGACGGAACAAGAGACCTGCGACCCCGCTAAGCTCGACGGCCTTGACGCTACGCGGGATGCCCTCTTGAGTGGTCGTGCCGTCGATGACGGACACCTTTGTTCCCGCGGTGACGTAGAGCCCGGCCTCGACGACCGAGTCGTCCCCGATTGATATTCCGATTCCCGAGTTGGCGCCGAGGAGGGCTCGCTCACCGATCGCAATTTTTTGCGTGCCGCCGCCCGAGAGTGTTCCCATGATCGAGGCGCCCCCGCCGATGTCTGAACCGTCACCAACAACAACGCCTTGAGAAATGCGACCCTCGACCATCGAGGTTCCGAGAGTGCCAGCGTTGAAGTTCACAAATCCCTCGTGCATGACGGTCGTGCCGGGGGCAAGGTGGGCGCCCAGCCGCACTCGAGCGGCATCCGCAATTCGCACTCGTGGGGGCGTCACATAGTCGAGGAGTCTCGGAAACTTGTCGATGCCGTGCACTGCGATGCCGGCCCTGCGCAAGCCGAAACGTAAGCGCGGGAAGTCGTCGGGATGCACGGGGCCCGCGCTCGTCCAGACAACTATCGGCAACTGACCGAACAAGCCGTCGAGGTTGATGGTGTTGGGCTCGACGAGAGTGTGGCTAAGCAAGTGCAATCGCAAATACGCGTCGGACGTCGACGCGGGTGCTGCGTCGAGATTGATTTGAGTGGTCACAAAGTCGATGCGCACTCCGCGGCGGTCGTCGGGCTCGAGACGCTCTTCAAACTCGGCGGGAGCTATGTAGGGGTCGGTGTTGGCGGGCAGCGCGCCGAGGTGCGGTTCAGGAAACCACGTGTCGAGTACGGTTCCGTCTGCGGCGATCGTGGCGAGGCCGTAACCCCAAGCTGTGCGTGATTCCATAACTCCAGAGTACTGAAGGCGAAGCTTTCGCTGGCACCTAGAATTGTGGCCATGTCTGCTGTTACTCCTGTGCTTGACCTGACGGCCAGTTCTATCGACATCACGAGACAACTGTGCGACATCGAATCGGTGTCTGGCAATGAGAGAGCCGTGGCCGACGCCATCGTCGCGTCCCTGGTGGGGGCAGCGCATCTTGAGGTCATTCGTGATGGCGACGCGATTGTTGCTCGCACGAGCCTCGGCCGTGCCAGGCGCGTGGTAATCGCCGGTCATATCGACACGGTGCCCGTCAACAACAACCTCCCCACTCGGTTCGAAACCATCGACGGTGTCGAGTATCTGTGGGGCCGCGGCACCGTTGACATGAAGGCAGGGGTTGCCGTGCAGCTCAAGCTTGCTCTCGAGGTGTCGGCCCCCGAATACGACGTCACGTGGATCTGGTACGACCACGAAGAAGTCCAAGAGAGCCTCAACGGTCTCGGCAGGCTCTCGAGAAATAGCCCAGAACTTTTGGCTGGAGATTTTGCGATCCTGGGTGAACCCACCAACTCAACAATCGAGGGTGGATGCAACGGCAACGCGCGTATCGAGGTGCGCACTTTTGGCCTTCGCGCCCATTCGGCGAGAAGCTGGGTTGGGCACAACGCGATACATGATCTCGCTCCAGTGTTGGCGCGACTCGTGGATTATTCTCCGCGCGAGGTTGAGGTCGATGGGCTCGTCTACCGCGAAGGTCTCAACGCTGTTGGCATCTCGGGTGGGATCGCCGGAAATGTCATTCCCGACGAGGGCATGGTGCACATCAACTACAGGTTCGCTCCTAGCCGATCGGCCGAGGACGCTGTCGCTCACCTTCGTGAGGTTTTTGAGGGCTTCGAGGTGACTGTTGTTGACCTCTCCGATGGTGCGCGCCCCGGCCTTGACGCGCCGCTCGCGCAACAGTTTGTGAGGGCTGTCGGTGGCACTCCCGCGCCGAAGTACGGCTGGACGGATGTTGCTCGTTTCTCGGCTCTCGGCGTCCCCGCTGTGAACTATGGCCCTGGTGACCCCCTCAAGGCACACGCCGACGACGAGAGGGTCGCTGTGGAGCAAATCACAGCGTGCGAACAGGGCCTGCGCGCGTGGCTGACGACCGCGTAGGCGACTTCGACGCTCTCGTCGGCAGGGGTGAGCACCGGGGCGAAGCTGCCGCGGCTGCCGGGGATCGCGGCGGCGCTGCACCGCCGAGCCCAGTACTCCAGCGCTCGGTGGAGTTTCTGCGCACCGTGACCTCGCTCTGGTGGGTGCGAGTGATCGCGATCTTCGCAGTGTCGAGGGTCGTGACGACGGGCATCCTGCTCGCGTTTGCTGCTCGGCAAGAAGTGAATCCGTGGACGAGTGCGGCTCCCGGGTACGTTGATTTTGCGCGCATTTGGGACGGCCACTGGTATTACATCATCGCGGTCTCCGGATATCCGAGTGAATTACCACTCACCGACGACGGTCAGGTTGGCGAGAGCGCATGGGCTTTTATGCCTATGTATCCCCTGGTCGTGCGGATTGTCATGCTGTTCACGGGAGGAAGCTTCGCTCACGCGGCAGTCGCGGTTTCTGTAGCCTTCGCCCTCGCAGGTGCCCTCATGTTTTACAAACTGATGAGACTGCAATTGCCTGAGGGCACCGCGATGTTCTCGGTGGCGCTGTGGTGTTTTGCACCGCTTTCGCCCATTCTGCAAG
>Ga0070753_1001194_pt1 | contig 14895 bp, 7 predicted proteins | sample VirMetDEL_Aug_31_FD_77441 | JGI IMG/M metagenome (GOLD analysis project Ga0070753, IMG submission 77441) | Aqueous microbial communities from the Delaware River and Bay under freshwater to marine salinity gradient to study organic matter... | ecosystem: Environmental > Aquatic > Marine > Coastal ... | reverse complement strand
TTCAATTACAAAGTCCATGCGGGCTTTAATTCAAAATATTGAGAAAGCACAGAACCAAATGCAACTTTGGGAAAATGCAGCTCAGGGGTGGGTTAGTCAAAAACAAGAGTGGATTAGATTAAAGGTAGCAAAAGCAACTGAATTTATTAGTAAAGGATTGAAATCTGTTTTTAAAGAAATTAGAAAAGCTACTGAAGAACAGATTAATAAGAGGGTAAAAATAGTCTATGAGTTAATAAATCCACCAGATAGAGATAAGGCTAAATTGGGGCATGATGCTCTAATGGAGCTTATTACTTGTTTGTTTAATAAAATAACAGGTAATTTAAAGTATTTGATTGGAAATTTTCTTGGAAAAATGCTTGATAGGTATATCAACGTACCTGCTTGTGCTGTTCAAAATTTTGTTGCTAGTTTAATTGGAAATACTTTAGGTGCAGTGTCTAAAACCATAGATAAAGCAATTTCTTCAGTATCTAGTTTGATTGGTGGTGCTTTTAGTCTTGCCGACAGCATTCTTAATCTAATTAAGGCTATTGCTGGATTTTTTGCTTGTGAAGAAGATCAAGAATGTCCAGAGACAACTGAATGGAGTATTTTTGATGGTGCAAAACCAAAACTGTCATTTGACCTTGATAGTATATTAAATGGTGCAAAGCAAGTTGCAAACCAAGCAAAAGGTGTTATTGATGATGGTAGGGATTTGATCGATACTGCATCAGCAGCTGTTGATTTTTCCAATTTAATTAATACTGCCGTTAATTCTGCAAATTCTTGTAATATTGGACCTATATTCTGTGGACCACCAACAGTTACTTTCTGGGGTGGTGGTGGAAGTGGAGCAAAAGGTAATGCTATTATTAGTGCTTCTGGAGATTTGTTGGGTGTAGATCTTATTGCTGGAGGAACTGGTTATACTAAAGCACCTTTTGTTACTATTGAAGATTCTTGTGGTAAGGGTTCTGGTGCAAATGCCATAGCAATTATGAGAAAAGAACCTAGAGGTGGCACTGGTGGTACTGGTGCTGGTGGTGGTGCTGGTACTGGTGGTGGTGCTGGTACTGGTTCTGGTGGTGGTACTGGTGCTGGTGATTCTGGTATAACAACAACTACCAATTTATCTAATAATAATATCGCAGATAATGTTATTAGTACTTCTGGAGTAAGTGGAGATTCTATTGGTGGTATAAACTATACTGGAGAAGAAACTTATACTGTTATTGCTGTTGTCATCGAAGATGCTGGAAGTGGATACTTATCTTCTCCAAATGGTGATGTTGGTGGAGATGGAAGGGTTTGGGCACCTAAAGATAATACTATAATTAAAACTGAAGATGGTAGATGGGAACAATATTTACCAGGAGCTGCTTTGCCCGAAAGAGATGGTGATTTAATTATTACTCCAGAAGATAAGTTAGTTTTAAATGGATCTGGATCTGAGAATTTAATTGGACCTGGAAATAATGTAGCATCAGGAACTGGTCAAGGTTATAATGATCTTCCAGACAATTTGACATATGATGAAGAAGTTGCTGCAATAAAGGGGATTACATCTATTCCTGGAACTGGTGTTAATGGATCAACAGACTTTAATTCTTTCCCAACCATAAATGTTGGTAGTTATCCAACAAAATTATATCTTTGTGATGTTTATATAAAAAATAGAGGTATTAATTATTCTCCTGGAGATAAAGTAGTTATAGAACCAAATTTTGGAGCTGAGATTGAAGTTGAATATGGACCATTTGGTGTAGTAGATAAATTAAAAATTGTGAATTCTGGTAGTGGATTTACTGAAACTCCAATAATTTACATCCAGTCCGAAACAGGATATAATGCTAAATTATATCCAATATTCTGTGTAAGTAGTGTTGGTGATGGTGATATTGATGGATTGGGATCTGATCAAAGGGAATTGACTGATGATGAAAAAGAAGGTTTAATTACGGTTGTAGATTGTGTGGGGAAGTTTAATTAATGGCAAAACCTAGAGTACATAATCCAGTAGACCTGGGTAACGATTTTGGTCATATAAAATTTGGTCACATAAATCCAAATAATACCCTTGCGGGGATGTTACTAAGAAATGGTGATCCAGGAAAACCATCAGAGCATTATTCAATGTTCATGTCTAGTGGTATAATGAATGGTGGAACTATAAATCGTTGTCCTGGAGTATATCAAATACATTGTGGAGAAAGTCCAGTAAATAATACATCATTTGTTTTGAGAGCCTCAGATGGTGATATTATCTTACAGGCACCTCTTGGAAGAGTTAGAATAGAAGCAAGAGATATTGATTTAATTGCTACTGGATCCAATAATAAAACTGGATATATTAATATTGAATCTAATGAAAAAATTAATATTAGATCAAAAAATATAGAAGTTAATGGTGATTCTGTTGCTAAATTTATATCGTCTGGTGTATGTGAAGTTGTTGGTAATGGAACATTGAATTTTTTTGGTGGATTAATTGATTGTGCAGATTCTTGCACAACATTAAAACCATCTAAAGGTGTATCTTTATTTGAGGGACAGCAAAAAACTGGAGGACTACTTTAATGAAAGTACCCGATTTGGAAGTTAAAAAAACATTATATGTTGGTATTGGAGATCCAACTCTTACTTTGGGTAAGGGACCAACTCAAGTTAGAGGTGGAGCTTATTTAGAAGGTCCTGCTGTTTTTGGAGCACCACCACCATTTACGGTGGCAAATGTTGCTATTGCAAAATTAAAAAATAGTGACGTTATTCAACCACCATTTATTCCTGGAGCAATTGCTGGATTCAATCATAGTCCATATTCTCTTGCTGTAGACGGTGATGCATGTATATTTAATAATCTTACAGTTAATCAGCAGGTAGAAGTTGGATCCAATTTGATTGCTCAGGGAGAAGTTGTTGCCAGAGTATTGGGAAGACCACATATTCTATCAATTAAGAAAGATTTTGATATTGCTCACCCAACAAAAGAAGGGTGGAGATTAACACATGCTTGTGTCGAAGGACCAGAAGCTGCAGTGTATCATAGAGGATCTCTGATAAATAATAATCAAATACATCTTCCAGAATATTGGACAAAATTAGTTGACGAAGATAGTATTACAGTTAACATCACTCCCAAAAAGTATCATCAAAATATAATTGTTACTAAAATAGAAAATAATATAATTTATTTGAGTGAAAAAGAAGGTTTAGACATAAATTGTTATTACCATGTTTATGCCGAAAGGATTGATACTGAAAAACTTATAGTTGAATATGAGGGAGATATTGAAGATTATCCTGGAGATAATAATCAAAGATCTATTGTTGGATGGAATTACGACTTAAGAGATTAAAATTATGGCATATTCATTACAACCTAAAAGCAGCGGTAAAATTGATTGTGCGGAAAAACCAGTATCTGGTGTAAATAATACTTTTTATGATTGGGTAGTTAAGTTTGAAAATCAGGATTCTGATCCTCTTCCAGCAGATATCCCATTTGTAAAGTGTGATCAGTATAAGTATTATTATATGAAAGTTGGTGATCTTCAGGTTCAGGAAAATGTAACTGCTTTAGGTAGGGTCTTGGCTTCTGAAGTATATTCTGGTGGTGGAGCCCATAGGTTATCCGCTAAGAAAAATTTTGATATCCCGCACCCAACTAAAAAAGGTTGGAGACTTAGACATACTTGCTTAGAGGGTCCAGAAAATGGTGTTTATGTTAGAGGTAAAATAAAGGAAGAATCATACATAACTCTTCCAGAATACTGGAGTGGGTTGGTTGATCCAGAATCAATAACAGTACAACTAACATCCATAGGTCATTATCAGGAACTTTTTTATGAAATTGTAGAGTGGGGAACAAAGATTAAAGTATCTAATAATGCTGGAAGTACTATTAATTGTAGCTACTTAGTTCAAGGTGAAAGAAAAGATGGTGAAAAATTAATTGTTGAATATGAAGGTGAGTCTCCTGCAGATTACCCTGGAGATGATAGTCAATATTCTGTGGTTGGTTGGAATTATGATATAAGATCTTAAGGAGAATCTAAATGCCACATACTTTCCAGTATACTAAAAAATATTCTGTATCTAATGAAATAGAGTTTGTATCAGTAGCGGATACAAATTTTGATGTTGCCTATTCTGTACCAGAAGTTTTGATAGATCTTCAGGCAGATAATTTGAAGGCAATAGATAATCTCTTTGTTGATGCATATTTGACTGACCAGTTTGGTAATACTGGTAATCCTGGTGACGTACTCATTGCTGATGTCAACGGTGTATATTGGGGAAATGTTGGATCTGCATCTACTCCTATTCTTGCAATCGATATTTATGATGAGGGAGTAGAGCAAGGACTGGCAAATAGACTTGATTTTTATGATGGCAATGATCAAAATAACTTAGTATCTGCAGCAGTATCTGAAACAAGTAGAGTTGCTACTATTACAATATCTGATAGATGGGCATTAAGTGGAAATAATATCTATAGAGATAGTAATGTTGGAATTAATACCCAATTTCCCCAAACATCATTAGATGTTATTGGCAATGTTCGTATTACTGAAGGTGCAGAGGTTATTGGATTATCAACATTTAAGGATGATCTGATAATAGAAAAGGATCTTGAAGTTCTTGGTATCGCTACACTTGCTAGTAATTTTACTGTTTCTGGTATATCGACTTTTTATGCCGAAGTTGGTATAGGCAGTAACTTTACAGTGAGTGGAATATCCACTATAGGACCACTTAGAGTTATTGGTAGAGCCGATTTTGATAATGAAGTTGGGATTAATAGTGGATTAAGTGTTGGTGGAATATCTACTTTTAATCAAAGAATTGAAGTTAGGTCAACACTACAAGATATAAATGATAGTGTTGGACCAACTAATAAAGATTATAGATTGTCTTCTGTAGGAACTGGCGTATCATGGAGACCTGCAGGTGTAGAGACAGAAAACACTATCTGGGTCACTATGGATGGTGATGATGCCAATACTGGATTATTGGAAGGTGATGCTAAAAGAACTATAGGTGCAGCAGCAGAAATAGCACAACCTGGAGATACTATATTCATAAGGTCTGGAACTTACACTGAAAACAATCCAATTGGTCTCCGTAGTGATGTGTCAGTTACTGGACAAGATCTTAGATTGGTGAATTTAATTCCAGATAATAAAGGACTAGATTTTTTCCATGTAAGAAGAGGATGTCTAGTTGAGAATTTGTCTTTTACTTGTGAATCAGACGGTTTTGGTGGATTTGTCGATAATCCAGGAGGAGCTGCTGTAGCTTTTCCTCCAACTTCAGTTACTGAGCAAGCAAATAGTGGATTTATTGGTCTTGGACCCACATTTGAGGGTGAAACTGGTAGATGGAGAAGTCCATACGTAAGAAATTGTACTAATTTTATGCCAAAAAGTATTGGTATGAAAATAAATGGTGATCATGCAAGCGCATCTATTCCAGGTTCGGGAGCAGACTTAAAATCCATGGTCTGTGATTCGTTCACACAATATAACGAAGCTGGAATTGGAGTTTCTATTACCAATAGTGGATACGCACAATTAGTTTCAATTTTTACAATTAATTCTAATATTGGAATATATTGTGATACTGGAGGTTCTTGTGATTTAACAAACTCAAACACGTCTTTTGGTAATTTTGGTTTATATGCTGTTGGACTTGGAAGAACAGAATTTACTGCAACTGTAAGTCAAGCAACTACGGATCAAACTGATACTGTTATTCTTACAAATACCATAGATACTTTTGGTCAATATAAAAGACCTTATGATGGTCAAGCATTATTCTTTAAAATTAATACAGTTGCTGGTATATTGACAGCACCATTACAACTTGTTAGTAGTGTGACTATTCCTTCTGGTGCATTTGGGAGTATAAATCAGTTTAGTGCTACTGCTCCACCAAGTGTACTTCTTGTAGATGCAACTAATGGAAGTACAACTCCTTTAGGTCCAGAAGGTATTACTGCAGAAGTTAGTCCCACTATAGATCCAATCAGTGGAAGACTAGTTGCTATTGATATTATTAATAGTGGTAGAAATTATCTTCCAACTCAAGTTGAAAATATGAGAGTTCAGATAAACGGAACCATTATTGATCCTTCTCTTATAAAAGTTAATATGGAACCAATATATTATACAGTGTCTGAAGCAACAGAACCAGATGGATCTGGAACTACTACTGTAACTTTTAACGAATTTGTTCCATATTTGATTGATGCTGGAGTTGATGTTGACATAAAAAGAATTTCTAGGATTTTGACCAGTTCTCATTCATTTGAATATGTTGGTGCTGGTACTAGTATAAATACAGTGACTCCCCTTCAAGGAGCTGTTCCTATCAAGGAGAATGAAATAGTTGCTCTTGCTGGAGCACAAATTCCTTTTACGAGTACGGACCAAAAAGGTAATTTTGATATTGGTGAAGGATTCCAAATTAATCAACCAACATCTACTATTCGTGGAAGGTCATTCAGTAAAGCAATTCAGGCAGAATTAACACCACTAATCCTAGCATTAAGCAGTTCCGCAAGATAATAATATGGCAGTAGCACCACTTAATAAGTTTCTTAATATATCTGTTCCAGTTGCTCCTGGAGAACAAGTAGTTTATACTACACCAACTGGAGTAGCTTCTATTGTTTTGTATGCTCAGGTCTCAAACGTTGCAAAAGAAGTTGCATACCCAAAAGTTACTGTGGTACAAAGGAGAAAATCTAGATTTGGTAATGTTAGGGATGTTAGAATTATTAAAGAAGCAGAAGTATTTCCCAATGATTCTTTAGTTGTTCTTGATGGTAGATTGATTCTGGAAAGAACAGCATTATATTCCGATTCTCTTGTTGTTAAGAGTGATTCTAATCCTGGAGTAGTCACCATAACAAATTGTGTTTATGATCATATTAGTGGAATTGCAACCGTTACGACTTTGCAAAATCATAATTTTGTTGCTGGTGATGAAATTACGATGAGTGGATTAGAATTTACTTGTGCTGGATACTCCTCTGGAATAACTACAACTATATTCCCAGCACCACAAAGTACTTTTACTGTTGAGCAAATAGATGCAGCAAATGTGTTTATAACTAATACTGGTGTTGGCGCAGGCATTACCCATACATATGTTCAGGGAGGAAAAGTTTCTCCTATAGAATTAGAATTTATTTGTAGCATCCTAGAAAATAGTATTGTATAATTATGGCAAAGCATATATCTGGAAGACAAAGAATTGCCAGATTCTCTGGTCTTAGTACTGGTAGATATAGACAATTAAGAATCGAAGAAGCGGAACCAAATCTTGGGTTTCCTACAGAAAAAACTTTGCCATTAAAACCAAATTATTATCAATTGGTTACTTTTGATGATGGGGATACCTATGATAGATATTGGCAGGTTCCTCCCATCGGATTTAACTCAATTGGTTTGAGTATATTTGATGAAAATTTTATTGTAGGTACTGGTAATAGTATTACTAGATTAAACTTTAAAGGAAATTCTATTGTAGCAACAGCAGAGAATTTTAGTAATATATCTACAATTACAGTATCTCCCCCAGGTAATGATACTGAAGTTCTATTTAAAAATAATGGTGATTTTGCAACTTCTTCTGGATTCACGTTTGATCCATTAGATCCCCTTTTAACTATAGAAGCAGAATTAAAAGTAGGTGCTGGTGGAACTATTATAACAGCACTTGATGATGCAAGAGTTGGAATAGCAACAACACAACCAGAAAGAACTCTCCATATTAATGGGGATATGAGATTGACTGGAACAATATATGATTATTATAATAATAATGGAACTGCCGAACCAAGTGTTCTAGTTTCTAATACTTTTGGTGGGGTTGAGTGGTTACCCAATGATGAACTAAGCTTCTTTAGTGTGGGCCCAGTTTATGGTGTTCAGTATAAGAGCGCAACAGGAACTGTAGTTAGTGCAGAGACTTTTTACTATAATCCACTGACTGAAAGGGTTGGTGTGGGTACTTCAACTCCAAGACAAACCTTTGATCTTAGAGGAGACGCTTTATTAGAAGGGAATATTTTTGTATCTGGTATTGCAACATTTAATAATAATGTAGAATTTCAGTCTAATATACAAAGTAATTTTATACCTTCAGTAGCATCCACATATGATTTGGGTTCTAATATTAATACTTGGAATAATGTTTATGGTGTTAATGCTTTATTTACTGATGTAGATACAAACACCTTAGATATTAATGGTATTGTCACTTTATCTGGAATTACTAGTATTCAAGGTGCATTAGTACCATCTCTTGATAATAATTACGATCTGGGAAAGGATAGTATTAGGTGGAATACAATCCATGCAACAAATGCGACATTTTATGGGGATGTTGGTTTTGGTACAGATAATAATAAAATAGTAGAGTTTAATTCCAAAATTAATAGTGATATAATTCCCAAATCTCCAGGTCAATTTGATCTTGGTAATGCTCTTTTAAAGTGGGATGTAGTCTATGCAAATACTATTGATGGAGTATCTTTAAAAGCTGATACACTAAAAACAGTAACAGATATTACTAACGTTAATAGGTTTTTGACTTTTGTTGATAGTAATAATCCTACTACTGCACTAAATCCATATGAATCATATTATACTAATAATAACCTATACTATAACCCAGGATCACAAACAATATTTTTACCAAATACAATAATCACTGGTGTAACAACTTTTAGAGGAAATGTACTTATTGGTGATGATATAAATGATACCGTAAATATACTGTCAAAAATTGATACAAATTTAATTCCTACTGGTGATGCATCTAGAGATATTGGAGCAACTGGATCTCAGTGGGCAACTGTTTATGGAATTTCTTTTACTGGAAATTCAAATACTGCAACTCAATTAGAAACTGCAAGAGAATTTAGCATTAGTGGTGATGCTGTTGCTTCTTCAGTATTATTTGATGGTACTGCTAATGTTGGATTAGCACTTACTTTAAATAATACTGGAGTTACTCCAAATACTTATGGTTCTTCTACCAATGTACCACAAATTACTGTTGATGCAAAGGGAAGAATTACTACAGCAGTAAATGTTGGTATTGATTTTGCAAATGCAACCGTAGCACAGGCAAATAGGGTATTAAGTCAATCTACATCAAATGCTGCTTATTTTTATCCTAGCTTTTTAGATTCTAATAATGATACACCAGATTTTGAGCAGTTATATACTAATGCTTTTCTGGCATATCAACCTAGCACTGGAAATTTTGGTATAGGTAAGTCAGAACCTGCAGCAAAATTACATGTATCTGGAGAACCAAGATTCGATATTATGACAACCTTCCAGGATGAAGGTTCAATAAGATTTGATAGACAGGATACGACATCAAGACCTTTTTATATTAGAACATATAATGATTCCGCTCCAGGTGGTAATTATATGGGATTTGATGTTCATAATGGAACTACAAATCAGGCAAGTAGAGTATTAACTTTACGTGGAGATGGTAATGTTGGAATTAATAGTATAGATCCTACTGATAGATTTTTTGTTGGTGGAACATCAAGAGTAACTGGTAATGCTACTTTTGAAGGTGACATATCTATTCGTGGTGCTTTTATTGATTCTACTTTTGATTCTGGTGGTAATGGGCAAGTTTTATTATCGACAATAACTGGCACAAACTGGACGGATCAGGATCAACTTGCAGCAGGAACTGCAAATCAAATAAGAACGCAAAGAAGATCTGATAATGCCACACATTATATTACATTTGTTGATAGTGATAATAGTCCAGCTCAGTATGAAAATTTATATACTGCAGATGGAGCATCTGATGGTGGTATAACATTTAATCCATCTACGGGAGAAGTAAATATTATATCTCCAGACAGTATTCCATTAGTCTTAGAAAGAAAAAATACTGGTGTATCGGCAATTGAATATAAAAACAGTTCTGGATCTATGTGGGCAGGACTTGTCAATTTTGCTGATTGGTGGGCAATTGATGGTGATTCTGATTTAAGTAATGATCCATATTTAATAGTTAATAGAACTGATGGTAAGGTTGGAATTGGAACAACAGTAATTGATTCCTCTTCAATAGTAACTATTGCTGGTACTGTAACACCATCCATTCCTGGAACTTATACTTTAGGAACTTCGGCGCTTAAATGGAATACTGTTTGGGCAGAAACTTTAGATGGTGATCTCGTTGGAAATGCTGATTCTGCAACTAAATTAGAGACTGCAAGAGAGTTTAGTCTTGCTAATGATCTAACATCCCCAGTAGTATCTTTTGATGGAACTGCTAATGTCATATTAAATGCTAATCTAGTTAATACTGGGGTTACATCTGCAATTTATGGTAATCCAATATCTATACCAATAATTACTGTTGATGCAAAAGGTAGAATAACAAATGTATCCACTACAGAAGTATCCAGAGCAGATTCTTTAACAACATCAAGAAACTTTAGTCTTGCTAATGATCTTACTTCTCCAGCAGTTGGATTTAATGGTACTGATGATGTAATATTAAATGCTAATCTGGTTAATACTGGAGTTACATCAGGTAGTTATGGAAATTCAACACAAATTCCTACCTTTTCTGTTGATGCAAAGGGAAGAATTACTAGTGCAGTAGACGTTGCTATTGATTTTAGTGAAGCAAATGTTGCAACTGCAGATTCATTAAAGAATGCAAGAGATTTTAGTCTTGCTAATGATTTAACATCTCCAACAGTATCTTTTGATGGAACTGATAATGTTATATTAAATGCTAATCTTGTTAATAGTGGAGTTACTTCTGCTAGTTATGGTTCTGCTACTATTGTTCCTGTATTCGATGTCGATGCAAAAGGTAGAATAACAAATGTAGTTAACACTAATATTAATTTTGGAGAATCTCAAGTTGCAAGAGCAGATTCATTAACAACATCAAGAAACTTTAGTCTTGCTAATGATTTAACTTCTCCTATAGTATCATTTAATGGTACTGATGATGTTGTTTTGAATGGTAATTTAGTTACTACTGGCGTTACATCTGATACATATGGTACATCTACTGCAATACCACAATTTTCTGTTGATGCAAAGGGAAGAATTACTAGTGCAATAAATGTTGCAATTGATTTTGGAACCGCAAGTGTAGCAACTGCAAATTCTTTGAGTGTTGCTAGAAACTTCAGTATTATTGGTGATGTTGATGCTCCATCAGTATCTTTTGACGGAACTGATAATGTACAGTTAGTTGCAACTTTAGATAACACTGGTGTTACGTCTGCTACCTATGGATCACAAACTGAAATACCAGTATTTGATGTCGATGCAAAAGGAAGAATTCTTAGTGTAACAAATACTTTAGTAAACTTTGCAGAATCTCAAGTTGCAAAAGCAGATTCTTTAACAACATCGAGAAACTTTAGTCTTGCTAATGATTTAACTTCTCCTATAGTATCATTTAATGGTACTGATGATGTTGTTTTGAATGGAAATCTTGTCAATACTGGAGTTACATCTGATACCTATGGATCATCAACACAAATCCCTGTGTTTGATGTTGATGCAAAGGGAAGAATTACTGGAGTAACTGAAACTCTTCTTGATGTAACTCAAGCACAAGTTGCTTTTGCTGATGCATTAACAACATCTAGAAGTTTTAGTCTTGGTAATGATTTAACTTCTCCTGTAGTATCCTTTAATGGAACTGGTGATGTTGTGTTGCAGGGTAATTTAGTTACTAGTGGAGTTACATCTGCAACTTATGGATCTTCCACACAAGTTCCCGTATTTGATGTTGATGCAAAAGGAAGAATAACTGGTGTAACTGATACTCTTATTGATTTTGGCACTGCTACTGTTAATAATGCAGATAATATAAGAACACAATCTATTGCAACAGATGCTAGTTTTAATATAACTTTTGTTGATGGTAATAATGCAGCTAGTCCTGCCGTTTATGAGGCTTTATATACTGATAGTGGGATTACATATAATCCATCTAAAGATACTTTAATACTTAGCAATACAGATGCCAGACAAAAGGATGAAGCTGCTATCTGGTTAAATGGTATATCTGGAGCATTGTTGTTAGATAATGTTGGACAAAAAAGACTTTCTTGGAATGATGGTGGTGGAAATTTAACACTTAGATCTGGATCTTATTATAATTCGGGAGGAGATAAATACGTTCTTGCCAATGATGGTGCGGCAAAAATTACTTTAACCTCTGATGGAAGTAGTGGTTTAGTTGACATTCAAGTAGCTGGACAAGGTGCTAATGCTAATGATGCAGTAGCATACACTCAAGGAGTCAGATTAGATTCTAATAATGATGCTTTTAGACCGCTAAGTAATAATGCTTTAGATCTTGGAACTTCTAGTGCTAAGTGGGCAACTGTATATGCAACTACATTTAGTGGACAAATTACTGGAAATGCTGATACAGCAACAGCATTAGAAACTGCTAGGAACTTTAGTCTTGGTAATGATTTAACATCTCCAACAGTATCTTTTGATGGTACTGGTCCTGTTGTATTGCAGGGTAATTTAGTTACTACTGGTGTTACATCTGCAACTTATGGAACAACATCAAAAGTTGCTCAAATTTCCGTAGATGCTAAAGGAAGAATTACAAGTGCTCAAGAGTTAGATATTAATTTCTCTGCTGCTACAGTTGCTTTTGCTGATGCATTAACTAATGCTCAGAACTTTAGTCTTGGTAATGATTTAACATCTCCAACAGTATCTTTTGATGGTACTGGTCCTGTTGTATTGAATGGAAGTTTAACAAATACTGGAGTTACTTCTGCTAGTTATGGATCTTCAACACAAATTCCTACTTTTTCTGTTGATGCAAAGGGAAGAATTACTGGAGTAACAGCTGTTGGTGTTAATTTTGGTACTGCTACTGTTGCTCAGGCAGATAAAGTAAAGGTAACCACGGAAAGCACTGGAACAACAGAAAGATATCTTTGTTTTACGGATGGTGGTGGTGGAAATTATCAAGATATAAAAGTAGATACTGGTCTCAGATGGAATCCCAGTGGAGATGACTTAATATGTTATGGTGATTTAGTTGCTGGAAGAAATAATCGTGGAGTTGCCCTTACAATTAATGATGGATATGGTAATGCAAACATCACCTTTAATCATAAAGATGGTTTAGCTGAAGATCCTACTAATACTGGTCAGACTGGAAACTCTGCAAGAATAGTTTGTAATACTGATGATTTGTCTAATCCAGTTTATTTGGACTTTTATCTAAAAACTGGTGCTTCTGCAGTTACCGCAGGACAACTCACTTCAATTATGAGGATCAATGAATCTGGAGTTAGACCATCTGCAGATTCTACGTTTGACTTGGGAACAAATACAATAAGATGGAATCATATCTACGCTGATAATATAACAGCAACAAATATATCAGCGCCAATTACTGGAAATGCTGATAGTGCAACAAAATTACAAACTGCTAGGAACTTCAGTGTTAGTGGTGACGTATCTACAGCAAGTCCAGTATCTTTTGATGGAACTGCCGATGTTAATTTGGCAGTGAGTCTTCCCACTTTTGCAGGATTAGCCGCTGGTAATTATGGTTCTGCAACGGAAATTCCAACAATTACTGTTGATACAAAGGGAAGAGTTACTGCAGTATCTGTAAATACATTTACTCCATCTAATTCACAGACTTCAGATGCACTATTAACCCAACTAACTACAACAAATGCAACTTTTTATCCTACCTTTGTTAATAGTAATAATGCAGCACCAGGAACAGCGGAGTCTTACTTTACCAATGTAAATTATACAATTAATCCATTAAATGGTCACTTTAATGTTTGTGGTAGTGTTACTGCAAACTCTGACGCTAGACTTAAGGATAATGTAAAACAAATTGACATTGCTCTTGATAAAGTTTTATCTTTAAGAGGTGTTGAATATGATAGAAATGATTTAGAATTAAATCAACACCAAATTGGTGTAATTGCACAGGAAGTTGAAAAAGTATTCCCTGAGTTAGTAAATGGGCAAGGTGATGAAATTAAATCTGTTGCATATGGTAATTTCGCTGGTGTTTTTATTGAAGCATTTAAAGAGCAACAGAAGACAATTGAAGAACAAAATGCTAAAATAGATTTGTTGACCAAGCAAGTCGAGGCACTCATGGAAAAACTGGGTGGTTGACTACCGCTCAAAGGTCTGCTACAATGACAGGGCATTCAACGCAAAGCACTCCAAATGCAAGATGAGTACCTGACACGATGTGTAGTAGATCCAACCCGCAAAACAATTTACATCTATTCTAATGAAGGTACAGAACAGGAACTTGTGTGTGAAACCACAGATCAGTTCATGAATGTCCTACAATTTGTTCGTGCTACAGTGGAAGAAGATGTCCTTGCCTATGCTCCACTATGATGTATCAAAGAATTGACAAAAGTTCACTAATTGAACAAAAGGTAAAAACAACACCACAAAACGTTCAAGAGGCAAATGAGTCATTGTTCAACTGCACAATGACTTTACCTGCTGCCGCAAAACATTGTGGAATGACCCATAAGGAAATGAAGTTGACCTTCTGGGAATACTTGAAGTATCATCCACCCACATACGAGGAATGATACAATGACTTGACAATCGTAAGATCCTATCCTATGATAGTCAAGTCAACTTCACGGGAGTATGGTGGAATCGGTAGACACACCAGACTTAAAATCTGTTGGGCATTACGCCCGTGGGAGTTCAAGTCTCCCTACTCCTACCAAACGGGACTGTCGCCTATTGGTTAAGGCCCACTGCTTATAACGGTGTGAAGAGGGTTCAATTCCCTCCAGTCCTACCAAAATGCGAGTATGGCGGAATCGGTAGACGCACCAGACTTAAAATCTGT
>Ga0070753_1001189_pt1 | contig 14910 bp, 30 predicted proteins | sample VirMetDEL_Aug_31_FD_77441 | JGI IMG/M metagenome (GOLD analysis project Ga0070753, IMG submission 77441) | Aqueous microbial communities from the Delaware River and Bay under freshwater to marine salinity gradient to study organic matter... | ecosystem: Environmental > Aquatic > Marine > Coastal... | reverse complement strand
TATATACTTATGATATCTTTTGCTTGTGATAAGTCATCTTCAAACATAAGGTCATGGTTACCTGCAATTACAATCTTATTGGTGTAGTTATCCAATCCATCATACCATTTAAAGAATTGTTGAATTTCGTGTTTATATCCCATTGATGTAAAATCACCAGCATGAATAATCAAATCACCACCAGGAAGTGAACTGGTCACTTGTTTGTGTTTTGTGTGCGTGTCTGATATAAATGTGATTTTCATAATATCACAAAGATAATGATAATTCTAACTAAAACAAATCTTCCCCTTTATAATCAGGATGATTTTCTTTCATATAATCAATTCCTTTTACCCATAGAAAACAAAAAGGTAATGAAAACAATACAATAATTAAAAACATAAAAAATATCTCCACATATATAATTAGTCCCACCAATAGCGAATGTTATGGGAAATAAATTCCCAAACCAATTTTTCAGCTCTTTGTTGTTTCTCTTTTGATTCTTTAAAAAGTTGTTGTTTTACATTTTCTACCTCTTCTGAGTTGTCCCATTTTTCGTATTCCCATTTAATTTCATAAAGGGGTTGACCATCATAATTACTTTTAACATCTAACTCAATAAACTCCCAATCAATTACATTTTCACCGTATAGATTTTTAAGTTTATCTTGCCATTCAGATGAGTATTCATCATTGTAAACTTTTTCTAAAAGTTCCACAGCGGTACGAATACGACTTGCTCTAATATTGGCATCTTTAGTCATGGATTTTTCAGATTCCATAAAATCTGCTGTTCGCTCCATTTGATATTGGAATAGTTCAATAGCATAACGGTAGTCAAAGTCATAACCCTTCCAAATTATAGGGAGGAAATCAATAACACGTCTTACTCTACGAATAAATTGTTTAATATATGAAATCATAATAATGTAATTTTCTTAAGTTCGGTATTCCTATTTCCACCAATCAAACAAGTACGGTTATGTAATTCAGTCATGAATTGTTTGTGTCTACGTAACCAACGAGTAAGTGATGATTTAGTATAAGTTTTAGCATCATACCAATTATCGTACTTTGAACGAATCATTCCCTTGAATTCAATATCCACCTCATTACCTTTTTCACTTATAATCCAAGAATTGTTATATGAGATAAATGTTTGTTCTTCAGTTTTTGGTCTGAAACGAGTAATTGTGACGGTACCTTTAATATAAGTCTCATTAACCTCAAAAGTTGAGATTGTTTTATTGGACTTTAATATTTTGGTATATTCTCTCGTTGTCATACGACAAAGATAATAAAATATTATTAATTAAACAAACTTCTTAAATTGTGACGCTGAATATGATTTTTAAGTGCGATAACATAATCAGGTGATTCGGCATAACTCTGACCTAAAATATAAAAATACTCTTCTTCGTTTTTAGCGGCACTCATATATCGAGATTGATAAAAGGCATAATCATAAACACTTTCCCTCCAATTATCATAATACGCATGATTATACTGAGTCCCTTTTGCTGTATTAACTCTAAGAGTGGCTTGTTTCATCCCAAATAAATTGTGGTTTTCTTTGAAGATTCTTGATGTGTAAGTTGCACTTTCAATTCTAGCTTGTGCTAAAACAATGTATGGGTATTTAACATTTAAATCTTCTAGCATCTCAACCAATTTTTCTTGTGAAAAATCATCATTTGTGTTAATATTAACAATCAAAAGTTCTTTCTCATAATCGGTTAGACGATTAATTTTACTATATCTACCGTACAAAAAAAACGCAATACCCGTAATAACAAATACTGAAGTGAATAGTATACTAACCCACCAATAACTAACAGATTTATAATCTAATGTGTCTTTGTTATAGGTAAAAAGTTTACCTATTCTGAATTTTTTATTCTTTTTCATTTATTTTCTCAGTCTTATCAACTTCAGTTACAACAGGATTAAAAGGTCCTGTTGTCCCTGAAGTTTTTATTTTAACATGTTCATAATCCCATTCGTAACCAATGTCCGAATTGTTAAGTGGGTGACCTTTCCATTCTATATAACTTTTCATATCAGCTAAATTCTGTTGAAGACGAAACTCTAAGTCCATCTATATCTTTATCATAGTATCTTTCTTTATTAAAGAAACTATTTCTTTCATTTTTTTCGTAGTACTCTGCATTAACTACCAAGCCATCAGGTTCACCCCAATTTAATGCCATTTCAATGAATTCTTCAGTGTCATGTAAAGTTCCGTACTCATCAACAATTCTACCGTTACGAATAAATTTTAACAATTCTTTTTTACTGCTGTAAAATTTACCGTTGTGAAAGTTCCAACAGAATTTCCAACCACTACTACGCTTTCCTACGTGAATCATCACATCTTCCATGAACTCATCCCATGCGTTCATTGGTGACCATTCATCGTTTTTGTTTTCAATGTTTCTAAACCCATTAGATAGTTGAGAAACATCAAACCAATCTAAACTTGAGATTCTATTGTGCAGCTTTTGATGACGTTCCATCATCTGCTTTGACTTTGGTATTCTATAAAAATTGGTACCCATGACACTTTATGTTTATTGTTTGATACAAAAATACAAAATGTTTTGTAAATAAAAAAGACCAACAATAAAATTGTCGGCCTTTTTTGTTAACTCCAGAAATTATAAATATTATAATCCCATTTCTTTTCTGATTTTGGTTGCAGAAATTTCTCCGATTTCTGTTGGTGGAATTCTCTCTATGATGTCATAACCAACCCCTCTACCAAATTCGACAGAACAGATATCAGGAATAACCATAACTTGAACTTTTCCTGTTGATATTTCTTCTGAGTAATGCTCTTCAATATTATTTTTTACTTCTTGAGGTGTGAATGGATTCTTTTCATTTGGTTCACCGTCTCTGATACAAATCAATACGTTTTTACCTTCATCCATTGCTTGTTTAAATAATTCTTGATGACCTTTATGAAGAGGTTGCCATCTACCTACAAACATTGCGTACTGACCATCTCTTGGTTCTAGTGATGATTCTACGTGTACTTTTTTATCCCAATAATTCATAATCTATAATCCGTACTCAGACCACGAGATATTTTCAAAACCACTATCTCTGTCTAAGTTTATACCAATAGCCCTAAGACCAGGTTTGTTTGGGTCCATATCGTTAATTAGGTAACGTGGACCCCTTTCAATTTCCATGATTAATTTATCAAAAGGAATTTGATATTTTTGTAATTCTAATATTGTATGAGTATAAAGACTATGTGGGCGTGCTGTTGTTAAAACAATCATATGACCCTCTTCTTTCCACTCACGAAATTTTTCTAATGTTTTTGGTAATATTTCTGGGTCTGAAGTTCGGTACGTTTCAAACTTTCTATATTTAAATAAAGTTCCATCTATATCACAAAATATAGTACTTTTCTTTTCCATTATTAAATTCCTAACTCATTTAATATATAAACTAAAGAACCTTCAGGCGAATCTTCAGTAGTGTCAACATCAATAAAATTTTCTAAAGGTTGTTCGTAGTCTTCAACATGAAAATGGTCTCTCTCTCGAGTTTCGGTTGTATGAACATACAATTCCACCATTTCAGTGTCCATATCTTCTTTAAAAGATTCTCTAACATCTCTGTAAGGTGATACTAAAGATACCAATACTGTAAAACCTTTTCTATTAAGAAACTTTGCCAATCCTTGAGCAAATGTTATGTTTTTAATACGACCCTCTTTAGAGTAGTCTTGATTGTTGAAGATACCTCTTAAATCATCACCATCGATGTGCATCACCTTACCCCAAGTTCTATTTGTTTCCAAATATTCTTTAAGGTGATTACATAAAACTGTCTTACCATGTCCGGGTTGCCCGGTAAACCAATAAATCATAATTAAACAATCTCTACTAATTCAATTTCAAAATTTAAATCCTGTCCTGCTAATGGATGATTTAAATCTAAGATTACGTCTTTATCTTGCACCTCAACAACTAATGCGTTCATTGGTTGTCCTGATTCACTTCTACCTTGAATCATTTCACCAGCAACCGCATTAAAGTCTGGTGGGAAATTTTCTTTGGCTACGGTCACCAAACCATTTGGGTCATGCTCACCATAAGCATCCATATATGGAATGTTAACTGTTTTTTTATCACCAATCTCCATACCCATAATAGCTTCGTCAAATCCTTTAATCATTTGACCACCACCTGCCGTGAAGTCTAACGTACCTCCTCGTTTATATGAGTTATCAAACTCATTTCCGTCATTTAATGTTCCGATGTAATGGACCTTTACTTGGTCACCTTGTTTTACTGCCATTTTTATTTTTTTAATTGTTCCCGTATTTTATTTTAACTCTCTCAGAAATAGGTACGGGGTCTCCCATCTCATCGATTCTTACAAATTTTATTTTTGTGTTAAGGATTACATTTTGTTTCCCATTATAAACATTATGAGAACGAGCCTCCATGTAAAGGGTTATTGATGTATTTCCTATTTCAGCCACTCCACCATAAATCTTTAACAACTGACCTTCTTTTGCTGGTTTTGTAAAATTACATTTATCAATCTTAACTGTTACCATACGTGGTGTGTCACATACTTGCATTGCAAATGCTGCAGCACTTGAGTCCAACCACGCTAAAAGTTTACCACCAAAAAGATTTCCGTGAAAACCTAAATCTGATTTTTTAATGGGGTGTGTATTTAAAAGTTCCATCGATTCTTTAGTCATTCTCGTGAAGTATTAAGAACGCTCCCCAATCTTGACCACTAACGTCTTGATTAGGGAATGAAAATGTGATTGTATTTCTATTAAATGTTATTTCCTTTATAAATCCTGAAGGTATTGTTGCACCTCCTGGTACTTTTTGAGTTTCTTCCTCAAAACAAACTATAATGTGTACATCAACACGGTCTGTAATTTTTGCTAAACCCCTTTCAAACTCTTCCAATTCTTTCCAGGGTCCACGATTAAGACCTTCGTGTTGTAATGCACAATTTAGATATGAGAATGTTTTTTTAAGTGTTTCTCGGTCACAATTAAATGCGGCAGCAGGTGCCAAATGACCTTTATCCCACACATTATTCTCATAATCGGCATTGTCTGATGTGAGAACTCCTGGTACTTTGTAGAAGTCCATACCTGAGCGAGATGCGTCACCCATTGGACATTGGACTGTATACCATAATTCTAAAGGTTGTTGTAAATCTTCAGAATAAATGACTTTAAAGATGTCTGTCTTTATTGTGTCTACGGGTACTTCTACCCATTCTCCCCACGTCTGAGCTTTGGATACGGTCGAAAAAGATAAGACCGCAAACAATAATGATAAGAATTTCCATTTCATTTTTATAACTTTAGATTAAGTATATAAAAACAAAATGGAAATGAAAAGACCTACAAACCATAAATTTCTTTAAATAGGTAAATGGTTTCTTCCATTACTTTATCCATAGGCCATCTTTCTTTAGTGTCACCGTAGTGAGCGGTATCAAACCCAACCCAGTACCCATCTGAGAAATATTCACCATCCTCAAAGACATGGTTACTGAATGTCAAACCACCGTGAACACTCACAGGAATATCATCGTAAGTTTTTTCATAGTAGGGATGTCCTTCGGGAATACGAACGTAACCATTACCCCAACCTTTTTCTAAGTATGGGTTTGGTTCACTCTTCACGATTGTGATAGGTGAACGTAGTCCAAGTTCATGATAAACATCAATAATATCATCGGCATTTACACCAATGTATTTTACATCAAGAAGAGCTTTGTCCCCCTTCTGAAGAAGTAGTTCCTGAAATTTTTCCTTCTTTTTGTTCATCTTCTTTGTCAATGTAAAAATATTCTGCGTTAATTAACTCCTCATAAATTTCATCAATCTCTTCATCTGTGAGATTATTTATTAATTCTTCTTTTAACCTACCCATTTGATATGTTCATAAATTCTGTTTATCTTTGTACAAAAGTAATAAATTAAAATGAGACAGACAACTTTTATTCTTCTATTTTTCTTGTCATTTGTTGAGACATTTGCACAATCTTCATCGGTTAGTTATATTCCTGCTGAGCAAACCATTTTGGCTTCAACCGATGAAATGTCAGGTCCTTTTGGATTTTATGTGGGTAGCACTCTAAAGCAAGAGTATGTTACTGTTTTTGATGAACCATATCCATTTGTTAATCGTTTTGGTGTTAACGGAGCGATGTTAAAAAATGGTGTTAATCTTGGATTTGGTATGAAAATCTTAAAAGATTCTATAAGTGGGGACAAAGATTTTATTCCTCATTGTGTTGTTGTTTTACACCCAATTAAGTTGTTAACACAAAATAGTCGAAGTGTTGACGTTTGTTTATTAGTTGAATTTTCAAACACCGCAAATTTTGGTTTTGGTGTCTCAATTCCTTTTTGGTTAAATAGGTATTAATATTCTTATATTAAGAACTATTTATAAGGTATGAGTGCCGAATTTGAAGATTATTTTAATCAGGTTGAAAGTTTATTGTCAGACTGCGTTGGTGGTAATGATAGATATGCTTTAAAATTAGCACACAATAATTATTTCAGAGTTAAGGCGGGTTTTTATGAAGATGAAAATCCTGAAGATGTAAGTAAAGAACTTTGTATGTCAGTCAATGAGAGTGTCAATAAAGGTATGGTGACCTGTAATAAATGTGGATGGGAATGGAAAGTCTCTGAAGGAGGAAAAGACACTTATGATTGTCACAAGTGCGGTAATAAGAAAAATAATTTAAACGAGTCAGTATTAACTGAAGGTAGCAAAACAGATTTACCTGTTAGAACTATTGTAAGACAAATGACTGATTTGATAAAATTAAAAATGGATGATACTTTTTATTTACCTGAAGAATTGGATGGTGATGAAATGGAATATTATTTTCCTGGTTTACCATCGTTTAGTGTTGAATTTAGTACGGAATGGGACCCGACACTTGAACAGGAATATCTTTTAGATGGTAGAACGGTAGATGATGGTGATGTTATTGAAATTGAGTTAAAGGCTAACCCATCTCTTTTTCCTGGTAGTTTATATGATATTATCGGTGATTTAAATGAAACTTTAAGACATGAAATTGAGCATGTTATGCAAGATGCGGGTTATAGAAGTTCTGAAGAGATTAGAATGGACGATGAACCCACACCGACAGATAAAACCTATTACATGCAAAAACATGAAATACCTGCCGAGATAAAAGGTTTTAGACGATTGGTTAGATTAAGAAAACAGCCGGTAGAATACGTTATAAAATCTTGGTTTGAAAGAAACAGACCATTACATAATTTGCCTGATGAGGATATTGAAGAATTAACAATATTCTTAACTAAAAAATACAAAGAATATTATGGAGGATAAGAAATATATAATCACCGAATCACAATTAAAAAATATAATTAAAACAGTCATTAGTGAGCAAGGACTTTATGGTGATGCTAGTGATGTTGTAGATTATGATTTACCTGAATATCTATCAGATGTTATCATCTTAGGAGATTTGGAAAATTTTAATGATGTTGAAAAATCAGTTAAAGAATTACATAAAAGACTTATTCGTTTAGAAAAAGGTTTGACTAGTGGTGGTTCACACAATAAGGCGTATCGTACAGGAACGGATTATTCATATCCAAATAAAAAATCACGTGATTTCGAAAGTAAGGGAGAATCTGAAGAAAGAGATGAAGAATTACAAAGAGAAATCGATAAACTACAAAAAATGATTAATAGAGGTGAGTAATTTTAAAGAAAATATAGAAAGGTCAGTTAAATCTTTGGCTTATATTGTAGATATGAAAGTCGGAAAACATATATCAGTTGAGTTAACTCATTACACTGCAGAGCCACCAAATGAAAAAAGACCAGGTGAGGTTGTTTTTAATATATTAATTTCCACAGAAACAGGTTCACCTGAAATATCAGATATTGCAAATGAATTATCAAACTTTGCCAATAAAATATATGATGTATTAATGAAATATACCTTCAATTCAGACGGTATTTTATTGGAAAGAACAGAAGAAGAATATTATGAAAGTAGTGATATGATGGGATTGGTTTATAAGATGAGTTTTGACAACAATCACACATTACAATGTGAAATTAGCAACTATTTTAATATCTTTTTAGAAGATTAAATTAAATTATTATTAATTTTAATTTTTTTACTCTAACTATATACACAAACAGGATTTTTATACTATTTAATTAATAGATAATCATCCTGTTTCATGTTAAAAAATATTGTTAAATGCCTCCGCTTTATGGGTTTAATCAAACCTGAAAAAAGCAAAAAACCTTATTACGACTCTTCTATGTTTTACGATTGGGAAGAACATAGAAAAAATATGAAATATTAATTTCTTATTTTTTTTTATTATCTTTGTAAAATGGAGATAACAAAAGAGTATTTACAGTCGCTACATTTGGTGCAACTTAAAAAAATATGTAAGGACTACCGTGTTAATTACGGTGGTACAAAACCTCAATTAATTTCTCGTATTTTAGACGCTAACAAACCTGTAACACCGGTACTCAATAACCATCCAGCATCTTTAAGTCCTTCAGATAAAAAAATTGTTGGAGTAATTAATGGGGAGACTGATAAAGGTCGGCAAATTGGTAGACAGATTGAAATGAAGAAGGCAACCTTTCTTTATTATGCCGTTGGTGTAAGATATTATATTGTAGATAAAGACTTTGAGTTTATTTCTTTATAGAACGCGCAATTTTATCAATAACCTTTTTAAGGGTTGCCGCAGATAAAGTAATAAGTGATGAATTAAGTAACCCATTCAACGCCATTTCTAATTTGTCACCTGAAGATGATGGGTCAGAAATAAATGAAATTATGAACGGTATAACTGGTAATAAGAAGGTGTATGCTGGGATATCTAAAACACTGTAAACGTACACACCCAATTGATTTAATATCTTAACAAACCTGTTTTCAATTGATTTGGTTTTTTCTATAGCATCTTTTAGTTCATCTAATTTACCTTGAAGTTTTAACATTTCTAAAGGTTTTTTCATTTCACCTTTATATTGAAAGTATGCCATAGATAGTGCCATAACTACTAATCCTGCAATTTCTTCATTAGTTAGATATGTATATTTTTCACTAAGATAATCAGACAATGGTCTAGCTAATGAACCAATACCTGCACCGTATGTTAGTAAGAATTGAAAACTAGTTTTCAGTTGTTCTTCGGCAGTTTTTACAATATCCTTTGCAAAATCAAAACTAGACTTTAATGCAGAATCTACATTGTTTTTAAACTCTTCTGTAACTAATACTTTATATTGTGCTTCAGTTATTACTACTTTCATAAGATAGTTTTATAATAAATATATTGTGACACATTTAATATCTTATAATATTTATGATAAATTAACATTGTATGTCTAAAAAAGAATTTAACACTAAAAACGTTGGTGATGAAATTACATTAGTCTATATGAAAGACGAAATGCCTAACATGCCGTTGGGTGAAAAAGGTACAATAACTAGAGTAGTTGATGACCCATTTGATAAAGACCAAAAAATTATTGATGTGTTATGGAAAAATGGTAGTACTCTTAGTTTGTTATCTAAATTAGATTTATGGTATAAAGAAGACGAAAAGTTAAATGAGGAAGATTCTGTGAGTGTTAAACCATCAGGTAAAGTAATTAAGAGCGTTTGTGACGCTAAAAAATTCTGTAGTGCTCAAGGACCAATTACTTTTGGACAATTAAAAACCCTTGTTAATTCAGCAAAAAATAAAAGATTAGCAAAACATATTGGTGAGGGTGGGTTTAAAGCCTTTATCCGTTTATTGCCTTGGTTTATACCACAGATTGCACTTGCAGGATTTATTGGTTCAGGAATGAGAGCCGCCAACAAACTATTATCACCAACACTTAAAGAAACTCCATCTTATAAGACATGGTGGGCAAAAACAATAACAAAACTATTCAGCGTTGCTGAAGGTGACTTAAACACCGAAGACCCTTTAAGTAGAATATTCTTTATTAGTGATGGATTAATGAATCTAATGAATGAAGAAAACAAATTAAAATTTGCTTATCACATTTCAGAATTGGCCGATGCAATGCCTGATGACCAACCAGTGCCTGAGTTCTTTGTTGAAAATGAATTAAGAAATTGGGTAAATCAAAGATTTTTGTTGGACCCACCGTTAGGACCAAAAACCATCGATAGTTTTGATGATGTTAATATAGACTTTGATTCAGAAGAGGAAGAAAATAATGATGAACTGAATGAGTCAAACTCTCCGTTCGAAAGATATGAAAGATTAATGCCAATTATGAATTCTACAAATTTCAAACCAACTTATATCTTTTTAGATAAACTTAGAGAGTCGGGAGTAATGAACATGTTTGAATCAATTCCATACATATGGAGTGGTTCTGATTATTTGGAGAATTACATCAGATTCAAACAATTGGAGGTTGAAGATTTAGATGACCTTTTACGAGCGGCTGATGACTCAAGATTGGCCATGGTAGGTCTTACCATCGAGTATTTAGAATCTAAAGGTGAGGAACCGACATTAGAGAATATGAATAAAGTTCTAAAAGAGGTCGGTAAAAAAGTATTTGAATATTTTATGATGAAGTATAAAGGTTAAACTTTATCACACACATTAATCTTTTTAATTACTACGTTGTACCCTGGAACACCAAACAATTTCAAAAAGTTTTTGATATCACCATTGACGGCACTTCGAATATCTTTGTTTCTTGAAACAGTACTGTGAAATGAGTATCTCGAGTTTACATTTCTTTCAACACCCCACCAATTTTTAATTATACCGCTAACTTTTACATTAACGTCTACACCGTAATCCCATTCGTAATCTTTCTTAATATGAGTGATTTTTACAACCAAGTCAGTATTATCCTTTTTAACAAAAAAAACTCGATTTTTAATAAGTCTACGAATATCAAGGTTTTCGTTATAAATGTCAAGGAATTTTTTTTCTTTAGTATCGTAAATCATAATATCTTGGTTTTTATGTTTGACAAAGATAAAATTTAAGATTTAATCTACCAAATAATCAACCAAAAAAATTGGGTTTTGTTCTCCGAAATATCCACCAATAATATTAAAGCTATAATATTCAAGAGCTTCCTCTTCTGTCATTCCGTCTTTAACCATCTTATCAACCATTTGTTTAACAGAATATAAAATTCTGTTGTTGGCGCCAAACTCTTCAGTTATACCAACAATACAATCATCAAATCCATCTAGGATTATGGCTCCTTCAGCCACTTCATCAATAAAATCACGAGTAAGTTCCATATCTTTTTTTTGTAATAATAAATGATAAACATTTCATTATCAAACACTATTTATAAAAAAAACTATAGTTATGAGAGGTTATTCAATAATGTCAGACGAAGAAAGACAAAGTATTCTTCAACAACACAGTTCATTCTATAATGGATATGCCGTTGGTAATGTACCATCGAACTTAACACCACTTACTGTTTATGACCCAGCCGGTGACAAACAAGGTATTAATGTTAATAACAGAGGTGAGGTTAATTCATATAAAAACCATTTGGTTAATGAATCAACAATTACTGAAAAGAAAAAAGATGATAAATGGATTCAAGACATTGACATGAAAAAAGGTGCACTAACATCTTATTGTAAAGGTAAAGTCACTTGTGATTGTGTTGAAAAAGCGATGAAAGATAAAAAACATCAAAAATAAGCACAATTATATTTGAATATGAATTCAGATAAATGTAAATCATTACAAGAATCTAAACTAAAAGAAATTGAAGCAGATGATATGGATGTATCATCAGTTGAACCTGCAGATAATTTTAAATCAGGTGGTCCTGAACAGTTCGAAAAAGGTGGTAATGAAGATGGATACCAAATGGATATTCAAGGTATTATGGATATGTTTGGTGGAGAAATGTCACCAGCCGATTGGGATGTAGTTTTTGGTGACGAATTAGATGGTAAAGAAAGGTATCGTGGTGAAAAGAAAGCGTATGATTTTAATTCTGAAGGTGGAAATGTTGACGTATATGGTGAATCTATCATCAGAGAAAGTGACGAACCTTTAATGGATTTGGTAAAGAGAATTATGTTATCAAGAAAATTTGATAGACTTGCAAATGAAATAGAACCGATGGAATTTAGTGATGAATTTGAATTTGCTGACAACTTTATTTCATATCTTTTAGATGACTATATTGATGAAGAATATTATGACGATTTATTCGACTTAGTCAAAGATGAGTACGGTGAGATTATCTTAAGTATGTATGGTGGTTCTGATGAATTTGAAGATGATGACGATGATTTTATGTTTATGGAAGGAGAAGGTGAAACTTGTCCATCATGTGGTAAATCTGTTGAAGACTGTAAGTGTGAAGGGCATGACCACAAAATTAAAGAATCTATGTGTAATGAATGTGGTTTAAGAGAGTCCATGTGTGAGTGTGGTATGTATGAAGAAATGGATGATGAATTACACGAATCTTTCAGAAAAGAAAAACAAAAAATAACTGAAATGTTTAATAGATTTAAAAAATACAACTAATGAAAAAGACATTAAAATTAACAGAATCTCAATTGCAACAACTTATTAAACGTAAGTTAAGAGAACAAGAAGAAGAGGAAATTGACGTAAATGTTGAAGAAACACCTAATGATGGTGGTATTAATCTTTTAGCTTCTCATCTGTTATTTTCACAAACTCAAGCACATATCTTCCATTTACAAACAGGTTCATATGCAGAACACAAAGCATTACAAGGATTTTATGAAGGAATTGATGATTTGGCAGATTCTTTAATTGAGTCTTATCAGGGTGAAAACGAAAACATCATGAACTACCAAACTTTCGATATACAAAAATATGATGGAAAGGAGAGTGTAATTGAATACTTTGAAAGTCTTATGGATATTGTAAATAACAACAGAGAAGGGTTACCATCTCATCTACAAAACATAATTGACACAATTAACGAACTTATAACCTCAACCCTATATAAACTTAGAAAGTTAAGTTAAAAATAAACCCCTCCTAATAAGAGGGGTTTTTTATTATTCATAGGATAGTTCTTTAATCCTATTAACATATTTCCTCACCAAAACCTCGTAGCCGGAAACATCATTTGTTTGTGTTTTGTAAAATTCAATATAATTCCTACACACTTGTAGTTGACCCAAAGTTTTTGCAGACATTAAAACATTCTCAGCTTTTTGGTACCAATCTATATCAACTTTCTTTTCCATACATTCAATCATGGTTCAAATATAAGAAAAAAAACGAAACATCAAAACTTAATCGTGTCTTCTGTACAAAAATTTTGGTGCGTTACGGTCTTTCTCTGATAATATTAAATCGTTTTCGTCTTCATAAGGCATGTATAGACTAATTGCATCGGTAATTGTTTGATGGTTATCGGTTACATTTCTCATGATAGGGTCGAATACATTTATAGAACCTTCATGTTCTTTACTATAATAATTACCACACTTATAAGTAAAAATTGTATTATCTTCTAACGATAAAAATCCGTGAGCAAAATAAGGTGGTATGAATAAAGACAATTTATTAGTCTCATTTAGTTCAAAATAATCAAACTTACCATACGTTTTTGATTGTTCTCTTAAATCAACAATAAAATCAATTACAGACCCTTTAAGGACTCTAACTAGCTTAGCCTGTTCCCATATACCTGTTTGATAGTGAAGTCCTCTAAAAACATGTTTTTCAGATACCGAAAAGTTATCTTGAACAAATAATGTATTGAACAATGAATTGTCGTTTTTTATGGCTTGTAGAGATGGGATATCGGCCAATAATTTACGATTGGAATATTTTAATTCATTCCATGATTCCATAAAATATCCTCTTTCGTCTTCAAAAACATCCTCTTTAATTAGATAAACATTATCGAAAGATGTGGAAATAAGTTTCATATTTTTACTGTTAATAATTACTTTTTGAATAATACGATATATTTGTAATAAAATAAAATGTAATTTTTTTAAAAATGGAAGTAATAGAAATTGATGATTATTTTATCAATAGAGATAATAATGTAATATCGGTGTCTTTTAGAATGATAGGAGACCCTGAAAATATGATACGTGAAGATATAATCGAATATTCTTATTTAGATGAATTTGGATATAATATAGAGGATTATTCCCAAGATTTTGATGTTTTTGATGAAGAGTGGGATGAATGGGATGATGAGGAAGACTATAACGAAGTTCACATGGATGAAGATGAATTAAGGTCTTTTTTAAATGAATATTATGTTGTTTTTCCTGACAAAATACCTGACGCAGAACACATTTGATGATATTTATCATTAAATGGATAATATTAAAGACACTATAAAAAAGTTATTAGGTAAAATCTTTTTAACTAAACCTGTAATGTTTGGATTAGACGAGCACAGGATAGTTATTTTGGTTAGTCCATCTATGAAAATTTTTGGTATCACCACAAAACCTAATAAGTTAAAGAATAATTTCCCGTTTAATGAGTTGACATATCTAAACGATACTGAATTAATAAAATGGGCAGAAGATAACGGATACGGCATTACTTTTTCAACAAATAGTCCGTCATTGGCTCGAAAATTATATAGCTCATTTGGTAATGTTTTGGTAGAATCTGTAGATAACAAAAAAGACAAAGAACTTAATGTTATTGTATTAGAAGAGTTGGAAAAATCCCATCTACCTGAATCTGTTAAAAATTGGGCGAAGGACAACCCTGAAAAATTTATTAAAAATATTAAGTATATTCAGGAATTACTTAAGAAGTAATTTTACTTATTATTTCATTTTAATAGTATATTTATTATAAACTATTTTCATGAAATTACTCAAAGAAGACATTAACAGAATTAAAGAACT
>Ga0070753_1001187_pt1 | contig 14947 bp, 24 predicted proteins | sample VirMetDEL_Aug_31_FD_77441 | JGI IMG/M metagenome (GOLD analysis project Ga0070753, IMG submission 77441) | Aqueous microbial communities from the Delaware River and Bay under freshwater to marine salinity gradient to study organic matter... | ecosystem: Environmental > Aquatic > Marine > Coastal... | reverse complement strand
AATAACATATCTTCTGCTTTCATTACTGTTCCTCCTTAAAAAACTACTGCTTTATATTCCCAGGAATAACCGCATCGAGTCTAGGACGAATTAGGATTTAAGTAAGGCAACTAATAGCGATTTGTGCGTAGAACTATTGGTTTCAGTTTTCATCTTTGCGCCTTCTAAATTTCCTTAGAATGTCGTGATCTTCTTCAAGAATACAGTAATCGATATCATGCTCTACCAAGCATTCAATCGCGGGGTCTGCTTTGAAATATCTAAAGGAAAAAGATCCTAGTTGCATAGCTCCACCGACTGAAAATAATAGTATTCCTACAAATAACATATCTTCTGCTTTCATTACTGTTCCTCCTTAAAAAACTACTGCTTTATATTCCCAGGAATAACCGCATCGAGTCTAGGACGAATTAGGATTTAAGTAAGGCAACTCATAGCGATTTGTGCGTAGAACTATTGGTTTCAGTTTTCATCGCTCTTCGTCCTCATACCAATAATGTTTTTTTGTGTTGCAGTAACACACACGTCTGGATTTTTTGATTCTCGTACGCACCTCATAATGTCCCCGTATACTCCGACATCTCTTGAGCATGATGCCATGGGGAAAATTGAACTAAACGCACAAATAACAATTACCACTATTATTACTGTTTTAGAAGTTGTCTCATTCATTGTTTTCACTCTCCAAGCCCATAGTACAAGGCCCTAAATTAACATCATTATCGGTGTCTTTACGTTCCCTGAACATAAGTGGCGGAGTCGATGAAGGCCACATATCGCCATCAAACGTACACCAAGAAGCATTCAAGTAGGCGCATTTATGAATGCCTTTTGATTCAATTTCAATCGTACTAAGGAATCTTCCGTCCCTTGGCGCGTAGACCCCTTCTTTCCAACCTAATTCTTTTAATCGCAAATACGCAGAATGAAGCATTCGAATCGCATCTTGTTCAGTAGGCATTTGCTCTGCTCGTTTGTCTTCTGCTTGTTTTATCTCAGCGAATAATTTATCTATTTCGATCATTTTTAGGCTCCTTAACTAATCTTTCGAAATCAGGGAGACCACGTTTTGCTTGATGCGCTGCAAAATCTGCTAATACTTGCAACATAGCTCCATCAATATTATTTAAACAAGATTTAATAAAATCTCTCTTAGCTTCTACTGGGCCAAGCGTATTCACTTTTGATCCACCCATTTTATTTAAGCCTCTCTACCTCAATGTCTTCGATAATTTCCGCTAACATCATTATTCGCCTATGCAAAAAAGCAATGTCTTTTTTAGCGTCTTCAAACGCAAACTCAACTGCGCGTTGACTTTGCGTCGTAGCCATTGCTTTAGGGTCGCAATTCTCCCACTGTTTGAAGCTGCGCTGCATGTGTGTTTTAATTTTTTCTTCAAAATGTTCCAGGGTTTCACTCATTTTTTCATGCTCCAAATTTATGTCCTAACTGATTGCTATGCGCGTCAGCCATTGTGAAAATATTTTTATAGTTACTTTTTTCAACTGGCTTAGTTTCTTGCGGAAAATAAATAGCTTTTAGCGTAGGCTCGATTAGCGCTAAAGATTTAGCGAAGTGAGTTAACCCATCCAAATAACTTTTGGCTGGATAACTTTTAGGAGGCTCTATCTCCATATGTTGCTCAGGCTCTTCTAAGATTTCCCACCAAGAAGTTTCATCTATATGGAATAATGCATCTAGATATTCGCCACGCTGGGTTTTACCACCCGATAAAAGACACACCCCGATATGGGTATCTAAGCCATAAAATACCGCATTGTTTGACTTGCTCTTTACAATCTTCGGAAATCCTTCTGGGAATTCGTATTTGCTTGGCTTACAAAATGCCCAGGTTGCGTCCAGATACTTGTTAGTTTCTCCAACCTCCCAAGCCCCTTCTTTATCAGGGTTAATGCAAACGGAAAATTCTCTCGATAAAAAAAGAAAAGTTGCATCAGTAATATCTAACAATGCGGGGTATTTCATTTTAATTACCTCACTTAGAACAACCGCTTCTCTGTGTGGATAGGATGAGTGTCTGGAGTCACCTCTTGTAACGCAGCGATCACATGCTCAAATCGCTCAGCAGGACTCAACTCTTTTAAAGCACTTGGCGTGAACCAAGCGCGGAGTTGTTTAATTGCTTTAGCTGCGTTTCGCAGCCGATCCTTGTCGCGATGGAGTGAGATACCATTTGCACGATAACGGCAAATCATCGCTGGCGTCACATCTAAAAGCACTGCAGCATCGCGGTTACTTAACCCAAGCCGCTTAATAGCGGCGTCTAACCTCTCAAATCGCCCTTGGTCTTTACTCATTACAGTAACCCCTCTAAAAGATCTTCCAGCTCAGCGTCAGCAGTCAGTGTATCTGGCTCGTCAACTACTACAGGCTGCTCGCTAGCGACGATAACCTCAGGCTCAGCGACCGGAGCAGGCGCAGCTGCCTTAGCACCTGGTAGTAGCGACTTTTTGATTTCAAGGTAGTAAGCGTCGTCCAAGTTCTTACGGCGCGCCCACTTACCTTTAGCAGTTTTCTTTTTCGATCCGCTGTCAATACGCTCGTCCCAGATACGTCCGTCTGCATCAACCTCGACAGTCGGCGATGGTGCCTCTTCCTCTTCCTCTTCCTCACCTAACAGATCGTCCAGGTCAAAATCATCTTGCACCGGAGCAGGCGCTGGTGCGACCTTGGCAGGCGCTGGTGCGACCTTGACAGGCTCAGCAGCAGGTAATGCAGCAGGGGTCGATGTAGCGGTAGCGTCGATAGGTGTCACACCAGAAATAATGTCGCGAATGACATCGCCTGCTGCGATCTCCTGGACGTCAGCTAGCTGCGCCTCGGAGACGTACCCACCGAAGTTAAACCGCAACTCTGGGTACTCTACCGCATCATTGAACGATAGCTTCGTTAGCGCCGCCATCACAGGCACTTTATGTTCGCGCAACTGGCGCGCATAGATAGACAGGTTCTTAAGGGACATTGTTGGTACACGTAGCTGCACGACTTCGGAGCTAACGCCATCACCTTTAGGCACCACAACATAAAGCACTTTCAAATCACTACAAGCGCGAGCATCCTTACCCTCGTTGGTCTTACGACTACCCCACTGATTTTGTGGGCAGACAGCGCACGTTGTTGCTGACTGGGGTGACTCTACGTTCGAGTCAGGACGGATACCGTCAGAGCTTAAGCACGCTGGTGGTGAGTCGTCACCTGCTATGTATTTGCCTTTGTAGAATACTTTCGCTGTGTGGTTCGACACAGGTGTCGTAGCTACGATGATAACATTCATCTCTTGGAGGGGGATCACCCGCTCTTCGCCATCTTTACGCAGACGAAATTTACCGCCCTTTACTGATAATCGTGCGAATGATGGCCCCGATGTAATTAAGTTGTCAGCTGACTTGTCTGCTTGTAGCGCAGCAATATGTGCTGGTAGGGTATCAAACTTTGCTATTAACTCATTACTCATTTAGTATCTCTCCTCACTTGAGCTTCTATCCAGGTTGTGTAACTTATTCCAGGTGGTAGAGCATCTTCATGCTCATCCATGTAATCTAAAACACTTGTCTTATTCGCTGATAGCGTCAAGATACCTAGCGCGTCAGCACCTTGCGCCTCGATCTGCTGCATCAGCCATGCTGAGAACTCTTTTTTATCAGCGATTTTAATCGAGGATTTTTTAGCTTTAAAAACCGTCCCAACACCGTTGACTTTTAAACTATCCGATCCGAATTCTTCGAGTTTTTTCTGTAGGAACGCTAGCAATTTCGCTTGCTTCTCCTCCAGATCTGCTAGCTCTTCCTTCTGCCGCTTTTTGATCGTATCTAATTTATCCCTCAAGACGATGTATGCCTTAAGTACTTTGTCTATGTCTGCCATTATTGTCTCCCACATTAAGTAGCTAAGTACAGTGTACTAACGCTGTTTTAGTAAATCAAGTAGCACACCCTGCATTTTTTCTTTTTCTCGCAGTCGAGCGTACACACGACGCTCAATATCACTGCAATATAAATTTATAATGGTCTGCTTCTGCGTCTGACCTGCGCGAATAATACGCCCATTAGCTTGCTCGTAAATTTCGAAATCATCGATAGGTGAGTACCAGATGATCGTGGAGCTAGCGGTGAGAGTAAGCCCATGCGCCATGCATTTTGGGTGTGCGAGTAGTACTTCCAAGTCGCCGTGCTGGAACTCATAAAAAATCTCTGCGCGGTGTTTGGCTGACACACTACCATCAACGCACTTGACACTAAACTTATCTTTGAGTGCTTTATATATCATTGCAATAGAGTGCCGAAATGGTGTGTAGACGATGCACTTCCTGTTCGCTTCGTCGACAAGGTCTATAAGTACAGAAAGTTTTTGCTTCGGTTCTAAGTCTGCCGTGTCACCACCGCTGGTGTAGACAGCACCTGTAGCGATTTGCAGCAACTTGTTTACCTTCACACCTTCGTTAAGTGCCATGACTTCGCTATCATCCACGTTAGCAACACAGTGATTAAAGACAGCATCATAAATTTGCTGTTGTTTTTTACTCATCTCTGTCTGATTATCGATGAATGTGACGGGCGGTAGATCCAAGCACTCATCACGAGTAAATCGGATAGATGGTCTGCAAGCTTTGTAGCACGCATCCTCCCACCCTTTTTTCGCAACGTATTTAAAATTACTGATCTTAAGCATATGCTCATCACGAAAGCGGCTAAAGTATCTTGGTACAAGGTTAGGGTTTATTAGTCGCGCTTGGCCCCATAGGTCAGTTGGGCCATGTGGCATAGGCGCACCTGTCAAGCCCCATAGCGACTTTCCAGTGTCAGGCCCAAACGTATCCCACAAGCTCGCATAGAGTTGTGTGCGAGCATTACGATACACTGCGAACTCGTCTACGATAGCAAGCGAAATATCTGGTCGCTGCTTAAGAGCGTCTTTAATTATCTTAAGCCCATCGTGATTGACGACATAGAAATCCGCAGGCTCTTCAAGTAGCTTAAGTCTGCGCGCTCTTGAGCCATAGATGATCTGGTATTTGCGATGGTGCATATCGAGAAATAATGCATCACCCCACACGCGCTCCAGTGTCGATAGTGGTGCAATGATGATCGCGGACTTGTGCGTGCCTTGCGACATTAGATAATCTGCCGCCCATAGCGCAGCGTTGGATTTGCCTGTACCAATATCGTTAAAACAAAAACATCTGTCGTACGTTGCTAAAAATTTTGCTGTCTCCAATTGATGCTTGAATGGTTTGAACCGCCCAGGCCACTTATAGAAGTGCTCAATCGGCGCAGGCGCTTTGATGTCATGGCGTGCTAGCAGCGTGTGTGTCATATCGTCGAACGGTAGCACCACCCACTGCTTATCTTTATATGTGATGAGCTGTGTCGTAGTAAAGAGTCGGGGGTCTACCGTGTCAAAGATGCTTGGGTCTGCTAGCAGCTTGCCTTGGTTAGGAGCTGCTAAGAACATTATTTTTTAAGCCACCCCATGTAAGTCTTAAGTAACTTGATCTGCGCAAGACAGTCATCGTAAGCATTATGTGCTGTAAGGCCCTCTGTCGCAGCGGCTTTAGCAGCCTTGGTATCATAACCTAGCCACGCACACATAGACTGTACTGTACGAAGATCTTTTTCCTGGTAGTACTTAAATGGGTACTCAAACTCTGACGACTGAGCTAAAAAATTTTTTGTGATTGGCAGGTCAAAGACGCCCTGAGTCCAGATATGACGCACACCAAAGTTGGACTCTACTTCTAATGCACTACCGACATGCATCGCTAGAGTATCCGTATCGTAGCTCTCAGCAGGGTCGAACGCCAACTTTAGAAGCTCCACTACCTCAGGTGGTTGATCTAGCCACCATTTTAGCGTGTCGTAGCTTACTGATCGCGTATATTGGTCTTGCGCGTTACCTACATAACTGTACGTACGCTGCACCTCAAACGTCTCAATATCAAATGCTATGATAGCTATCTGAACGATAACCGCTGTCTCTTCAGTATCTAACGTCTCAATATCAATCATTAAATCATTCATTTCTTTTTCCTTACCAATGTTTTTAAAAGGCCAACAAATTTCCCAAACGATCCAGATTCTTTTTTCGTACCATCCACTACGAGCGCGATGCCGCCTGCTTCACGTATACGAGCGATCTGGTGCTCTTGGATCTTGGTGGGCACACCACCAAATCGTTTAGCTTCTACAGCAAAAAATAACCCTACTTTATTACCCACCATATCTTCAGTAATCACAGTTGGTACACACGCAATTACATCGGGTACACCCATTGCACCCAGACCTGTTGGCACGGGCATAAAATACCATGCATTATGCGCGACAAGTTCTTTTTTAATGTCAGATTTGACTAGCTTCTCTAGCGAAGAGTCTTTATGTACAGCCATTATGATTTCCTATCCTTGCACTCAACTACTGGGCAGAAGCGGCAATTGTTTCGACTAGGCTTAGCCTCCCAGTGATTGCTCTCATTAGCAATCTGGATACGCTCAGCGCGATCTCCGAACTCATTTAAAATATGAGGTAGTTGGTCGCGAGTATAATTGCGGTCTTCTTTCTCTTGCTGATCGATATAGATATACGCAGTACTTACCCTCTCCACTTCTGGCCACAACAAAAACGCATGTGCCGCGTATAGCTTTAACTGATCCGTGTAGCCATAGTTCCGTCCAGTCTTCCAGTCGTACGACAGCGCCGACTTGCCTTTGCGAGCAACAAAGTCCTGCGTTATCCGTACCCACACATCTTTGCCGAACCACTTGGTTGTACTAAGGTCTTCACGGTATGCGTGCTCAACCTCAACAAGTTGGTCGTCCCACTGCACAGAGCGAATTTTATTTACAATAGGACGCATGTGCTCAATGTCCTCATGTACTAAGCCTGTCTTAATTGCTCGCTCCATCTGCGCATGGATACGCTCGCCTCGCAGCATCTGAGGCGACTGCTCAAACTTAACCGACTTAAGGACATTCTTGTGGTAAAACTGGTACGGGCATTTTTCAAATGTATCTAGTCTTGACCAACTCCAAGGTATCATCGATAGTCACCATCCAAAATCATTTTTACGTAGTACTCTGATATACCAAGTGCTCTGCCGATCCGCATTTTAGATTGCCCGGCTGCGGCGCGATCATGTACCTCAGCGACATCATGTGCAGAAATATCTTTTCGACGTCTACCACCTGTCTTGTGAAACAACAACTCATTTTGTTTGCGTACTGACGATATGTACCACTCGGAACTTCCGGTCTCCAGCATCGTCTCTCGAATTGACATACCATCAAACAAGCACTCTAGCACCGCACCTAACTGATCACCGTTAGTCGCCGCTATGTTGTACTCAGGTCTATCAGTAGTGCGCTTAGCCCAAGCAATATCTTGAGGCGTTAGCTTAGTTACTTGGGGTGGATGTCTCAAGCATGCATAGTATGTAGTATCCATAATACTAATTCACCTTCCTAATTATCTAAGTTCTTTCATATCACCCCATCGGACACCTACAGCAGCGTCCCATGGCATTTTAATTCTAGGCTTCCACCCCCAGGCGCTCTCATAGTCTAAATTATCTAGCGCGTCACGAGCCTCTAACACCAGCTCCATACCAAACTTGGATTTTTCTGCCCACACAAAAACACCATCGTGCAGATCCCAGGCGAACTCTAGTTCTGGGTACTTACTATTAAGCATGGAGATAGCTAAGTTCTTCATGTCACCGCCACTTCCTTGGATAGGGAAGTTTATTGCACTTGACTCAGTGCCCCAGCGATCGTCTTTGCCCCACTTGTCCAGGTAGTAGCGCCTTCCTGCTAGCGTCTCAGCATAACCTCTTTCTCTGGCTAAGTTAATAGCGCGCTGCCAGTAACTTTTAACTTCTGGATAAGTGTGATGGTATAGTGCACGCCAACGCTCGATCGTTGTCTGATCTTTTCGCAGACCGTACTGCACTCGTGCCATGACTCTTTGTTTAGCTGCACCAACTCTATACTGCATACTTAGGTTAACGAACTTGCCGCAATAGTACGTACCGCTCGGTCCGGCGTACGCCTCTTCTCCTGCTTTATATCGCCGCATAAATTCATCGTAAGGGATGCCTGCAATCGAGGCACCCATTACAGCATGTATCTTTTTGCCTGATCGAAATACATCAAGCATAGAGTGAACATCACCAATTTCGGCAAGTAATCGCGCCTCCTGGCCGCTAGCGTCAAACTCCACTAACAGCTTACCTTCCGGCGCTTCTACCATCCTACGCACATCGGGGCCCCTAGGTATCTGGTGGAGTGCCATCGCTATCGGGAATTTGCTCTTTATTTTTGATGCGTAAGTATATCGACCTGTATACGTTGAAAATATCTTTGGCTCTGGATGCAGTACGCTGTCTGATAGATACTTTGATGCTTTTACAGGGCTTTGACAAAATTTTGTTAATCGCGTGTTTAATTCTCGCCATGCTAAAATCTCCAGTACTTTATCATCTTTATCTGCAAGATATGTTAACGCTGCTTTGTCTGTTGATGGCTCTCCTTTGGGTGTACGTTGGTTACAGTGTAGTCCCCATTTGTTGTAGATTGTTTCCGCTAGTTGCTTTGGGCTACGAAGTATTTTTGATGGCTCCCACCCTTTTCCACCTATGTGATTTCCTGTGTTACTAACACCTAGTCTGCACTCGATCTCTGCCATCTGACGTGATAACCCTGGAATAGGTAGTTCATAATGACTAGGGTTGGTAGGAATTCCGCGTACATAAGCTTTTGCGTTCGGCACAATATTTTTAGCTTCGATCATTGCCGACTTGCGCTGCTTTGGTGTCAGCTTACCTAGCGCTACCTGTGCAATTAAATACGTCGCCATCACATCTAACTTAGCACGCACCTGCCAATACTTATCATGGCTAGGATCTGCTTCTGCTGCTTTAAGCTTTATAAATTGCGGTAAGTACTGCCACTGCGGTATCCAACGCTGCGCACATGCTGCTAGTGAGTATCCTAGCTGCTCATTGTGCTGGCAGTTGTCGTGCCACTTACACAAAAGCATTGCGTCAACCCAAGTATGGCGCGCTACGTCAACACCTTGTGCGTGTAGGTACGATACGTCAAAGATTGCGTTCCATGTTACAAACGTCTCTTTTGGCATGCCGTTAAGTTCTTTCCAAGGAATAAATTCCGCTAGATCACCATCGCCCATCGCAATAAGTGTTATCTCTGACTCATTTTTAAGTAGTCGCCACGGTTGTAGTGCATACTCAGGGTGCTCTTGCACTAACGACTTTGTTTCAATATCTAACGCTTTCATTTATCCCTCACTAACTAAATGCATTGTACTATCGCCTGTCGCCGCTCGCAGTGACTTGGCCGCTGCTTCACTCAGAAACCTTGCTTTTGCTGGTACTCGAATATCCTCATCCACAGCGTACCACGTTGCATGCCTGTACTGACTAGGTATTGCGCTGAGCCTCCCAACACTGCGGCCATATCGACGTAACCACCGTCTAAGCTCGTGCCTAGCGTCACGGCCTAACTCTACCCGTTCGTGAATCTCTAGCCAATTTTCGACTAGCTGCATGCACGTTATACCACCTGCAAATGGCCCTTCTTTGTCTGCTAACGCTGCGTTTAACTTCGTCTCAGTCTCGGATAGATTCGCTTCAAACATCGACTGTTTGTCACTATCATCATCAAATCGCGGACATTGGCCCCAATTAAATTTGCTAATGTCGCGATCTAATAACCACTGAAATAATACCGCAAGTCCTCTCGTCGACTCCATCCAAGCAAACAATTTCCTGTAGTAGTCCGCGCCTTTTGGTTTCTCGCGAAAAATATGTACCCAAAATCGGCGGTCGGTTACGGATAGGTCGATAGCGTCAATGTGGTTAGAGAAGCAGATAAAATTACAATATAAATTCTCCATTAACTTCGTCCCATGCTTTCTATTAATCTCAAGCTGCGGTTCGGTGATCATCGCGTTAAGCCGGTTTTTAAAACTAGCTTGCTTCGGCATGTAGACCTCATCGACGCATAATACAGAGCAGTTAACTAAGAAGTCATTGAAGTTTACATGCACACCTAACGCATCCGCTGTAATCATTTTATAGTTTGTCGCACCTACCAACTGCTTTATGACTTGTGCTACGAACCCTTTGCCGACACCTTCGTGCGTCGTCACTACTAGCGGTGCCCACAGTACACGCTTAGCAGGGTACTGCACGCACGCTGCTAACCAATCTAGCATTTGATTAGCGCGCTCCTCGTTCATGAATAAGTAGCTAATATGATCTAAAAAAGGTTTGAGGATCGCTTGCGCTTCAGCCGTAGGGCGGTGCAGTGGGAGTAGCTTAGTCGGTGTATATGTGTTGTAGCATAGCTCCGCAGTATCCTCGTCTCTTACAATGCGCTGCATCCGCTGCTTGTTTGGATCGTTCGTGTAAGCGTAAGGGCGATAAGTGACTTTCGCTACAGTCTTTCGCAACGCTCTATTCTTTATCCACTGGTTTAAAATGGGTGTGCCTTCCGCTTTAAAAACGCTCGCATATACTTTAAATGCCTCTAATGTCATTGCTGATTGAGCAGGCGCTTTCTCTAAATCATACACAAGCTTCTGCGATGCGACTAAAACGAAGCGATCAGCGAAATCTTGCAGCGTCATCGCCTCAGTCGTCCGCGCCTCTTGGAACGCTGTGAACTCCTCCTCGTAAGTCTCCGCCAATTTATCATCAATCGCACGCATCTTCGCGAACTCCGCGTCTCTGCGCTCCACGAATCGCTCCAAACCTGGAAAAATCTCAGACTCCCAAGCGGTCGCCGACGGCCCTGTATCGTTCAACGCCGTTCGCTTATCCACCTCGGATACCAGCATCTTTTTTAGCTCTGCTAGCGTAGCGTCGGGGTTACTCCCAACCAATGCCCCTGCGATAGCAATAATACGCTGCGTTCGATCCCCTGGCTTTAGCTCAGTTGTATCCAGCGGTGATGGCGCATGCCCTTGGATGTCTAAACTATTACTCAGCGTATCGAGTGCGTTGTGAAGCGATGCTAGCGCTTGCGGCGCGATCGCCTCGCCAGTAGTACCAACGGCCAGCCCTTGCTTAACCAAGTCTTCTGCCAAGCATGGCGGCTCGTCAGGCTGGTAATAAAGTATCTTTACTCTGTCGCCTTCGCGATTGTATTTATAGTTGAGCGAGCCAGGGAGTCTCAACACGCGAGATAGATCAAATACTGTTGTATCGCCATCGAACCGTTGGGCTAGTGTCCGTTGGATGTAAGCAAAATTTTGCAGCGTCGCGTCGCTGCATCGCCAGTAAACATGATAGCGGCCAGGGGACGACTCAACAATAATATGGGGCTTCGCTAGTGTACCTGCTTTAACAGCGTCTTTAATCGGCTGTAGTGGTGCGCCGTCAAGATCCAGGAACACTGCACGAATAGCAGTGATATTTTTTGCGCCTCGGTCACTACCTGCATTAATTTGAATATATGCGCCAGCCCCTTGGCTTTAATATTGCTCGATAATTTCAAGCAGGCGCTTACCGCCCTTTGTATATTTATGCGCAAGGCTCTTGTTTCCTTTTTGCGCTCCATCGCCAAAAAATTGTAAGACGATCGACTGATCCTCTTTTAGTAACCACTTCAAAAATTTTTTAGTATCGTCTATGCTGAGCATGCTTTATGCTTCCTATCCGCAACAAATAAAGTGAGCTAAGTAGTATAGCGCTAATCTAGCGCGGCTTTAACACACATCCCCATATCTGCTTGCGCGAGTCGGGTAAGTAGCCGATTTTTATATAATAACTATACTGACTCGGGTAAGGCGGCTTATGCGTATCGGTGCCGGTCACTAGCGTTACCTCGCTTTTATCATATTGCAAAAGCATAAGCGCTAACCTGTTTATCCTATTCTCTTGTTTGAATTTTACCGCTCGCCCACCAAACAATAGCCTAGCCTCGCCCAACAATAGCTCCGCGTTAGATAACGCTAAATCAATCTCGGTTGTCATATCACTGAATCCAATTTAATCATCGTCGCTATAAACAGTACGATCGCCAAAAACAGTGTGGTATTTAAAATAACTTGGATAGCGAGTACTACAATAAAAACTTTGTGCTTGTTAAGTTTATGCACTATACTTTTCACGTCTATGATTCCTTATCACAGCTTAACGCCTAGCATGTACTCCCACCTATCGGCATCTAGGCGTTCTTTTTATACCGCGCCAAGCGCTTGTTCGAACAGCTCTACACACTCTTGTAACGTCGGCGCTTCAACAGTGATCCAATTCCAGCAAATTCTATGCACCTCATCGCCAGCTATATCGTAGTCCAGTTCATAATAAGTCGGCAACTCTACTACGAGTCTAAGCGTTGCCTGTAGTGGCTCTCTGTGCAGATAAATAACGTCGCCCATTAGTACCTCCTCCGCTGGCCGTGGATAATCTCATCTAGTCCGTTACAGCACCATAGTGCCATACCTGCAACTGCCAGCGCACTAATAAATATAAGTACGCATATCGGCCATACAATAATTGTTAGCGTCGCTATGAAAAATTTATGCGCCTCGTCAACGATCTGTGCTCGCACTTTCTGGATCATACCTCGCACCATCCTTGGTAGGTAAAATATTAAGTTTAATTAATAACAGCTCCCAGCGTGCCAGGTCAATACGTGTGTCGCCACTCTCCCAATGCTGTATAGTTCGCAACGTCGTCCATACTAATCTAGCTATATCTGTTTGCGTCAAGTTTTTATCTCTACGTAACGTCTTTAATCTATCCGGTGTTGGTGTTGGTGTTGGTACTCTCATTTTAATTACTCTTTAGTTGTGATTGATATGCATCTTTAAGAATCGCATGCATCGCGCTCGCATGTAGTCGCATCATACATTCATCGCATTCTGCACAAAGATCTTGCCGCAACTTACGATGTGCGTATGCGTTGCGCGCATGAATCTCAAATCTATGTAAGTGGTACCCAATGTTAAATGTTGATTGCTGATTAATATGTCGCACTGGCTTGGCCCTCGCTGCACCGGTTACAGTCGCTACAATCGCTACAATCGCTACACCGGGTACAATTGCTACACCAACTACAATTGCTACAATCGCTACAATCGCTACAATCGCTACAATCGCTACAATCGCTACAATCGCTACAATCGCTACACCAACTACAAGCGCTGCAATCGCTGCAATCGCTACAATAGCTACAATCGCTACACCAACTACACCGGCTACAGCAGCTACACCGGCTACAGTCGCTGCACTGCCTACAATAGCTACAATAGCTACAATAGCTACAATTCCAGCACCCGCTGTTAGTTTCGTTTTGCGTCTCGTAATCAAGGTTATTTTCTGCGAATTCACGACTAACGCCGTTGACGCTTTTATCTTCACGCTTGCAGAATTCGGCAAACGAATCAAATATTAGGGTTTTCATGGTTTAGCCCTCTTCCCCGCGTCCAGCATCTTGATAGATTTCAGTAGGTGTTGGCGGTAGGCTATCCGTTAGTAGCCATAAAAACGCGAACATGAAAAGACTAAACACCAAGATACAAGCGGCAAAACCTAAAAATTGATTTTCTTCTTTCTGATATTCGTTCATCTTATTTATTCCTTTTTTGGGACTGAATTTAGTTCCGGATTTAACAATCATCACCGTACCTTGAATCAACAAGATTGCCAGTTTCATAGTGCTTACGATAGAGAATTATGTCTTCTGCAGTGTAATCTTTGCATGAAGGATACAATATACCAAAACTTTCAGATAGATCGACGTTTTGACCATATACACTTAATCCAATACTCTCTAGATATTCTACAACGCTTCTAATGGTTTTATTCTGTGGGCGTGTCGTCATTGTCATTTTTCCTTTTAGGTGGCTTTAATTAGCGGTTAGTAGTGCAATTAATTCTATAGGCGCGCTGGCATAACTACCGCATATGTACCCGTATTAATTATTAACATAGGATTAAGCGAGTTTGTGTACTTAAACTCAGCTGATACATTTTTAAAAAGTGCGTCGGTGATATAGCGTGTGTTGGTACCTATTTCCAATGCCGTTGGCGCGTCAATGTTGATAGGTAGCTCTAGTTTTTCGTCTATGCGCATTGTGTACGCCGTACCATTTACCAATTTAGCGACACAATATTTGCTCGCACTTTTTGCAATGTCAGTTGCACGTTTTAGATCAGTACAAATGATGTTACCAGTGAATTGCGGCAATTCTTTAGTGCCCTTTGGTATCACCTGCGAGATTTCTGGGTAGCGGCCATCTGCCGCCAAGCATTCAATCTTTGCGTTATCTAACTCTATGCGAATATATTTTTGTCTAATAAGTTTTTCCGGGCTGTACTCCCCCAGTAAGATTTCAAGTTTAAGTGAACCTTTTTTCTGTAGCTTTTTAATTAGCTGTATTATTTTCGCTGGTATAACCGCAATCGGCTCTAACGCATGGCTTTTTAAATGTAGTAGAGAATTGCCGTGTAGCCTATGTCCGTCAGTCGCAGCAATCGAACCATCACTATACACAGCGATGCCGCACAGGTAATAGCGCACATCTTTTATAGCCATAGCTCTAGATACATAATCTATATCAGCGATAGCTAAACAGTGCGTTAACGCTGGCGCGCTATCTGCGGGTATTATTTTTGTGGCCGGTGGGTATAGGTGCGCGGTAAATAAATATGCGTCGTCTGGTCTGTAGTTAAACATCACATTAAAAGCTTTTCCGGCTAATGTTGTCATGTTGTCTTTATCTGCACGACGTATTTCATCGGCATGCATGGTTACATGCGCGTGGACAGCTTTTGCCTGTGATGTAGTGAGTGTTTTCATTTTGTGGTTTCCTTTTGTTTTTCCTTTTGTTTTTCCTTTTGTTTTTCCTTTTGTTTTTCCTTTTGTTTTTCCTTTTGTTTTTCCTTTTGTTTTTCCTTTTGTTT
>Ga0070753_1001186_pt1 | contig 14955 bp, 15 predicted proteins | sample VirMetDEL_Aug_31_FD_77441 | JGI IMG/M metagenome (GOLD analysis project Ga0070753, IMG submission 77441) | Aqueous microbial communities from the Delaware River and Bay under freshwater to marine salinity gradient to study organic matter... | ecosystem: Environmental > Aquatic > Marine > Coastal... | reverse complement strand
GGGCGTTCTGGCCATCAGCCGGTCGGGCTTTCGGGCTTCCGGGCGTCCGGGCTTCCGGGCTTCCGGGCTTCCGGGCTTCCGGGCTTCCGGGCTTCCGGGCTTCCGGGCTTCCGGGCTTCCGGGCCAAGTTTGCTGGCGAGCCCGCCCTCTCCTCCACAACACCAACCCGAGAATCTTCTCCACTGATTTCCGCAAAGACTTTCGAACGTATGTTCGAATCTGGGAGCATGGATACATGTCAACCACCGTCCTCACCCGGCCGCTAGCGCCCCGCGCCCAAGTCGCGCCCGCGCCTCGGGCCTCACGTGCGCCGGAGTTTGCGCGCGGGTCTGGTTCGGGGTCGGGGCCAGAGTGGGAGCCCACGGCTGCGGCTGTGTCGGTGTCCGGGGCCGTGTCGGTCACTGGGTCTCGCGCGGCTACTGCGTCCGCATCAACTGGCACGACTCCCACAACTGCCGCCACTGCCACCACTGCCACCACTGCCACCACCACGATTCTGGCTCAAGCTGAAGCAGCCGTCGCATCTTTGCGATCTCTCTCCCTCGACGCCTCCACCTACCAGCCGCTCGACGACACGTCGCTTCTCGCGATGGCACAGCTCACCGCCGAACAGCAACGCATCACCGGGGTGCTCGGTGCAATTCTGGCGGGCGAAATAGCTCACAGGTCAGCGCTCGAACTCGGACACAACGGTCTCGCCCAGCGCACGGGCTTTCGCACGCCAGAAGAAATGGTGCGCTCCACGATGGGCATGTCCGCGCGCGACGCCTACCAAGCCGTCCGGGTCGGGCGCATAGCGCGCTCCGACCAGTCGAGCGCCGAGCTGTCGAGCACCGAGCTGTCGAGCACCGGGCCGCCGGGCGTGAATCCCTGGCTCGCACCCGTGCGCGCCGCACTTCAATCTGGCGAAATCTCTGTCGCAGCCGCCGACTCCATTAGCTCTGGGCTCGCCGATAGCCGCCCCCACGTCACCGATGCCGCACTTCTCGAAGCAACCACGCGCCTGCGCGAACTCGCTACAACTCTCGACGCCGACCGTCTCTACCGTCGAGCCCGAGAAACGCGCGACGACCTCGAGAACGCGGCACTAGCCGCCGCGCAAGCCGACGAGTCTCGCGCCGAACGCGAACAGGCCGCTCGCGACGCCCGCGCCCTCACCTTCCGGCGTTTGCCCGACGGCTCCGGCTTACTCACCTGGCACCTCGACCCCGAATCAGCTGCGGCCTGCTCGACCCTCATCGACCGCGCCACCTCACCCCGACGCGGCGGCCCTCGCTTCACAACCCCCAACGCTCGCGCCCGCGCGCTTCGCATCACCGATGACGCGCGGAGCACACCGCAACTCCTCTCCGACGTGTTCCTCGAACTCCTCCGACACGGCGCGGCAGCCGACACCACCCAACTCCTGGGCAGCGGCGCGCCCGTTGTCTCGGTACTTGTGAGCCAGAAGGCCCTGAGCAACCGCACTGGCCGCGCCCACTTTGCGGCCCAATCGGGCACGCCAGAACTTCCCACCACCATCGCCACAGCCGAACGCCTCGCCTGCGCCGGAGACACCGTGACCATCACCCTTGACCCTCACGGACAACCCCTCGACGTCGGACGCGAACAACGCTTGTACTCTCGCCGCCAACGCATCGCCCTCGCAGCCCGAGACGGTGGATGCCGCTGGCCCGACTGCGAGCGTCCACCCTCGTGGAGCGAAGCCCACCACATCCGCCACTGGGCCCGCGACGGCGGCCGCACCGACGTCGCCGACGGAATCCTGTTGTGTCGGCACCACCATTTGCTCTCCCACAACAACGGTTGGGAGATCGTCCGAGAGCGCGCCGACTACTGGCTATTGCCACCACCCGACATAGACCCCGAGCAACAAAAGATACCCCTGCCCACAAAAAGCCGCGCACTAACCGACGCGCTGCGAGGAGGCCAGCTAGCCACCTAGACAGACGACTGAAGAGCCAAGCGGTGGGATGCTCGCGCCCACGACCGCGCGTGCCACAGGCAGACCGCGCCCACGACCGCGCGCCCACAACCGCGCGCTCGACCGCGCGCCCGCGATGTCGCGCACACCCCCGCGCGCGCACACCCGCGCGCACCCTCGCGCATGCCCCCGCGCGCAAACACCGCCCCGCTGCCGATGCGCCCGACACACGCACCGCAAACGTTTCGCAAACGCTTCGCGACTTGAGAGCCCCTAAAACAAGCTCGGCGGCTGTGAGCTGGCACCAGCCGAACCAGCACCAGCACCAGAACCAGAACCAGAACCAGCACCAGCACCAGCACCAGAACCAGAACCAGACGGCGCGCTCTCTTCAGCAACAGGTGCCGCGCCAGGAAAGCCCGGTCCGCTCGGGATCGCGGTGCCGCGCTGGTAGGCCTCGGCCACACTGCGAGCGCGCACATCCGCCGCCTCGTTGAGCGGGTGGCCCACGTGCCCACGCACCCACTCGAAGCGGTAGCGGCGGCCAGCGATAGCGGCATCCAACTCTTTGAGCAGTTCGACGTTGAGAACGGGCTTGCCGTCAGACTTGCGCCAGCCCTTCTTCTTCCAACCAGGCATCCACTTGGTGACCGAATTGATGACGTATTGGCTGTCACACAAAATCAGCAGATCCTCGTCAACGTGTGCCGTGGCGCGAAACAACTCCAGCACGGCCTTGAGCTCACCCTGGTTGTTGGTGGCGTGCTTCCAGCCACCCGCCGACCACGTGGTGTCGTCGACGTACCAGGCCCAACCGGCGGGGCCGGGGTTGCCGAGAGCGGAACCGTCGGCAGCAGCGGTGATAGTCATGGGGGCCTTTCGCATCGAACGCACTCAGAACGTGCGACCCCTCAAGGGTATTCGCTGTGCGGCCAACCGTGGATCGCGGGCCACAAATGGCACGGAACACATCACTGGCACAACCACCGCCATCGCCAAGCGCCGCCGCCGCCGCCGCCAACTAGCAACTAGCAACTAGCAACTAGCAACTAGCAACTAGCAACTACCAACCAACACCCACCACCCACCACCCACCACCCACCACCCACCACCCACCACCATTACCGCCACCCACCACCATTACCGCCAACCAACCACTCTCTGCGCGCGATACTGGGCATATACTTTCAGCACGAAAGTATTTCCTTTCTAGGGAGGAGCGATGGCGCGCAAACTCGATACCCACCCGGCGCATTCCCCTGCCCCGCTCGAACCGCAGCTCGAACCACAGCTCGTGCTCCCCTACGAGAATCCGGTCTTGACCGCTCTCGTGCGCATCGTCGCCGAGTTCACGGCAGCACCTCTTCACGAACAATTTGCTGCTCGAGCCGGAATCCCCGCCAACTCGAAGGCCGTCACCGCCCTGTTCACGCTCGCATCATCCGGGCCAATGCGACCGAGCACCCTCGCCGACCTTCTGGATACGTCGCTCGCCGGTGCAAGTCGGGTGCTCGACTCTTTAGCGGATGCCGGCCTCGCCGTGCGCTCCCCCGACCCCGGCGATGCCCGGGCCACAATCGTGACACTGACCCCCGCCGGCACGGATGCCGCGCGCGAGTTATTCCACCAGGGCGACCTCATGATGAGCGAACTTCTGGCCGACTGGAGTGCCGACGATAGCGCCACCCTCGGCCGTCTCCTCACCCGTTTCGCCGCGGCGGTCGCAGCAACCAAAACACCTGCCACGGCGCAAGCCACGGCACCCGAATAACACCAGCACTAAGGAGAGATCATGGGCACATATGTAGTCACAGGTTCCGGCTCAGGTATGGGCAAGGTCACCGCCGAGAAGCTGCGCGATGACGGCCACACCGTCATCGGAATTGACCTGAAGGGAGGAGACATCACCGCCGATCTCTCCACGGATTCGGGCAGAAAAGCGGCCATCGCGGCCACCCTCGAAGCCTGCGGCGGAACCCTCGACGGGGCTGTGTTCGCCGCAGGGCTCGGCCCGGGGCCTGGCCGCGAGCATGTCATCCTTGAGGTGAACTACTTCGGCACGGTGCAGTTGTTGACGGCGTTCCACTCCGCTCTTGCGGCATCCGGAAACGCCAAGGTTGTGGTGTTCTCGTCGAACTCGACAACAACAACCCCGCTCGTGCCCGCCTCAACGATCAAGGCTTTGCTTGCTGGCAATGTCGACAAGGCTCTGCGTCCGCTCAAGAAGTTCAGAGACAACGCTCCAGCTTTTGCGTACGGCGGTTCGAAGATCGCTCTGAGCAGGTGGATGCGACGCCTCGCCGTTACCCCCGAGTGGGCTGGCGCCGGCATCCGACTCAACGCCATAGCCCCTGGCGCCATTCTCACCCCGCTCTTGCAGGCGCAACTGGATGACCCGGAGCTTGCGCCCGCCATCGAAAAGTTCCCCGTACCAACGGGTGGCTTCGGAACCGCGGAGGGCATAGCCCAGTGGGTCATGCTCATGCTGTCCCCCGCGGCCGACTTCCTGTGCGGGAGCGTCATCTTTGTTGATGGTGGAACCGACGCCTACTTCCGCTCCGACGATTGGCCGAAGCCCGTGCCTCTCACGGGCCTCTCGCGCTATTTGCGTCTGACTAAGGAGTTCGCCACGCGCAAGTAACCCACGCGGGATCGGGGCTGTGGGGGTATAGCTTGTGTTCAGGCAACCCGCGCAGCCCTTTTTCACGCTCGTTTCCACTGACGTCGGTGCCCTTCGAATCGTTCGACACGGGAGACACACCAATGAGCACGATGGAAACCTCGCCTGCAGAGCCCGAGACCGGGCCGGAGACCGAAGCAGAGCCCGAGACCTGGCCCGAGGCAGAGACCGAGCCAGAGACTGAGCCCGGGGCAAACGGCGCGACTGTGATCGCAGCGAAACGACCGGTTCGCGTGTGGGACGTCATTGTCACGATCATCCTCATCGTTCTCGGCATTGCACTCGCACTTGTCCTCGCGGTGCTGGGTTCGCTCGTAGTTTTTGTCTCCGACAGCTGCAGCGACAGTTGCAATATTGACCAACTCACCGCCGGTGTCTACGTCGCCGTGCTGCTGCCGGGTGTGCTGATTCTGGCGAGCAGCGTCTGGGCGATCGTGCGCATCGTTCGCCGCAAGGTTGGATTCTGGGTAATTCTGCTCGGCGCTGCCGCAGCAATTCTTGGCTGGATGCTCGGCGCCGCGATCGCGGCCACCGCAGTCCCCGGCTTCACGTTCTCCTAGAACGCGCGCCACCTACTAGAACCGCGCGAGCACAGTCTCCAGCGTCGTAATGCGAGCCGCGCCGTCAACCGCTTCGGCCGCGACACGGGCGTACGCATCCCGCAACGCCGTCGCTTGCTCGCCAAGCGCGCGGCGCTCGTCTCCCGTTGCGACTTTTTCGATGCGATCAATGAACCTGATTGTTGCGTCGACAACGATGGGATGCGACAGCCCATAGGTGCGCAAAGCAAGAAGCACGTCGGCGCTCACGTCGCTCGGCGTTGGCCATGAGCACACAACGCGGAGCTCACCGTCGGAGCCGCTGTGGAGGCCAGTCGGGGTCGGGCGGGAGTAGAGCGTGACGAGAGCGCTGCCCAGTGCGTCAATCGCGCTCACCGCGGTGTACGGATCATTGGTACCAGAAGCGAGCCCGCGCACACCAATCTCGATGAGACCTTGAGCGGCATACCGGAGGTCTTGGTGGGGCGTGCGTGCGCTGTCGATACTGAATGCGTGGGCCACAGTTTTTGGCAACGAACTAGGAGTGTCGCCCGAGCCGAGCGTATGTATTTGCGCAAGAACTTCGCCGTCAAGCACGTAGCTGCCCGCCGTAGCAACGACGCGAATCACGAGGTCGTGTTCTGTTGCGAGGTGCACAAGGCGCGTGACATCCACGTGTTGCACGTAGCCCGCCGAGGTTGACCGCGCCACGTCACCCGCAGGCAAGCGCACCGGGTCGACAGTGCGCGGTTGGACCGCGGGCACCCTGGGGTACAGCAGATCGATGACAGCCATGAGCTCGCCGAGCACACGACTTTGCATCGTCGTGACTTGCACCGAACGCGCGATGTGGTGGATGAAGTAGACCAGCACGGCAACGTCGGCGACGGCTAGCACCACGGCGAAACTGACGGCGATGCTCGGCACGAATGCGGCCGTTGAATCCTGTTCCGTTCGCACTGCGCGAAGCACCACGAGTGCGTACAAAAACGTGGAGGTGAGCACCGCGAGCACAAACTGGTTGCCACGGTCGGCCATGAAGTTGCGCACGAGGCGCGGACCGCAGGTCGATGAGGTTGTTGCGAGCACCGAGATGGTGATCGAGAAGGTTGTCGCGGCAACGCCGAGCATCGTTCCGCCGATAGCGGCGAGGAGTGCGCGGCTACCTGTGGCCGAGAGGTCGGCGATCAGGGGAATGTCACCGATGTTGTTGGCTTGCAAAAACCTGTCGATCTCGATGAGGCCGAGAGCGAGCGCAACGGCGACCACCCCGCACACAGCCGGGAGAAACCAGAACGATTCGCGAGCGTGCAAAAACCAGGAGCGCATCACAAAACTCTAGCCGGGTGCTTCTGGCGGGAATAGTGCGCGGCTCTCGCGGGAATAGTGCGCGGCTCTGTGACGCTGCATCCGGTATGAAACGCATCGGCTTTTTGAACTTCGGCCATTACCAGGCCGTGCCCGGCTCTCTCGTGCGCACAGCGCAAGACGCTCTCGTGCAAACGATCGAGCTCGCCGAAGCCGCTGAAGATCTCGGTGTCGACGGCGCCTACGTGCGCGTTCACCACTTCGCACGCCAACTCGCCTCCCCCTTCCCACTTCTCGCCGCCATGGGCGCGCGCACCTCGACGATCGAACTCGGCACGGGCGTGATCGACATGAGGTACGAAAACCCGCTCTACATGGCCGAAGAGGCCGCGGCCGCCGACCTCATCAGCGGCGGCAGACTGCAACTGGGCCTCAGCCGTGGTTCACCCGAAACCGCTCTCAACGGTTCACACGAGTTTGGCCACATTCCGACAGATGGCAGGGACGACGCGGATGACGCGCGCCTGCGCACAGCGCGCTTCCGAGCCGCAATAGCCGGCGAGCCCATCGCCGAGCCCGACCCCCGCTTCAGCGCCGAGCGCCACCGTCTGCCAATCGAACCACAGTCCCCCGGGCTCTCCGAGCGCATTTGGTGGGGTTCGGGCACACGCGCGACAGCACGCTGGGTGGGCGAGCAGGGCATGAACCTCATGAGCTCAACCCTCCTCACCGAAGACACAGGTGTGCCATTCGATGAACTGCAGGCCGAGCAGATCGCCGACTTCCGCTCAGCGTGGAACGACGCCGGCCATGCTGGAACGCCACGCGTTTCGGTGAGCCGCAGCATCATCCCGCTCGTCTCCGAAGCCGACCGCCACTACTTCGGTCTGCGCGCTCAAGTCGAAGGCCGCGACCAGGTTGGGCACCTCGACGGCGGGCTTGCGCGCTTCGGCCGCAGCTACATCGGCGAGCCCGACAAGCTCATCGAAGAGCTCGCTCAGGATGCCGCAATCCAAGCCGCAGACACCCTCCTCGTGACCGTGCCCAACCAGCTCGGCGTCGAGTTCAACGCAGCGCTGCTCGAGTCGATCGTGAAGCACATCGCGCCATCGCTCGGGTGGAAGCCGAACTCCGAGGGCACCCTCGAGGACAAAGCAATCTAGACCCACCTAAGGCGCGTCTCCCAAGCCGTTGCAGGCCCACTGCGAGGTAACCTCAGGATCGAAATGTCTATGCATTCTGGTCGCATAGCAGCCGGAGCAGGCCAATTTATGGTCAGCTGTCGAGGTTGTGCCAGTCTTCGCCGAGCACCCAGCGGACAGCAGAGACCCTGCCCGAAAGATAACCCCAAGCCCAGTCGGACTCCACATCCTTCGCAAGCTCTTCTATGCCGTATTGTTCTTCGACCCGTCGCTTAGCTGCGAGCACGCCTGCCTTAATTTCTGCCGCCCAATCGCGGGTGTCGATATCACCATCAATGGGCTTTCGTCCGTACCAGAGCCGATCCATTAGCTCCGACTCGGCCGCAAGAATCTCCGACACGCGTCTCAGCGTACTTGTACCCACATCGTGTTTGAAAGCCAGGTCGAGGTTCTTCTCAACCAAACGTAGGAGTTGCGGCTTCTCCCAGACACGAATGCGGAAAGGTGGCCTATTGGTGCGTTCGTAGTCAGCAATCCAGTCCTTCGCCCCGTTGGTGAGGTAGCCAGAAGCGATGAACAGTACGACAGCCGGGCGCTCTGCATTTGCCCAGGCGATGGTTCCCTGAAGCGCATCGGGCGGCACTCCACGCTTGTAATGCTTGCAGTCGATGAACCAGCTCTCTTCGTACGCGTGGCCGTCAACGTCTTTCAGTGCTTTGCGAGCAACAATGTCGCGGCCACGATCGGACGGGGAGGAAGCGAGAGGAGTTCCCTTCCTCCAGTCAACATTGGTGAAGCCGCTTTCCGAGACGAGGTCGAAAGAGAACTCCTCGAAATCTGTCGGTGAGAGGCCGTCAAAGTCGAGGGAGCCAAGGGCGAAGGCCCCCTCAGTTTCAATGAGCTCAATCGCCGGCCCGTCGGGCTGATCTTCGGATGTCTTCTCCATCCCACGAGTCTACGAACCGATGCGGACGAAGACCACGACCTGAAAAAGATCGCGGGCTTTCGCCACACATCCACATGACTAGGCAACCTTCAATCCCCGCAGTAGCTACACCAGTCTCGCCGCCTGAACACAATACGCACGATAGCCTTAGCCCAAACATCGAGAAAGGTGAATCGTGCGCGACAGTTTCAGGGCGTACTACCGCCCCACCGACGATGAGCTTGCCGAGATTTGGGCGGAGAGCATCATTGTTCTGGACACTAATACGCTCCTCAACTTTTTCCGCTACACCCCAAGCACCCGAGACGAGTTCCTTGGAGTCCTTGAAAAGCTAAAAGGGTCACTTTGGATTCCCCACCATGTTGGCCTTGAGTTCCACCGGCGGCGGCTTGGCGTGATCAGCACAACCTCGGAAGCATTCACGAAAGTCACTGATTCGTTAACCAAGGCCAAGAACGATATCGCGGCAACTCTAAACGGTTACAAGCACCACCCGTCACTCAATAGAAGCGACCTTATGACTGAGGTGAGCGATTTCTTCCAGAGCCTTACCGAGAAGCTTGATACTCAGCAGCGAGAGCACAACGAGCGTGTCATTGGGAAAAGGGATGCAGAGCTAACCTTCGACAGAATTAGCGATCTCTTTTCGGACAAGGTCGGAAAAGCATTCACATCAGACGAGCTCGTTTCCATATACGAGGAAGGTAAGACTCGTTACGCAGAGAAGACCCCTCCTGGCTACAAGGACAAAGACGATTCCAATCCCAACCAATACGGCGATCTAGTCATCTGGAAAGCGATCCTCAAACTTGGTGCTGAGAAGAAGCAACCCGCTATCTTCGTCACCGACGACACCAAGGAGGACTGGTGGTGGAAGCCTGGGGGCGAAACACAAGGCCCCCGAGTTGAACTCGTCGACGAGTATTGGGCGCACGCCGAGCGACGGATTCACTTCTATGAGCCGCTGCGTTTCTTGGAGTACGCCAAGGAACGGACCAACAGCCAGATCAGCCGCGAGTCTCTAGAGGAAGTCGAAGAAGTTTCGAGCGCCAACAGCCGAGCGCAGCGCGTTCTACGGGAGCGACGGGGAACACTCGAGGATCAGCGTGCGCGCTTAATTCGCCAGTTTGAGCGCAGAGAATCGGAATCTCTCAACCCCTCTCAACGACGGGCACTGCACGAGGAGCTTGAGTCTCTTACCGACGAACTGCGAACATTTGAGCCTCACCTTGAGATGCTGCGTGATCAAGCAGTCGAGCTCAAGCGAAACTTCGATACCCACGGAGATGACACTGGGCCCAAGGAGTTTCCGGAACACTTCGCCCGCCAAAGGGAAGAGATGGGCCACCTCGAGAGACATCTTTTGCTTCTAAACCGGCGCCGCGAAAGTATCGAGCGCAAACTTCGACGCGGGATAGACGGCGAACCTCGGATGCATCAGGTCATGGAGAGACAGATGAGTCGACTTCAGAACGAGCTGCAAGAGGTCGATCTCGCTCTCGAAGAACTCGGCGAGTAGCTCAACGAATGCCCAACCAGCTCGGCGTCGAGTTCAACGCAGCGCTGCTCGAGTCGATCGTGAAGCACGTCGCGCCGGGTGTGGGCTGGCGCTAGCGGTCACTCCCAGCAAGCTCGTCGAGGCCGGATTCGTTACCGAGGCCGGATTCGTTACCGAGGCCGGATTCGTTACCGAGGCCGGATTCGTTGCCGAGGGCAGATTGCTAGTCGATGGCAGATTGCTCGTCGGAGCCCGAAACTGCGTCAAGGCCTGTCACGGTGTAACGGCGCTCGATAGCGGGAGTTGCCTGGCCCCACTCGCTCGCTGCAACTCGCTGTTGATGTGAACGAAACGACTCCGGGCTCGAAAACTGTTCGCTCACCGTCCAGACGAGAGGGTTCTCTGTTGCGGTCACGTCAAAAGCGAAGCACCCCGGTTCGGCGCGCGTGAGCTCAATGTGAGCCGGCAGAAATTTTTCGATGAGAGCAACGTCGGCGGCATCATGGCACACGAGCTGGCCGTCAAGCTCCACAGTGTTCATCGCACCATTGTTGCCGACGTTTCTTTCAACGCGGCGATCAACCTGGCGATCAAAGCTACGATCAGCGCTTGATCTGCCTCAGAGTCTCCTTGTCGACGGGCAACGGCACGGTGAAATAAATCTGCGGCGCGGTCATGTCGCCCCAGTCGTCTTTTTTGACGCGAACCTCGGCTGGCGAAATCTCGGCGATACGCACCCGCAACCACGCGCCCGTCTCGAGTCGGAGCTCGTGGGGCTCGGCGAGATACCTGAGGCCCAGGGCATCCAGAGTCTCTTCGGCGAGTAGCCACTCCACGGCCTCGGTTCGCGCGCGGCCCAACAAATCGATGGCGATGAATCCCTCGCCCGAGGGTTTCATCCAGCCCACTCGCTCGCGGTCGTCTGCGCGGCGATGCTCGATCCAGTCCGCTTCCATGCTTCGACTGTATCGACTCGGCGTGCACGTTACGGCGGCCCGGTCGGCACATTGCTGCCGCCCGGCTGGCACGTAACGGCGGCCCGGTCGGCACATTGCTGCCGCCCGGCTGGCACGTAACGGCGGCCCGGTCGGCACATTGCGGCGGCGCTGAACCGTCGACCGCAAGGAAACGAACTCAGCGCATACACAGCGTCAGTGCAGAAACAACGCAGCGCAGCAACAACGCAACGCAGCGCAGCAACAACGCAGCGCAGCGACGAAGTCGACCCAGAAATGAAGTCAGCTCAGAAACCACGACGGGCCCGGCCGCACGCTCGAAGCAGCGCGACCGGGCCCTGTCAGTGGGCGGTGAGGTTTAGTACCCCATCATGGGGTCCGACAACACTGCGTTGAAGATAGCGCCGAAGATGGCGATAACGATGAAGAAACCGAGAATGACGAGCAGCCACAACGCCGTGAGCACGATACCGACGATGAGTGACGCCTTCGCGAGACCCGCTCCGCCCTCACCGGAGGTCTTGATCTGGCCGCGAGCGATGATTGCCAGAACGATTCCGATCGGGGGAACGATGATCGCGGCAATAATCGCGATGATCGCCATGGTGTTGGTTTTGGTCGGAGTTCCAGCGGCCGGAACATAGGCTGACGGCGCGGATGCTGCGGCAGCACTCGCTGCGGGCGCAGCAGGTGCGGCTGCCGGAGTCGCAGCGGCGGGTGTCGCCGCAGCCGGGGTTGCGGCCGCAGCGGTCTCGGCCGCGGTCTTGGCGGCAGCTGGCTTCTTGGCGGCAGCTGGCTTCTTGGCTGCAGTGGTTGTGGCTGCGGGCTTTTTGGCGGCCGGTGCAGCGGCTGCAGCGTCGGTGGTTGTTGCCGCGGACGCAGGCTTGGCAGCTGCGGTCTTTGCTGGCGTGGTCTTCGCCGTGGTGCTCTTGGCGGCCGTCGTCTTTGCTGCGGCAGGTGCCTTGGCCGCAGCAGGCTTTGCAGCAGTAGTCTTCGCTGCCGGGGTCTTCGCTGCCGGGGTCTTCGCTGCTGGGGTCTTCGCTGCAGCAGGCTTGGCGGCGGCGGGCTTCTTCGCGGCAGGCTTTTTCGCTGCGGCGGGAGTGGTCGTGGTGGCTTCGGGCTCTGAAGAGCCGGGGGTCTCGATAGTCATGGCTAAAAGAATATCCTTCACGCCTGTGTAGTAGCACTTACGGAGCGGGCGTGGTCGGAACGCAGCGTCCGGCCAGCGCGGCGCGCACGGCAGCACCAAACTCGGCAACCGAGCCGTCGAGCTCCTCAAGCTGGGCCGCGTCGAGCAGAGTGTCGAGCATCCCGTCGCACTCGACGAGCACGATCGGAGAGTTGCCACCGACCGCTGCTTTCTCACGCTCATCGAGTTCATTGAGGTGTCTCAGGTCGACGACGATGCCGAGCTCGGCCACAAGAGCATCCCATTCGCGCTTTCGCCGAAGAGGTGAATGGGTAATGTCGCACAGGGCGCAACTGACAGTGCCGAGAGCGTCGCCAAGAATGTAGCGCAGCTCACCGCCGAGACCCCCGTCGGCGTTGTACACGCCAAGAATACGATCAACCATCGTCGCCTCGTTTCTTCCCGTACCAATTGCGGCCCGTACGACCGGCCTGCAGCCCTAGCGCTCGAGCAGCCCCGCGCGCTCGGGGTGCGAATCGAACCACTTCGCCACGTACCAGCACATGGGCACAATCTTTTTGTCGGTGGATGCCTCAACGTCGTTGACCGCGAACTCCACAACTTGCGCGGCAAAACCTTTGCCGCGGTGGCTCGGCGACGTGAACGTGTGGGTGAACGACACGGCCGTTGGCGCCTCGACATAGTCGACGGCGGCGATGAGGTTGCCGTCGACACGCAAGGTGTAACGGCGGGCATCCGGCTCGTGAAAAATCTCTGTGCTCACACACCCAGCGTACGCTTCGCCGATAGTCTCGAATAGTGACCACTACAGCTTTCTCAGCCTTCTCCAACCCGACACGCACGGTAGCGCGCCGCGCAGCACTCGGGGCAGCGGTGGCCCTCGCCGCGGTTCTCGCGTTCGCTGGCATGACACCGGCTGCGGCATCCACCCCGCTTGATGCTGCACACGCACCGATTCAGCCAGTGCCGGCGAATGCCTCCGATGTCAACGACTTCTCGTTCTCGAGCTTCAACGCCGTGTACGAGCTCTCGCGCGACGCCGACGGCCGCTCCCTCCTCACGGTCGAAGAAACGTTGGTAGCAGAATTTCCCGACTTCGACCAAAACCGGGGTATTCGCCGCGAACTTGTGGAGCGCTTCGACGGTCGCCCTACCGGCATCGAGATTGTTTCGGTGACCGACGAAAACGGTGCACCGCGCGACTACGAAACCGAAAGCAACGACGAGTTTCTTGAACTAACCATCGCAAACGACAACTACGTGCGCGGCACGCAGGTCTACGTCATCTCCTACGTTCAGCACGACGTCACGAGGTTCTTTGACGACACGGGAGTCGAGGAGTTCTATTGGGACACCAACGGCACCGGCTGGGCGCAAAGCTTCGACGTTGTCTCCGCCACAATTGTGCTCGATCCTTCGCTGCTTTCCGCGCTCACTGGAGACTTCGCGGCCTACGTCGGATATACGGGATCGAACACTCCTGGGAACATCGTCGCAACCGACACCGGTTTTGTTGCCTCGGCCGCGAACCTGGCAGCTTACGAGAACGTGACGGTCTCGATTGCGTTCGAGCCCGGCACTTTCACCCCGCGCGACTCGAGCTTCGCGGCTGCGCCGTGGCCGTTCCTGTCACTCTTCGGCGCCCTCGGTGGCATCGGCGCAGCGATCGCCGCAGCCTTCGTGAGGTTCACAAAACTCAAGGATGCGCCCGGCCGAGGCACGATCATCCCCGAATATGTTGCTCCGAAGGGTGCCAGCATTCCGCTGTCTGCGGTGATCTCCAAAACCACGACAAAGGTCACCGCCGCACACATTGTGGGACTCGCTGTAGCCGGCAATATTCGAGTCGTTGAGGCGCCAGATTCTGGTCGCAAGCCTCAATACGTTCTCAGGTTTGTCACGGCCGATGGTGCGAACGACGACGATCTGAAGTTTTTGCACGTGCTGTTTGGCGCGAGCCTTGACCCTGGTGAAGACCACGAGATCACCAGCAACGACACCAAAACCGCGACCAAGATGTCGAAATTTATGCAACACGTAACGAAGGATGCGACAACCTCCGGGTACCGCAAGCCTCTGCCCACGGGAGCAATCGTGCTCGTGATGCTCGGTGCCGCGGCCGCAGCGTTCCTCTCCTTTATTTTTGGAGTCATCTCACTCGACCAGGCCTACGGTGGGGCCATCCCGGGAATCACACTGGGGATCGGCTTCCTGAGCCTCTTTGTGGCGATAGCTTTCGTCGCGAAGATGCCCCTCGAAGCCAAGGGAGTGGAACTGCGTGACTACCTGCTCGGCCTCAAAATGTATATCAAGCTCGCCGAGGCAGACCGCCTCCAGTACCTGCAGTCACCTCAGGGCGCTGAGCGTACCCCGGTCGCTACAGGCGACAGCATGCAGATGCTCAAACTCAACGAGAAACTGCTGCCCTACGCCGTGCTGTTTGGCCTCGAAAAGCAGTGGACAGACGTGCTCGGCAAATATTACGAACAGACCAACACTCAGCCCAGCTGGTACGCGGGATCGACGGCGTTCAATGCTGGGGTCTTCGCCTCAAGCATGAGTTCGCTGTCGTCGAGCGTGTCCTCGTCGTTCAGCAGCTCGAGCGGTGGCTCCAGTGGCGGCGGCTCCTCAGGTGGAGGAGGCGGCGGCGGTGGCGGTGGTGGCGTCTAACGCCGGCGGGCAACGCCAGCGGGCAACGCCAGCGGCCAACGCCAGCAGCGGCGCCGGCGGGCAACGCCAGCGGGCAACGCCAGCAGCGGCGCCGGCGGCAACGGCACTAGCCGCGGCCGGCAGGTCTCTACGAGGCTGCGGG
>Ga0070753_1001182_pt1 | contig 14964 bp, 8 predicted proteins | sample VirMetDEL_Aug_31_FD_77441 | JGI IMG/M metagenome (GOLD analysis project Ga0070753, IMG submission 77441) | Aqueous microbial communities from the Delaware River and Bay under freshwater to marine salinity gradient to study organic matter... | ecosystem: Environmental > Aquatic > Marine > Coastal ... | reverse complement strand
TTTTGTCGCCAGCCAGAAGCATGTGTTCGGCGCTGCCGTTGGCTTTACCTTGCTGTTGGTGCTGATCGGCCTGGGGCTGCACGAGGTGCTGGTGCGCTGGCCCATCCTGACCCAGTTGATCCAATGGGGCGGGGTGGCGTTCCTGCTGTACATGGCCTGGAAACTGGCGGTGGATGACGGCCAGCTCGACGCGGATGGCAGCGCGACGGCGCCATCCATGCTCTACGGCGCGATCATGCAGTGGCTCAACCCCAAGGCCTGGCTGGCCTGTGTGGCGGGAATGGGCCTGTTTGTGGCCGACGGCGATGGGCGGCAAGTCTGGCTGTTTGCCAGTCTCTACCTGGTGATCTGCTACCTGTCAGTGGCGTGCTGGGCCTATGCCGGGACCTTTCTACGCCGTTACCTGGACAATCCCCAAGGCGTGCGCCTGTTCAACCGCTCGATGGCCGCGTTGCTGGTGGCCAGTGTGGGTTATTTGCTGATGGCTTGAGCACCTCGCGGTATTGCCCGGGGGTGGCGGCGAAATGTTGCTTGAAGGTGCGCTGGAAGTGCGCCTGGTCGGCAAAGCCCGCAGCGAGCGCTACGTCGGCGATCAACTCGCCCTTGCGCAGCTGGGTGCGGGCAAACTGGATGCGCTGGTTGACCAGGAACGCGTGGGGCGTCAGCCCGTAGTACTGCTTGAAGGCGCGGATCAGGTAGGACGGCGACAGTTCGGCCGCCTGGCAGATGTCTTCGAGTTTCAACGCCTCGGTGCAGTGCGCACGGATGTAATCGGCGGCCCGCTCCAGCTTGTGGTTGACCTCGCGCACCGGTGTGGGTGAAGGGTTCAGGCGCTGCTGGACTTCAGTGAAGTAGCTCACCAGTGCGCTCTGCTTTTGCAGCAATTCGGCCTGCTCGTTCACCAGCATCCGGTACAACGCCAGCAAGCCGCTGTACAGCAGCGGGTCACGGGTATACGGCGTATTGAAAGCGCGATAACCCTGGTCGGTGCTGAAGCCCAGTTGGTACTGTAATTCGGTCAGCCAGGGCGTATCGAGGTAGAGCATGTGATAGGACCAGGGCTGGTCGTGGATAGGGTTGCAGGCATGCACATCGCCGGGGTTCATCAACACCACGGTGCCGGCGCTGATCTGGAATGTATCGGCGCCGTAATGGTAATAGCTGCGCCCGGTGGTGATCGCGCCGATGGAGAAATGCTCATGGGCGTGACGGGTGTAAGTGACCTTGCGCCCGTCGGCGATGGTGCGCGCTTCGATGAACGGCAGGCGCTCGTCGCGCCAGAAGCGCGGTGCGGCGGGGAAAGGGGCGGGCGGTGTCATGGGCGCGACTCCAGGGCAGTCAAGATCAGAAACGGATCGTTGCACAGACCCTGGCGTTTGGGTAGCCGATGACTTAATAGGGTTTCAGATTGTGCAAACGCTCGTTTCGGCGTTTGTTGATCAGCAGGACCTTTTCCACATTGTTGAGGTTCTGCGTGGACTCACTCAGATCCCGGTGGTTACTGAGCAGGCACTGGTCAACGACCATCCTGGCAATCGCTTCGAGTCGTGCCGATTGCCAGGACTTCGGTATGGGGGCGGGGTCACCCTGGGTATCCGTTATGAGGGTGGTGTCCAGGGGATTGAGCAGGACCTGCGAACTGGCGCCCGCCACGGGTTCGGAACCGGTGAGATAAGCACTCCAATCGATCTGCAACTGAACAGGGCCTGGGGCGACCGGGTCATTCAGCAAGCCGGATGGCGGGTTGGCCAGCTGCGTGACCAGCATCTGCCTGGGCAGCAGTTGCAGCAGGTAGCGATCCCGCTGGTAGCGAACACGCAACAGGCATCCAAAATGTGCGGTGATCATCGTGTCCCGGGCAGCGGGGGACGGTTTGCGCAGCAGGTACAGTGCGATGTTTCCCTGCTCCAGGCTGACACGCCTGGGCAGCGGCAGGCAGGCCAGCAGGTAGGCAATGTACACGATATAACTCTCACGGATGGATTCGAGCGCGGCGTGGAAGTTTTCATCAGCGTTGTGGTCCTTGAGCGTTCTCAAGGGCGGCGAAAACCTGTTGACACGTACCTGTGGCTGAATCGCCCTCCAGCGTTCCATGTGCTTTAACTCACCGGCCAGATACAGTTCGGCCAGGGAAAAGGAAATATCCTGGGTGCTGACTTGCGGATAGCGAATACCGGGCGGAAGGAAGGGCGCCGGCATGAACACGGTTTTGTCCAGGTGAGCGTTATCCGGATAGACCTCACGCAGGTACCTCAATGCCGCCTCCTTCTGATCCGGATAGGGGGTGTGCAGCGATCCGAAGGCATCGTTGAGTGTGCGCTTCTGTTTCTCATAGGTGCGCACGGCGAGCTCGCCTTTAAAGGGCAGGTCCGTGTCCGTCGCATCCACCACGCCATTGGCACGCGCCCAGTCGAGGACGGGATCGACCGTAGGAGGCAGCGCCCAGAATTCCCGGTTGAGCGTCGTGGCAGGGTTATGGACCAGGGTCATGATGTTCTCAAGTGTCATGTACCGGCTGGCGCCAGGGGTTTTCAGCTCGATGAAATCGACGAACTGCTTGAACACGACCCAGTTCTGGTTACACAGGTAAGGCAAGGTTTCGGGGATGTTGCGCACGAGCAATTGTGGCGCGCTGCCACTGAGCAGCAAATGCGCGGCCAATGGTGCACCCTCCAGAAGGGTCTGGCGCAGGAGGGCTTCCAGATTGCTGCGCACCAGTGCGCAGTTGTCACCCCAGTAGTAATCGGTGTCGATGGCCAGCCCGCCGACCAGGTTGCGTTGTGTGCCGGCCTGTTCGTCCAGGCTCAGGATCAGCGCGCTGAGCAGCAGCGTCTGCCGGCGCTGTTGCGGCGTTGTGCCATGCAGTGCTGCATCGGACCAGATGACGAGGGTGTCCAGGCGCTCGACCAATAGCTGGCTGCGCGGGCTCTGCACCATCTGGTTCAGCAGCATGTCCGCTTCGGCACGGATCCTGGGGGCACTCTTGCCCGCCCAACAAGGTTCGCCGAGCCACTTGAACAGGGGCGCTCCCTGCGCCTGTGCAAATGCCTGTTGCGCTTCGTATACCTGTCGGCGTTGTGTGCTGGATAAGGTCAGCAATGACGGCTGCGGCTGGCCCAGGCCCTGCCAGTAGTTGCCCAGCCGTGGTGTCGCAGCCCTGACGGCCCTCAGGTAGTGCGCCGCCTGCCGGGCCTGCTCCGCTGTCTTCACTTCGGGCATGCGCAGGAACTTCATCAACTGCTTGAGGGTGGCCTTCATATCACTGCGCAGCTCGCCACCCAATTGTTTGGCCAGCTCCTGCAAGGGCGTGAGACAGCGCTTGAGCGCTGGACTGGAGACGATATCGTCCGTGAGGTTTCTGCGCCTGCCGTCCCTGTCGTCCGCGCCCACGTACCCCTCTTCAGTCAGCAGTACCAGCGCCTTTTCGTCGTCGATACCGCGTTTCACGCAAATGGCGACAAATGATCTGTGCTTGATCATCATCAGCAGTTTTTCGGCGCTCTCCTCCAGCAACTGGTAGAACATCGAGTCAGTGTCCAGCTCGACCGTATCGTCGAGCTCAACCTTTTCATCGGGTTGTTTGCCAGCGCTGACTCGCTCCAGCTCTGTCTGCAGCCGATTGAAGTTATTCAGGGCGCTCAGGCTGTTTTGTTTGCGCTTGAGCCATTGCGCATCCTGGGCCGCTTCACTGCAGTACGGCTGCCCAGGCACGGATGACTGGCGCAGGCGCGCGATCAGGGCGTGCACCTCGCTGGCCTGGAGGGGGACCTCGATGGCGTAGAAGTGCATGAGCTGCGCCAGGCTCAGGCTGTTATTGGAGGCCACCTGTTCTCCCAGCAACGACGCATATTGCGCCAGGCGAATCAGCCGACCCGCCACTGGCGCACCGCCCAGGTGCGTACGCAGGCTGATACTGGTCCCCTGGATCTGCGCGGATGAGGCCCGCAGGGAATGATCCTCGCCGGAATAAATAAAGTATTCATCGGGACCCAGCGCAGTCGGGAACGTCTGCGTGAACTCGATCGAATTGATCACGCTCTGCAGTAATTGCGCGGCTTCTTTCAAGGTGTGCGCTACGAAAGAGTCAGACCTCAGCGTGAGGCGCTGGCGGTAAGCGAGGTAGCTGTCATGGGGTTCATCCGTGGCTGCCGCGCTGGCCATGCATTGCTCGAGGTTATCGGCCAGTTGCAGCAAATCCAGGTGCTGGGCGTGCATTTCATGGCGTGTCGCCGACTGCGCGCGGCCATTGTCACCCATCGTTGGAAAGGCATGGTAGGCCTGCAGCTCATCGACAATCATCCGCGCCTGGATCTGGTTTTTGGGCAACGTGTAGCCGTAGAACGCCAGCGTCAACTCGAGTGGCAATTCAAACGTACTGTGCCCGTTTGGCAAGTCGATATAGGGCACGCCCAGCTGGTTGGGATCAATGATCTCGGAGATGCCCAGGATCGGCGCGGACACTTCCAGCCAGCCTGGGTCGTCATGAAGATGAAAGGCCCTGGGTGTCATTTGGTCCTCGTGAATGACATTGGCGTGCAGGGAGCTTCCCATGACCTTGATGCTTCGATACTCCAGGTGCTGCGCGTCGGCCCATGCCAGGAACACGCTCTGGTTGATAGCTTTGCCGAACAGCACCATCCATTGGCCAAGCCTGGAATTGCGGTCGACCGCGATCAACGCGGGAGGCCCCAGCAGCGTCCAATTGTGCGGTACGGCGGGTGACAGCAGTGCAACCAGGCTGTTGATCAGCTTCAGATCATCCTGGGTGGCAAACAAGACGGGGCTGGCAGGCAGTGGCTCGGTCGCCGCAGCGGCAATCAGCGGGGCAAATTCGTACATGAATGAAGTTCCGTTTCAAGGTTGCCCAAGAAAACGCTCTTGAGCGGAACTTCATGGTCGGGGGTTTTTACCTGCGCTTGATAGCCTGCGTCATCCCGAGTTGCTGTAGGTCGAGTAGGCGGCCACGGTGATCCAATGGCGAGGCACGCCCACGCAGGAGGTGGGCGTGTTCATCGCTCAGAGGCGCTCCGGGCAGGGCACCAGAAAGGCCGCTTCCAGCAGTTGACGCGTATACCCATGCTGCGGATCAGCGAAAATCGCTCGCGCATCGCCTTGCTCCACCACCTGCCCCTGCTTGACCACCATCAGTTGGTGACTGAGCGCCTTCACCACCGCCAGGTCATGGCTGATAAACAGGTAGGTCAGGTTGTACTTGGCCTGCAGGCTGCGCAGCAATTCCACCACTTGCCGTTGCACGGTGCGATCCAGCGCCGAGGTCGGTTCGTCCAGCAGGATCAGGCGCGGCTTGAGCACCAGTGCGCGGGCGATGGCGATGCGTTGGCGTTGGCCGCCGGAGAACTCATGGGGGTAGCGATGACGGGACTCAGGGTCCAGGCCCACCTCCTTGAGCGCCGCGATAATCGCCGCTTCCTGCTCGGCCGGCGTGCCCATCCTGTGGATGCGCAGGCCTTCGCCGACGATCTCGCTGACGCACATGCGAGGGCTCAGGCTGCCGAACGGGTCCTGGAACACCACCTGCATTTCCCGGCGCAACGGGCGTACCTGTTGCTGGGTCAGTGTGTCCAGCTGCTGGCCTTCGAAACGAATCCCGCCCTTGCTGGCAATCAAGCGCAGGATCGCCAGGCCCAGGGTGGATTTGCCCGAGCCGCTTTCGCCGACGATGCCCAGGGTCTGGCCCTGGGGCAGGCTGAAGTTGATCCCGTCCACCGCCTTGACGTAATCGACGGTGTTGCGCAAGAAGCCCTTCTTGATCGGGAACCAGACTTTCAGGTCATCGACTTCCAGCAACGGCGGGCCGACGTCGTTGCTGGCCGGGCCACCGCTGGGCTCGGCCGCCAGCAGTTCCTGGGTGTAAGGGTGTCGGGGCGACTGGAACAGCGTCTCGCACTCGGCCTGCTCGACGATGCAGCCTTGCTGCATCACGCAGACGCGGTGAGCAATGCGCCGCACCAGGTTCAAGTCATGGCTGATCAACAGCAAGGCCATGCCCAAACGCGCCTGCAATTCCTTGAGCAACTCCAGGATCTTCAACTGCACGGTGACGTCGAGGGCCGTGGTCGGTTCATCCGCGATCAACAACTCCGGCTCATTGGCCAGGGCCATGGCGATCATCACCCGCTGGCGCTGGCCGCCCGACAGTTCATGGGGCAGGGCCTTGAGCCGTTTGTGCGGCTCGGGGATACCCACCAGTTCCAGCAGTTCCAGGGTGCGCCGGGTCGCGACCTTGCCGGTCAGGCCCTTGTGCAGGCCGAGCACTTCGTTGATCTGCTTCTCGATGCAGTGCAGCGGATTCAACGACGTCATCGGCTCCTGGAAGATCATCGCGATGCGGTTGCCGCGAATATGCCGCAGGGTCTTTTCCTTCAGGGTCAGCAGGTCCTGGCCGGAATAGGTGATGGTGCCGGACGGGTGCCGGGCCAGCGGGTAGGGCAGCAGGCGCAGGATCGAGTGGGCGGTCACCGATTTGCCGGAGCCGCTTTCGCCGACCAGGGCCAGGGTTTCGCCGCGCTTGATATCGAAGCTGACGTTGTTGACCACACGGTGGTGATGCGCGCCCGTGACGAACTCGACGGAGAGGTCGCGGATTTCGATCAGATTGTCCTGATTCATCTCATTTCCTCGGGTCGAAGGCATCGCGAGCGGACTCGCCGATAAACACCAGCAAACTCAACATGATCGCCAGCACGGCAAACGCGCTCATGCCCAGCCACGGTGCCTGCAGGTTGGATTTGCCCTGGGCCACCAGTTCGCCCAGGGACGGCGAACCGGCCGGGAGGCCAAAGCCGAGGAAGTCCAGGGCGGTCAGGGTGCCGATGGCGCCAGTGAGGATAAATGGCATGAAGGTCATGGTCGAGACCATGGCATTGGGCAGGATATGGCGGAACATGATCGCGCCGTTCTGCATCCCCAGTGCCCGCGCCGCACGCACGTATTCGAGGTTACGCCCGCGCAGGAACTCGGCGCGCACCACGTCCACCAGGCTCATCCAGGAAAACAGCAGCATGATCCCCAGCAGCCACCAGAAGTTCGGCTGCACGAAGCTGGCGAGGATGATCAGCAGGTAGAGCACCGGCAAACCGGACCAGATTTCCAGGAAACGCTGCCCGGCCAGGTCGACCCAGCCGCCATAGAAGCCCTGCAAGGCGCCGGCGATCACGCCGATGATCGAACTGAGCACCGTCAACGTCAGGGCAAACAGCACCGACACACGGAAGCCATAGATCACCCGCGCGAGCACATCGCGGCCCTGGTCATCGGTACCCAGCAGGTTGACGCGCGAAGGCGGCGCCGGGGCAGGTACCTTCAGGTCGTAGTTGATGCTCTGGTAGCTGAACGGGATCGGCGCCCACAGGGTCCAGGCGTCCTTGGCCTTGAGCAGTTCCTGGATATACGGGCTCTTGTAGTTGGCTTCCAGGGGGAATTCGCCGCCGAAGGTGGTTTCCGGGTAGCGCTTGAGCGCCGGGAAATACCAGTCGCCGTCGTAGTGCACCGCCAGTGGCTTATCGTTGGCGATCAGCTCCGCGCCCAGGCTCAGCCCGAACAGGATCAGGAACAGCCACAGCGACCACCAGCCACGCTTGTTGGCCTTGAACCGCGCGAACCGGCGGCGATTGAGGGGGGACAGTTTCATCTCAATGCTCCCGGCTGGCGAAGTCGATACGCGGATCGACCAGGGTGTAGGTGAGGTCGCCGATCAGTTTCACCACCAGCCCCAGCAGGGTGAAGATAAACAGCGTGCCGAACACCACCGGATAGTCGCGGTTGATCGCCGCTTCAAAGCTCATCAGACCCAGGCCGTCGAGGGAGAAGATCACTTCCACCAGCAACGAGCCGGTGAAGAAAATCCCGATGAACGCCGACGGGAAGCCGGCGATCACCAGCAGCATCGCGTTACGGAACACATGGCCGTAGAGCACGCGGTGGTTGGTCAGGCCCTTGGCCTTGGCGGTGATCACGTATTGCTTGTTGATCTCGTCGAGAAAGCTGTTCTTGGTCAGCAGGGTCATGGTCGCGAAGTTGCCGATCACCAGCGCGGTGATCGGCAGCGCCAGGTGCCAGAAATAGTCGAGCACCTTGCCGCCCCAGCTCAACTCATCGAAGTTGTTGGACGTCAGCCCGCGCAAGGGGAACCAGTCGAAATAGCTGCCGCCGGCAAACACCACGATCAGCAGGATCGCAAACAGGAACGCCGGGATCGCATAACCGACGATGATTGCCGAGCTGGTCCACACATCGAAGTGGCTGCCGTGTCGCGTGGCCTTGGCGATCCCCAGGGGGCTCGACACCAGGTACATGATCAGCGTGCTCCATAACCCCAGGGAGATCGATACCGGCATCTTTTCCTTGATCAGGTCGATGACCTTGGCGTCACGGAAGAAGCTGTCGCCGAAATCCAGCCGGGCGTAGTTCTTGACCATGATCCACAAGCGTTCCGGCGCCGACTTGTCGAAGCCGTACATCTTTTCGATTTCCTTGATCAGCGCCGGGTCCAGGCCCTGGGCGCCACGGTAGCTGCTGGAGCCGGCCACCGAGACTTCGGCACCGCCGCCGGCAATGCGGCTGGTGGCGCCTTCAAAGCCTTCGAGCTTGGCGATCATCTGTTCCACCGGCCCCCCGGGGGCGGCCTGGATAATAATGAAGTTGATCAGCAGGATCCCGAACAACGTCGGGATGATCAGCAACAGGCGGCGAACAATATAGGCCAGCATTTAATCGCCTCCGCTCGCCGCATCGGCGCTCGTGTCGGTAGCCGTTTCCAGGGTGACGGCAGGTTTTACGTTGGGTTTTGCCCACCAGGTGGCGGTGCCCACGTCATAGCGTGGCGGGGTTTTCGGATGGCCGAGGTGGTCCCAATACGCCACGCGGAAGGTCTTGATGTGCCAATTGGGGATCACGTAGTAACCGAACTGCAGCACACGGTCCAGGGCCTTGGCATGGGCGATCAGGCTGTTGCGCGAGTCGGCGTCGATCAGTTCTTCCACCAACTGGTCGACCGCCGGGTCCTTGAGGCCCATGTAGTTGCGGCTGCCGGGTTTGTCGGCACTGGAGGACTTCCAGAATTCCCGTTGTTCGTTACCCGGCGAGGTGGATTGCGGGAAGCTGCCCACCATCATGTCGAAGTCCCGGGAGCGCACACGGTTGACGAACTGCGAAACGTCCACCCGGCGGATCACCAGGTCGATGCCCAGGTCCGCCAGGTTGCGCTTGAACGGCAGCAGGATGCGCTCGAACTCGGTCTGGGCCAGCAGGAACTCGATGGTCACCGGTTTGCCCGTGGTGTCGACCATCTTGTCGTCGACGATGCGCCAGCCGGCCTCCTGCAGCAGTTGGTAGGCCTCGCGTTGCTGGGTGCGGATCATGCCGCTGCCGTCGGTTTTGGCCGGCTCGAAGGCCTGGGTGAAGACTTCGGCGGGGATCTTGTCGCGCAGGGGCTCGAGGATCTTCAGCTCATCCGGGCCGGGCAGGCCGGTGGCGGCCATTTCGGAGTTTTCGAAGTAGCTGCGGGTGCGGGTGTAGGCGCCGTTGAACAGCTGTTTGTTGCTCCACTCGAAGTCCAGCAACAGGCTGATGGCCTTGCGCACGCGCACATCCTGGAACATCGGCTTGCGCGTATTGAACACAAAACCTTGCATGCCGGTAGGATTGCCGTTGGGGATTTCTTCCTTGATCAGCCGGCCCTCGGTCACGGCCGGAATGTTGTAGGCGTTGGCCCAGTTCTTGGCGCTGAATTCCAGCCAGTAGTCGAACTGCCCGGCCTTCAACGCTTCCAGGGACACGGTACTGTCGCGGTAGTAGTCGGTGATGCGGTTGTCGAAATTGTAGAAACCCTTGGTGATCGGCAGGTCCTTGGCCCAGTAGTCCTTGACCCGCTCGTAGCGGATCATGCGCCCGGCCTTGACCTCGGCCACCTTGTACGGCCCGCTGCCCAGGGGCACCTCGAGGTTGCCCTTGGCAAAGTCCCGCGTGGCCCACCAATGCTTGGGCAGTACCGGCAGTTGCCCAAGGATCAGCGGCAGTTCGCGGTTGTTGGTGCGCTTGAACTTGAACAGCACCCGCAATGGGTCTTCGGCGACCACTTCATCGACATCGGCGTAGTAGGTGCGGTAGATCGGCGAGCCTTCCTTCATCAGTTCCTGGAAGGTGAACACCACGTCCTCGGCGCGGATCGGGTGGCCGTCGTGGAACCGCGCTTCGGGGCGCAGGTAGAAACGCACCCAGCTGTTGTCCGGGGCTTTTTCGATCTTGCCGGCGACCAGGCCGTATTCGGTGATCGGTTCGTCCAGGCTCTGCATGGCCAGGGTGTCGTAGATCAGGCTGATGTTGTCGGCCGGCACGCCCTTGCTGATAAACGGGTTGAGGCTGTCGAAGCCGCCCATGCTCGACTCGCGGAAGGTGCCGCCCTTGGGCGCATCCGGATTGACGTAGTCGAAGTGCTTGAAGTCGGCGGGGTATTTCGGCGGCTCGTTGTACAGCGTCAGCGCGTGTTGCGGCGCGGCGTGGGCCGTGGTGCACAGCAACAGGCTGCCGAGCAGTACGTTGCGCAAATACATCATTGGGCTTTCTCCGAAGCTTTCAGCCACCACGCGCTCAGGCCCAGGCTGTAGGGCGGCGTGGTGACAAAGGCGAACCGGTTGCGGTACGCCAGGCGATGATAGTTGAGGTACCAGTTGGGAATGCTGTAGTGCTGCCACAGCAGCACCCGGTCCAGGGCGCGGCCGGCGGCCAGTTGTTCTTCGCGGGTCTGCGCCGCCAGCAGTTGTTCCAGCAGGTGATCGACAACGGGGTTGGCGATGCCCGCATAGTTTTTGCTGCCCTTGATTGCAGCCTGGCTGGAGTGGAAGTACTGCCACTGTTCGAGGCCGGGGCTCAAGGTCTGGTTGAGGGTGATCAGGATCATGTCGAAATCGAATTGATCCAGGCGTTGCTTGTACTGGGCGCGGTCGACGGTGCGCAGGCGTGCGTCGATGCCGATGCTGATCAGGTTCTCGACATAGGGCTGCAGGATGCGCTCCAGGTTCGGGTTGACCAGCAGGATCTCGAAGCGCAGCGGTTGCCCGTCCTTGTTGAGCAGGCGTTGGCCCGACAGCTTCCAGCCGGCTTCGCCCAGCAGCGCCAGGGCGCGGCGCAGGGTTTCGCGGGGGATGCCGCGCCCGTCGGTCTGGGGCAGGCTGAAGGCTTGGGTAAACAGGTTGGGCGGCAGCTGGTCGCGGTAGGGGGAGAGCATCAGCCATTCATGGCCGGTTGGAACCCCGGTAGCGGCGAATTCGCTGTTGGGGTAATAGCTGAGCGTGCGTTTGTAGGCGCTGCTGAACAGGGTGCGGTTGGTCCACTCGAAGTCGAACATCAACCCCAGGGCTTCGCGCACCTTGGTCTGGCTGAAGGTCGGGCGCCGGGTGTTCATGAACAGGCCCTGGCTTTGGGTCGGGATCTGGTGGGCGATCTGCGCCTTGATCACTTCGCCACGGTTCACCGCCGGGAAGTTGTAGCCATTGGCCCAGTTCTTGGCCTGGTGCTCGATATAAATGTCGAACTCGCCGGCCTTGAACGCTTCGAAGGCCACATCGCTGTCGCGGTAGAACTCCACCTCGACCTTGTCGTAGTTATAGAAACCCTGGTTGACCGGCAAGTCCTTGCCCCAGTAATCCTTGACCCGTTCGAACACCAGCTGGCGTCCAGGGGTGACCTTGCTGATACGGTACGGCCCGCTGCCCAGGGGCGGCTCGAAGGTGGTCGCCTTGAAGTCGCGGTTTTTCCAATAGTGCTGAGGCAATACCGGCAATTCGCCCAGGCGCAGGATCAGCAACGGGTTGCCGGCACGCTTGAACACAAAGCGGATGCGGTGAGGGTTGAGGATGTCCACCCGCGCCACTTCCTGCAGGTTGGTGCGGTACTGGGGATGGCCTTCGGTCAGCAGGGTGCGATAGGAAAATGCCACGTCATAGGCCGTGATCGGCTTGCCATCGTGGAAGCGCGCCTGCGGACGCAGGTTGAACACCACCCAACTGCGGTCCTCGCTGTATTCCACCGACTGGGCAATCAGCCCGTAGCTGGAGGCGGGCTCGTCGCCGGAAGGCGCGTACTGACCAGTGCCGACCATCAACGGCTCGTTCAGCTCATTGACGCCGTATTGCAGGAAGTTGGGGGTGGAAACCGGGCTTGAACCCTTGAACGTGTAGGGGTTGAGGGTATCGAAGGTGCCAAATGCCATGACCCGCAAGGTCCCGCCTTTCGGCGCTGCAGGGTTTACCCAATCGAAGTGGGTGAATTTGGCCGGGTACTTGAGCGTGCCGAACTGCGTGTAACCGTGGCTCTCGGTTATTGTCGCGTTCGCACCAAAGCTCAAGGCCAGACTTATTAGTAGAAGGAGGGGACGCTTCAAGTCAGGGATCCGATCCAGGCGGCTTGGGCTTTATGATCGGTACAGTAACAGCTTGTTCCGGATGGAAAAAGCCAGTTGGGAACACTGGAGATTCAGTGTGGGAGGGGGCTTGCCCCGATATCGGTGGATCAGCCAATGAATCTGGTGGCTTATAAACTGCTATCGGGGGCAAGCCCCCTCCCACATTGGTTCTGCAGTGTTCTTAAAACCTTAGCGCGGCCCAGACACTACAAGCATCTGCCCCGGCTTCAGCGCCTGGCCAGTACGGGGGTTCCAACGCTTGAGATGTTGCATCTCGACGTTGAAGCGCTTGGCGACGATGTACAGCGAGTCGCCTTTCTTGACCTTGTACTGCACCGGCTTCTTGCTGTCGGCCTTGGCCACCAGCTTGCGGGTGTCCTGCATCACCAGGGTCTGGCCGACCTTGAGGGCCTGGCCGTTGAGTTTGTTCCAGCGCTGCAGGTCATGCACGTCGACCTTGTTCGCCTTGGCGATCAGCGTGAGGTTGTCGCCACTGCGCACCTTGTAGCTGCGGGTGCGGCCGGCCACCCGGGCGGTCTCGACTTCGTCGAACACCTGCTTTTTCGGGCGCATCGCCAGCAATTCTTCCGGCTTCATCGTCGAAAGGGTGCTGGTGAGCAATTGTGCCTTGGAGCTCGGCACCAGCAGGTGTTGCGGGCCATCCAGGGTGGTGCGTTGCTTGAGCGCCGGGTTGAGCTGGAACAGTTCGTCTTCGTCGATCTCGGCCAGCGCGGCAACCCGCGACAGGTCCATGCTTTGCTTGACCTCGACCACTTCGAAGTACGGCGTATTGGCAATCGGGTTCAGGTTGACGCCATAGGCCTCGGGGGCCAGCACCACCTGGGACAGCGCCAGGAACTTGGGCACATAGTCCTTGGTTTCCTGGGGCAGGGGCAGGTTCCAGTAGTCGGTGGGCAGGCCAAGCTTCTCGTTGCGCTCGATGGCCCGGCTCACCGTGCCTTCGCCGGCGTTATAGGCGGCCAGGGCCAGCAGCCAGTCGCCGTTGAACATGTCGTGCAGACGGGTCAGGTAGTCCAGGGCGGCTGTGGTGGAGGCGGTGATGTCGCGGCGGCCGTCGTAGGCGCGGGTCTGGCGCAGGTTGAAGTAGCGCCCGGTGGAGGGGATGAACTGCCACAGGCCGACGGCATCGCTGCGCGAATACGCCATCGGGTTGTAGGCACTTTCAATCACCGGCAGCAGCGCCAGCTCCAGGGGCATGTTGCGTTCTTCAAGGCGTTCGACGATGTAATGAATGTAGAGGCTGCCGCGTTCACCGGCGTTCTCCAGGAAGGACGGGTTGCTGGCGAACCACAGGCGCTGTTGCTCGATGCGCGGGTTGACACCCACGTTGTCCTGCAATTGAAAGCCCCGGCGCATGCGTTCCCACACGTCCTGGGGCACTTCTGGAGCAGGTTTCTCTGAAAGCCAGATGACGGGTTTCTGTTTGATCTTGGCGGCAAGGTTGGGCTTGGGTTGCACGGTGGATTGTGCGGCGAAATTTGTCGATTGGCAGCCCGCCAGCGTGGCGGACACAGCCACCGCCACAGCTTGAGCCAGGCGGGTCAATGCGTCTGAATGGTTGGCTTTACGAATAGATGACGACATTGGCTGGAAGTAAGTTCCGGGCAAAAATGTCGGGCGATTCTAGAAAGCACTTTGGTTCCGGTCAACCATTCAGAAATTACGTATCAGATTGCGTCCCTTTAGAACTTATCTTTCCACGCCCTCAAGCTAGCAAATACCTCGGCCCCAGAGCGGTTGTCGCGGCCATTCCGTTCGTCCGCTTTTTGTTTAACGGATGTTTCAGAGGTACGCAGGAAGGGGTTGGTGCGCTTTTCCAGGGCCAGGTTGGACGGCAGCGTCATCTCGCCGCGGGCCCGCAGTTGACGGACGTTTTCCACCCGTTCGGAGATGTCGGCATTCTGCGGTTCCACCGCCTGGGCAAACTTGAGGTTACTTTGTGTGTATTCGTGGGTGCAGTACACCAGGGTGTCGGCGGGCAGGGCGGCCAGGCGCTCGAGGGAGGTGTGCATCTGTTCCGGCGTGCCTTCGAACAGGCGGCCACAACCGGCGGCGAACAGGGTGTCGCCACAGAACAGCATGCCCTGGTGGTAGAAGGCGATATGGCCCAGGGTGTGGCCGGGCACGGCATAGACGTCGAAGTCCCAGCCCAGCACGTTGATGCGGTCGTTATCCTGCAGCGCGATGTCCCGCGCCGGGATCGTCTCGTTGGCCGGACCATACACCTTGGCGTCGGTCACCCGCTTGAGTTGCTCGACACCGCCGACATGGTCGTGGTGATGGTGGGTAATCAGGATGTCGCTGAGGGTCCACGTCGGGTTTTGCTCGAGCCAGGCCAGTACCGGCGCGGCATCGCCGGGATCGACCACGGCACAACGTTGGGTCTGCGGGTCCTGCAGCAACCAGATGTAGTTATCGGTGAAGGCGGGCAGGGCACTGATCTGTATCATTCTTCGATTCGCCAAGCTGAACACATTGGTGCATCTTAGAACGTCTAGGCGAGTTGGAGAATGCAATGACTG
>Ga0070753_1001180_pt1 | contig 14977 bp, 11 predicted proteins | sample VirMetDEL_Aug_31_FD_77441 | JGI IMG/M metagenome (GOLD analysis project Ga0070753, IMG submission 77441) | Aqueous microbial communities from the Delaware River and Bay under freshwater to marine salinity gradient to study organic matter... | ecosystem: Environmental > Aquatic > Marine > Coastal... | reverse complement strand
GTCTTGGGCCGCTCGCAATGCCTGCTCTTCCCTGCTCAGACCGCGACCCTGCTCATCGATCACGCCAGCGCCAGGGCGCATAGTCTCCCGGATAGACTGGATATCCACCTCTCTCGGCGGCAATCCCTCCGGCAATCTACCTTGTAGCGCAAACCCAGCGCCGTCCTGGATGACATCCCAGTTGTAGTCTAGGTTTTCGCGCTTCACGCGAGTCAGAGCAGCAGATGCAGATTGCCTGGTCGGATACGGCTCGCCATTAGCCTTACGAAGAATCTGGGTGCTAGGTCGATCCTCGACATCAAGCTCTAGCATCGGAGTCGTGGGAACGCCTCGTCGGGCCGCTACCTCATTAGGCGTGCCGGCAACATTCCCCTCTCGATCAACAGCGAAATCCATCGTTGGCCGGGGAGCTGGCTCAGGTGCCGGCCGATCCCCATAGATAATGTTCTGATCTTCAATCAGATTATCCCGAGCTCGTATGTCTGGAATATCAGCTTGCTGAGTAGTGGAGCGCGGCCTTCTCGTCTCACCGGCAGGATCCACTTCAAAGTCTGCCGGAGCTCGCAAGGCGGGCCGCTCTGTCCTGGGCATTACCCCGGCCTGCTGATACAGCTCGATGGTTTCATCAATGCGAGGCATCAGCTCGCCTTCAAGTACGTTTACATAGGCAAACGACTGACGGCGACCAAACTCTGGGGAGAGGATCGGCCGAGCCGCAATGTCTCTGACCTGAGAAAGTATTGACGGGATAGCAGCGGAGTTGCCTTCAGAACCATACCGTTGAGCTTCTTGTAGCCTGGTCAGACCAAACTGCAAACGGGAGATGTCATCCTCGAGCTCTTGGGTTTGCTGTGGGTCGCTATCGCCCAGGGCTCTCTGCTCGCGTCTCGCAGTGATGATGGCTTTGTTTAGGCTAGCTCGGAGGGATGCAATCAGATCTACGCCGGGAGTCAGCGCAGCCATTTGCTCCTGTCGATTGGCTTCGGTTTCCTGGACTTGCTGCTCGAAATTGTCAGCGATCTGAGGGGAGTCTGTCTCGATGACAGCTCGAGTGGTAGGAGTCTCTATCGTGCGGGCCTGTGAGGCGGTTTGAGAGGCCCGTGCGGCCGCGTTATTGGCCTGGTCTAACCCATCCCCACCTTGCGCTCTAGCTTCAGCCTGGCCCGCTCTAGCGGCCACTGAGATGGGGTCGAGAATGGAGCCCAGGTCAAACGTAAAATCAGGGAAAGCAAGACTGGCTTGCTTAGCATCTGCCTCGAGCGCGGCTCGCTGTTCCTCCAGGGAATAGCTCGGAGTAAGGCCCTCCTCTACTCTGGCGTTAAGGGAAGCAGCGCGAGCCTGCAATTCTTCTAATACCTGGCCGGGCTCCTTGCCGGCGAATGGGTCGTAGTCGGATCTAAACGCACCGCTTATACCGCCACCAACGCCACCGATCGCACCACCCAGGGCAAAGGCTGTACCAGCCGCCCCGCCGACACCCTCTAAAGGATCCTGGTTTGGATCGACGCCGCCAACCAGAAGATTGCTGACAAGCTGACCGCCACCTTCCTCTGCGACCTCTTGTATGCCTTCGCCCGCAAGCCCGCGTCCGAAGCCTCGTAGCAGTCCGCCCTTGCCGACATCGCCCACAATGGTTCTTTCGATCGTTCCTGGTAGGAATGTAGTGCCGGCAGATATCGTTCCCACGATCCCAGCAGTGATCCTCGCCTGGCGTAGCGCAATCTCTTCCTTGGCTTCATCTGCACCGATCTCGAGAGATCGATCCATAAACTCTTCGTTGCCGGCCCATATCTCATCAGGCAAGGAAATAATTTGCTCGTATGTGCCCGATGCAATGTCTGCCGCGTTCATCGCACCACCTGTCACGGCGGCTCCTGCTGTACCCGATCTGATCGCGGCCTTTGTCCCGACGCCTAATGCTTTTGCCCCGGCACTGGTAGCAAGGCCCGCACCCCCTGTGGTTAGCAACAAAGGAAGCTGCTCAGCCACCATGTTTGCCATCAGGTAAGGATCAGTGACAGTGCCCCAAACGGCAGTAGCTGCTTGATCCCAAAACCCGTCAGCCGAACTGATGGACTCCTGCAAGCGCCTCTCGCGCATCTTGAGATCGTCGCTCTTCATTGCATCGAGCGATACTCTGTTTTCTTGCGCCCACTGGTAAACAGGGTTATCCATGTCACCAGTAGCCAGGCCGTAAAGACCACCCACCATAGATACAAGAGCGTTACCGCCACCCAGTATCGACGCCCCAAAGTCGCCGCTTATTGAGCCCTCATTTGAAAAATCAAATGGGTCATATGCACTCTGTGGCCCGACTGTTTGCTGGTCAGAAAAGTCGAACGGGTCGTATGCTTTAGCCATAAATGGGCCGTCCCTCTAGATTAGTGAAGGATTTAAATAAAGATTGAAAGTGCCGGTGGCTACCAGGCGAGCAAAGGACTAGCGCCGAGCAAAACTCTCGGCAAAAGCAGTGTAACCTGGGTTGGCAGCTTGCGAGTTAAGTTGCTCCAAACGCCGCCTAAGCTCTTGCAGCCGCGACTCAAGCTGCGGCCTGGTTGCACCCCTCAAATCACCTGACTCGAGCGCAGATTCAATCTGATTAATAGCGCTCTGCACTGCTGGCGCATCTAAATCTCTGATCGACGGAGGTGCTTCAGGAGCCTCCGGAGAGCTTGAATCAGATGATGGTCGATATGTTGAGCCGCCAAGCCCACCAAACGTGCCGAGCTCTGTGAGGCTCGTTATCTCGTTGTTCTCGCCAAACTCTGCGGTAGCATAAGTAACAGCACCCATTGGATCTGTTGTGGTGATGAGCTGAGACATCGCGATCTGGCGGTTGATGGCGGCAATTTCATCCGGGTCGCTAGCGTTGTTTCTATCTTGCAGCAGCTTTCCAAGTGGCGACTGCGGGTATTTTTGGGCTTCTGCCAGCAAGCGCCTTTGTACGCCCTCGCCCAGTGTCTGCAGCGCCACTTGCTGACCAAATTCCGTGCTGCGAACCTGATCCTGGTATGCCCGCTCGTCTTTCAGTAAGCCTGTCTGGAACTCACGCTGGGATTTAAGGTCAGCAAGCTGATCCGCCCTGGAGCGATCGTAATTCTTGTCCGCAATCGCCTGTAGCCGGGCCTCGCGATCCTTCTCAATCTGGACGTTGAACATCGTGCTGGCAAACTGAGATATCCCCGCGCCCAATCCACCAAGCGCACCAAGCAATCCTCTACTGGCCATATCAGGCTCCCATTTCTTTTTCACCTACCGGGACATCTTCATCCGGCAGTGAATCACCATAATCATCTGGCAAGGCTTCAGCTTCGCTTGCCAGCTCTGCGTCATCTACTTGAACCATCGCTTCCTTCAAGCTGGCCACTTCATCTGGAGACAATCCCTGCTCTTGAGCAAACATAATCACCATTTCTTTAAATGCAGATGAAACATCAGCACCGGATACTTGAACCCCCGACGCCTCTGCAATCGTGAATACTTCGTTCAGCGCCATCATTCCCAGGATAGAAAGATTCTCTTCCTTGATGTCGCCATCTGTTTCAGTGTCTGATGCTTCTGCCAGCTTCAGAGCCGCCATGGCCATTAGCCTGGGCTGAGCTCTTTCAGAGTTAGACATAACTTTTGCAATTTCCTCAGACAAATCTTCGGAATACAGCTTTTTGCCCATGTAATTGATTGCTGACTCCAGCGCGGGATCGTCAAGAGCAGGAGCTCCCCCCTCTGCCTGCATAGGAGCCGCTTCATTTTGCAGTAGTCCCGCCATTAGCCTTTCCCTCCGTACAGCACAGCATTTCCGTATTGGTCATATTGCAGCGCACTCGATCTATAAAGGTTCGGCACCTCGTACCGCCCTGTCTCTGGGTTATAAACCGGGGTCTGAATAATCCCGCCTATATTTGCCTGATACCTAGCTAACGCCTCTGCCTCCGCATCCTCCTGCGCTTTCGCAGCGGTGTAACCTTGAAGCATTTGGCCACCAATCGTTACCGCGCCAAACTTTCCGTATGGGCCTAGCGCGTTCCAGCCTTTGCCAATCCCGGCAGCGGCACGGCCCAGTAGCCCGGGGTTTACGGCAGGAGCAAGAGAGGCCGCAGTAGTGGCACCTCCAACTCCGCCTACAGCGCCAGGAGCGGCCGCATTAAGGCCGGTAGCCTGACCCGCACCAACTGCATTGCCCAGAGAACTAAAGCTCGAGGGGGCTGTTGTAGAGGCTCCTGTTAAATAATTACCAGTAGTCGCCGCTCCAGCGCCGGCACCAGCACCGGCACCGCCCGTTGCTGTTGTGACGCCCGCGCCAGGCGCTGTATACGCCGGAGTCGCTGTAGCAATCGGGGCAAGACTTGACGCTACCGTACCCGCCCCAGCGCCATAAGCCCCAGTAAAACCGCCCGCTAAAGAGCTACCAGCTCCAGCGATATTTCCAGATGCCAACGCAGTACCAGCACCCGTGATGCCTCCCCAGGCTGATGCCACACCGGCTTTCGCGCCGGCTATAAACCCCGCTCCGCCGGTCGCCCCTCCGATGCCGCCCAAAAGGGCAGCACCTCCGAAATAAACAGCAGCCGCAATCGCAGCAATCTTTAAAAATTTACTTTGCTTGACCGCCTTCCAGACCTTCTTGACGCCTTTTACAACGCCCTTCACGACCTTCTTGATGACCTTGCCGACCTTCTTTACTACCTTGCTCATGTTTGACCTCGCACATAGGTGCAATTCATAGAAATACGGGAAAAGCCGATCCGGCTAAGAAACTTTAATAGCCTGGGATCGGACTCTGGCTCTAGCTCGATTACGGCGACTTTGATGACCGGGCGAGATTTCACCCACTTGCCGAATTGACGTAGGAGCTTGACTCCCTCGCCGGGTACTCTGGTGTAATACAGCATCACACTGCACTGCTGGCGTTCATACCAGAATGACCGCTCCGCCATTGCCCCCACGGCGGCGACTACCTCACCGTCTATTTCTGACACCCAGACAAAATGGCGGTTGCCAGAGATCGCCTCCGTGGCTGTCTCTGCCATAGAGTCTCTGCAAATTCTGACTGGGAGGGGGTTTTGGCTTACTGATTCTACTGCTAAGTCAACAATAGCTGGCACATCCGCCAGCGTGGCTTCTCTAATCACTTACGGTCTAAGGAAAATAGTTTTACGGAACTTTAGTGTTGGTGTTGGTGTTGGTGTTGGTGTTGGTGCCATCATCTCCGCCGCCATCGGTGTTGGTGCCATCGTCTCCGCCGCCATCATCTCCGCCGCCATCAGTGGGTAGAATTCGGATCGGGTTTTCCATTCGATCTGTAATGTTTTGCATCAATCCTGGCATTTGCAAAGACAGATTCATTATGTTCTGAGCAGCCAAACTTTTTTGTGTCAAGGTTAGATTGGGGTCAGCGTAAATTGCGGCAATGCCATCCATAGTCGAGTACATAACCGTAGATGCCGCCTGCGCGTTGACCGCATATTTTTTAAACTCACGATCCAGCGCATTTTGAGTTGCGTTCCATTCGTTCTGGTTGCTCTGTAAATAAGACTCAAAATTTCTCTGGTTCTGCGCTTCCATAGACTGGAAAGCATGCTGAGTTGCAAGTTGAGTCGCCTGGAACGACTGTGCGTTATTCTGATACGCGAACTGGAAGTCCCTGTCGAGTTGAGCCTGAGTGCCGGAAAACGCAAGCTGAGTCTCTTGCAGCGCTTTCTCTGCGGCAATCTTTGCGGCAGCGATGGACTCGTTAGACGCAAGCTGCGAATTCTGCAAGGTTGTTTGCAGAGCACGATCTAGCTGGTTTTGATTTCCAGTCCAGGTTAATTGCTCGTTCTGCAGTTGCTGCTTCAACGCCCTGTCGAGCGCATTTTGGTCACCAGTAAATGCAAAATTGCTTTCCTGCAAGGCAGTCTGCAAGGCGCGATCCAGCGCCGACTCTTGCGACGTTAAATCTCGATCAAGCTGGTTTTGTTCACCAGTAAAGGCGAATTGATTTTTCTGCAAGACAGATTGCAACTCTCGATCCAGCGCGTTCTCGCCACTGGTGAAGTCAAACTCATTCTGCTGCAGATACTTCCTCAACTCACGGTCAGCTTCATTTTGCTCTGCAGTAAAGAGCTGCTGGTCATCTTGGAGAAGGCGTTGCGCCTCTCGATTCAAGAACGACTGAATTGCGGTATTAGCCGCATCAGCATTAAACGCACCGGCCTGGTTAATTGCCTCCGCATTGAATCTGTTGGTCACATTTCCTTCACCAACATTAAACATGCTTACGTTGGTGCCTAAAGACGCATCCTGCAGTGCAGCTCTGTTTGCAGCTTCTACGCTCTGAGCATCAGCGCCGGCATAAGTAGCGGCATCCTGTTCCGCAATTCTGGTGGCCGCATCAATTACTGCCTGCTCACTTGCCTGGGCGGCAATAGATGAATTCAACAGACCGCGTTGATTGGCGTACTGCATACCCCGGGTTCTTGCGCTCTGCAATAACGGAGAATTTCTGTTAAGGATCTGGTCTAGCTGATACTGAACAGTTTGCTGTGGAGTTACTTGACGCTCAGTGACGTTGGCCTGCTGGGCATCCGCCACTCCAGATTCTGCGGCCAAAGCCGGATCATAGGTAGCGACCTCTTCTGCAGCTTGCGAAGCGGAAGATTGACTCCCAGTTTCTGCTTCGGACTGCGCGGTGGGTGCTATTTGATTAGAGTTCGCCGCAGCGGCGGCTTGCTCTGCAAGTTTCTGCTGAGCAATAGCCTGCGCTTCGGGCGAGTTCTGGATGCCTGCCAGAATCTCCTCGAGTGGCTGTCCTCCCCTAGCGGCGGTAACAAAAGCATTTATTTCTTCACCAGTAGGCGATCTTCCCAAAAACTGAGAGTACGCTATGCCAACCTCAGATGTGACTCTGTTGCCGAATTCTGGCGACTGGCGGATGTTGTAATTTAGATCATCGACGCTTTTTCCTTTCAACAAATCATTACGCCAGTAATCCAAGCCAGCCTGACGGGCTTCTCTGCCGAGCAATCCTTGAAACGCATCCTGCACACGCTGGTTAGCCACCCCATACGCCTCGTCGCTTCCAGCAAGGCTATATCTGAGATCGTCCAGACTGGCGCCACTATTTAGCCCTTGCTGCCAATAATCAAGCCCAGCCTGCGCCGCATTTCTCCCAACGTATTGCTGGAACAGGGAGTTAATATCACTGGAGTAATCCCGGGGCCCAGGGTCAGCAACAACGCCTGGCATGACCTCGGGGGGATCGACAACCGGCATTGGTGTAACGCCGCCAGTTTGAGGAGCCATAGGGCGCGGGCCACCAGTTTGAGGAGCCGCCGGCTTGACTTCGGGGGGATCGACAACCGGCAATGGAGTGTTCCCACCAGTTGGTGGAGCCATAGGGCGAGGCCCACCAGTTTGCGGCACCATTTGATCCGGCTGCATTTTCTTCAGGCGCTTGCGCTCCTCCTCCGTCATAGAGGACATAGTAGTAGTAGGCATATTTTTTACTCGGGTTTGGTGGGCCAGGTAATCGTTGCAGGAAAGTCTGCCTGCTGTGGTACGTCTCTCAATGACTGGCGATAAGCAGTCATCTCATCGCTCATGGTCACATCTGATAAACCGAAATGGTCAGTAGCTTTAAGCAGCTCGTCGCGTTGAGAGCGAGCCGCAGAGGCAAGCCCAGCATTATCAGCCGCAACCTTGGCGTCGATCTGATCCTGCACGGTAACCGTGGTTTCTACACCGTCCTCGTCAGTCTCCTTGTACTCCTGGAACATATCGTGCTCTGCCCAGTCCCAGACCCAGTTAAAGTTATCGTCTTGCCGGGTGCCATTGCGCAATACGACCTTGTACTCGCCGGTCGGCTCCGGTCTGGGTGACGGCAGAACCGGATCGATACCAAGTAGATTATGGACGCTAGTGCCCCACACCTTGGGGAGAGACACTTCCGGGTGATCGCTTCGGATTTGGCCTTGAGTTTTGACCTCCCCCGTTGACCTGATGCGATACTCCGACATAGTTGATGCTCCTATGCGATTGCGAAAAATAGCCAGGTGCCAGTTGCAAAGAAACCTTGCATCTGAAACCCAGAAGAAAGCGGGTCGATAACGTCCTGGCTCGTTGTTTGAGCGCTAGTAGAGCTAAGCAGTAAGTACGGGTCATTGCCTGACGTAATGCCCCTGTACGAATCGATTACGACCCAGTGGCCACCACCGTTATCTATGCGCTTCACAAGCACAAATCGAGCGCCATTCGAGAAGCCGCAATCTACGTCTGTTGTTGATCCGGTAGTGTGGGATACCGTGCCGATCTTAGACACGCCATCTTGCGATGCGAATAAGTAGGCAATGTAGTTATAGCTCGAGTTATTCGCGACCCCTGTGACTTGAAAGCTGTCGGCACTTTGCACTGCGCTTTGATGGAAAGGGTTATCCGACGAGGCAGTAACCTCTTCGTTCGTTAGGTTGGGCCGCAGGAAATAGCCAGGCGTATTGCCCGTATACCACGCAAACCAGTTAATACCGCGGTTGCGGTGTTTGAGTATGATTAGCTCCGGCGCTACACCCAGGTTGTGAGCATGGCTCGTAGGCGTCAAATTCGTATCGCCCGAGGCTCCCCCGGTATATGTCACTGCATCGAAAAAGCCCGGCGCTCGGCGGAAGTAAAGAAAATGATGCCCGCTCGTCCAGCTAAACGTGCTGGTTGACAAGGAGGTAAGAATACCTCGGTTGCTATCGAACGCACGGTAATTGTTGTCCGATGCCTCTTGAGCAGTAGACGACCAAGCCAGGTATTGCTGCCCAGTAAGTCTGTTTTTTACTCTCGGAAATCCACTACTGCCTGGCAAGTAAGGTTGTATAAACATATCAACCATAAAGCCAGGCTCTGATGTGGTAACGAATTCTTTTGCAGTTCTGGAGCTTCCGTCTCCCCCCTCGACAGCAAAAAGTTTAGATGCAGGAATTTCTGACGCCGGCTTGTGTGGCCTGCGGATGGCCATGTAAATGTATGTCTGATTGCCGCTTAAACTTATTGCCTCGAAGCCAGTTGCGGTGGGATGCCCAAATGCGTAATCCATTTCCGCATTTCCAGAATTGGCCCAGATATGCTTGTCAGCGTTGGTTCCGTTGTTCTCAAAGCCCCTTGTCACATCTACAATCACCCATTGATTGCTTGAGTTGACTGTCTTTGCTAGAACCCACTGCGGCTCCCACCCGAGGGACACGGAGGCATTGCCAGAGCTATCTGTTGTTAAGCTGCCACACTTAATAATTGACTCGTCGGAGTCTGGGCCAAACTCTTGGGCGTCGTGGGCGAATAGGTAGGCTACAAAGGAGTCTCCGCTTCTGTTTACACCGCTGTTTGGGCCTACTGTAAACACAGAGTCAGTAGGCGCTGTACCGCTAAATTGATCGCCGTCTAAAGCCTGTGCGGCCGTGCTGTTTAACTCTAAGTAATAAGACGCAGACGACAAACTGCGATGATAGACTACCCATGCCGAACTAATAGATAAATTCTTTATTATGATACAGCCGGGAACAGACCCTAAGTTATGGCTAATGTTTCTATTAGATGTCCCGTCACCTGTCCACGTTACAACATCAAAAAACCCCGGTTGCTTGCGGAATGTCCAAGAGGCGTACTCAATATTGTTGCCATTGACGTTGTATGGGGAGTTTTGCCCAGTAACCGTAAACCCGGATCGGGTAAAAGAGTCTAAATAAGTAATTGTCCCGCCGATCGATCCTTCAGCGAAAGTCTGGTCAGTTGATAGAGCTCGAGCCGCGGTGCCGTTGCCAGTGGTGCCCGCTCCCCGTTCCGTATCCCACACAGCGTGTGCAGCACTGCCATCTCTTCGCTTAATCCAAACCATCCCACCCTTTCCTGTTTCCAGGGTGTCTACTGGCAAAGCCGCTCCAGGTGGTGTGAAGTTTGCCGTGTACCTAGCTAATCCGCGCGTAATTCGGAAGTCATCGATAAACCCGTTGAAGGCATACGTTGTATTTTCGCTACTCCAGTTGCCCACAGTAGGGAACACAGTCGTGTTTAGAAACGCCTGCCCTGATGAAGTAGTAGTGGCAGACTCAACGCCGTCTATCCATATCGTGTACAAGTAGCCCCTGCGAGTGACGGCAACATGAGTCCAGGTGCCAGTGGTGATTTGCGTTACCGTAGAGGAGCTGGACAGGTTGATATATCCACTAGAGCTGTCAGTCGTGCTGGTGTAGTAAAGAACATATCCGTTGTTATCTACGAAGAATTGCTGCGGATACGAATGACCGTAAATAAAATTGTAGTTGGTGTGGGATCCGTTGATTTTGATCCACGCCTCCATCGTGAAATCTTCGTCACCCCTGGGGCTGGCCAAATGAGCATCAGATCGAACGTAGCCATTCGAGCTCTTCGTAAACTGCATCGATCCAGAGCCATATTTTTTGTCCGACGTACTAATCGACACGCCAGAGTTATTAGACAGCGTGCTGGCGATAGGCGCTGCATCGACCAGAGAATCTCCGGTCAGATGAAAGACGGTGTAATCTGCCGGGCCATCCCCGAGGAGTATTCCGTTGTGGACTACTTGGCTAGAGCTGGTGCCGTTGTAAACATAGGCTGAGAAAACATCGTCAGCATATGTCGCAGAGCTGCCACCAGCCCCAGCGCCTGCCGCAGCTTGCTGTAAAAACCGGCCCGCACTCATGCGATGGCTTGCCCCGCCGTAAAGCCATACCAAGTTGTACCGCCGTCGTGGGTGTAAAATACAAACTGATCCACAGCAGAAGCTGTAGCTGTCAGTGTCGGCGCTGTAGCAGCAGGCCAATCAACAGACGCAGGCCACGTTACAGTGTACCCAGAGGCTCCAGAGTCTTGGACGACCTTCAGTGACATTGCGTAGGATGTGCTGTCCGTAGATGTTCCAGCGGCTGGCGGGTTACTAAAGACTACAGTGGTATTTGCGTCTAATTCGATCTCAAAGACGTTAGCGTTTTCGCAATCCAGGGTAGTCGTATAGTTAGTTCCGAATATGTCGTAACGCTTCAGACCGTGGTTGCCATTGGCGGTTTGAAAAAACGCCGTACCGTCAGGCTTGCCCACCATGTCCCAAATCTGATTGCTCCCGTTGTGAGCGTTAGTAATTGAGCTATCAAAAGTCGCCGTGCTGATGTCATAGGCGGTCGATAGGTTGTAGACGTAGATTGCGAGGTTATCTGTCACGGCCCACTTAGTGCCATCCGCATTGAAGAAATTACCCTGCAAACGGCCGTTGGTTGGCTCTGACAAAGTGATTGCGTTAGAGCTAGACCGGGAAGTGCTGCCATACAGGTCATACGGCACATTTATCACTGTCTGCCTAACAGCCGTTGCGTTGGTGTTAAAGGTGTAAAGAACAGTGCCGTCATCATTCCAGCGAGGGAACCCTTCCCCGCCAGTGCTGAAGCTGCCGTCATAACTGGCAGTGCTCAAATCAAAGGGAGTTGTTAATGACCATTGGTGCATATGCTTCCAGCCAGCGCCAATAGAATATGGCTGGTCGTGTAAAAACTTGGTGCCGTCATCATTAAAAGTGAAGCCCCTGACGAGAGCGTTGCTGACCGAGCCTCCGACGTTAAACGTGGCGGTTTGAGACGCGGTGGTGAGATCATAAGGAGTGGTCAGCGTAATCTCGTAAACAAAAGCATTGGATCGCCCCAGAAACGCCTTAGTGCCATCGTTATTAAAAGCCAGGCCAACCTGAGTGTAGTTCCATGTAAACGCGCTATTGGTTGTAACAAGATCAAACCTAAAAGGGTCGGTAGCGCCAACACTGGAAACTTTCTTGAACGTCTCGTTGTAGCTGTCGACCAGCAGTTCACCAGAGATATCAACATCACCCGTGTAGCTGGTGCCGACCTTCGTGGCGATGTCAGCTTGCACGCTACTGAATTGAGACTGGATGCCCGAGGTAACGCCGGATAGATAGTTGATTTCTGTCGCGGTCGCAGTGACTCCAGTGATCTCCGAAAAGCTAACCTGACCGTCAGCCAGGACACCACTGCTAATGATGTCAGCAAAATCTCTTGCCCTGCTCATATTCTTACTCCGGTTTGGTAGGCCAGGTTATGGTGTCTGGGAATCCGGACTGTGCCGGCACATCGCGCAACGCCTGGCGGTAAGAGGCCATGTCGGCGTCCACCGCCTCAGAAAGCTCTAACGCTTTGATGACAACCCAATCTGTTTCCGATAAGAGCGCATCTCTTTTAGAGCGCTCGACTGCGGCCAAACTTGTTTTGCGAGTCGCAATATCCTCGGCTGAATCTGCAACGACTGCCTTTACAACAATCACCCGCTGATTCTCTGCATCGACGGTCAGCGTCTCATCGCCGTAGTGCTGGTCGATCTCCAGCGCCGGGGATTGATCTTCTTCTGGCCACCAAGCTGCGTCAGCAACCCCTAGACCGGGATCTGTCCATGACAAGTCGGAAAGTGCGTCCTGATCGACGCCCAGGAGAAAGCCTGGCACCGGCTCTCTAACAGCCACGCCATTCTCTACTTTGATCATTTCGGATTTACTCCGTTAGGTTATAAGCGAAATATTGATAATTTGTTCCAGTTGCACTGGTAACAAAATTATCGCCATCAAATACCAGATTAAACGTGCCATGCTGATTCCATTGACGCTGGTTCGTTAGCGTCTTAGGGACGCCGCGACTAAACCATGTCGAGCATTGGCCATCCGAGTAGTGCTGAACCCCCTTAAACAGATACCCATGTTTGTAATCCTTTCCAAAAACGTCATCCCAGGACACGGAGGTTGTGGAAAGAAATACACCACCAGCGTTGTATCTAATGTCGTTGTCATATGCTCGCCAAATAACCCGCCCATACAAAACAACGTCGCTGCCCTCATAGGCTTGATTCCGCATAGTGAGGTCTTTGCCGCTAAAATTAAAAACCTGGCGGTTTTTGCGATAATTGAGCGTTCCGAAGCCTCCGCCTACCCAAGCAAAACCAATCGCTTCAAAATTTAATGTGGTGGTTCCGCTGTCAGGTAAAGACCGATCGCGGGGCATCATAAAGCCCATTTCATTGCCCGGCTGGAGGCTGTGTGGTCGCAGTTGGAGTGAGGTTCCCGCTACTGAACAGTAATCATAAAGCGTCCTTCCTACGACGGTCATGCCATCCCAATTCGTGCCCGTAGGAATGTTTTTTCCGCCCGAACTGCCATATTGCAAATGATACTGAAACGTGTCGATTTGCTCGTTTACCTGCTTCCAAACCGGAGCTTCACCGCCGCCCCCGGCAGGAGGGTTTGCTAAAGGGTTCCCGAGCGGATTGCCAAGCTGCTTAACAGGCATATTTAGAAGTCCATATATTCAGCAAAAAACGCCAGTCCATTTGAAACAGCATTGCCGCAACCAACATACAGTTCATCGCCGGCAGATAATCTCAGTGGCGTGGTTTCGGTAATTAGCTCAAAAGATCCGACTGTTGTAGCCGCGTAGGTGTAAACTGTCTGCGCCGCCGCTAACGCTGAGTCGATCTGGTATTTCGAGGTGCCGCTGTCTTTAGATAGCCACAGCTTTACATTAGAGGCGGATATACTGCTTTGCCTGGGCAGAAAGGTGATAGAAGTAACCAGGCACCCCTCAGATCCAGCCGTCAGCAACAATGATGTATTCGAGGGGGTGAGCGTGTTTTCGCTCCCGTAAGCAGAGGTCACAATCGCAACCGCTGTTTGCTGTGTCTGCGAAAAAGGCGCGGTGAATGTTTTAGCCATTTGTAAAATTCCTCAAGACTGAAATGAAAGGATTGCGGCCTGCACCGTGGCCAACGATTGAGCGCTATCAAGTTGGGTCTGAATATTGGATGTAACGCCGCTCAAGTGATTAATTTCTGCGGTAGTGGACGTAACGCCATCTAGGATGTTGAGCTCAGATGCAGTGGACGTAACCCCATCAAGGATGTTCAGCTCCGCCACAGTAGAAGTAATGCCGGCAAGGGTGTTGATTTCCGATGTAGTAGCCGTAACGCCATCAAGGATGTTCAGCTCCGCCGCTGTGGCAGTTAGCCCCAGGTTAAGCAGCGCAGTTGCAGCGCTGGTTAAATCTGACAGGTTTGATGCTTTTGCCAGGGCGGTAGACACATTGAACGTGCCATACGCAACAATGGAAATCTGATCTCCAGAAACCGCCGCGCTACCCAGAACAACCGTAGATCCGTTGGATGCTGTAAAGTCAGTTTCCGCGAGCTTGATACCGTTCATGTAGACATCTACATAGCCGGGGTCGTAGGTAGCCGGGAAGGTGGTAGTGGATCCGGTATAAGAGCCAGAGCTGGTGCCAACCACATACTCTGCCCGATCAGCAGTTCCGTTTACGGATGAGCCGGCGTTTTGGAACCCGGAGCTCCCGTACACCTTCATAATGTTTGTGCTGGTGTCGAACCACAGATCACCAGTAGTCGGGCTTCCTGGCGCTGTCGCAGAGATAAAGTAAGTTTCTGCGAAACTGTTTACGTCAGTAATGTTCGTTGCGACGGTATTGACGTTAGCGATGTTCGTAGCGACCGTGCCGACATTCCCTGTAGTCGCATAATACTTGGCCGAGTAATCAACCCCGTCTACTGTCCCGCTAGTTTTTGTCGCCCAATCCTCTGCCAATGTGGCTGACGCAGACGCATTGGTTTCACTTGTGCCGGCGTTGGTTTCGCTGGTCGCCGCGTTAGTGGCGCTGGTCGCGGCCGCTGTGGCCGATCCTGACGCCGCAGTAGCACTGCTTGCGGCATTTGTCTCGCTAGTCGCCGCCGCCGTTTCACTCGCACTGGCGTTAGTTTCGCTTGTGCCGGCGTTCGTTTCGCTAGTCGCAGCATTAGTCTCGCTAGTCGCGGCGTTGGTTTCACTGGTAGCCGCCGCAGACTCTGATGCAGCGGCCGCAGTGGCGCTAGTAGCCGCGGCAGTCGCACTAGCCGCCGCATTGGTTGCGCTTGTGGCTGATGCGCTCTCACTTGATGCGGCAGCAGTTTC
>Ga0070753_1001176_pt1 | contig 14991 bp, 29 predicted proteins | sample VirMetDEL_Aug_31_FD_77441 | JGI IMG/M metagenome (GOLD analysis project Ga0070753, IMG submission 77441) | Aqueous microbial communities from the Delaware River and Bay under freshwater to marine salinity gradient to study organic matter... | ecosystem: Environmental > Aquatic > Marine > Coastal... | reverse complement strand
ATTTTAATGATATTTTAACAAATACATTAAAAAAAGTAAAGAATTATTAATGAATTGGTTGACATTTGTTTAAAAATGTGTTAATATATTAATATAAGGAATAAACAAAGGGGGTAGGTTATGAAACAAGGAGCTTATAATGGTGGTGATTGGCACGATAGACATATGCAAGATTATTGTAATGACATAAGTTTGGGCGTTGAGTATTTTTCTGATCCATCAGAATTAGATACACAACCTAGCGTGCAAATAGATGATGTATCAGCTATTAACGTAGCACCAATTGAAAGCAGTATAGAAATATAATCTATACTGCATTATATAAAGAAGCATTTAATTAAAATTAAATAATCATGTTTGCCTCATGATAATCAATATTTTCTTTCCCCTAAAGAGATTAATTAAGTGCTTCTCTATATAATTAACTTCAAATATCTTATGTACGATTTAGAATATGAATCTTATTATTTTTTCAGATATAGAGATGATATAATAGATAAAATAATGTTTAATGCTTGTTATATTAAGATTAAACTAACTTTAATTTCGATGAGAGTGTTGTTATGTCAGAAAAGTTAAACATATATCAGAAACTAAACAAAGCAAGACAGATGTTATGTGATTGTAATTTGAAAAAAACAGGTTCAATGCAGATAAGTAATAGAAAGTATGCGTATTTTGAATTATCAGATATACAGCCATCAATAGTCAAAATATGTAATGAGTTAAATTTGTTTTTGTCTTTTAATTTTGGTTCGGAAACATCTAGCTTAGATGTTATTGACTGTGAAGACACAAGCAGTAAGATAACATTTACACAAAATCACGAAAATTTTAGAATCAATGAAAGTAGGCACGGTAATTATTTGCAAGCTCTAGGTAGTAAGAGTACTTATTTAACTAGGTACTTACTGATGCCAGCGTTTATGATCTCAGAAGACGATTCTACAGAGTTAGTAGCACAAACTAAACAGCAAAGTAATATAATCAGCAAAGAACAACAAGAAGCTAATATAGAAATAAAGAAAATAAGAGCTGAGATAGATAATATTTTAAATGAACGTAAAATTACAGACAAAAAAGAGTATCTGCAGTTAAAATATCCTGAGCTTTTAATGAAAAAAGACTATAAAGCTATATTAAAGGAATTAAAAAATGAGTAAAGAAAGTAATTTGATTGTAGATGATGTTTGGATACGTGAAGCTATAGAGGCTTTACGTATGATTTTATATTGTCTTGACAATAGAGAGCGTATTATTTTAGGGAAGCACCCAAAAACAAGACACAGTTACTTTAATTTGCAGAAGGAATGGATAGGAATATATCCAAACATTCAAAAAGAATTCCCACTTTTAGCTAAAGAGATTAGAAATAGAACAATAGATTACAAGAAATTTTTAGTATATTTCTTAAATGACTTAATATTAGATAAAATAGATAAAAAATGAGTAGAAGTTTTATTGAATCGTGGTGGTTAGAAAAAGCGATACAAGAATTAGATATGATTTTACATTGCTTAAAACATTCAGAGCATATTATTTTGGATGAACACGAAGAATCAGGACATAGTTATTTTTATTTACAGCAAGATTGGATAAAAAGATATCCAAAACTCAAAATTTCCGCTTTTAGCTAAAGAGATTAAAGATAGAACAATAAATTATAGAAATTTTTTAGTACAGTTGTTGGACCTTGAAGAGGATAAAGATAAATAGTATGGACTATTTTTTTAAATTTATTTGGTATGGCTTTTTAATAGTTAGCTTTCTTTTTATCTTATATGTTTTTTTAGAAGATTAATCAGAAACAATATTGCTATTTCCTGTAATAAATTTAGCAATATCAACGACATCGTTACCCTCTGTAGCAATAGTATTAGTAAGCTTAGTTACAGCTACTGTAAGACCATTCCAAATATTTTTAGAAGTTTCTATAGACTCAGCTAATTCAGCTACATTTTCAGTATTAGATTTAGTAATAGTTCTTTGAGCTTCATTTTGAATTCTAAGTATAGATAGTGAAGCGTCTAAATCAGTTTGTAATAACTTATCAGTTCTAGCTTGAGTTTCAGCTCTAGTAATACGTGTTTGCTCATCACTACCTTTGGTAACTTGTGTAGCTAATTTTTCAAAGTCTATATTTTGTATTTCTTTTAATTGATCTTTTAAGTTACCTGATAAAAACTCAGACAATCCTTGTATACCAAAGCCACCAAAAAAACGACTAGCAGTAACATTTTTTTCTGCTCCTTGCAGATTCTGTACTGCACTTATTGCTTTAAGCAAAGCTTCTGTGTCTGAAGTATCTTTAGTAATACCTAGTCTACCAAAAAATTCACTTTGCAATCCTTTTGTTTTGAAATCACCTAATCTTTTTTCAAATTCGATTATAGCTTGTGATGCGATATCAGGTGCAACATCTCCAAATTCTAATGTTTTTTGTATTTTTAAAAAGTCTTCTAATTTTATACCTGCTTGAGCTGCTTTAGTCGCTAAGTTATCAGCAACATCTAATTGTTGCCTTATATTATCTACTGTTTCATTAGTTGTTTTAACACCAATCGCCACAGCAGACGTAACAACACCTGCCACAACACCTGCGATAACACTTGCGGCACCTAACCCAACTTTAAGGAAGCTAGCTTTATTAAATATTGACTTACTACCTTTTTTTAAACCAGCAGAAGTGCCATCTTCAGTGGCTTTTTCAACGTCATTTTCAAGTTTTCTGGTATCTTTCTTGTCGACCTCAGGTATTACTTTCATTAAGAAAGTATCAACGAATTTTTTATTAGTCATTACGGAATTATTTTATTAATTTCATTCAATTTTGTTATTAAAGTTTGTAAGTTAGTGTTTAGTTCGACAGCCCAAGGGTCGGTAGGATTGGGAAGAGAGACTAATGTAAAAGCTGAAATTAAATCTTTAATGATAATTTTAAAAGAGGTATTTAAATCCGTTTGGAAAAAAAATGGGTTACCTAACTCATCTTTTATTATTAATCCCTTTCCAAAAGTTACTGAGTCTACATTAGTATAATCACTAATAGCATCAGAAACAGGTAATGTAAATTCAGCATCTGAAAATATAGTACCACCTTTATAATATCCTATCTTAGCTTTACTACAAATCATTTTTAAAAATATTATTTATAAATATGTTATATATACTATATCTATAAAATATTATATAAATCAATTATGAGTTACACATCAAACTTAGAAGAAGAGATATCAAAACGCTTAGGTAGACAACCTTGTAAGGATGAAAACAGTAACTTTTATTATGAAATAATATCAGCTACTAAAATAGGATGTTGTATGAACGTTACAGTATCAGTAACGTTAACAGGATGTATAGACGACATATTTAGTAATATTTGCTATTTAGATACTAATTTGACTTGGGACTTTGCAAAAGATGAAGGCGATGAATATATAGCTAGCATTACAATATTTGATATACAAGTTGAATGCTGTAGCTCAAACAGCTTAGGAGAAATAGAAGAAATTGATGTTACAGTTACAGAGGTTATACACTAATTGTTTAGTTAGATAACATGTAGTATAATATAGATAATTGTTATTTAAATATTTGTCATGACAGTTTTTGCGCTACCTGATTTCTTAGTAGAAGTTAATATTACCGACCCCCCAGCGAATTTTGATTTATCTTACATTCAAAGAGTATTGTTTTTAGTTTTAGATACAACTTTGGACACACCTTTTGAGTATCAAAAAGATGTAGTATCTGCAGATGATATTACAAATACCAAAGGTGCCTATGTTAAAGAATATTTTTACAAAACAACTGTTAAGTCATGTGATATTTTGTATGTAGAATCTTCTACAGCGATAGATTCTGCATTAGATCAAGTAACAAAAGATGAGATTAACGATAGAACCTTTACATGTTTAATAGATTTAAACATTACTGATCCAGTAGGTACATTAAATTTTGCTTTTTTTAAAGGTGTTTATCAATTAGCACAATTTAGTATTATAAATGTAAATATTATACCAAGATATACAATTTTATATCTTAGTGGGCCATCATCAGCAACAGAAGGAAATAAAGAATTAGCTAAATTTGGCTCGTATTTTGTAAATAGAAGTAACTTTTTCTTTCCAGTATCACCAAAGACTGTAGATTACAGCCCTAAATACCCAATCGCCACGACAACAGAGATGCAAACAGTATCAGATAATAATATGAGTTTCTTTGCTTATTACAATGGGGTTGCTTACATAACACGTTATGCTATAGGTGATCAAGGTAATTTAAATATATATTATTTAGAACAGATAAGACGATCTATACAAGAATCATTATTTAATTTCCTAACTAGACAAGGTAATACATTTTATACTCAAGAGAATTTAAATATAATTACAAATAGAACATTAAATGCTATATTGCAATATAGCACTCCACAGTTTGGATTTGTGAATCCGCAAGGAACTAAAGTTGATGAGCTTATATTAGCAGACATACCAAAGCAAGACATTAAAGATGAAGTTGTAAGAGTTACAGCATCTGTTAATATAAACAATGTAATACAAAAAATTATTGTTAATGTTTCGAAAACTGAGGTAAATGTTTAGATGACTATCAAATACATAGACGGTGCTACCGTCACTTACACTAACGATGAAGTTGATATAGACTTCTCAGAATGTGTATCAGTAACTGTAGATAATAAAGTCACATTTGAAGGTTCTTTTGATAGAAGGTCAGGTATTGTGACACCTACGAGATCTGCAAACATTTACGACCCCATCTCAATAAATATAGTTTTAGATGCACCTTGCGGACAATCTACCGGCACTACTGTAATTGATGATTTACATAGAATGTTTGTTAAACAGATAAACAATAAGGAACCATTTAAGGGAACTATTAAGATAGTAGATAAACAAACAGGAGAAATCAGAACATATGATCAAGCATATTTAGTGTCAGACCCTGAGTATAAAGATAGGACTATTGAGAGAGGCGGTACGGGAGCTACTTATAATGTTGAGTTTTTGTGTGGACAAGAAGTACTTAACTAAAATAATTGAAATAAATACAATTATTTACGAAAAGAAAGTAATTAATCAAATTAAAGCAAGCGTGCCAGATAATGATACGTTTGAAGATCAAAAATATTGTTGTTTTTGGGATGGGGTTTATTATAAAGATTATGAATAAACGAAGTAAAGAAAAAAGACTAAATGACAATTGTCATTTAGTAGATGAAGATGATTTAACAGGGATTGAATGTACGTTTAAAGATATTAAAAGAACAAATGAATCAATAAGAGAAGAATTAAGACATCTTAGAGATGTTAATGATATTAGAGAAAAAGCAAACGATATCAGATATTACACATTATTAGCTGTGATATCATTTTTTGGTATATTGTTATCTATCTTTAAAGTTTTGTTTTAATGGTTAATTTTTTAGAAAGAGCAAATACGCCTCATTATTTTGAAGAAAAAGAGAATCTTTTGTATGTATACAGTAAATACTTTACAGATTTGCTACAAACAATCTTTAATGATTTTTTATTGCTTGAATTGCAGTGGAATTTTTTAAATCCATCTGTATGGTTTTTAGAAAGCATACAGGATTACGTTGAATTCGTATCACCCTTATTAGAGCAACTTAAGAATCGTGCTATATTACCTTTCTTAAGCGCTTTTGGGTTGGTAGGTACTTATGAAGGTTTCGCTCAAGCTTGTATTGGCTTGTTTGGTGATGAAGTATTAATTGAATATATAGATGGAAGCTATACTATAAATATTAGTAATATTACTTCTGATATTTTTAAGGTTTTTATTGGTGAAGGTAGAAGTGATTTTAATTTTTTATTAGAAGATGGTTCGGGAGTATTTAGAACTCAAGATATAGTAGCTCCACCTTCAGGACAGTCAACGTTAATTGAGATTTTAAGACAATTTTTACCAGCCGAACATTCAGAAATAGTTACTATTAATCTTATTTCATAAATATAATTACTATAGCAAAGATTAAAAAAGAAGCTATTACTAAAATCAAAGGCATAATTTGAAGTAGAGTCATTATACTGAGGTAACTAACTATATCATGATAAATATTAATACAAAACATAATAAGATCAAAGATTTTGCTATCAAAACGATAGAAAAACGTAGTAATACTTTGTCTCAATCCTTACCAAAAACCGAACAAATGTATTCATTAATAGCTGATCTACACGATACTATGAAAGCATTTGAAGGTCGCAATATAAAGAATATTGATAGTGAAGTTTGGTATAACATATTGCGTCCTGTTGTCAAAGACATTCAAAAATTTAGCAAAGAATTACTTGAAATAAACGACAAAGAAAATGCAATACCTGTTAATAACCTAAGTTCATCTAGTCAAAAAAGACAGCTAAATAAAATTTCTAACCATGAAAAATGGATGAAAAGGATTGAGTCTGTTATTTATGAAAAAAATGTAAACATGAATACATATCCTCTTGGCATAACAAATATAGAGATTACTAATTTTGTTAGAATTCAGTACAAAGAGCCTGTGGGTGCAGAAACAATTAGGATGTTATTAGTAAAAATGATAGAAGCAAACAAAGTTATTTGTACAAACCCAAATGACTTTAGAAACAAAAGATATAAATTAAAAACATAATAATTGTCATCATTTCAATTTTTATTATTTTAAGCTTTAATAATATATAATTTAAAATCTGCTTTATATTGTAATAAATAGTTTTTTGATAATACAAAAATATGATTATCATATAAAATATCACCTATTCTTAATTTTACGATAGGCACATTAAACAAATATTGTAATATGTTTATTTGTTTTGGTTTGGCACTAAATATACTGTTATCTGCTGTATCTTCAGCATTTGGATTGTCAAAACGAACTCCATAAAACTGATTTGTTATATTATAAACGGGTACTAATTCGTTATTATCTAAAGCAAAACTGAAGAAAGGTGTAAAGTCTATTATTTCTGTATTCTGTACTAGCTTGCCATTAAAGCAACACAAATCAGCGCCCCAATTAATCATATCAAGCTTGTTGTAGAAACAAGATGGGTTAGGATTCGTTATTGTTATATCGTCTATTGTAATTGTTTGATTCAGAGCTACATAGAGGTTATCTAAACATTGAGGAAAAGAAAACAAATAGTCATTATTATATGTAGCTCCATTGTTTATTATAGCGTTAATATCTAACCCAAGTCTATTATCTTTATCGATTCTTAATGTATTGCTAGTTTTACCAAATTGATAGTACATATTAATTCTCGTTATAAAAGAAATATATAGAAAATGTATTTTCTGTTTCAACTTTTCTAGTATCAATTACAGAAAAGAATTTGTTTAGTTCAAATATATCATTGCTTATTTCATTAAATAAAAGACTATAAGCAGTTTGCCCTAAGGATCTTTGAAATGAATTAAATAAAAAGCCATCAAGCTGAACAAAGCTACCTTTAATTGTATTATAGAATCTATTAGTTTTTTCTTCTATGTTTTGTTTGACTGTAATAAGTATTGTTACATTGCCAATAGGTAATGTTGTTTTAAAAGGTTTGTATAGATAGGTTGGCTCGTCTATTATAGTATTAAAATTTAATTGAAAAAATCTCATATATGCCTGCTTTTAATTTTTCTTCATTTACAGCTTCAAATATATTAAATGAACTACTTAATACAATACCAGTATCAGTAACATCTTACAATTTTTTAATAGTTGGTAATACTCTTATTATACCACTTGGTGATAAACCTAAAAACACATATTCAGCTAAAATAGGATATAAAGATAAAGATTCTAGTGAAATGTCAGCATCATCAACAACAGAGACAACTATTCAAGATGGTAGCACTGTTGTTTCGCAACGACAAGGAAATCAGATAAGGGTATCAGCTCAAATGTCTATAAAGTTCTTTAGTAATTTGTTTTCTTTTACTAATGACTTAATCACAGTACCTGTAGCAGGAATAGTAGACTTTGCATTTAATTTTGCATATCAAAACTTTATTAATACAAGATGTATTTTAATTGATGGGACAGGTATTAGAGGTGCTGGTAGTCAAATATTAAAGTTACAAGACTTTAACAGAACGCTAGATCCTGCCGACCCTGATAAGCTTATTTTAGATTTACAACTTTATTTTGAAGAGGAAAAAAAAGAAGAAAAAAAACCTGACAATTACGAAATAGACCAAAACGCTATTGATTCAGCTTTAGCTTAATTGATATATTATAAATGATGCATTGCACTTTCATGTTATTGAAGATAAAAAAACTACTAAATTTTTTGCAATGCATTAATTATTAGCTTTTATAACATTATTAGCTATATCTACAATAAAATGAAAAAGATTATAAAGTTCATTTTCATTAAGACCTTTCATATAGTCTTTTAGTTCTTTTAAATTTTTATGTCCTACTCGTTTTAATAGAAAAGTAAATAAATTTATATCATGTTCTTGTAAAACTATATTTGTTAAAAAATCTAAAATTGCTTTTTGAATTGAAATATTAGCTTCTTTTTTAATATTTTCTTGTATTTCTTCTTCATATTGACTCAAATATTCTTCTATTTCTATCTCACTTCTAAATTGTGATATTCTGAATTGTAATTCATTTAGATTATGTAGTTTTAATTTTTCTATAACAAAATTATTTTTTATATATAAAGTTCTGCCTTGACAAAGATAATCATTTTTCAAGTCATAATAATAATATTTCTCTAATATATAAAATATATGACCTATTGCGTCAATTTTTTCTGATAACAAAGATAATTGAGTGTCTAATAATTTTTCTAATTTTTTGATAGTCATAAAAATACCTTCAAAATAGTTAAAAGAATACCAATTGCTGAAATCAAAATAACTAATGTGTTATGTTTGTTATTTACAGATTTTTCTAATGAATCTATACGTGTGTTCGTAGATTTTTCTAATGAATTCATGCGTTCGTTCATAGAATCACAAGTTTTCTCTATTAGTTTAAACGTATTATCAATTCTATTAAAATTATTATTATTATCGTGCTTAATATCTTTAAACGTATTATTAATATTATTTAAATCTGTATCATCTAATAATCTATGTTCTTTTGTAATTTTTCGTTTCATAATTTAATTAATAAAATATCTTTAAACCAGCTAAACCAACACCGATAGCAGAAATCAAAATACCAAGACCAGAGATCAAAACAACTAACGTAGTATGTTTGCTATTCATAGTCTTTTCTAATGAATCTACACGTGTATTCATAGATTTTTCTAATGAATTCATGTGATTATTCATAGATTCACAAGTTTTCTCTATCAATCTAAAAGTATTATTAATATTATTTAAGTCTGTATCATCTAATACACGATGTTGTTTTGTAATCTTTTCCATTATTTTTCCTCAATATATATAAATATATTATAACACATATATTGCTCAATTGTATGTTATATCCTTTTAGCATCAAATGACATTTGAAGCTGTCTTGAATCAACCCCGAACCTATTAAAACCCTTGAATTTAACTGTAGATTTCTTATTTTTTCTAAAGTTCTGTTTATCTAAACAAGCCTTTATATTAGCAGATATTGCATTCTCAAATCGGCGTGGATTCTCATTAAATAAATACTTAATTGATTCTTTAAATGTTTTGTAATTAGGGTTGATATTTGAAAAGGCAATCTCGTATAAAGGGAAGTTATCTTTGTATAATCTTTCTAGAATTGCAACGTTGCTTTGATTGTCACGTTTTGTTGCTTTTTTGTTTGTAAGTCCACGGGTCGTTTGATATAAAGATGTTTTGTTATGTAATACTTTACGTCTTCTGTTCTTTTGTGTAGACACGCCAGCAATATAAGTATATTTACTCATTTGTTTGTTTAGTATTTTATTTACGTTTACTGTAAAGTATGCTTTGCTCATAATAAATTAAAATCAAAATAAATAAATTCACCACCACCTTGCCAAGATACGTCTTTACTTATACCTCCTTGCTCTCCATTAATTACTTTTTTCAAGCGTTCTTTTGTTATATCTTCAATATAGTCCATTTGTTCAACAGCAATCCATCGTCTGTTCATTTTATGAGCTACTGCAGGTGTTGTTCCACTACCTGCAAAGAAATCTAATACTATATCTCCTTCATTACTTCCTATTTGTATTATTCGTTGTAATAATTCTTCAGGTTTAGGATTAGAAAATACTTTTCTATCTGCAAATTTTTTTTTTAAATCTAATGAAGCACCTTTATTACCGACTATATCATCCCATAGGTTATTACATTTTTTACTTTTATCTGCGTTTAAATATATCTGTTCATATGGTTTGTCCTTTTTCCAAATTATTTTATTTTGTAACAATAAATTTGTATAAGTTTTTTTTTCTACTCTCCAACAACTTTCATATCCTTTATCAGAGAATGGTAATATGACTTTTCCATCTGGAGAAGTTATAGGATAAAATAAATTAGGTCTATCTTCTTTTCTATCGTTTGACCCTGTTTTTCTAAGTTGTAATAAATAGTATTTTCCTTTTTCATCATTCAAATTAAATCGTTTAATGTCTTTTGAATTCATATTAATATTAAAAGGTAAAAAACAATTACTTTTTGAATAACATATTATATAATCAAGTGATTGCGTTAATTTATTTTTTTTATCTTGACCTGTAGAGGTTCCTGTTTTTCTTGTTATTTGTGATACAAAATTATCCCTACCAAAAATTTCATCCATTAAAACTTTCAAATAAGCCTGTTCGTTATCATCAATTTGTACAAAAATAACACCATCATCACTGAGCAGTTCACGTGCTAAAGCAAGTCTTGGATACATAAAATCTAAATACTCTTGATGAGTAAATTTATCTTTATAATTTCTTTTTACTTTTGTATTATAAGGAGGATCTATATATATAAGCTTTACTTTATTCTTATATGTATTTTGCATAGCATAAAGAACATCTAAATTATCTGCTTTAATCAAATAATTCTTTGATATATCAAAGTTATATTGTTTCTTATTTTCTATATTTATATCTTTATTTAAATTACAGAAATAACAGGTCATAATATTTTTTTTTCTCTTCTTTTTCTATTTATCTCATCTTTTTTTCTATTATATCTAGCTAAGCTTCTAACTCTAGCATCAGCTTTTCTTTTTTCTAAAGCTTTTAATCTTTTTTGTTCTTTTTTTATTGCTCTATCTGAGGCGTCTTTTTTTATCTGTTCTTTTGTTTTGTCTTCATAATGCATTTTATAAAACAGATAATATATTTCATTTTCTGTTTTTCTCCATGCTTTTTCTTTAATTTCTTTTATTCTATATTGATGTAAAAACTGAGTCCAGCTAATTTTTAATTCCATAATCTTGCAATGCATTAATTACAGTACAAACATCTCTTGCTATTATAACATGATGCCCTAAATTTTTTAGCATTTGATGAAATTGTTTTTGTGAATCTTGAATTCTTCCATTAGTAGATTTAACTTCAATCCATAACGTTTTACCCTTGTCTAAAATGACACAGATATCAGGACATCCTGCAACGACACCCATATTATAACGATTAATTTGTTGTATTTTTGTAAGATTTACACGTTCATTTTGTATATGAAAGAAATTATGTTTAAATTGTCTTAAATATCTGATTATTTGCTGATGTATTAAGCGTTCAGGTATTATAGCTTTCATAAGAAAAAACATAATATGTATTTTTTAGTATATGACAAAATTAGTTAAAAAAAAACAAGATAATCAAAAGATATCTAGTAATACTTTAAAGGAGATGACAGTTAATGAAGTAAATAACACTTTATTGCATCAGCAAGCAGAACAATTAAGAATAAAAAGCTTAATTGATATATATTCTTTAACTAGAAAAGAATTGCAAAGCTTAAACGATGGTGGACATGTTGATACACATAAAATTTTGTTACTTAATGCTATGGCATCAATATTTAAAACTCATAGTCGTAAAAAATGATTAATTTAAGACATGCACAAAAAAGATTAATTAAAGAGCTTCATAGAAATTTAGATTATTTTATTGAAGACACAGAAACAATGTCTGAAATGTTTGATCTTGATAATGATATTAAGCTACCTTCCGAAACTAAACTAAACGATAAGCAAAAGAAAGTATTAAAAAAAGTAAGTAGATTAAATAATTTCTTTTTATTTTTGCATGGCGGGGTTCGTTCTGGTAAATCATATATAGCTTTATATATATTTATTAAAAAAATATTACAAGCACCTCAAAAATCACTTTTTTTAGCAACAGGATATAACTTATTAGTACTTAAAACTTCAATAGATCAAATATTAGATGAGTTTAATTTGAATGAAGGAATAGACTATAGATATAACGCCATGTACTTTAGATATACTATAGACAATAAAGTTATTAGATTGGCAGGTGCAAATAATAAAAGATCACATCATAACATCCGTGGTATTACAGTGACAGGCTGGTATGCTAACGAGATTACGTTACAAGATAAAGAAGTCGTTATGGAATGCTTGCGTCGTGTATCGACAAAGCAGACTAGCTTTAAAGTCTGGGATACGAACCCGTCAAATATAGAGCATTATATTTATAAAGATTTTTTACTCAAAGCAAATCAGAAAAAGATATTAGAATATCAATTTACTACCTATGACAACATAAAAAATCTATCAAAGAACTATATAGAAGATCAAAAGAAATATTTATCTGATAATGACCAAAAAGTATTTCTAGATGGCGAATGGCTCGCTAATATAGACATGCCTTTTTACAATCTGTCATTCTCAGATCGTGACATAAAAGATTTTATATTCGGCAGGCAAGACAGGGTAGCATTTTTAGATCCGGCTACAGGGTTAGGTGAAAATGCTAGTAAATCTGCACTATCTATTATATTTCATGAGCAACAAATAGATGGGACGCATATTTTTTATTTTGTAGGTAAGTTATTTAAGGGAAGTTGGGTACATAACATATGTCAAATGGCTAATATGTTAAATTACTATAAAGTTACTACATTTTTTTATGAAGATAATTTGATAGGACAAGGAACTATGGAAAGAGATTTTGAATTTACTAATATTTATAGATACAATATAAAAAGTATCAGAAACACAACGGATAAGATCGCTCGGATTATGTCAATTGTTTCATCTGTAGAAAAAAAACAACTTTTATGTTTGAGCTGTTGTGATTCTGATTACTCAGATAGTATTAGATTATCTAATGTATCTACAAAGAAAGATTTAGACGCTGTTGATTCTTTAGAATCAGCTTATAGAGTACTTACTACTTAAAAATGTCATGGACAGAATATTTAAGAAAGCACAAACATACAAACAAATCTGAAGATGATATTTATTTAGATTATTATAATGAATGTCTATGTAATGAAGATTTTGAAAATGAAATATTAAATGAAATAGAGTATGAAGCTAAGCTTGATAATTTAGAAGATAACAAAGCAAGACAGAACAACAAATATCATAAACAATATTATTTGAATAATATAGAAAAAAAGAAGTTATATAACAAAGAATATTATTTGAAAAACAAAGAAATAATTAAAGAAAAAAAGAAGTTATATAACAAAGAATATTATTTGAAAAACAAAGAAAAATTTAAAACAAAAACCAAGTTACACAGCAAAAAATATTATTCAAAAAACAAAGAAAAATTTAAAGAAAAATTTAAAAAATATTATTTAAAAAACAAAGGGAAAAGAACACAATATAACAAACAATATTTTTTAAAAAATAAAGAAAAAATTAATCAAAAAAGAAGAGAGCGTTACAATAGATTAAAAAAGAAAGCTTTTTTAAAGCTTTCTTTTTTAGATGAAAACTTTTGTAAAGAAAAATTCTATTTACTTTTTAAGGCAGGCCTCGTAAAAAAATTAAAATATAAAATATAGATATAATGAATAAAAAAATATTACAAGCGCAACAAATATTGAACGATTTGTTTGATGAACAAATTAAAAAAAAAGATAAAAAAACACAGCAAAAACTAGGAATAGTACATACCCCTATAGAAACAGTAGAATTTATGATTGATTCACAAGATGATGTGACTAAAGAAGAATATAATTTGTCTATTTATGATAAAGATGTAAGAATATTTGATCCTTTTTTAGGTACGGGGACTTTTATTATTGTATATTTATGTAAGTTAGCAGAAAAAAGGCCTGAAAATTTATTATATAAATATGAAAATGATGTATTCGCTAATGAGATATTAAAAGAAACGTACGATATAGCAAAAGAAAATATAGAAAATGTTTTTTTTCAATTGTCAGGCATTAAAAAAGAATTCAAAAATATCAATAATGTAGATACTTTTGATACATATTAAAACAAAACTTTTAAAATAGATAACAATATACTAGAAACTGTAATAACAGCTAATAATGTGTAATATCTGATATCGTTTGATTTCTCCATACTATTAAGTCTAGCATTGATACTTTCGCAAGTCTTTTCTATCAATTTAAAAGTATTATCAATATTATTTAAGTCTGTATCGTCTAACAAACGATCGTTATTTTTCACAATATACTTCTTAATTATTTTTCATATTTTGATATTGTAGTTTTTGTTCTTTACCGTGAGCTGTACTGCCAAATTTAAAACCACTTTGAATTAAAAAATCAAAAAAATCAAAATCAAAATGTCCACGTTGCTGACATCCAACAAAATGTTTATTTAAAATTTTAATGTTGTAAACTTGCCCGTTTCTATTGCCTATAGTCCCTTTGTTTGGCTTTAATCCAAAAGCTAGTAATAAAGAAATCATTTTTTTGTCTTTTGCTAAAATAGCTTTAGTAAAGCACATTTCTATAAAAGAAAGCATATCTTTTCTATTTTCGTATTTTTCAAAAAATAATTTTTCTACTGTTGCATAATCAGAATTGCTTAATGCGTTTTTAAATTCATTCCAAATTGCAGTTTGTTTGTCGTGTATTTTTAAAACAATT
>Ga0070753_1001173_pt1 | contig 15019 bp, 20 predicted proteins | sample VirMetDEL_Aug_31_FD_77441 | JGI IMG/M metagenome (GOLD analysis project Ga0070753, IMG submission 77441) | Aqueous microbial communities from the Delaware River and Bay under freshwater to marine salinity gradient to study organic matter... | ecosystem: Environmental > Aquatic > Marine > Coastal... | reverse complement strand
GTCTCCTAAAAAGTAACGGGAGCCCAGCAGCTCCCGGTTCAAAGTTTACTGGAAGTCAAGCGTGAAGTCGTCATTGATAACCATCAGCTCGATGTCGTCCACCTGGATTCCGTTTCGGTCACCTTCCTGGATATTGGTGATCTGACAGTCGTTAATGGCTAGAGCCATGTTGTCCGAGCCCTGGGCAATGCTGTAGTTCAGGGCTTTGTTGACCGAGCTATACCAGTCAGTATAAGCATCGTTCGTGGCCACAAGTGTTGCCTCTGGGTTGAGGGTGCAGGTCGACTTGCGATCAGTCACCACTGAGTAGTCCAAGCCTGAGTCATCAGCCTGACACTCTCGGCCAACAACTGTGTTACCCATAGCAAACGTCAAGCTTTCAACACAGGGAGTCCAAGACCCAAGGGTCAATCCACCAGTTGCTCTGAACGGGATAACATCCGGGTAGGTCGGTGCAAGGATAGCGACATCGGTTGGGGTATCCCAGATGCCCGTGAAAGTGAACTCGAGTTCGATCAGCTTGCCGGTCGCACAAGTCATAGTGAAGTCACCAGCACAGCCTCGAAGTTGTTTATAGACTCCGTTCTCGTAGACCCCGATCGTCAGTGTCTTGACGTTGCTGCCCGGGGCTTCAGCAGTTGGCTGACCACCGACCAGTCCACATGCTGGCAAGAAAGTGTTGACCCAAGCTCCTTCACCGCCCAAGCCGTTTCCATAGGGATTCAGTTTGAAACTGACCGTCCCTGCATGTCCTTCGACTGTCGACAGCATATAGTTGAACCCGCCTTGCTGAGGTCGCTCAGTAACGGTGGTGCTGGACTGAATGTCGATGTCATAGACGTTGTGAGCAGCATCACCAGTCACCAAGGATTCGGCAACACCTGGTGTGGCTTCTACTTTGGCAGCTAGGACCCGTACTCTCTTAAGTAAAGGCATTGATTATCTCCTGTTCAATAGGTTGGTTTCATCAGTTCGATAGTAGACGTCCAAAGACATCTGGTAAGCTGCCATCTGGAGCTCTGTGATTTCTCGTTCCAGGGAAGTCCACTCAGCATTGAGAGCATTCCCGTTCATCGTCCACCAATCAGCTTCTCCACAAATGGCATTGTAGACTCCGGCTGTCAGTGTGCTCAGATCCTCATCCACTGAAGTATGGGGACCGTTCTCGTCCTGCCTGACCAGGACTCTGATTTGGTAAGTTATCTTCCAGCCCGATGCAGGTGGGTTGCCCATGCAATCATGCTCAGCCGCCCGGGTAGTTGTCTCCGGGGTGATGATCACCTGTCGGTCCTTTGGGGAGTAGGTGTCCATCATATTCGGCAGGACAACGTCGACTGCTTCGTCGGCCAGCAAAGCCCTTTGATGGATAACCTCCGTGATTGTGTTCTGCAGTGTCATCTCTTCTTCTTCCTGCCCTTTCGCTTCTTCTTCTTTGTCCCCCAGCCGGTCTTCCTGAGGAATCTGATTCTCTCAGTCACTTCAGACTGGGCCCTGGACTTGGCAATCTCAACGAACAGTGGTCCCATTTTGTTCTCTTCAGCAAAAGCCTTTGGAGAGATACCAAACAACTTTTGAATGGGCTTTCGTTTTTTGGTCGTCCGTTTCCAGGCATGACCACCAAGCTTGTCGATTGTCTTGGGCTTTACTCCAAAAGCAGAGGGAACCAGCATCCTCGGTCCTCGTTTATCGATCTTGTAGGTCACACCAGCAGCTGTCTGCTTGGCATCGAAGTACTTCAAAGCCATTCGACCAGTCGTCGTCAGTGAGATGGTCGAGCTCAGGTTTCCCTTCTTAGCCCTGGTTGCTTTCTTCAGATGCTTGTTGAGATCCTTAGCCTTGACGTTCAGACCCTTTCGAATCCACTGGGACATGCCGATCGGTTTGGACGTTGCTGATCTTGTCTTCCTGGCAGCTTTGTTGATGGCTACAGCAAGTTGGGTGTCAACATTACCCTTGTTGTATTTCTTTGCTAGTTTCTGCAATCGCTTCCATTGGTCTGGATCGATCTTTACATCAATATTCATTCATCACCTGCAAAGTAAGGTAACGACTCCGGTACTGGTTTTGGTTACTTCCATGATCGAGCAACGGGAAGGCTCATCACCAACCCGTTTCTCAACCAGGATGCAATCATCACTTTTTGAAACCTCTTGGATAGGGATACCGGCGGCCGAATCCTTGACTGTTACAACCACTACCCTCGTGGGTATTCCTTCGGGACCGAGCTCAATGGTGTCTCGGTCTATGATAGCCTTCACTTCTCGTGGAGACCGTCCGTGTTGGATGTAGGTTACTGTCTCACCGAAAATGTATTCAAGTGAATCGAAACCTGGGTCGTAAATGTCGTCAAAGATTGGCATGGCCGGTATCCCTTCCAAGGACTCAAGACTACGTGGTGATGTTATCTAGCAGCTCAAGAGCTTCTGGGTAGATGATCTTCTCATCTACTTGGTGACGCACTCGGACGATGTCCGAACGAGTTTGCTCTTCGCGGTAGCTTTCAACCGTCCCACCAACAGCAGAACCGTCAGCAGCCCAGTGGAAGGTGCGGCCCAAACCGGTTTCGCGAATATCGTTGCCGGTGTTCAACTTGGCAACAGCAGCGTACTCATTGCTCCAAACTTGAGCAGGAGAAGCAGTTTGTCCTTCAGCGGCCGTGTTGTAGACGGAGCCTGCAACCAAGACTTGGCGAAGATCAAAGACACGAGCCAACATTTCAGGACCGATGTCAGATGCCTTCGAAGGATTACCAGCACCAGCCGAATTGATTCGGTCGATGATTTGCTGGCAGTTGCGAAGGTTGCGGAAGACAGTCCAAGAGATGATCAAGGAGTCAGCTTTCAAGCCGGTGTTGTTGAACATGTTCATAACACGAGCTTCAACATCGTCGATCGGAGTCGCATTGGCAGAGTCGTCCCACTCATTGGTAACCGTGGTTGGCGTCCAAGTGCTGGTGTTGAAAACAGCATCAGCGATTCGCTTCTCAGCAGCTCCTAGGACAGCATCGTAAGCACGCATGGCGCTAACTTGCTCTGCCTGGAAGTACTCAGCGTACATACGAGCTTCGTTGTCATCAACTGGCTCTTCAGCACCGTGCTCAACGCAGGCGAAGCTATCGGTCGTGAACGTCCAGTTGGAACGAGCATAGCCGGCTCCAGGTGCACGCAATGTGTCACGCTGCTGCAGTAATTGCTCCAGCGGGATCTTGCCGAAAACGCCAGAAGCGCTTTGGACATCCATGACTGGAAGAACTTTGTGACCAATGTAACCTTGTTGGTTCATGGCCAAGTCGAACTCCATGAACGAACCGGCTAGGTCCGGACGAAGAGTTGTTAAGGATGATTGTGGTGAAGGCATTTTATGCCCTCCTTTCTATACTAGGTTAGTTAGCGGCACCAAGACCGGCGCATGGGAGAACTTCAATCACATCGCCATCAGCCGTTGCGGCTTCCATAGCGATTCCGATGGGGTAACTGGTGGCGGCAGCGGTGTCTTGCACCTTGCCGGCAGCCTCAGAGTAAACGACTGCGCCAGCTGCCAAAGCCTCAACAGCAACCATTTTCATGGTCCCGCCTTTGGCATAAAGAGCAACTGCGATGTTTTCACCGGCAACAGCGGCCTTGCATGCAACTCCGATGCAGCGATCGGCGAGACCGGCTTGGGTCACTTTGCCATCGGAGTCAAGCTTAACGCGCTCGTAAATTCCGATGGTTCCGTCTGCCTCAAAAGACTTGTAGCCTACGTCAAAAAACTGTGACATGATATGTCCTTTCAAAAAAGTTAGTTGTTCGCTTCGTCAATCATTTCTTGACGGAGCTGGGGATTTTCTTTAGCAACTCGGGCAACGGCTTTGAAGTGCTCAAAGCCCTTTGCGGTTAATTCCTCGATCTTGCTATTCCAGATGGAGCGAGCGGTCACGACTTCGCGACTACGGGTAGTAGCGACTGGCTGGGCGCCGGCAAGGTTGGAAAGATTTGCTTCAATCGTTTGACCGTCCTCGTCGGCTTTGGCTTCGCCTTCTTCTTCTTCCTCTTCTTCTTCGGCCTTAGCTTCGTCTTTTTCTTCCTCAGCTTTGGCTTCGTCCTTATCGTCTTCTTTTTCGAAGGCTTCAGGCTTTTCTTCGTCCATGTCTTCCTTGGCTTCGACGTCTTTCTCGTCTTCTTCCATGGCGTCCATGTCATCTTCTTTTTCTTCAGCCTTTGCTTCGTCTTCTTCTTCGTCCTTTTCGAACTCAGCTTTCAACAAAGCAATGTAAGCAGCTTGAGCTTCCACCAAAGTCGACTCGGCTTTAAGCTGAGCCACGATGAAGTCGGCAGGTGCGCCAAGAGCTTCGAGTTGGTCAATTGAGACCTTTTCCATAACTTTCTCCTTAGAGATATTAATGATACGAGCCGGAGCAGCCAATGCCATCAGCTCTTCAGTATAAGAAGCCAGCAATGGCGCCGATGCTTCTTGGATTGTAGTGGCCAGACCAGCTTCGTAAGCTTCTGTGGAATCGTACCAGATGTCGCCACCTGCATCCCATAAAGTCTGGACCATGTTCTCGTCAATACCCATCGCTTTTGCGTAGGCTTTTCTGATTGATTTGTTTGCAGCATTCAACATGCCAATGGCTTGCTCCGCCGACTGAACAGTCATCGAAGACATGTCAACTCGTGCTTCGTGCGTCATCAGCAGGGCATTATCCATCATGATGCGCGTATCGCCCGCCAGAAAGATATAGCTGGCGATCGAGTACGCTCGAGCAAGAACGACTGTCGTGACTTGACCTGAGTAGGCTTGGAGCATGTTGTGAATCAGAACTCCCTCGGATAGGACGCCGCCAGGACTGTCGATAGCAATCACTACCGGCCGCCCGTCAGCTCCTTCCAGGAAAGACTTCACCTGCTCGGCATAGACCTCCTGGCCAATGACTCCGACTAGTTCCAATCTGGGATCAGACATTCTCACCATCCTTTTCTTTGTTCATGGTATCGTTGCTGAAATGTGAATTGGCGTCAATGATTTCCAGGCTTGCATTTGTACCGTCTGGAGTAGCCATGTTGACCAGCTCCCTCCAGTGGACTGGCTGATCGTCCTGGAATTCTTTGTTGATCGATTCAGCTGCTTTCTTAGCGGCTCTGATTGCAAAAACGTTGTCTGCAATCGTCTCCTCTGCGACCGTCTCCCACTTGCGACCGTTCTTGGCTTGAACTCGCCTGGGCGATAACAATCCGTTTCGAACCTGGATCAGATCCCCGTTGGCATCTTTAACTGGCTCAATGTATGGCCATGCCTGAGGATGCCATTCATGTGCGCATGGGTTCTTGAGCTTTTCAAGTGCCCGCCCGAGGGCCGGATCTTGGTTTGCAAAGTGATCCAGCTTCAGTTTGTATGCCGGTGTGTGCAGCCTTCTGATCATCGCTCGCTGATTCAGCTTGAAACCTTTCCTGGCTTCGTCGACAGCGCCTCTCCAACCGCTGAAGTTGGTCTCGGAACCGTCCATCAGTACCAAGCATAGAGGCAACCCAAAGTTGACTCCCATGAGTTGCATCAGCAGCTTGACCTGAGTAAAGTATTCTGCATTAGGGATGTTACTGGTGAAGGCTGAGATGTCTTCCCCAGGAGCACCAGTCAATTCGATGCCAGCTTGGATGCCTTCCTCGTTGACAATCTGACCGGTCTGTGAAACCGATGTCGAGCTTTCCCCATATGATACGTTTGTTGGCATTGCGCCGCCAGCAAACTGTGACCTCTGCCTTAGTAGTACGAAGGCTGAGGCAAGTTGCTGTTGAACCATCTTCGCGAAGTTGATGTCTTCGAACATGGCAGACATCTTCATGATCGGTGCCATGGCCGTCACACCCCGCGTCTGCGTGACCCGTTTGGGATCATAGATATGAAAGGCTTGCTTCAGCCCGCTAGCCGTGTAAGCTGCTACGCGAGTCTCTGAAGCACCAAAAGCTCCCCTCATAACCGTTCGATGCGGGTCGATGAAATCAGTCGAGAGCCAGTAGCCATGTCGCTTTCGGACCGAATCCAGTTCAATCCCCAGGACAACCTCCCTCGAGTCGTCTAATTGGCTTGGGTACTGGGAATTGGTCCCCAGCAGGTGCGCCTCGTGGAATTGGAAGTGGCCGGTGTCCAGTCCAACAATCAAACAGTCCCCATCTCTTTTAACTGCTCGGCTGGCCTCCAGTTCGAAGTCGTTGAAAGTCTTCTCGCCAGCAACGTCACAGAGCTCAGGATCATTTGCCCAGGCTTCCCAATATTCGGCAATGGCTTTGTTGACAGCATCGTCGTCAGTCTTAGGCTCCAGGGTAAAGCCTTCCTGGATCTCGTTGACCGTTGCCCGTTCAATCAGCTGTCCGATCAAAGCGTCGTTCCTGGCCATGTCCCTGGCAAGCTCGATCGAATCGTAATACTTCTGCTCGATCCTGGTGTGATAGTCAGCACCAGACCCGCCAGATGGCAGACCCTTGCGACGACGAATATATCGGCTTGGTACCGTCATATCGTAGTCGGCTTTGAGTTCCCCAAAAGTTTCTTGGAGTTGTTTATTGTTAATATCCACGGAAGTTCTCTCCACCCAGGTAACGGACACCGCCAGAATTCAAAGCAATGAAAGCCTCGGCAGTCTTCAACATGTTCTCAACCTGCTGAACATTCAAAGTGACTGCTCTGCCCTCTCCAGAAGTATTCAACGGACGAAGAACAAGCCAGCGTCGAGCTGCCGGTGCAAACAGCTTAGCTTTGCTTAGGCTGTTCGTCTCCTGGAAATCGATGTTGTCCAGTAAGGTCTGTGTGATCTCAGCAATGTCCCAGTCCGTTCCACCACTCATTTGATTTGCTCCATATAGTAGATGATTGCATCCGCCCGGTTGCTAACCTTGCGACCATTCGAGAGTTCCTCACCGACGTAAGTGTCAAGCAATCTCTGGGCAGCTATGGCAGCCAGCCCGGTCAATTGCATGCTTACGTTCCTGGGGATGTATCCGCCATGATCGTTGAAAGGTTTGATGTTGCAGCATTCTCGACTGCAGCTAGCCGATGTGGCAGGCTTCTTCTTGGCCATTTATCTGTCTCCGATTAAGTAAATTCCTTGCATGTTCGCAGCTGCCGAGGCATAAACAACACTGTCCAGCCAGTGGTTGTTCTTTCTGACAACATGCCAATATCGTTTCATCCCTTTGCCGGGAGTGAATTCTTCTCGCCATTCCTCAGCCGTTATGTGATAGCTGTAGGAGTGGTGTTGCCGAGGATCATCCGATGCAAACAGGCTCAAGGAACCAGGCACCAGCATTTTCCCATCGTCGTATGTTCTCGTCTTGAATCGCTGGTGAACCCAGTGCTTCCAGTGATCAACGTTGACGTTGTACAAGACCAAGCCATTGGATTGGATACTGGCGTTCCAGTTATCCCCACACATCTTCCTGTTCTTTACATCGACCTGCTTGTCGAAAGCAATCTGCCGACCGGACCAACCTTTGACAGCATAGAACGGAAAGCCGAACTCCCTTACCACCGAATAGACTGACTGGGTAAAGTCGCCGGAGTCAATCATCACGGCGTCGGGCATCACGGGCATGGCCATGATGATCTCTTCCCGAAACCTTCTCAGCATCGTTTGGATTGCATGGTCAATGGTTTCATCGTCCGAGCTGACTCCAAGACCGATCGTTTCAGCCACCCCGTAGTCGAAGATCCTGCCGGTGCAGATGTCAGCGTCCCAGGCAACAGCCGTCCAGTGGCTGGCATACTTTCCGATGTCAATGCCGACCGTGATCTTGTCATAGGACTGCGGGACAACTCCGATGGTGTCGAAGTGAACCCTCTTCTGAACAATCCTTGGGGTTAACCCGAGACTCTCGATGTTGTCGTCTGGGATGGGGTCGTTTTGACACTCTGCCATAAACGCCTCAAGTCCACGGTCCGATATGAAGTTATAAGCGGACTGGATTGTCGAGTATTCTGTTTCTTTGTTGTACCGATGGTGGTTGGTGACCTTCGCACCCGCATCCATGGCTGCTCTGTTATCGATGTAGTACTGAGCTGCTGTTGATCCGGTTTCGTCCCCGGCTTGTTGGTCAAGGTGTCGCAGCCTGATGTATTCATCCCAGTGTTCCTTCTCTGTCGGAAACTCCTTGAACACCCCAAAGCGCTTCCCATTAAATGTTGGGTACTGTTTTGGATCAGTCACCCTTGCGGTTAGGCAAGTCTCATTCTGAATGGTTCCAATCAAAACAATCGAAATCTTTTTGTCGGGTCCGCCTAGACCTGCAATAGCTCGTGTCAGGAGCTTCATTCGTGAATTGATTTGGGTGTCTGAGATTGCGGATTGTTCGGTCTCAGGATCATCGACCAATACGAAGTCTGGTCGTTGTCCTCGAATCCGGACTCCACGAATCGCTGATTCCATTCCAAAATATCTGAGACACACTCCACCATATGGGCTGCCCTCAATGTCGGGCATGATCAGGTGTTTGGTATCCCATTTGATTCTTGTTGGCTTGCCTCTGTAATGTTGCTTGGCAGCCTTGCCGGGCGAACCCTCGAGTGCCCTCACGGGCGCGCATATCTGTGGGTATACTTCAAGCAGTTTGTCGTTAGTCTCGAAGTGGTATCGAACTTCGTTATAGATCGCAGCAGCCATTTCCAGGGAAGCGGCGACGATCACCGGGAACTTGGTTATCCTGGCACAAATCAAGTAAGTCATCACCCCGATAACCACCTCTGATTTTCCTTCACCACGAGGAGCAGCAACTGCCTGGTCGCCACCCGATTTCGCTCTTGCCACTATCTCTTCCACCAAAGTATGGTGAACATCCGACCAAGGTAAGTAGTATCTTTCAGGGAAGAAGTATTTCAGCCACCATTCAGGGTTGGCTTCCAACTCCTTGATCGTTACAGTCTTGGCCCTCTTCCGACCCATGAATCCCTTCTCTAGCCGAACCTTTTTGATGGGCTCAGGAACATGGATCTCCGACTCAGCATGACGCCGGCTGGCCATTGCTATTCGAGATTGCTCTCGAGCTGTTGTCTTCGTTGGCAGCAGTTCGTTCAAACTCTTGAGTTGTTTCTCGAGCTTCCTTCGAGCTGCTTCTGCCTGTTTAAGTTGATTCTTGTCCATCGGTTATCCCAGCATGTTGCTTGATGATCAGAGCAGCAATCTTGTTGATCGTCTTCGCCGGTAGGACCATCTGAATGAGGTCTCCCTGGACGTTCATCTGTGGGAGATTGCCAACCATCAGTTGCCATGTGGTATTGTCTGTGACGTAGATCTTTTCGCCCTCCTCCTGAGGTTTCTCTTCTTCAAGACCGTTGTCAGCCTTATCCCTCATGTCGGTGAGCATTTCTGCTATTGCCTGTGAGCCCGTGTTGATCTCATGAAGCAGCTCTTCCAAGATGTCTCCGTTGACCTTTGCCAGGGTACAGGACTGATCTAGGACACTGAGAGCAAGTCTCTCTTCGTGCTCTGTTAGATCGACCCATTCAACATCGATCTCAAACTTTGGATTGTTCTCTTCAATGGCTAGGGCTTGCCAGAGTCTCTCATGGCCGTCAACTACATAGCCCGTCCGTTTGTTGACAGTAATGGACCGGATGAATCCGATCTCTTCAATGCTGTCTGCTACCACCTGCCTTTGGAACTCAGGATGTTCTCTGAAGTTCAGTGGGTTTCCTACTAGGGTTGAAGGACTCTCTTTCGAATGTCCAACGATCTTTGATGTCCAGCTCATTTGTTGTCTCGGTTCGGACTTGACCTGAGGGAAGATCTTTCGATCCCCTCAAGCCAGAAGTCCTGTTGCAGATTTAGGAATCCTTCTTTTTCGGATTCTCTTCTTTCTTTCCAAAAGCCTTTTCCCAATTCTTTCGAATCTGCTCTTGGCTTACTTGGGACGGGCGTCTTCGATCGCCCTTACCGTTCATCGGTCTTACCGCCAACGATAGCCTCTTTGGTCAAGAACCGAAGAGCAACATTCATGATCGGGATGACAATGCCGGTCAGGTAGACGGCCACGTGTGGTGGCATGAATGCAACACCCGTCAAGTAGGTTGCTCCTGAGATTGCTGCTGTCAGACCGTTAACCCAAACTGTTTTTGATTTCCACCAAGGTTTCATTTTGTGCACCATTTCAAAAGCTGTTCTGTGGAGAGTGAACCCAACCTTCTTGACTCCACATTTCCATTGGTCATTATCAACAAAGTGGGATAGGCACTCGGATGATATTTCTTCTTCATGTTCGTGTACTTGCTGCAGTCCACATACAGGACTTCGTCGATTCCAGCTTCGCCAAGAGCTGAGAGATTTCTCTTGACATTCGCCTTCAGAGATTGGCATGGGACACACCAGTCGGCAGAGAGCAAGATCAGTCGACGTTTACCATCATTCTTGATCGAGCCGCCCTTGTATTCTTCGAACGCGCTGGCACCAGCCCCAGTGCGAACCACACAAGTCTCAAATCCCCAAAGCACCAGTGGACCTGTGAGCACCAAAGTGAAAGCAATAGAAAGGACCACCGATGCAAGGGGATGTTTATTCATTATCTTACCTGTTCAATAGGGATTGTAGTTCGCTGGACTTCGCCATACTTTTTGTCGTAGACGATGCTCACCATATTCTGCGGAGCGCAATATAGGTTGTCAGCGTGATAGGCATCCTTGCCTGTGATTGTCGAGAAGGTTTCAAACCGAATATTCGACTTGGTCTTTACCGTCTCGTGATGAATGTGGCCGGCAAGGCAGTAAGTTCGGACCGCATTGCCATGAAGCTTTCTCGCTTCCTTCTGACCAGTAATGTATTCGTGGGCTCGACTCATTCGCTCCCCATGATAGAAGAACAAAGCGGTGTCGCCGTAGCTGTAGGGAATCATCTTGGAGGCGTTGTCTAAGATGCTGACTCTCGGGCAATCCCGATAGTAGGCTTGCATCACAAGGTTGAGCCACATGGCTGCGTCGGGATCATGGTTCCCTCGGACGTTAACCATCGTGATCTTCTCATGCTTGGTGCCAACCATCTCGGTGACTCGCCTCAGCAAGTCAATCCCCTCTCGAGCCACGTGTGTGAATCGAGAATCCACGTCCAATTGATTCTTCCCTTGAGGAGTCGAAGCCTCTCTGGAATTGGCATGGAAGAAGTCTCCAAGATTCAAGACCATTGCTTCCTTAGTTGGCTGAGCAGCGTCGACCAATTCATCGACCGACCCTAGGACATCAAGCTTAGAAATCTCGGTGTCGTGATTCTCGCCTGATTCCTCAGCCCAAGCATACATTCCAAAGTGAATATCTGCCAAGACATAGACGGTCATTCTGTCCTTCAGAGCCGAATTCTTGAACTTCTGGTTCAGTTTCCCCTCATATGCAGGGATTGAACTGGCCAGATTCGCTCTCAGGAGCTCCAGATTGGCCCCAGAATCACTCTGATCTTCCCTCTGATAAGTTTGCCACCTCAGATTTCCGGACTCGTCTCGGCTCATCTGGGAGCTTCTAACCAGTTTGAAGCCTTCCATGTCCTCAAATACCCCCTGCTGGCTCGAATCAGCTTGAGAATCAGACGCCCGGACCATCTCATCGAACATCTCGTAGAAACCTTCGCCAACTTTGCTTGGAAGACCTGCTTTTCTAGCCTTCTTTTTGACATTCATGATCCGGTCATTGATTGCACCCTTGTTGATGCCAATAACGGATGCAGCTGCCAGCTTGGAAAAGCCAGTTTCTACCATTGCTTGAACGGCTTCTTTCTGGCCTGGCGATAGCGATTCGAATAATTCAGATGGTGTCATCTTGTCTCCTGGTTGGTGTCTCTAATCTAAAGCTTTCATCGGCTATTATACCACGAAAGCTTAGCCATCCCGCGGCTCTAAGAAGAATGAATCTCGCCGATCCATTCGACCAGTAACGGGTTGGCAGCATAGACTTGATTCAAGCCTGATGCTAGGATTGAGATACACCTTTCCTCATCGGCTTTTCCAGGCATGGCCGAGAACCACCAGATAACGTGCATGATTTCGTGAACCAAGACATCAACCGCCAGCTCTGGGGAAACATCTTTCGAGACAGTGATCTTCTGCTTCTTAAAATCGCATAGCCCCATTTCCTTGATGTCAGCGAACCACTCGACCTTCCATTTCGAGCCTGAGATTCTGAGTTCGTCAGGGCGGGCTTGGCCGTAGTAGTTAACCATCAGGTTGCACTCCTTACCTCGTATTGCTGTTCCATTAGGACTTTCCTGATTGTTCCGTCGGATTCAGTGACGTCCACCTGCAGCTGGTAAATGCCGGTCGACAGCGCCGCTGTGTCGGTATCAGAGAAAACAACTTCGACGATACCAGCCGCCCAGTTAGCACTGCCGCTATCTGCCTGGGCTACAGTGTTTCCGTTGATAGTTGAAGCAGTTTTCCTGTCGACCAGGAAGGCGCTAACTGAACCGCCTGACGCGCCGGTATAAGCCAGTCCGCGCGCGGTTTGGAGTTGCACTAGAGTGGAATAATCCATGCCCTTGGTGATAATGGTCCTATCGCAATTCATCTTGTTTGTTTCCTATTCAATAATGGTTCCGAGGACTGTTGCGTCATCAGGCACAACGCCGATGATAGGCCCGTCTACGTAGCTAGTCGAGCCGCTGCCCCCTCCACCCTGTGCCGCTGATATGACCTCGTGATAGTAGATCGTTTTCCACTCAGCACCAGCAGCATCAATGAAGGCCACGGTGAAATGCTCGCTGCCCACTTCTGCGGACGTTAAGTTAACCTCGACAATCCCGCTCCCTGCTGGAGTTACCGCTGGCAATGTTGCGAGGTTGGCTAACGCACCGCCATCTGTGGAGACCTTGACGTCACCAGTTGCCAATGTTGGGTTGGCCAATATTTCGCCGTTCGTCTGGCTTAGCAGGCTGATAGTGAAGGCAAACGCTTCGCCTGCAATTGGTTTGTTTGCCATTGTTTAGACTTCCTCTTCTTGAACTTCCCACTCAGGCTTAAGGGATACCAGCCGACCGTTTTCATCCATGTTGTATGGAATGGTGAGGTAACGAGACGGGAAGTAATCGGTGCCAACAGCATCTGGGTGCGATGCCTGAACAAACGCAACAAATGCGGTGCCGTCGTTCATCAGGTCAACCATGATTGCAGGGTCTACATCAAGCATTGACTGAACATCTTCCATAGACAAAGCCCGCTCGCCGTGAGTCCGTGGGGTTTGCCAGAATTTCTCGTAACCGTTCATGTATGTTCGGAGCAGTTTTTCAGCGGTTGCCGAGGACTCCTTCAAACGCACGTTGAATGCCTTGGCAGCGTCGAAGCCCTCTGGCTTTGGCTTGTGCGGGTAATAGCTCATTTTTATCAGTCCTTAATTGTCTATCGGTTGTTTTTTAGTCGTCGTAAATTGTCAATGCGAAGCGACCAGCCACTGACGTATTCGCCGTGTTGGTGGATGCGGTCATGTAAATGACAGAGTCCGCCCCGATTACCAGAGGTACTTCTGGTACGATCTGGATCTCTGTCGATACCGATGTATCCATATTCAACCTGTAAACCTCGTACGTCCCATTAGAAATGGCTGAATAAACCCAGACCTTAAACGTCAACAAGGCTCCCGATCCGCTCACCTTAGAGCCAGACAACAGTAGGGACTGAATGAGCGTTGTACTGGCTGATGGTGTGTGGAATATACACTGCTGTGTTGTCCCTTCCCCCGCTGGCAATGTCGCTAAGGTTGCCCCACCCGTTGTTGCGGTTACTGTTATCTTCCCGTCATTAGACTTAACGGAGCCAGCGAGACCGACAGCAACACGATTGATGCCAAGCCACGTCGAAGTTGTGGTGACTGTTGTGGTTCCGTTCATGTTCACAACTTCGGTCACTAGATCACGGTTAGCATCAATGCCGTAGACTACAACATTGTTCGCCCCCGTGCCGCTGCTGTTTGTGTCGTTTGTGCTGGTTGAAACAATCTGGATTGTTGATGCTGTGGTCGGTGGCGTGTAAGTGCCGCCAAACTCTGCAATAATTTCCTCGGCACCGTCAACGTCAGCGTTGTATCCGAATTTAGTCCAAGACTGGACGCCTGCAACGTCGCCCAGTGCGACCTTATCAGCGAAATCTGTTATCCCAATATATGACATTATATTTCCTTAGATAATGAACCAATTGCTTCCGTCGCTGACAACGGTAATTGAATCGTATTGTGTTGAGATGACTGCTTGAACCGCCCCGTCAATTAACTCTGGACCCGGATCATCAGGTTCAATCGAAACTGTGTTTGCGGTTGAGTCGATCTTTTTGATATGGAACTGCAAGCCAGAAACGGGAGCGGGCAGAGCCAATGTAATCGCATTGGATGAGCAATCGCATAAGCAGACGTTGTTCTCAGCGTCGAGCGTGTCTGATGCGGCTGTGAAAGTTTCAACGTTAGTTGCAAAACCATCCGTGTATGTGGTTGCCCATCTGCGTGTGTCCTGCCCGCTATTGATACCGCCAGTATTATGCGGACGGATACCATTGCCATAAATTGTTACGTCACTAGAGTCTATGTTAATCATAAGGCTAGATCCGTCATACAGCCTGACGGCAGCCCCGTAGATTTGGGTTAATGTGCCAGTGCTGCCCATGTACAAACCACGCAACGTCCCAGTGCCAGCAGCAGTCGGTTCGATCTTCGCCACATTCGCATCCCACTTGACCTCTAACCGCTCATAGTTGCTTGCGTCCGTGTAGGTGTTGTAGATATTGAACGCTTGGGCGGTTGTCGAATTGCGAAGTGCTAACTCGTTATCAGCATCAGCCGTCAAAACAGCATCTACGCCGTTGCCAATGGTGATAGTGTCGGTGTAGGTGTTTTTGAATCTGAGTGCAGAGGAGCCTATGTCTAACGAACTGTCGGAGCCTGCTGCAATTTTACGGCTTACTTCAAAAGCTGCCGCATCAACCTTGAAAACCTCGGCGGAGCCAGCAAATCCCCGCCAGCTAGTTCCAGTTAAGAATCGTACGTAGTTACCATCACCTGCATTGCCGACCCTTAGCTCCCTGCTTGTCCCAGTACC
>Ga0070753_1001170_pt1 | contig 15036 bp, 22 predicted proteins | sample VirMetDEL_Aug_31_FD_77441 | JGI IMG/M metagenome (GOLD analysis project Ga0070753, IMG submission 77441) | Aqueous microbial communities from the Delaware River and Bay under freshwater to marine salinity gradient to study organic matter... | ecosystem: Environmental > Aquatic > Marine > Coastal... | reverse complement strand
TTTCAAGAATATGCGCGCCGGAATCACCAATAGACAGGATGCGGCGGCGCTCTGATATGCCATCGCCATCAGCGTCCATCAAAACAATGCTGTCAAAGACAGGCACAAGGCGCTGGCTGTCATCAGCCGGATCGGTTTCAACGCCGTTGCCAATATCGCCAAAGCGAACATCGCGCTCGACTTCGTTTTCAACTTGCGCGGTGCCAGCGTGTTCAACAATTTCATCTTCATCGAAACCCATGCTGACAAGATCGCTGACAGTCATGGTCGTGCGATGCGAAATAAAGCGGGCATCCTCAAGGCTCTTGGCGCGCCGGTTAAATATGAATTCTTCCGGCGGCACGTTCTCGATTTTAACCTTGCCTGATTTCTTGGAAATCTTGACCTTTATGTCATAGCTTTCTGCAACCGGCTGAAGCATCCCCATTTCGTTGACAATCTCTGTGACTGTCTCAGACTGAGCAACAACATCAATATCAGGGTTTTCTAACAGCTTTGCCAGTTCGGCTTCAGTTAGGCCTTCATATTCGGCTTCTTCGATAGTTGTGGTTTCGTCATAATAAAACTTGACCACGCCTAATTTGAACAAAAGCGCATCGCGCAACCATGCGTCAATGATGCGATAACCGTTGTTGTCATGGCTGATTATGTAATTCACATAATCGCTTATCTGTTCAGCGGCTTCGGTGTCTTCAGCATTGCGGGGCGCAAAGCGGACATATTTATCTGAGCCGCAAAAAATGCGCATGAGGGAAGGCATAATTTGTTCGATGGTATCTGCCGTTTCTGTCGAAACGACTTGGCTTTTGCCTTCGATTTCATTGCCAAACGGCTCGCCTAGATAATAATCCAGCGCCTTAATTCGATCCGAAGCGTACTCGCTATCATAATGATTAAGGGCGTCAGAAATCTCGCGCGCAACGATTTGACCAACTTCTTCATCGTTCATTTTCATTTGCTGGCCTTTGGTTTCTTGCTAACTACTTGTTTTTTAACGGCTTTTGTCCTGGACAATGCTTCGACATCGCACTTGCCATTTTCGCGGCAAAACTTCGGCGTCACGCATCCAGCGCATAGCGCAAATTTAGGCGCCATTTGTTCTGGTGATGGCTGCGGGCGAGGCCGGCGAAATGTGCGAATGGTATACATTTTTTCTGAGAAACTTCCTTTTTATGCGTATTTTATGCTTTACTATTGGTAAATATGCGCATATTATCTTCATATGAGTTAAACAAATGGAGAGCAAAATGACCTTTAACCACAACGAATACATCGCAAATCGAAACGCTGAAACAATCGCCCGCAACAAGCCAATCAAAGCTTTTGCAAATTTTTCTGGTTACTCAGATGTCGAGCCGTTTGAGGTTGTCGATGTTCGCACTGAGAACAAAGTTGTTATCCGCGCCATGAAGGCAGAGCGCGCCGAAGGCTGGAAGCCTGAGATTGTTTCTGGTGGCTTTGCCGGCCATTGCACAAACAACGGAGATCAGCGCAACGCATGGAGCATCTCGCCTGACGAAGAAGGCCGTCTGGTTACGCTGCGCTGGTCGAAGGCAAAGATGAGATGGCAAAGCGCTTGCGGCAGCCGTTACTACATGAGCGACACGCCAGCAAAAAAATACGATTTTAATTTTTAACCAATGTGGGGCTTAACAGCCCCGCCGGAAGGGAGATCGAAATGAAAAGCACATACAAGATTCCGAAGCGCTATTACATCGACCACGTTGAGTGCGATTGCGAAGCGCCCGCCATTATCAGGGAAACAAAAACCCACTATTTTATCAGCGCCGAAGAAAACGAAGCGCTGTCAGAACTGCGAAGCCGTGCAACGGATTACGCTAACGACGTGGGCGGCGATTATTACGCTAACGGCTGCGGCGGTATTGTTGCATCAGCGCGGGCAACCCTAAAGGTCATCGGCAAGAACACAACTCACTGACTGCAATATTTTCCCAAACCCATTTTGGCACCAGATTTTTTGGTGCCTTTTTTTGTGCCTTTTTTTGAACCGTATTTCATTTCTTTTCAGCCTTTTTAAATTGCTTTCTTTTAACGCTTTTAATGATGCCGGTCATGCTCATGCCGTCCGTTGTCAGGACTGACATAGGCTTTGGCTGCGCCAGCGTTGTCGCCTCGCCGGCAATCTTGCCGGTTAGGCATTGACCCCTAGCGCCGCACTTTTGCGGGTAAGGGCAAGTCGAACAATTTTCCATCACTTCGCCTTCTTGGTTTTCTTGGTTGTCTTTTTGGCAGTCTTTGCGGCGCGCTTAAAAGCTGCATCGCTTGGCGCCCCTTTAGCGCCAGCCCGCTTCATGGTTTCGCCGCTGCCGGCTTTTATGCGCTTGCGCTTTTTATGGATATTCTCGTAAAGGCTCATCAGATCACCATTTGGTTTTATCAGCCCAATAGGCCGCGCTCATTTTGCCTTTTGCTATATTCTTTGCATGGCGGGCTTTAAAAGATGCGCGCTTTGTTTTCATGGCCGCGCTTTCGCCTGCTTTGGGCTTGCCGGCTGTCTTTGCGCCTTGCTGCCCAAAACGGATGGTCTTAACCTTGTCGCCTTCTTTGGCAACAACAACGTGCGATTTCTTCGGATGGTTCGGCGTCCGCTTCGGCTTATTGTAACCGGCCACGCCTGTTTTTGTTATGCGGGGGTCTTTGCTTTTAGCCATCGGCATCATCCACTTTTACGCTTTGGAACACCGCCATTAGATCATCAGCGCTATAGCCTGCCTGCTTGGCGCTCCAAGCGGCGGCCATAATGCAAGCATCAACGCATTCACCATAGCTAACCTCAGCATCGGCAGTCATGCCGCGCAGCATAATCATCAGGCCATAAAAAACATCATCAACAACATCAGGCTCATCAAAAGTGACCTCAACGTGCAAATCCTGCTTATCAGGGAACTCGATTATATTATCGCTCATACAACCCATCCCATATCGCGCTTTAGCGCCGCCTTGTTATTCCAGCGGGTTTGGTTGCCGCTTGCAATTGCGCCAGCGCCAGCAAACGTCAAAACAAAGCTGTCAGCAACGTCAGGGCTTCTTTGCCCGCGCCGCTTCATTTCATCCTTGCTTTCGATTTTCAACTTGCCGTTAGATTGATATTTATAACGGATGCTTGTTATTTCGCTTATTAAGGCTTCATCGTTTTCAATATGGCAGTCGCGCGCCTCAAACCATTCGCGGGCGTTCCAAAATAACTCATCGCGCAGCCGCATAAATTTGTCTTTTAGGCTAGGGCTTTCAGAAACGGCGATGCCGTATGCCGGCAAATCCAATTCCTTTAAGCGGTCAGCAAGGCCAGCACCAACGCCGATGCTATCAATGTAAATATGGGTCGGCCGGTCTTGATATCGGGTGTTGTCGTATTCACTTAGGATAATCCCTGCCAGCGTCATCAAATCTTTATTTTGCCAAGTTTTAATTGGCTCTAAAAGAACTTGTCCTTGTCTTTTCGCGAGGGCAGATCTATCCGATCCATATCGCGCGACATCCAAGCCCCAAACGATCGGCGTGCTAGACGCAGCCTCAATATCACGCTTAACCGCAGCCTCAACCAAATGTAGTGGCACCAGAACATCATCCGATTGGGTCGGAAATTCACCAAGAACGCGGACGCGATAGATGTTACTGTCGCTGCCATATTTTGCCGACATATCGCCGATAAACTTTTCCGAAACTGTGTCAGCATCTTCGCAACTCACTGTTATGCAATGCCATTGCGCCCTATCGCTATGGAACGCATCGTAAAAATAACCATCTGCGCGGGTTGGGTTCCCGCACATTATAACCTTCGCGCCTTTGGTACTCAGCGAGCCTTCGCCAACTTGGAAAACTACATCGGGGATTCCAGATGCTTCCTCGCATATAAAAAGCATGTTTTCGCTATGGAAGCCTTGCAGCGCCTCAGGGTTTTCCCTGCGGCTGGTTCTAGCAACCGCAAAACTGTCGCTGGCGCCCTTCAAGCTAATCTTGTCGGTCTTAAACTCTAGCAAGTCCTTAAAACCGTCAGGCAGCTTGCGCGCCCATTTATCAAGCTCTGTCCAAAGAACATCGTTTAGCTGGTGCGCCGTGTTAGCCGTAACTGCCACTTTGCAGGGATAATGCGTTAGCAGCCACCAAAGCACTGTCCATGCCTCAAAAGCCGTTTTGCCAACGCCGTGACCGCTTTTAACCGCAACTTTGTCGTGCTTTGCAATTGCCTGCAATGCCTCGCGTTGCCATGCCTGCGGCTTTGCTTGGATAACTTGCTCAACAAATAAAACAGGGTCATTCCGAAGCTTCAGAATGGTGTCTTGTATATCAGTCAAATGCCCGCCCCAATCCCAACGCGCATAGTTTAATAAGCGCGTCTGCCAAAATTTTTTTCATCGTGTGCCGGTTGTTGCCCTTTTGTTTAAGGGGGGGGGCGGTTCGGGTGTGTGCGGATGGGCTAAAAATATTCCTGCCCCGCCTGATTTTCGAGGGGGGGGTCAAAATATATATCAGCAAAAAAGACGGCTGAAATATCCGGCAAACCCTGCCTGCCATAGCGCCACCATAGCGCCATAGCCGCACAAGCGTTGCTGACAGCCAATTACCGTCAGGCTAACAACCTGAAGCGCTAATGAACCAGCCCGCCCTGATCGGCATCCTCGCCGCTTCGCGCGCGTAATTCTTGCGATAGCTTGCTTTTGTCACCCAACCCATCAACCTCAATGCGTTCACTGACTGCCCGCAATGCGTCAACGTAGCTGCTTTCAGCACTGTGTTCGACTTGCATCCTATCGCCAAAGTTCTTGCTCGCCATCCTTGCAGCCGTCCACTTTAGTCCATCTATTGCAACGCGCGCAGCATTGCTGTCTTTGATCTTGCCAGCCAGAACAGCCAACGCAATCTCAGCGACCTTTTCGCCGTAATAGTTTCCTCTTTCCTCTTTCGCGATAGCGAAAGCGGCGGCAAATTTTGGGTCATCTTTAGTCCAACGCCATATGGTCGCCCAATCAGGCATGTCATCATCGCGGCAGACGCTTGCATGACTGCGCCCTTCGCTAATGCGTTGCAGGAAGTTTTTTACAACTTCCGGCGTTTTTTTAGATTTTGCCATGAGAAACCTCTCGAGAACCCGCAAGTCATTCATTATGTTCGATAAATAACCAACGGAGAGCGAAATGACTGATATTAAATTTACTAACCCACACGAAGAATATTGCTTTAACAATGCAGCTTATTTTACCGCATGTCGCGGCAACCGCATCCAGCAAACCTTCAAGCGTATAGAGTTCGACAGCTTTAATGCTGCCGTTAATTATGGCCGCCAGCAAAACGATGGCCGCACTATGATTTATGCAGTAACAGCGCAAGGACGCGATGCGCATATTTGCAACGCTTAGTCGGCGTCCTCGTCTGCATCAGGAACATTGACTTCAACAAGGCCGCATTCATTTGCGGCCTTTTTGCCATCGCCCTTTACAAATACCAAAACATTTTGATGTGTCTTGCCTAGCTTGCGACTTGCCGCAAACTGGCGCCCTGCCCTTACTGGCAGCGATCCAACCGCAGTGACTAGGATAGCTTCATTATAGTAATGCAAGCCAGCCTGTCGGAAAGCCTCAATGGTATCGCCGACAAAATTGTAATAATTACCAGCCTTATCCCTAACTTCGCCAACAACAAAGCAAGCAAAGCGGTTATCCTTTAACAGCTTGCAACTTTCGTTGATGATGTCGAAATAGGCCTGTTTGAACTCATTATAACCAAGCGTTGATAGATCAGCCGGATTATCGCTATAAACTTCCAAGTCAGCATATGGCGGGCAGCTATATATCAGGTCAGCTTGTATGCCTTCAGCAAGCTTGCCAATATTGCGGCTGTCGCCTGTGTGCCATACTGGCATCGGATCATCGCAAATATCATCGCCTTGCTGCCGGTTTGCTTCAACCTGTTCGGCGCGTAACTCTATCCCAACATATTGTCGGCCAAGCTTAGAGGCAACAACGCCCCTAACGGAACCGCCTGCAAATGGGTCTAAAATGACCCCATCTTTAGGGCTGAACCAGCTATAACCAAGTTCGCAAAGAACAGGGTCAAAAATGCTTGTGGCGTTCATATCGTCAGGCTTGCCGCCCATTAAAGCGTTCAGCCTGTCTTGACCGCCGTAGGTCTTGCCAAGCATAGATTCAGGCATAGCCCTGCCATGTCCATCGCCTATAGCCTTGCTCTTGCTGTAATCTGTTGCAGGCCTTGCGCTTCCGCTTGGCGCAGCGTTATCACCGCGCCCTAGTTCGCTCTTGATGCCTAATGCCAGCCAGCCGCGCTTGCGGTTTTGCCACCAGCCTTCGCGAGCTGACATGACGCTGAATGGCGGTACACCAAAGCGATCCGATAGCGAGCCTTTGACAGCCGTATCAGTGACTTCATTTTCATCGTTATGGTCAAGAAGCGCATCTATCTCCGCAGGGTCAAAGCCTATCAGATCAATATCAAAACCTTCGCCCAAAAGATCGTTGACTTCGATCTTTAGCATTTCCTCATCCCAACCAGCGTTCAGCGCCAGCTTGTTGTCAGCTATGACATAAGCGCGCTTCTGCGCATCAGTTAAGCCTGTCAGCGTTATTGTTGGCACCTTATCTTCGCCAAGCCGCTGCGCAGCTTGTAGGCGCCCATGACCGGCGATGATGCTTTTGTCCTCATCAATCAGGATAGGGTTTGTCCAGCCAAATTCCTTAATAGAGGCGGCAACCTGTGCCACTTGCTCATCGGAATGCGTCCGGCTGTTTCTGGCGTATGGCGTCAGCGCTGTAACGCCATGCCATACCACATCGAGGTCTCGCATCGAGTTGTCTCATTTATATTTTAGGGAATAATTTTATTCTGCCTAGACCATATCACCTTCCGCCCCCACTTGCAAGCATATGCGCATATATGAGCGATTTATTGTTGATTATCCAAATTAATGCGCATAATATGCCTCAGAGTAATAAAACAGGAGGTTGATATGAATAACGACACAAAAGGCTTTTTTATTGAACTTGCGCTGTTTGGCGGTGTGCTTTGCCCGATTGCGATCAGCATGATTGGCGGCAAAGATAGCTATTTTTGGCAAGCGTTTGCTTGGCTGATTAGCTAGTGCCTGCGCTGCTAAAGCTTTACAGACACGCCGATATAGGTTGGGAAACCGTTGCAGAATGCGAAAGCTGCGTTGAGCGCTTTGGCGAACTGCGCGGCTGCCTTGACTGCGATGGGCGCGGCTGGCGCCAATTAACAGAAGATGAGGAGATTGAACATGAATGCGGGCGAAATGCTGCATGATTTGCAGCGATTACTGAAAGACAGGGCTGTTGCCCTTAAAGAAACGCCCAACGGCAGGGCTGCCGTTGTTGATGCTGAGATAATAGGTCAGCACGGTTTGAGCTGGTTTGAAGGCGATCCAGAAGCAGGCAGCGAGCGTTTGAGCGATTTTATTGCCGAAGCCCGCGATCTGATAGACAAGGTTCAGCCATTAGTTGATGATGCTGATAAGCTTGGCGCCGCATGGGTTGACGGTATTTGCGATATAGAAGCTGGATATGCTGATTATAAAGGTAAAGGCAAAACCATATTGGAACGCCTTGACCAAAAAGAATTGGTCAGACATGCAATGAATGGTGGAACGCAATGGGGCTTGGCTAATAACATCAGAAAACAGGTTGATGAAATACATAAGCAAGACAGCAACGAAAATGCGCGTTATGCAGAAAACTTGCTAAAGACAGCCGGCGAAAGGTTTAAAGCCAAATCATAGCAGAATGGGGTTTGAAGAAACTTGAACCCAAAACTAGCGGCTGTGAATTTTTGTGAACGCATCGTCTAGATCATCAAGACAAAGCCTTAATATCTCCGGCGCAGCCTTTGGGTTGCGCCCTTTTTGTCTAGCCCAATCCGCAGCGCTTCGATCATGCAGCACAACTTCTTCCACGCAGCTATAGCTTTCCCTGCCCATGCGCCGCGCTATCTTGTTAAAGTCAGCAAAAGCATCAGATGCGCGCTCTGTCATCTCTGCGCTGCCGCCTTTGGGCATCCCTTCCATGCTGCCGGTCATCTTCTGCGCGCGGCCTGCGGCGCGATATAGCGCCAACAGCCTTGTCGCGGCTGCGTACTGGTACGGCTGGATGTGCTTATGCTTCAGATAATAATCAATCCAAAGTTGGTCAGTGACGCGGATACGCTTTTTGCCGGCCTGTCTGGTTTCGATCTCCTCTATCGAATGTTTTGCTAAAAACTCAGGTGTCGGCAAAAGCACATCGTTATCAGGCATCAAACCATCCTTTCTGCTTTGCCAGCGAAATAATATCTGGCCGGCTTTTTTCATAGTAATTTGGCATCGCGTTATATTTGGACAAAAACTCATCTTTCGTTGATGGGAACCAGCGTTGGCTGATTCCGAAGTTTTCGTGCTTTGGGGTTGTGGCTAGTTCAACATCTTCCCAACGCCCTTGATTTAACCATGTGACAGGATGGCAAATATATTTTGCATCGGTTTGTTCGCTTTTAACCTTTGCGCTATAGGCCTTGATGCCTTCCAGCAACATATCTGCATCGGTATCCTTTAGCGCTGTCTTGTAAGCGCGAAGGGCTGCTTTCTTGCCTATCTTTTTGGGGGCTTCATCCCACCACTTTGAAAACGAAATGGAGATATCTTTATTGTTAATATCGTTTCTATAGTTTGGGTGAACGCTATCTTCACCCCCCTCATGCAAGCAGGCTGCACCCCCCTCATGCACCAGCTCTTGCACCCCTGCACCATTTGCACCCCCCTCCAAACTTGGTAAACGGTAACGGTTGGCAAGGTTGGTATTTCCATCGCGGACATAGCTTTTAACCACAAAACCAAGTTCCTCAAGAAGCTTGATTTTGTTTTGCGCTGTTCTATGGCTGCAATCTGCAACATCAGCCAGCCATTGCACAGACGGCCAAGCATAGCCGACATCAGGGTTGAAACGGTCGCAGATAGCAATCAAAACAAGCTTTGCGATAGGATCGTCCAGCTTCTGTTCAAACGCCCACGTTACTGCCTTTATGCTCATCTAAATCTCCCAATCTACGCAATGCGTCTTTCGGCACAAAATAGGCGTCTCCATGACCGCCATGATCTTTGAGCCATTTAGGCTGCTTTCCATCGGCAGCTAAAATCCAGCCATGCACCTGATAATTTGGCGCATTGCCGGTTACTAAAATAAAAACCCGATCATCAGCATCATCTTTGCGGATAATTAGGTCATAATGATGGTTAGAACGCGTCCTGACTTCCCAACCAGTCGAGTCCAGATCGCCACCCTCTTTAAATGTATTGATCGAGCCGCCCCAATATTTGCCAAGCAGTTTGGCAACGGCAACTTCACCGCAAGCGCCTTCCACATGGTTCTGCCAGTTGGCGTTCTCATTCTTGTTTTTATAACCGCGTTTCAGCGCCGCAATATTGCGCAGCAAGCCGGTTGTGCCAGCCTGCGCCAGTTCATAGCTGTTAAGGGTCACGGCAATCATGTTGCCACCCTATATTCATCAAGGCCGCCAAGTTCTTTTTGAAAGTTTGGCTTGTTTTTACAACGCGCGCAGATGCGGTTGCCCTTATGAGTGCTTTCGAAATTTCTGGTGCAACGCAGGCATTTTCGCATGGCAAGCTCTTCATTTAAGATGCGTATTTCAACGCGCTTGCCAGAAAAATAATGACAGCATTTTTGGACTTCATCAAAGCGGCGGTCTGGAATCCGTTGCTGGTAATCAAACCAGAACCGGACATGCTTTTCAGTAATGCCGCACCATTTTGCAATGCGGCGGATGCCCAACGCATAATTTCCGCAGCCTGTCGTCCTAAACAGCAAAACCATATCTTCTTCCAAATGCTTGCGGGCGGGATTTTTTGGCGGCTGGCTCATTTATGCGCTCCATTTAAAAGATCGCAAAAATCTTCGTAATCAAGCACGGCAAGAGGCTTTTGACGGTCTGCGCCAATAACCAAAATGTCGGCGCCGACAATGTTGTCATAGATAAACTTGAAGCCGGTTGCGCGTTTTTTGGCCTCGACTTCCCACGTTGTCCGGCCTTGCTTTATAATGATGTCATTTTTAAAGCCAGCGGCGGCGCCAGAAAGCGGAACCCGATAAGCCTCAAGGCCATGCGCTTTTGCGGTGTTTACAAGTTCGCGCTCAAAGCGCCCGCCTTTATCGCGGCTGGCCTTACCCATCAGCGTCAACATCGTGCATGGTCATCCAGTCTTGGACTGATACCGCGCCCTTAGTCATTTTGTGGATTTGCATCATGCGCATACCGCTAGGAACGGTGCTTTTATATAGATATTTGTGAACAGTTGCCTGACAAACGCCAAGACGCGCCGCAAATTCTTTTTGCGACATGGCGTTTTCTACCAGATATTGATTAAGTTTCATTATGAGAGGCCACCTGTTGTTATGTTTACCAAGAGGCATAATATGCGCATGAACGGTAAAGTCAACTCGCTAGAGGCATATTTTTAATTTACGCGCTTAATAGTTGCATAAAAGTAAACATATGCTAAAGTCCGCAATCCTATTGAAAGCTTAAAGGAAATGATTATGGAGGGAATATTCACAAAAAATGCTTATTGCAAATTTGATACTGACTGCACGGATTGCGCGCCGCCAAGAGCCTTGTTTGGATTGATCGGAAGCATAGTGAGACGCTTACATGGCGAGAGGCAGGAAAATGGAATACCAAAACAATTTGAAAAGCTTGAGGCTTATGGCTGGCAAGAGGCAAGCCGATATCGCTTCAAGCCTTAATATCGGGCAAGCAGAATATTCAAGAATAGAAAGCGGCAAGCGTAAAATCACGCCGCATCAACCAGCCCTCGCCAAAGCGTTTGGCGTTGAGCAAAATGAGATCACAGAAGAATATGTCGCGGATGTTATTAACAGCATCGCACCGGCTGAAACCTTGCCGGTTTATGGATTTCCATCACCAGACGGCGATGGCTTAAACTTTAGCAAACAAATGATGAGCAAAGTGGACTGTCCGCCAGATTTGGCGGCTGTCGATGACGCATATGCTTGTTTCTGTTTCGGCGATGCACTTAGCCCAAAAATATCAAATGGTGATCTGGCTTTCGTAAACCCTAACATCGAACCAAAGATCGGTTCGCTTGTTATTGTGCGGGAAAATGGAAAGGGCTTTATGGGCATCCTAACATCGCTTGATAAAGACGGCTGCGCTATTGAAACCATAGACCCACAAGAGGAACTAGAGTTCAGCCGCGACATTGAAAGCGTAGATCAGATCGTTATGGTTAAGTATGATCTATAACGCATATTATGCGCATAATTGTTGACATAAGGTATTCGCAATAGTAAAAAGGTGGGATGGATGAGCAAAAACAACCCACAGATTGCGACTTAACACCCGCATTTTTTGCCAAATACCAAATGGACACGAAGTCGCTTGGTGAGCGCTTTGGCACTGTTGGCGGCAGCGATATTAATACGCTGGCCTCCGGCAATGCTGAACGCATCCACCAGCTTTATCTGCGCAAGCGCGGCGAAATAGAAGCCGATGATCTGTCGATGGTCTGGCCTGTTTTGATGGGTCATATCACAGAAGAACTAAACATCGAATGGTGTCAGCAAAAGCACGGCTTTGAGATCGTAAACCGTCAGGCCGTGCTAACCAGCAAAAAACACAAAATAATGCGATGCACATTAGACGGCTCTGTTCCGAAATATAGGGGCAAGCAGGCGGTCATTGATGCAAAATTCACTATGGGCAGGCCTTTAGCTGGCGAAGAATGGCGCGATGTTATCCCGCGCCTTTGCAAACAGTATAGTCCTCAACTCCATTGGAACGCCTATTTGCTGGAAGAAAACACCGGCAAAAAATGCCCTTTCGGCCTGCTTTCGATCATAAAGGCAGGCAGCGAGCCAACCCTTCACGAAATAAAAATAGACCCGCTTTATCAGGCTGAATTGATCGGCCTTGCCACCTATTTTATGGGTTGCGTTGAAATGGGTGTGCCGCCAACAGAAATGCCGATAAGCGAAGCGCCAGTGCCACCAGACGAAACCGTGCCGGTTTCTATGGAAGGCGATCCGCATTGGAAACAATGGGCTGAACTTTGGACGCAAACAGTCGGCGCCGTTGCGACATGCAAAAAAGCTGAAACAGAAATCAAAAAAATGGTTCCCCGCCATGCGTCTGAAGCTTTCGGCGCAGGCATCAAAGTGCGGGTTGCAAAAAATAAATCAAAACGCATCGAGGTATTGAAATGAAGGAAATAGCAACGGCGCTGAATAAATTTCAGTCGCAAATGGGCGGGCTTGAGAAAAACGCAAAAGGTAATCGCGGCGCATACGCTGATATCGGCGAGGTTATTAACACAGCTAAAGAAGCCACAAAGTTTGGTCTTTCATGGTGGCAAGGCGTAACGAAGGCGGATGGCAGCCAAGTCTTGCGCACAATTATATTCCATACCAGCGGCGAACAGATGCCGCCGTCTGACTGGCCTCTAGCCGTTGATGATTGGACTAATGCGCAGAAGGTTGGCTCTGCCTCAACCTATGCGCGCCGGTATGGCCTAAATGCCGCTTTGGGCTTGGCCGTTGGCGTCACCGATGATGATGGTCTAGTTAATGGCGATATAGAAGACCCACCAAAAACAAAGCCAGCGCGAAGCGATGATGGAAATGCTCTCCAGCCATTAGACGCACCGGCTGGTCAGGCTGCTTCGCCAAGCGTATCTCCCTCCGCTAACGAAGCAGCCGCAACCATTAAGCCAACGCTAAAAAAGCTTTCAGACGCCGGCACGGTTAAAACACCCGCCGAAGAATATCTTGAAAAACTGCAAGCAAAAATCAAAGCCGCTGGCAGTTATGACGAAGCGGTTCAGATCACAACAACAGCCGTCAACTCAGCTAAAACGCTCGATGGCGTTGAACAGATGTTCCGGTTCTTACAACCTTCAAGCGAACAAATCATAAAGATTTTCGCAACGAAGAAACTCGAATTAGTGCAAAAAACTGCGAAGGAGCAAAGCGCATGACTGAAGAAAGACCACAAATAAAATATGGGGTTGATGACTTAACAATCAGCCTCAACGATGACGCCGCCAATAAAAAAGAAGATTGGCATAGCGATTGGCGTGGCAAGCTGGTTGTCGATGGAAAGACTTACTATGTCGATCTCCGCGATAAATCGGATAGCTGGAAAGCTGGCAAGCTTAAACTAGCCCCGCCAAAAGCAGACGCACCGGCACAAGCCGCAGCGCCAGCCGCATCGGCGCCGGTTGAAGATGAAATCCCTTTCTAGCGTGTCAGAACGGCCAGAACACCCTTTGCTGATAATACCAAACCGCGAAGGGTGTTTGCTGGTTATCGGCACAAACCAAGCGCAAAAGCAGATGGAACCTCGTCAATTGTATCAGATGGGTCTTGAGTTTTTGCGGCGCGCAGATGAGGCGATGCGTGAAAAAGAAAAGGGCTAGCCGCCACATTAGCCGCGAGGCTAAGTGCGTTCAATGCAGCCGCATGGTGCAGCTCGATGACAATGGCTGGCTAGTAAATGGAGCAAAAGAGTTTTTATGCGGCCATATATGCTTTGACAAGCGCCGCAAGCCTATAAGTTGGGAGGACTTGTAATGCAGAATTTTAAAATTGACGGCAAAGTTTCACGCGAAGCTAGGCCGGAAGAAATTAAGGTTGAAAGATTTGTTGCCACCAGAAAAGTGATTGGCAAAGCCAAGCCGGAAAGAGTAACAATTCAAGAGCCTGATCTTGTCATAGAACACGGCATAGAATTGCCACCGGTTGTTGGTTATTGGAGAACGCAAGCAGCGCGGATGAAAGCCGGCGACAGTGTGTTTTTTAAGGACGAAGAAAAAGCGATGTCTTTGCGTTATGCGCTAATTCATATCGGCGCCAAAGTTGCGAAGCGCTATATGCGGCGGGATAAAGGATGGCGGGTTTGGCGTTTGGAACAAAAATAGCCTGCCGATATGTCGGCCATGATGAACTTTATGACTACCAAGAAAAAGGCTGGCAAATCGCCAGCCTTATGCTTCACAGTCACCATTCGCGGCGCTGTTTGATTATGTCGAAACAGCTTGGACAATCTTCTCAATATCAGCCGGATGATGAGCCAGCGAAAGATCGGTGACGGTATAATGCACCATCGCTGTTTGGCTTTTCTTGCTATGACCCATGCGATATTTGCGGATGTTTTCCGGTACGCCTGCAAGCAATTGCTGCGTGTGATAAAATTTGCGGAATCCGCCGATGCCTTTAAAATCGACTTGAGCGTGGCGGCATACTGTTGCCAACAGCCCCGACCAATGCTTTTGATCGCCCATCACGCCGGTCGCGCTAGGAAAAACAAAATAGTCGCTGTCTGCTTGCAGTTTCCATTCGCGCAAGATGCGCATGGTTGTGCTATCTAACGGCAACTCGCGAACCCGATACGGCGTTTTTGTTTCGTCAACTAATGCGCCCCGATAGCCGGTGCGTTTGACGTAAATTTTGCCTGCCTTTAGATCAACGCAATCCCATAGCAAGCCTTGCAACTCATTTGCCGCCAAGCCGGTGAAAGCTGCAACATGGATCAGCGCTTTTGTGTAATGGCGTGTCGTTGCGGCAAGGATGCTTTTAACCTCATCAGCATGATAACCATCACGCCCGCCGTCATTGCCCTTTATGGCCTGCCTATCGCCTTTGGTGCATGGGTTGGTCTGCAAGATGCCGCTGTTGACCGCGTGTTTGCAAATCATGCTCAAAGTGTGGACGATCTCTCTTTGCGTCTTTGGCGCAATCTCGCGAACCCGCATGTCTTGGATGAACAAATTAACGTCAGCAACAGACAGACGCGCCATCTGCTTGCCGCCTATGTGCGGCACAATATGAAGCCTGACATGGCGCTCATCGTTGCCATAGGTTTGCTGGCGCAAGCCGTTGCGCTTGCCAATAAGTTTTTGGCGCTCGCGTAAAGCCTGCGCAGCAACCGCCTCAAGGCTGATTTTTGATGCGCCAGCCCTGCCGCTAACCAGCATATCGCGTA
>Ga0070753_1001166_pt1 | contig 15065 bp, 10 predicted proteins | sample VirMetDEL_Aug_31_FD_77441 | JGI IMG/M metagenome (GOLD analysis project Ga0070753, IMG submission 77441) | Aqueous microbial communities from the Delaware River and Bay under freshwater to marine salinity gradient to study organic matter... | ecosystem: Environmental > Aquatic > Marine > Coastal... | reverse complement strand
GCCGATGAACCAACGCCCGATGATGATTCCCCATCTGTACGCCTGTATTTTTCCGGGCTTTCGGGTAGTATTGGCGGGTCTTTTTTTTTTAATGGCTCATTGATAGGCTTTGCAGGACCAACTGCATATTGCTTGAGAAACTCGTCCTTTGACTTACTAAAAAGACCATCACGGGTAACAACCCCATATACTTTATCTTGGTATGAAGTGTCCTTAAACTGTTTTTGAAACTCTTCAAAAGACTTGCTATAATAGCCGCCACCTACAAGAGACTCATATAGGCTTCTCAATTCATCCATACTACAAAGTTATACTTTAAAGTTATACTTTTTCATTTAATCTAATTCAAGTTCTAAGAAACCTGCTGCAAATGCCTGTCTCACTCTGTCTTCAGACAAGCGCCCCTGAATCCAACCAAGCATTTCTTTTAATATTTGTTGACTTTCTGTAGTTCCCTTGTTTACAGAGAATCGTTTTTCATCTTTGTTTGGTGCAACAATGGTAATAATATCACCCCGACCTTCTTTCGTTGCTTCAAACCCAAGTGGTCCAATTATCGCATTGATATCAGAAAGTGCAACATCTTGTTTTTGGTTTAACGTCTCAGCAGTCAAACTGTTACTGAGATAATTCACTGCTTGTCTCTGCGGTGTTACTGCTGTAGTTCTTGTGCCGGTAACCTTTCTTGAACGCTCTCCTAATCCAAGTGACAAATCTCCACCATCACGATACCCGCCACGTTGAAGTGCGGTATTTATATCTACCTGACCTGCCAATAATGGACCTGCACCCATGATAAACATCTCCAAAGTTTTTGGCGTTCCATCGTCATTTGTGAATGAAATATCCCTTGATGTCCCATCTTTAAAGAAAATAGTAACACCATTATCATCTCGAACTGTTTCTTTCGCATTTGGTATGGAGTCACGGAAATATTCAAGAGAAGCGTCAACATCTGCCCCTGTTTTGCCATAATACAATGTACCAATCATGTTAATAATTTCTGTAGCAGCCTTGTCTTCTCTACCTGCTTCGAACTGCCACTGCTGCATCGGATATGGTTGAGGCTCTGACGATACACCAACGCTTGTCGTTCTGTCAAGAGCAATACGTGTCTGTGCACGAAGGAACTTAGTAGCCACTTTTGTTTGCTCCTCAGTAAACTTTGGCACAGGCATCCCCGTACCATTGTCCTCCAACAATATATACTTTGAACTTGTCTTTGCCAACTCAGCGTCAAATGTTGGAATGTAAGCCTCTCCTGTCTCGGGAACTTTGTCAATTGCGTCAGTGAGAAGACTAAGTTGATTGTATGGATTTGCCAACTGAGACTTGATGCTATTAGCCTCCCACTCTTGATAAGCCGTTATCGTTTGCTTCTCTTCATCACTCAGTCTGTCCCTCATCGTTGGGTCTAACACCTCTTTCACACTTACCATCTTATGCACACCCGCTACCTTCCTTACGTCAGCAGTTTGATATTCACCTAAAGAAGAAACCATTCTGTCAACATCAGCAACATAGTTGTACTTATCCAACCTAACATTCATACGATTGCGTAGTTGGTTTATGGTAACAAACTTATCAGGGTCTGTCTCCATCACCATCACCTCTTTGCCATCAATGACTTTCTTTGTCATCATACCAAGGCTGACACTATAGTTTGTCGGATTGATATATGCTTTGGTGTTCTTGAAATTGCTAAGACCCTGAACCTGCTCCATTAACCAAGCCTCTGTCTCTTGAGATATCCCACCTTCATATCGGCTCATAGTCTCTGCTGCTTTGCCCTGATACTCTTTTGCTACTTGGAACATTTGATTTGTTCCATCATTCAAGTTCTGACGCATCGCTGTATAGTCCTTTACCTTTAAAAGACCACCACGAAGAAGCCTGTCCTGTAGCAAACGAGCCTGAGACGCATCTGCTGCATAGCCCAATATCCACTCATTTGCGGATTGAAAATCTCCGGTAGGAGCATTTGCTAATGTTTCACCAAATTCTCTTGAGGCTTCATCAATCGCTTCTTTCTTTTCTTCACGTATACGATTCTCCTCTTGGAGCATATCGACTACGTTCTTGCCTACCTCAGCCCAATTTATCTGAGTGTCTACATTGCGTTCTGCGTATTTATAAAATGTCCCTGCCATATCTTATTAATAAAAGAATGGATTCATAAATTGTGAAGTCTTACTGTATTGCTGCTGAAACATTGGGTTCATAAAAAGCATCTGACGTTGTTCAGGCTTTAATGCTCTTAAGAATCGATTATACTGCTGCTTGTTCATCTGACCAATAACTTCAAAATCTAAGTTGGTAAAACCACCCTGCCCTGCGGGTCCAAAAGGAGAACCTGTATATTCGGGCACATTACCAAACGCTTTAGACTGCTCATTGGTCATACTTGCACCACCCATTGCTGAAATCTCAGCAGGTTTATTACGAGCGTATAATGGAGCCATTGCAGCAACCTGCTGCCCCATATTAACGATTCCTTGAACCCCCTGTTGTGTGGCAATGTTTCCTGCCTCAGCAGCTTGTGCAGCAGCCATCTGTGCACCCTCTACTTCAGCAAGGTCCAATTGAACACCAACGTCCCGAAGACGTGACTCTTCCTGTGCAGACAGTTTTTCAAGACCAAGCATCTCCTGACCCATTGCTGCTGCAATGTCACGCTGACCTTGTTGTTGTGCCATCTGAACACGACCCGCAGTTGCTGCTGCTCCACGCTCACTCTCAGTACCTGCTGCAATTGCTTGTGCTCCGGCAGAAATCAAAGCCTCACGCTCTAATTCATACGGCTCTTTTTGAATAGCCAATTGGTCGTAATAGTTGACCTCAAGTTTTTCACGAGCCTCAGACATCATCTGTGCTGCTTTATCCTCTGCGTCACGCTGAAACCTACGTTGTTTACGTGCCTGAGCGAAAGACATTCCTGTTGTTGTTGCAGTTGCTGCCAAACCAATTCCTGCTGCTATAGTTGTAAATACTGCCATCTTAAAATGCTTTTATCATTTCTGTTGTGTACTTATCCCCCTCAATATAGCCAAGCATTTTGTATGTACTCAAAAGACCCTTGTGCTTAATCAAGGCGTATGAATATTTATGCCCCGTGTTCTTTGCTATATTGGTGAGTGTCTCAACGAGTAACCCTATAGCCTGTTGACGATGAGGTTTTTTCTTATACTCTTTGTTAGAAACCACCCAATCAACCCAAGCCACTCCACTGTTTGTGGCATAAAGAAACCCGGCACAAATCGGAACAGTGTCTTCAAAGACACAAATCCCACCCTTCCCGTTCTCGGGTAAGAAGTCTTTTTGTGGAGGCTCCCACCCCCAAGACTCCCACCACCCTACGAGAAAGTCGTCATAGTCGGTTTCTTTAAGTGGCTCGATTCTAAATTCCATATACTACAAAGATACTTACTTTTTTTATGGATAACTTTTCATTAGGTCAGACTCTACTGCAAACAGTTCTGTTTTGTCCGTATTGTTGTTCTCGATAGTGAATACACAATAGTGACCCAACACCCCGTGAGACTCAGCCACAGAGTTCTTGATGTACAAATAGTACGCATCCGGAATAGTCGGCAAAGACCCGAGGGGGACTGTGGTGTCTACCACAATATAGTTGTCCCCGGCAGGGTAGTTCTGAACAATGTTTATAACCTCACCAATAAACACCGGAGTGGTATATGGTGGGGCTGCATTATACAGATTGTCCCCAATACTCAGGATGCTACCAATTGAAACCAATGGCGAAATCGAGAAGTTTATAATCACTGCTGCCGGGTTGGTGGTGTCTATCGTAGCACTGCCACCAATCCCGTTCAAAGACCTCAACGGATACTCCTGCCCGGGGTTTGCCGGAATTGTTCCTGAGTTACGCACAAACGCATACCAAGAAGCCTCTTTTCTTTCAAACCAACCCCTGTCAATAAACCCTGTAGCCTGAATGTCAGTAACCATAGTGGCTTCCCAAGCGTGGTCACTTTCCAAGTTCAGTGTCTTAAAAAGTTTGTTGTCTAATGGAGCGTCATTAAATACGCTCTGCATACGAGAGTTATACTGAACACCGTAGAAGTTATTTCTTATTGGGTTTACATTATGACGATACAAGTTCCCACCGTTGAACGTGTAGAAGAACTGATTCATCCCAATCATCCAATCAGGATAATAGGAGAAGAAGGATGTCCATCCTTCTACCCCATCATCATATGTAAGTGTATAATTAGCCATATCTGTTTTTTAGCAAGTACAACTTTTAAATGTTACGGTTGACATACTCCGAACCCAATAACAACACCATTGGCATCAACCTGCACATAGTCGTAAGCCGTGCTCATTGAGCCCGTATTGTAGTATCCTGCTGATAAAGGGAACTCACCATTCGGGTCTGCAAATACCATATCGTATAGGGCAAGAACGCCACCACTACCATTAACGTGAACATAGTAGTAGGTTGTACTGTTGGCCAACAGACAAGCCTCTGAATCCGTTTCAGCAAGTAGACTGCCAAACCAAGTAGGCAATTCTTCAGGGCATTCGATTTCAATATCGAATCCTGTGCCGGGGCAAAGACCAATCACTTGGCTGCTCAATACCGTATATGCGTTAGATGACTTTGGGATAACCATAGTACAAATCCCCGGAGAGGTTGCGGTGAATTGCAATTGACCTGAAACAACATTGACAGTTGTCGTAGTGCCAAGGTTTACAAACCCGGTCGCTTGATATTCAAACTCATCAACCCCTGTATATGGGGAACCTGCCAATATACCACAATCACTTGCAGTCTCTCCAACATATGTAGGTATTCCAAGAGTCCCCTGCAACCAACCATAGTTTTGTGATGACATCCCATTATATGTATTCGGACCAAGTTGTGCTAATATTCCATCAGGGACATCGTATGGTTGGAATCGAATAATGATAGCCCCCGTGGAAGTGCCTGTGTCACTATCAACATAGTATATCCCCTGACCACCTACACCCGCTATATTGGTATTACAAGGAGTCGCACAGGAGGGACAAATAACCGCAGGTAGCAGGGAGCACCCAACTTGTTCTCTAACTATAGAACCGTCTGAATAAAAGCCATCAGGAGCACAAATGCTCAATGCGACATCCGTAAATACCGCAGTTGAACTTGATAGTGTTGGACCGTTTAAATAATATGTTCCGCTTGTAGCCATAATTTTATTTTATGTAGGACATCCACATTGATTGAATGACACATTAACTGTTCCACCAATTACGATTGGCACGGATGCAGAGCAGATTTGAACAAGGACACCGCCACTTGGCACATCTATTTGAACAGATGCAGCAGTGAAACAATCAATGTACTGAATAGTCCCACCCTGTGCAGATGTTATGTCATATAGTGAGCACAACTCAGTGCACTCTTCGCATCCGCAACAAGCATCAAATATGTCTACATCTGAATAACAGAGTTCAGTAGAAACAGGAGTTCTCAAATCCCATATCAGATACAGTTTACTATCTGTTGATATTGGCATCAAGAAATCTGCGTAGTATGTTGTCCCTGCTCCAAGTATAAGAGGCGCAGTATTTGCTGCTCCAAGCAACGCTGATATGTCAATAGGGTTATTGGCATATGCAGTATTTGTACGAAGCCATTTGAAACTGTTAAACGCAGGGTCAAAGTTGAAATCATCAAACCCTATTTTGTTTGAATACATTCTCACAGTAGAGCCATTCAATGGCACACTACCTGCACCTTGAAATCCGGTAAAAGAGTTATACCAAGAAACCAATGGGTTCGCAGTGCCTGATGAGAAGGTAATCAAATTTGAAGTGATTGGACTTACATACGGAGTATCGGTATATCCATACTCTGCGTGTATGTATTTGCCACCATCTGAATCGTTGGTGACCACTACTTCAATTATTTCAAGAGAGCTCGGTCGAGGACAAGTAACTTCAACCTGCATTGTTAGCACACCACTAACAGGAATGAGTTCGATATCAACAGTGGTAGGGCTTATTGTATTCTTTTGAATAGGAAGACCCCCTGCCCCCGTAATGACTCCTGTTCCGTAGGTCACTCCATCATAAGTTGCTTGTACTATGAATGAAGCCCCTTGAGACAGTATTGGATTCCATAATACATCGAAAGGACCAACCAATGTACCTACGTTAACGCAATATCTTACAACCGATGGAACCTCAAACGTAAATACTTGAGGTGTATTACAACCTATACACTCTTTAGAGACAGGCGCAGGTATGTCATTATTCGTCAATACATACTCTGTCATATATGGGTCGTACCCGCCAAGTTTCTGAGTGTTTAATGATTCAATAAACAAATCTCGGAACCAAGGACGCATTCCCGCTTCAGATATGACAAACAATCTTTCATCGTTGTATGCATCTCCTTTCAACTGGATAACCGCACCACGCTTCGCATCAGTAAAGAATTTGTCCTCTCCCCATTTCGCATAACTCTCAGGATGGAAACTGTTGCCAAAGTTTTCTATACGTGCAATCTGAGTTCCCAATACCTCAGGGACAGAAGTGATAGCACCTCCGGCAGCAGCATCTGACAATAAGTTCTTACCCGCTAATACATATGAAACCTTGTCCTCTTGAAGAACAAGAATATCTGTCTCACGACCATCAATCAAAGTGATTGGACCAAATGAATCCTCAAGTGGTTTAAAGTTCAGCAATCCAAGGTTGAACTCATTCAATCTGTTTACATTGCTCTCGTCATTATAAACACCACTATACGTCAGGTCGGCAAATCTGTCTGCTTCTTTATAATCTTGAGCAGCGACAGAGGTTGTTCTGTTCCCGAGGTTGAATGTTTTCCCAACAAGTGAGTCTCTAATCTTATATGATTCAGTACCATTACCAAAAGCGTAGCAGTTGAAAAACTGAGTATCAACAACACCCGCAGTTCCGGTGATAAAATTCTGATTGGTTACGTTACCAAAATGCTCACCATTTGGCCCAACCTCAAACGACAAGTTGTTCTCATAAAACACATCAGGCAAAGTGTCCTGTGGCTCCGTTTCAAAAATCAAGGTATTATCAGACCTGAATACTTCAATTTGTAATGATACCTTGGACCTCTTGTTAGTAGATGTTCCACAAGCCCTTGTACCACTTACCCATAATTGTAATTTATTATCAACTGTATCCCTATAGAACCTATAATTGTTGTTGCAATAGTCTCCAACAATCCCGGGCACTGTTGTAGATAGTGACGGGTCGTATATATTGCCAATATCACAACCTCCCGCACCAACATCCTGAGTTCCTTGTGTAATGACTAACTCCACATTATCTCCATCCCACCAATCTTTAAAATTGTTGTAGGACGCAGAAGCAATAAGCGTTTTGTCCAACGTGTAAATACGTTTTTCACAAGCGTTATTACCATCACCGGTTCCCCTTCTTTCAAACTCGAAGTTTAATCTTATCCGGCTACCCGCAGGGATATCATAATCAACATATGAACCTGTTACGGAGTCAAGCCTATTAACAAGGATAGGTATTATAGGGAAGCTCCCTGAACCACTTGCAGTATCCTCAACAGACTGAGTTATATATGATAATGGGTCTTGGGTTAAAGTAAGATTATTCGGGTTTATTTTCATATAAACCCCTGCCGGAAGCTCTAAGTTTTCACTTGGGTTCAGGGGGTTTGGTATTTCTAAAAACCCTCTTTGCTTCGCTTCTTTTTCAAGTACCGTGGTATATATACAGTTTTGAGCAGGACCTGACGTATCTGCTTTTACAATTAATCTATCACCCGTCTCCACTTTTCGGGAGTTCTCCCCTTCCAATAATATGTATACGTTATTTGTGTTCGGGTCACGAAAGAAAAGACTTGCGTACACTGTCTCATAGTTCTCCCTGTCAGCCTTGATTACAAACTTGTATCGCTTTGCCCAATATGGAGCACGTTGAGTTGTGGGGATGGTTACACGAATCTGATTCTGTCTGTCACAAAAACCACAAGGAACGTGGACAGTATTGTCCTCGCTGACTAATGCAGTTGATGCACGTAGGTATTCATCCATATAGACAATACCAATCTCGTACCCTCTGTTACTGTGTAGGCTTGGTGGAGTTGCTAACCCTGACCAAAACGCTTCACCAAAAGATATTTTGTAGTATTCATATGCACTGTAAGTAGTTGGGTTGCTTACATCCCCAACATATCTCATTGCAGGAACCTGAAACTGAATGATGTTACTTGCAGGTGTAGATACTACAAGGATAGGCTGACCCGGCAATGATATACCACTCTCAAACTTTGTTACAGGTGTACTACCCGTTAAGTTGTTTGGTAATGCACAGTTGAAAATATCAGTAAAAGTGAACCCATCACACGAGGTTGGGTTGCCCGGAGTCGGGTCATATACGGGCTTGATATTAGCAGCAGTACCAACGGCATCAAGAAATTCAGGACTTGTAGCCAATGCGTATACAGATGCATAGTCAACCGGGAGAGTAAAAGACCAATCAATCTGCGCATTCTGAGTTATCTCAGTAGGCGATGGACTGCTTCCCGACCAAAGAGCGTGAGTAACACGTATTGCAATATTCAATTGTGCCCCTGCATTCAACTCAGTAGCAACAGGGGTAAGGTCAACTGTAAATATTGCCTGTGGAATGGTTTGAGACCCATTGATAGTATACGAACCACTTGCCGTTGAATCGGTTAATTGCTCATTGTTTATCTCTTCAGAGATTAATGATGTTGTGTAGTTGAGTCGAATTGGATTGTCAAACTTATCAATCAAGTCATATCCTTCAACATAATTGCCATATACAAGACGATTACCCATTATGGTCTGAGCCTTGGCAAGTAGCGGAACATTGTCATAAAGACGTAGCAACTCAGACTCGGGGAGTATGGTGTATATCTTGCTATTTGTAAACGTGTACTGAAGCGTGGTGTTGTCAGGCAACCCCAAGTCAGCCTTGTTCAGTTTCTCAATAACTTTTATCACATTGCTACCCGCCTCTTTAAATAAAAGGTCAATGCCCTTTACAAGAGGACCCCCCGAAAAATAATCTATAATCGTGGTGTTCGTTATATTCACCATCCCCTCGTTCAGGAAACTATTTTGGCTAAAATTAAACGGGTTTGGCAGAAATGCAGGAGCAGTAAATTGAGATATCGCAGAATACTCATTATCCTCGTAACGGTATCTGTATGCGAAGCAAATAAATCTCTCTTCCAAAAAGTTTTGCTGACCACCTGTAATAAGAGGCTGAATAGTAGGAGCCTGAATTGGTGGCTTCTTAATTACTAAAATCTGCTCATCTGTAAATTGGTCAACAAACACCGAAGGAGGAGAGTATGTTCTTGATATGTTTATGAACCTTGGCTGATTATAATCATCGGTCCAAAACAATAATCCCTCTTCATTTGAATCAACAATATTTACACCTGTGATGAGGTATTGTGGATTGAGATTCAAAGTGGTATTGATATTATCACCATCGTCTATGCTTATAAGATGGTAGGTCAATACATTTGTTTCTGTATTGAAAGAAACGACTAAATCAAGTTTCCCTGTAGCACCCTGAGTAAAGGCAGGGTCGTGAACAAACCAATAGATAGTTTCATTTGCACCATCCTGAAAAGCACCAATGCACCTTGCAGCAGCACTTAATTTCTCACCTGTAGGTGGGTATACAAGAGTGGTCAATGAAAGATTGCCTTTTGCATTTTCAATAGCACCAATCTCAGAATCCTCGCTCGAACCTAATCGGCAATTGAGTGCATCAATGTATTCTCCATTAGGTATGAGGCGTTCATCAACCGCCTTGTTCATCCTACCTGCTACAAAGTTTCTTGAGATATTTGCCATATTACTTTATCCACTTATCTCTTCCCCGTAAGTTCATAAGCAAACGTCCGGGATGAATATTACTTAAACGAATCTTAGCATTACGCAGTAACGCCCCTCTCTCCTTCCTTGCACGAGCCACGATATATTCTTGAACCCCAAGTTTGTGGTTCAGAATCTCATACTCTATGTATGCATATACGTACTTCTCAAATAACTTATTTACAGAAATACGAGAGTCATCTCCGTTTTCCATACCATCAGATATGTACTCGAGGATACACAACTCACCTGACATAGAGGAATCAAAATTAATTACCCCGGCTTTTTTGTCTACGTTAAACGTAGGGTTAAAGTTGGCAGTTTCTGTTTCTAAACCAAAACGAGCCCCAATAGCATAATCAAAGTACCATATGCCATCAACCTCCCATCCCATTTGCCCGTGGTAAGGGTTGCCTTGATTCAGGTAAATATTCTTCTTCGTACCCTTGATACGCTCATAATCAATCTCTGAATACTGAGGCTTGAGAATATTCCCGTCTTGGTCAAACAGTATGTTGCAGTTGCTGTCCTGAAGGTAAGCGTCTGACGAAAGCGTTTGAATGTTCTCTGTCAATGGACGGAGATAACCGTCTTTGTACAAAGAGATACGAACCCAATTCACGTAGTCAGATGGCAACACATATCTCAGGGTATCGCACACAGACAATTCCAATACCTTAACTTCTTTGAATGCATCGTAGTTAAGTTCTTGTATCGCTCTTTTTGCGTGGAACAAAACCTTGTAACGCTCCTCATTATTAATCAAAGAATGGTTACCTGCATACATCAACATAAAATTATTGACGATATCATACAGGCTAACGTATTGATATGACCCCCAATTATCTTGGTTGTTATAGTAGTCGAACTGTGATATATAAGCCATAGTTATCTATTATTGTTGTTGCTGCTCCTCCCTCTCTTCAACTTTGGCAAATTGATAAACCTCAGTCTCACGAATAGATATTCCTGCGTATTGAAGAATCTTCTGAATGAGTCTATACTCATCCTCAAGTGGAACCTCAAAGTCCTGATAGTCAGGCTGAGATTGGTCAAACGCAGGTTCTCCGTTTAATAGTGTAACATAGGTCCATTTCGGAGGCTTAGGATACCGGATGTACTGACTCAAGATTTGACCTTGCTTCGATACAGTCTCCGGGTATATAGTCATCAATGATGCCTCCTGTGTATATGCAGGGTATGTATCTGATGGTGCAGTTAGCAATGAATTTGTCAGAAGAGTAATCTTGTTGTGGCTAACGCTCTCCACCTCGTTCACAATACTTTTGTCGTAGACCGCATAGTCTTTCGGAAACACCGTAAAGATGTTTGCAGACAAAAGAAGAATAGTCGTAGATACCACAGAAACCACAGTGGCTTGTGCCCCGGTGGAGAGGTTAGCAACAATGTCTCCAACTGCTACACCATCAGCAATGAATGTAGCCGTTGAATCCTCCAATGAGTTTAAGACAGTGTTTGTATTTTGACCCTGAGCAAGGATAACGGGATAGCATAACACCTTATTTATCATAAAGTAATCATCACCCGTTGTCGTCAATGATGGGAGAAAATATGTATTTGATACATTGTGGCTCAAGAAGTTAGTGACAGAAAATATGTCAATCATTTCCTCAACACCCTTCTTCAGGTCCGCATATCCGGTCCCTGATGTCCTCAAGTTCTCTTTATTTACAAGCGTATTGTACTCAGAAAAATATTCCTCGAAGAGTTCTAACTGAGCCTGTTGAGCATATAGGTTGAAATCTGAAGGAGAAATATACCCGTAGTTGTTCTTATTAACCACGGAAAGTACAGTATTTCTAACCGAATTAATCATCCCTTTCTGTTTTCACAAATATACATAAAAAAAAAGAGGGGGTTGCTCCCCCTCTCGTTTTAAAATATGTCGCTTATTATGCGGACTCCAAGTGGACCTCCAACATCTTCAGAGCCTCGATACCCTCGTCAGACTTCAGGAACAACGATACCAAAACATATGGGTCTTCGCCATATGGAACGGTAAGCATCTTCTTCTTGTTTGTCGGGGTATTGTACCACACCTCTTTGTTCCCGTTTCTGAATCCCAACAATCCCTTATCAAAGAAGATATGGACGTTTGATTGCAGTTTCAGCATTGGGTCCTCAAGAGCCTCAAGGAACTGCTTTGGATAGTTACGGGCATAGATAAGGATATCACGCTTCAACTCGGCAGTCGTAACCTTTGTGGTATCACGTTGGAAGAGAACACGACCAACTGTTTCAAGTTGCTCAATGCTCATCTCACGTGCAGCAATCAATGCATTAACCTCAGAGGTCAACTCCTCTACCTCCCTAACTGCGTCACGCTCATTATCAACTTCTTCAAAAAGAACATTGTTCTGAGGATGGTAGTAAAGGAACTCCTGTAGTACAGGATTGGTTTTTGGGACAAACAAAAAGCCACGCTCAAAGATGATTGGCTCGATAAGCGGGTTGCCATCTTGCTCATCCTCAAATGGGGACTTTTGGTTTACTGCGTAGCGGAGAGCCCGGTTCTGATTCTTTTCCTCATCATACCACATTAGTGGATACCTACGTGTGTTCCGGGTTGAGATTGTGTAGGACAGTGGTGCGAGTTCGTTGCGAAGACGGTAGTACCTGTCTTTCGGTGTCAATTTTACTTTTTTCATTTTAGATAAGATATGATTTGAATTTAAAAAAGGGGAGTGTCTTTGAAGACACCCCCCACTGAAAATCTACGGATTATGCTCCGTAACGGAACAGGAAGAAGTTGTTCGCTCCCAAGGTGCACACGGCACGTTCAGAGAGGAAGTTAACTTCCATTGCATCAAGGTCGCTTGTTGCAGCACCTCCGGCAGAACCTGTAATCCAAGTTTTGTACCTGCGGTCTTCAGCCTCAGACGCACGGTAACGCACGTGGAGGAAAGGACGCTTGGCATTCTTACCAAGGATTTGGTCGTACACGGTGGTAGAACCTGCGGGAACGAGCATACCTGTGACGACATTAGCAGTGGTTGCACCTGTAGTAGACAGGGTCAAACCTCCACGCATAGTCGGGTCGTTCAGGTATTTCCAATCTGACTTGTAGAAGTCGTAACCTCTGCGGAATCCACTGAAGCCAAGGTTCAAAGCCATATCGGTATCGTTGTCGAACAGACCGAAAGAAGCAGCGTTAGCAGCACCTGTTGAACTGAAACCATTCAAGGTAGCCAACATATCGTCAATGTCGAAAGAGAACTCACGGTTAACGAAAAGAACATTCTCCTCGATAGAGCCCTGTTTGTCAAGACGAGAAACGATTGTGTCGAAGTCAGCCAAGGTGGTAGGATTACCTGCACCCCATACGTTACCACGAGTGTTAACTACGTAGAATACGCCTTCAGAACCTTTGTTACCGAAGTTAGGGTTCAACGCAGCGTTAACTACACCTGAACCTGCTTCAGCAGGAACGGCTTCCAACATAGAGGTCTCAAGGTAATCTTCAAAGCGGAGACGAGTCTCGTGCTCTGACTTCAAATACCACAGGTACCCTGTAGCACCATTTTCGGTGGTTACTTCAACCCATCCAATCTGAGCCATATCAGAACCTGAAACGGCATACTTGTCTTTGATGATGATGGGAGAGTTGCTGAAGATTTCGTCTTCTGCTTCTAATGAACCTACCATTCCAACAGTACCTTTCTTAAATTCAGAACCGTAAATGAACACGGTGAATTTGTTGGCTGCTGAGGCATTAGTCATACCACCACCCTCATAGAAGGCTACATCAAAGGTGGCAGCCGAAGTGTTAACTGCGGTAACAATACCTTTGTTTTGAGTAGGACCTGCTACGTTGGGGGTAATCATAACGGTTTGACCTGCACGAACTGCGATACCTGTCACACCCAAGTCGTTGACTGTGAAGGTAGCACTGTCAGCAGCTGTCAGAACAGTGGTGGTTACATCCACGTACTTGGTGTGAAGACGACCTTGTTCTGCCCATTTGATTTGGTCAGAGTTAGAAGGCATCTCAGCACCAACCATACGAAGGAAGGATGCAACGGTGCGGTTTCCGTAACGCTCAAATTCTTTCTCATAAGTATCAGGGAGATACTGATTCAAGAAGTTGAAGTTAGTAATGTAATTGGTGGATAGGGCAACCTGCTCTGCTGAGGGTTGCAACTGATATCCGGGAGTTGATAGAACTGCCATTTTTTTATTTTGTTAAAGGGTTTTTACAATCTTTTTGCACTCTTGATTTTCAACCCACGACCTACGCCTGAGTCTACTTCTCGGATTTGCACTCCCCCCTTATTCATTGCCTCGGGTGCTTTACGCTCAGACATGTTCACATTTTTTATCTTGCGTGTCACATCCTCTGTGGCATCTGCCAAGCCCTGCTCATAAAAGAACTTAGCGAACTTATCGGGGTTCATTGCGATGGCTAACGCCTTGTGGTATCCTACTGCGTCATTCATAAGACCATTCTCATCCAAATACTTATTGATAAAGTTCATCGGACTTGATTGGACCCTCTTTAACTCAGTGGAATCCCCGGGAGCAAAAACAAGTTTACGGTCATTTAAACTGAACTCAAAACCTTTGAATCCTTGACCAAATACTTCGTCAGTTTTCTGTTGAAACCACTGACGCTTTCTTTCTTGCTCTTCGTTTAAGGTACTCGCCTGTTGAATATATTGCTTGTAAGCCTCATACTCCTCTTTCTCTGCTTCAGGAATACCAACCGTTCTTGACTCAAGGGGTTGTTTGTACTTTTCCTTCTGCTCGGTAAAGTAAGTCTTGGCTTTTACAATAGCCTTTTTCTTTGCTAATTTAGCCTTCTTGACATCTGCTTCGTCATCCAAGTCCTCATTGTACTTGAAGTCCTCCATCATAGCCTCGATATCATCTTCATCAAGACCATCCTCAGTTGCCAAGAAATACTGCTTCAGCATTTTATCCGGGTCCATAGCGTCAAAGTCTTCCTGCAACTTTAGGTAGTCTTGGATTCCACGACCCGTATCTTTTTTGTACTTCAGGAACGCTGCCACGTCTTCAGGCAAATCTTCATTGCTCTCACGTGTAGCAACCAAATCGTCAAACGACTTGATTTCCTTGTTGTACCTTTTTCCAATATATGAAAGAACGTCTTCCTCTTTGAGTTCAACAGGGTCTCCGGCAGGGGGAGTAGGGTCTTCGGCAGGG
>Ga0070753_1001163_pt1 | contig 15090 bp, 8 predicted proteins | sample VirMetDEL_Aug_31_FD_77441 | JGI IMG/M metagenome (GOLD analysis project Ga0070753, IMG submission 77441) | Aqueous microbial communities from the Delaware River and Bay under freshwater to marine salinity gradient to study organic matter... | ecosystem: Environmental > Aquatic > Marine > Coastal ... | reverse complement strand
GTTAAAGCTTTAGTTGAATCAGGATTTGTTAAAACAATAGCTAAATTTGTGGCAAATAATCCTTTTAAAATACTTGCTGGTATTGCTTTATTCAAAATAGCTAAATGGTATTTAGCTGGTATTAGGTTTGGTATTGGGTTTAATAGAGTTACTAGTGGAAAAGGTGGTTTCTTATCTAGAATCGGTGCCATGTTTGGTGGTAGAAAAGGTGGTGGTGCAATTAACAATCTTACCTCAGGTGGTCCAGGTGGCCAACAAATGAACGCAGCTCAGACATTAGCGGGAGGTAGAGCTTCTCAAGCTGCTGGTAGAGGTTCCATGATGTCTAGTTTAGGGTCAGCAGCTCAAATTTTAGCAGTAGGAGCAGCTATGATGATGTTAGCTAAATCTGTCGATATTCTTGTTAATGCAATGGTTAAATTAAAAGAAGCTAATGTCGGGTTAGAACAATTTGCTATCGTAGGTGGTACTATGATTATAATGATGGGTATGATGATACCGTTAATTGGTGCTTTAGGTGCGGTTGGTTCTGCTGTATCTGTACCACTATTAGCATTAGGTGCAGCATTTTTGTTGATTGGTGGAGCTATATGGTTGGCAACTCAAGGGTTTGCTGCAATGTTCGAAGCAATAGGACCAAATGGTGATAGTATAATGAAAGCCGGTTTAGGTATGATGGGAATGGCGGCGGGTGTTGCTGTTTTAACAACATCATTAGTTGCTTTAGGTTTGGCAGCACCGATAGTGGGTATAGGATTAATTGCTTTATGGGGGGCAACCGAATTATTAGTGGATACCGCAGAAAAATTAGAAAAAACAAATATAGGAACCTTAGTTAAAGATATTAATGCAATAGACAAAGAAAAATTAAGTATGTTAAAGAGTTTATTGTATTTAAGTAAAGAGGCAAAACCTATTGTTGTTAAATTCGAAGATCTTAAATTAGATGGTGATATCAAAATAAATGGTGGTGGTGAAACCGTTACTATGATGATGCAAGAACCTTATTTATCAAAACTTAAAGATAAGATATGGGATGCTATGGAAAAAGGTAAAAGTGGAGGTAAACTATAATTGCTTTTGCTTGCTTAGCATTTATTATTTTTATATATTACTTATTATTTATTTAATGCTTAAGGCTTTATGCGCGAAATTTACTAATTAAATTTCAATAAGTAAATATTTATATAAAAAAGTTTAAGAATATGCCATACGCAATAAACCCGAATGATTATAATATAGATTTTCTAAATACCAAGTTTATGGGTGATGTTACTTCATTAACCTATATGTCTTATCTTTTAGAAAAAAATATACCTGATTTACCAACACAATTAGTTAGTGGTCCATCTGGTAATTTTACAACAAAAAAAGGTGATGCTGGTAAATTAAAATCAATTAATTATGTTTCATTAAAGGACGCTGGTTCAATAGACGGGTGGTTTTTAGAAGGTAATTATTTTGTTGATACATATGATATTAGTTACCAAAACCCCTCACAAAATGTTGGCTCAAATCAATATGGACCTGAAACAATTGGTGCATATAACGAACCACAATTAATACCTGATGATACAGGTTTTATTCAATACCCAACCTCTGTTGGTGGTAATATAAACACGGAACTTAAAAACGAATTGTTAAATAAACAATTAAATTTGGGTCCTGGTAGTGCAATCGATTTTGATTCACCTTTAAACGATATTGCTAAGGAACGAAGAAAAGAAGAGACAATAAACAGAGTTAAATTAAATACCCTAAACCAAACTGCGGGTAAATTAAATATGGACCCTTTTGGTTTATTGGCTGGTCAAGATCTTGTTTTGAAGGATTATGATATTACTGTTAGACCTGGTTTTATTGGTAAATTGTTTAGTGTAGTTTCAGACATAACAAATGTTAATGCACCAACTAGTCCTATACCTGATGGTGCTTTTGGTAATTATGGTGAAGATGGTCCTGAAGAATATAGGGATTTGATGAAATCAACAGGTTCAGCAACAAAAGGTTTAATATTTGGTGCAATATCTAAAAACAAATATGGACCTATATTAGAAGAACCAAAAGGTAAATTAGCTAATTTTTTAGGTGCAAATCAAGCACCACAACCAAAAAAATATACCGACCCTTTAGATGATGAGTATAATAAAGAATTAAACGATGAAAAGGGTAAATCTAGTGCTGACAAAAAAAATAAAAAAGAAGGTGGTTTCATTAATAATTTATTAAAAAAGGTTGGTGTTGGTACTGAAAAAGATCCACAACCTTCTGAATTTAGTAATCCCACAATAGAAGAAGATAATATATCAAAAAATAGTACTTATGGTTTTGATAGTTTAGATAATGATTATACTAAAGATACATGGGACGGACCTGATGGACCGATAGGTACTAAAAAACCTATAGATATACAATCAACAAACCCAGTTGGTACCAAAAATGATGTTAAATCATACGATAAAAGTATGTATTGGGGTCAACAAACAACAAATCCATTTAAAAAAGGTATATTAAAATATACTCAAGATTTAATAAATAACTCAAAAACAAACAAACAACAAGATAAAGCTAGATTTATTGGTATTACTAACGATACTACTAATTTCGAAGAAAAAACCGGTAGACATAAGAACTACTCAATGGGTAACACTGTTAGAAGTGAAGATAGTAGTTTTTATTGTCGTTCATGGTCTGTTAGGAACCCTTATAGAAAAGTTAGTGATTTAATTAGACATGGTGTTGATAGTGGAAAACAAAGTTTAACAAGAGACGATTTTAATTTAAGTGTGTTAGGTAAAAATGGTTTTGTTAAAGTGGCACCTTATGTTACTGATGCAAACAAAAGAAGTGGTAGTAATAATTTAAATGGAGGGAAACTAATGTTAGGTGACCCAACGGTACAAAAATATATGTTATCTATTGAAAATTTAGCATGGCAAAATTCTGAACAAATGTTATTAGTACCACCATGTGAAGTTGGACCTAATGGTGGTAGAATTATGTGGTTCCCACCTTATGATATTACATTTACTGATAATTCTAGTATTAACTGGGATGCAACAACCTTTATTGGTAGGGGTGAACCTATTTATACTTATAATAATACAGAAAGAACAGGTACTTTAGGGTTTAAAATTGTTGTTGACCATTCTATGGCTGTAGCAACACTAAAAGAAAATGGTGCCGAAACGTTATATAGATATTTTGCGGGTTGTAGTGATATATTTGAGGCAGCTAGTGTTATATTACCTAAAGCTGATATTGAACAAACAAAGGTACAAGAAAAAGAACAATCTAATGATGAGCCAAAAACCTTTGAAACAACACCACCAACAAAACCTGAAATAGAAGAAGTTAGATTTTATTTTAGGAATGCTAGAAATTATTCTAGTGACCCTATTGGTACAAACATAGAAACAGAAACAAATGATGGATATTTAATGTCTGGTTCAGATCAAAGAAACCTTGATGGTATAGATAAGTTAGAAAAAATAATGGATTTTTTATTAACACCAGATGGTAAAAGATATAAAATACAAATTAAAGGTTTAACTAGTGAGGCTGGTACACCTAAACAAAATCAAGATCTTAGTTTAACTAGGGCTAATTCTGTTAAAGATTTTATCTACAAATCTTTAGTTTCAGTAGAAACAGGGGAACCATTAAAAGCAGAAAACCTAGGACTAGAAAAAACTTATCCAACAGAAACAACATGGAAAAATGATACAAAAAGATGGGAAGTTATTGCTGGTGGTGAAGGTATTAATTATTCAATAACAACAGACCCAAACACAGGTTCACAAAAACAAGTAAAAGACGATGATAAAAAATATGGTAATGCTGAACAAACGGTACCAGAAGCTGTTGATTATAGATCTGTTATTATTAAATTAATCTATGATGAACAAATAGATAGTTTTATGTTAGAATCTAAAAATACAGAAGAATTAAACGAATCTACAAACAACCAAACTCAGTCACAACAAGAAAAGAATGAAAAAATAAAAAATGAAGAAACAATAAAAAGAATAACGGAAAAATCTTTAGATTATTTATCTTGGGAGTGTAGTTATTTCGAGGAAATGGCACAAGACACACCTTTTGTTTATGAACAATTAACTGACAAGTTAAAATATTTTCATCCAGCTTTTCACTCAATGACACCACAAGGTTTTAATTCTAGATTAACATTTTTAAAACAATGTACGAGACAAGGACCTAGTATAGACGCTGGAGGACCAAGTAATTTAGCTTTTGGTAAACCACCTATTTGTGTTTTAAGGGTTGGAGATTTTTATCACACAAAAATTGTTATAGATTCTGTTAACTTTACTTTTGACCCACTACTATGGGATTTAAACCCTGAAGGTATTGGTGTACAACCTATGGTATGTACTGTTGATCTTAACTTTAAATTTATTGGTGGGTCTTCATTGGGTGGACCAATATCACAATTACAAAATGCAGTTGGTTTTAACTTCTTTGCGAACACAGGTTTATATAACCCTAGAACATTATTTTCATCGGTTGAAAAATATAATGTAACTAAACCAGATTCTAATAATGGTTTACCTACTGAAATAAGTGATTTTGAAATAAATTCTGTTGGTTCTGGTGGGTCTAAAAAATTCGGTTATGGTGCTTACATATCACCTAATGTTGCACAAGATGAAAATGGTAAATTTGTTAAAGAGGGTGATATTATAACACCACCCAAAGATACAAGTGAAGAAAAGGTTAAACAAGACCAAGCAAAAGATGGTACTCAAAAGAAAGATGCTGAAATGCCACCTGAAGAAAAACAAAAAGTTGAAAACACTGACCCTGACACTAAAAAGAATAAACCAACTGAAGTTATAATAAATAAAGAACAGGATTATATTAGAATTGATTTAGATTTTTTATATAATAAAATGAAAATTAATAAAGGAGCTAAAGCTTTTGTTTATGAGGGTGATGATTTTATAAGTATAGATGGTGTTAAGGTATATAGAGATGATAAACCATCACCAACAATAGGTAATGGTAAGATTTTATGTACTGGAGCTAGAGCTGTTTATTTTTATACTAGTATAGTAGAAGGAGGTTTCAAATATGTGGAAGGTTTTGATAAAGACGAAATAGTTAAAACACTTAAAGAAACATTCTGTAAAATAGAAGGTGATTCATACAATGGTATTAAAGAAGGTGTTATTAGAAAAAGTAAAAGTTAATAAAAATAGATATGGCAAAAAAATATTTTGATAGATACAAAAGTTTTAGAAAAAATGGTGAAGTTAAAACCTTACCATTTATTAGATTAAAAACAAAATCTAGTGATAAAAGAGTGGTAACCGACAATAAAACAAGGTTTGATAAGTTGAGCCAATTGTATTATGGTAATCCATATCATGGTTGGTTAATATTACAAGCAAACCCAGAATTTGGTGGTTTAGAGTTTGACATTCCTGAAAACACCATTATCATTGTGCCATTCCCCCTTGATGCTTCTTTGGAAGATTACCAAAAACAAGTGGAACAATATAAACGATTATACGGAGAATAATAAAAAATATATTATGAGTTTTTTTAATGAAGGACCACAACCAAGCATAAATTCAAACAATGGGGTTAGGTTTATAGACCCAAACCCAACAAACCAAACGGTTAATCATGAAGATTTGGTTATGTATGTAAAATTGATTGCTAGAAGTAAGGGTAGAAGTATTGTTACGGCAGATTCATCAGAAGATGACCTAAATGGGGAAGATGTTTTTTCAAACGTTGTTGCTGAAACAAATTTTACTTATCCTGAAGGCAAAAGTTTTTTAGATACTAGTTGGACTAATATTGGTGGTGGTAATATTAACTTGGGTGAAAACTTAGGGACTTTTGGTATTACAAACATTAATATCGAATTTAAATCTAGTTTTATGCCACAAATCACAATAGATTTTGTGGATGTCCGTGGTTCTGCTTTATTTGAACAAGGCCCATGTTCACCTTATTCATTCTTTTTCCATTTACCTTACCCTGTTTTTGAATTAACGGTTAAAGGTTATTATGGTAAACCTGTTACATACACATTAGCCTTAACAAAGTTTAACACAAAATTTAATGCTGAAACGGGTAACTTTGAATCAAAGGGTGATTTTGTTGGTTATACTTATGCTTTTTTAGCTGACTTACCTTTAGGATATATAATGGCATCAACATATATGGTTGGTGGTACAGAAATTTTAGCTCAAAAATGGGAAAAAGTTGTAACAAAACAAAATCAGGAAGGTAATGTAGATGGATCTAAACAACTAGACCCAAGCAAACCCTTCACAATTTTTGATATGATAGTTAATTCAAAAAAATTAGAAACTGAATTACCTAAATATAACAATGATGTTGGAATTAAACAATTATCACAATTATCTAAATCTAAACAAGCTTTAAATGACTTAAAACAAACACTAACAGAATACCAAAGAAAAATAAAATCTATTAGTGGTATGAAGGTAAAAGAAGGTTCTGGTGGTAAAAAAACTAAATTTTATAGTGATAATACAGCTAACATAGAAAAGGTAAATGAGCAGAATAAAATATATATAGCATCAACACCTACTGACTCTAACACGTTCAGTGCTGGTAAAATTAGTTCTAAACAAAATATCACTAATAGTTATTTAAAATTAGCTGATGAAATAACTGAACTAGATATAACATTTGATGATATTAAAAATAATTCCTCAGGTTTTTTTGATAGTAATACTAATGAATATTATATAGATACAGAAATTTTATTAAATAAAATAGAAACAAAAACTAAAGAGGTTGACGACAAATATAAAGCAAAGAAAAAAGAAGTACAAGGCCAATTAAATGGTGTTGTTAGACAAGAGTTAGGTTTTTGGCCTAGTATTAGGAATGTGTTTACAATATTAACCACAAATACTGAAGTATTTTTAGAATTGTTGGCAAATACTTCAGCTGAAGCTGAAAAATACCACAAAGACGAAGAATTAGATGGTATTCCTTTGTTAGAAAACAAAAACAAAACACAAGGGTCACAATCATCAACCGAAACAAATAAAGTAAAAATATACCCTTGGCCAACTTATTATGGAGATGAAACTTTGGGTGGTGAAACACAAAAAAATGAAGTTGAAAAATATCCTGGTGTTAACACAAACTTATTGGGTTGGCCTGAAGTTAGATTTGTTGAAGATTTTGTTAATGCTTTAACAAAATTAAGATCAGATTTGGATAGATTTGTTAGTGATGACACACAAAACGAACCTGGGTTTGATAATTTCGTACCTATTACTGCTTATGAAACACATGTAATGGGTGAATCTAGAGCACCTAATAGGTGGATTGGTATTGAACAAGGTATTAAAGGTTTAAAAAACTTGGAGTCCGTGTGGTGTTTAATGGGTGAAACCGCTTTTTTATTGGGTGATTATAGTATGATTAATAGTTTATCGGTATGGAAATCACAATTAGGGTTTGATAATACATGGAGTAATACTAATGGTCCTGATAGATTTGGAAGTAATCCTTCTATAGATACAACTAAATCAAATTTAGGTAGATGGGGTGATAAAGGTTTTGATTTTACTCAAAGTAATTTTGATACAACATCTGGAACATTTAAGGGTAAAATAAGTCCTACAACTAAAGCTAGAATGGAACAATGGGGTAAAGTTGATGCATTAAACATGTTGTCTACATTGGGATCTGATGAACAAAATGAATTGTTAATACAAATACGGGGTGCTATTGAATCTGGAGATAAGGCAACAATTAAAGAAAATATTAAACAAGCTTTAAAGAAAAAATATAAAGAAAATTATAAAAACAGAAAATGGTCTGATTGGAAAACTGATGTTACTAAAGATTTGGGTTTATCATCAGAAGATTATATCTCTAAACAAAACGTATGGGATGATGCTTATAGTTATGTTACGACTAATCCTATTTTATCTTTAAGATTTGATACAAATAAAGGGATTCCGTTAAACCATAGTTCATTATTAACCTCAACAATGGTACACCCAAACCCACATAATAACTTAAATAGTGGAGTTAGGTTGGTTGATAATGGTGTAATAAATAGTAGAGAAATTAATTTTGATACAACATTAATAGATACATTAAAAAAACGTTATAACGAATATTTTGGTGAAAATAATAACACAACCACTGATACAACAACTGGTGGGACAGGTAAAGATAATACAACCCAACAAAGTATATATAACAATTCTATTAGTAAATTAGTATTAAAAAACAGACCTAACCCTAAAAACACAGAAAATCATACAAAACAAAAACCCGAAACAAAAGTATCACCTTATTATGGTTATATTGATGGTGATGGCATTTCTATCAATAAAAATTTAAATATTTTATCTTACGATTTTGGAAAATTTAGGACAATGTTCTATAAAACATACGAAGATGCTGTAGGTTTAAGTGATAGTAATCAAATTATATGGGATTTAGGATCACCTAGATTTATTATAGACACAAAAGAAAATAAGAGACAATATTACAACAATTTTATTAGTTCTACTGATGTTAATGGTGCTGCGGACGCTTTTGTACAAACACCTTTATGGACATTAAATTACCCACCATATAAGAACCCATTACATGGAGTATCTACCCTTATAGGTATGGATGAAATTGTCAATATAAATATTCAAACTAAGAAACATTCAAAAAATGACTATACAACAGAACTGATTAATTTAGAAAACGGTTTTGGAAATACAACCAGAAATTTTGCCACATGGTGGGGTTTAAATCAATACTACACTAATAAACAAGATGTTAGTAGTAATAAATATTTATTACCTTTGGCTTATCTAACTGTAATGTCTTTTGGTTTTGATTCAACATATAACCTTAGACAAAAAACTGGACATTATATACCATTCGATGGTTTAAAATCAACATCTACTAGTTCATTTAGTAATTTTACACATTCACATGTTGTTGCAGAACCACCTAAATCTTGGTTATTGTTATTGGGTTCTATTTTGTGGAGAGCAAAAGAGGGTGGACTTTTAAATAACCAATATGATAATTTAAAATACACAAACACCGGTGGGTGGAATAGTAATGATTTATCTGTTGGTGCTAACGATGATAACGATCCTGTATGGTTTTTCCATACACCTTTATCTAAACCATGGTGGTTGGGTGGTAGTGTATTTGCTATAAAAAATAGTACACCCTTAGATAAAACAACTTATGAAACTAGTCTAACTTGGAATAATGGTGTGACTCCTAAATACCAAAGAAGGTATGTAGGATATGATAAGGTTAGAAAAATAGATAGATGGACTTCTACTGTTGGTGATAGATTATATAATAAAAATGTACAAGATTTTGATATGTATAATAAACCTAGAATTATAGGTCCTGACTATAAACCAGGTGAAGTAAATGGTGGTACTTTTGGTAGTAATTTAGTTTATAAATATCCAGAAGATAAATCACTTGGGTGGAATAAATTTGATCGTAATTTTAAGAAATGTACTAAAGAGGAGGTTCCTTTTTTTAAATCTACCACTATTATTAACAGTTATCCAAAAACATTGAGTTTAACTTATGATGATGATAGTGAGTATATTGATATTAAAAAATACATGAAAGAGTTAATGTTTTTACCAACTAGTTTCAAGAAATCTTTAATAGATTATTTTGAAAAGTGGGGTAGTGATAGTGGTTCGGCTTTTAATACAACTAATGGTTGGTTGAGTACATTAGATTCATTAAATTGGGTTCCAGGTATTGGTTTACCTGAATATAATGATAATTACAATAGTGTATGGAAAAAATATGATAATGATTATACTTACCAAAACGGGTATGGTGGTTATCTAGGTAAAGATAGAATTACTTCTTTATTAACTGGTGAAGTCTTAGGTTCTAAAAAAGGTATTTCTTTAGGTCTTTTTGGTGAAGATAAGAAAAATTATAATTTGTGGTACAGATCCTATGGTTTAGATGATGGTAATAGATTAAATCCAAGTAATTAATAAATTATGGTACAAAGAATATTAGCGTTAAGAAAAGAATTTAGTGGTGAAAAAAATACTGATGGACAAATAATAACTGAATCAAACACAAATCTCTATAAGGATTTGTTTAAGAATAAACCTGATATGTCTATCGTATCTTCCAGTCCTAAAGTTTTTTCTGCAATCCATAAAGATGATTTCGGAGATGAGTTTCACATATCTGATGCAGAACTAGATGCCTATGTTGAAGGTTTTATTGATACAGTGAATGAAGCTAATGTAGGAACAGTCATTGATGAGTATAATAAAGATTCCGAAGTTAGTTTTGACGATTCTGGATTAGATGATGACGATATTAAATTATCCTTATACAGGTCATTTAAATCATTATATGATAAATGGGTGTCAGCTACAAATGTTAATGGCCAAAATGGGTATTTTTTTAATAGATATGGTAAGGATGACAATAGAAGTTTGTTTGACCACTTCAATTTTATTAATAGGGTTGGTCAAGATGTTGGTTCGAGAGCTGTTATAGATACAGGTTTTTTAACAACAATAGCTGACAGCAGTAATGGTGAAGGTCCCACACAATCTTTATATACATTAATGGCAAATATTTTAAGTAAAAACAACTTTGATTTTTGGCCAACACCAGCAGACATACCAATTTTAACAAATGATCTAAGTGATGAAGATGTTAAAGATATGTTTAGACCTTTAGATAATAAAATAGAGAAACAAGAGGCAGGACCAATGTTTAATTGCGTTTATATCGCTGGTTCATCAAGGACACTTAAAGATTTAAATAATAAAGAAGGTAATTGTGATTTAATTAATGCAAATAATGGTTATGATGACGATTCTTTTGATATTGGTGATGAAACAATGACAGATTGGCCAGAAGATTTTAAAAGTACGGATAAAGGTTTGGTTGCGTTTAAAGTTAGATATGGACAAGAATCACAAAGCCACTTCTCCTCAATAGAATTAGACCAATCAGAATTTAAAGAAACACAAGAATCTTTATTAATTATAGATAGTTTAACAAATCCAAAATCAGATAACAAACCATCACAAACAGGTAAGGGTAACAGTTTACACGATGTTTATTTAACCAGGTCATATAATTGTAAGGTTAGGGGTTTAGGTAATATGTCTATTCAACCTTTAATGTATTTTAAATTAGATAATGTACCAATGTTTAGGGGTACTTATTTTATTAATCATGTTAGTCATACAATAACACCACACAATATAGAAACGGAATTTAGTGGATTAAGACAACCAAAAATAACAATACCTTTAGTTGAGGAACCTGTAAGTATTTTAGATTTATTATTAGAACAACAAGAAACCGATGAAGAAACAACTGGTGAAACAAAAAATTTAAGTGATACTAATTCTATATTTGGTGACGATATTGGTGAAACTGTTGATTTATCTGGTTTATTAGCCGCACCAGCAAATATAAAAATAGAATCAGACACATCAAACAAAACATGTCCTACTCACACAAGAATTTCAGATGGGGGTGTTGGTGATGCCTATATTGGTGGTAAAAGATATAAAATTAGATTATGTAACGTTAAAGATACACAAAATGGTTCTGGTTTGGTTAATGTTGATATGGCTTTAAATTTAGCTAATATGATGGACAAAGCACAAAAAGATAATATACCTTTAACTATTGGTAGTAGTTTTAGAACAATGGAAAAACAAACTAAAGTGGCTTTTGATAATAATTGTTATAGATCAGGAACATTTAGAAAAAAAGGTGAACCGTTAGGTTGTACCGTTTCAACAGCATTACCAGGTAATTCTAATCACCAAAGTGGTTCCGCTATCGATTTTGGGTGTAAAGGCCAAAGTATATGTTACCCAAATAGCAGTCAATGGTGTTCTAAATATGGATCAACACAACAACCAACTGAATTCCCATGTTTTAAATGGATGGTTGAAAATGCTAATCAGTTTAGTTATTATAATTACCCTAAAGAGGCTTGGCACTGGTCAGCAAATGGAAGATAAAAAAAAACAAAATTATGGCACAAAGAATATTAGCGTTAAGAAAAAACGAAAAAAATGAAGGGTTATACAATGATCTTTTTAAAACAAAAGATATGTCGATCGTATCATCTTCACCAAAGGTTTTTAGTGCGATTCACAAAGACGATTTCGGAGATGAGTTTCATATTTCTGATGCAGAACTAGATGCCTATGTTGAAGGTTTTATTGATGCAGTGAATGAAGCTAATGTAGACACAGTTATTACAGAATATAATAAAGATTCCGAAGTTAGTTTTGATGATTCTGGTTTAGATGATGATGATATTAAATTATCCTTATACAGGTCATTTAAATCATTATACGATAAATGGATATCAAATTCAAAAATAGGTGATACCTCAGGTTATTTTTTCAATAATTATGGTCAAAATGATGATAGAAGTTTGTTTGATCATTTTAATTTTGTTAATAGAGGAGGTCAGGATATTGGTGCTAAAGCAGTTATTGACCCTGATTATTTAACAACAATAGCTGACACCAATAACGGTGAAGGGCCAACACAACCTCTTTATACGTTAATGGCAAATATTTTAAGTAAAAACAACTTTGATTTTTTCCCATTACCAAATTATGTTAGATATACTAACGATAAAGAAGGTGAGGATAGGTTAAAAGATATGTTTAGAGCCGATTCTTCTAAAATAGAAACTATTGCATCAAACCCTAGTTTTGTGTGTATGTATATAGGTGGTAATTCTAGGATATTAGATATCCCTAGAAACAGGTGTATAAACAATAAAATTAATTTTGATTATGATGACGATTCTTTTGATATAGAGGATGGTACGGCAATACCAAAAGATATTAGTAATGGTAATGGAATAACAGCATTTAAAGTTAGATATGGACAAGAATCACAAAGCCACTTCTCCTCAATAGAATTAGACCAATCAGAATTTAAAGAAACACAAGAATCTTTATTGGTTATTGATTCGTTGGTTAAACCAAAAAGTGATCAAACACCAACACAAACAGGTAAAGGTAATAACATATATGATATGTTTTTAACAAGAGGGTATACTTGTGGTGTTACTGCTTTAGGTAACGCAATGATTCAACCTTTAATGTATTTTAAATTAGAAAACGTACCAATGTTTAGAGGTAGTTATTTAATAACAAACGTAACACATACAATAACACCCCACAAAATGGATACGGTATTTAAAGGTACAAGACAACCATTTATATCAACACCGATAGTTGAAGACCCTGTAAGTATTTTAGATTTAATATTAGAACAACAAGAAACCGATTCTGATGGTGAATCAAAAAATTTAAGTGATGTTCAGGGAATAGGGGTAGGTGATGATTATATTGTTAAAGTTAATTCTACACCTACAACCAATGAAGAAACTAAAGATTTTTATGTTAAATTATTAGAAAAATTTGGTGCAAAACCTACTGATGGTAATCTAGTGTTTATAAATGCTTGGGCACAAGCTGAAGGTGGTGGAGCAACATGGAATCCATTTAATTCAACACTTAATATTAATGATGCAACAAAATATAATAGTGTTGGTGTTAGAAATTATAAAACTTTTGAGGATGGTTTAGAAGCAACATATAAAACATTAAATAAAACTTATTATAAAAAAATTATTGAAACACTTAAAGTTGGTATTGAAAATCAACAAGAAGCTTATAATTATAGTGTTCAATGGCAAAAAGCACCAGAAGGACCTTTATGTATTTGGGTTAAAGGACCTAAAGGTTGTAAAAATGGGGGGTTACCTAGTAATTCCTATACAGCAAATGTTTTGAGGTTTAATGTTAGTGGTAGAAACATACCAAAACCAGTTTAATGTTTTTTTTATTTACACTATATTTGTTTTATGAACTTAATAAAAATAACAACCAACGAAGAAACCTTGGTTAAAAAATATATGGATGATAGTATGTCTTTTGAAAAAGGTATAATAGAAATTATTGTTGGTTGGGATTTGGCTAAATCAAGGGGAGCCAATATATTAAAACATAAAATAGATAAAAAAACTTATTGGACTTTTTCCCCAAGAGAAAAAAGAAAAATTTTTGAAGAACATATAAAATCTTTTGGAAAAGAAATTATTGGTGAAATTATTAATAAAATAACAATAAATAATATAAACCCTTTAACTTTTAATAATGTTAACGACTTAATAAAACATCTTAAAGGGAGCGTTCGAGGATGTGATGGATATTTATTTAATGATAGACTTTACATTTATTGTGGCAATACAATATACCACTTAGATATGGGTCTATTAAATTTTCTAACATGGGACATTAGTGACCATTTAGAAGAGATAATAACATTAAAAGAATATCAAGAGAAACCTAATTTTTTTGGTGGTTTTGATATTAAATATATACCATACTTGAATGCAAAAGAAGACGATATTATTAGCAACATTTGTTAGTGAAGATTATTTAGATAAATTCTTATATAAAATATATAAAAAATTCGGCATAAAAAAGAAATCAGTATTTTTATTTGAAACAGACAATGACCAATTGTTATTAACGTATAAATTATATTTAGATTTTGACCAGAAAATAGACATTAAAAAAGAATTAACAAAAACAATACAAATACATAAAAAAGGAACAACATTTTTTACAATAAATTCTTTAAATAAATTAATAGAAAAAGAGTTTAATATTAGTGAAGGTAACGTAGATTATTCAAAATATGAAATAGATTGGACAAAATTTGAAAATTGTATGATATCTTTTAGGGATGAAAATCTTGATATTTTAAAATTGACAAGGAAAATTATAGAATAACAGCATATTTATAAATAAAATTGTTATGGAAGATAATAATAAAGAAAAAGAATTAAACAAAAAATTAGACAACTTCTTAGATAATAAAGAAAATTGTAAAGAAGAAGAGTGTTTAATTAAAAACAATGAGGAGTTAGTTCAAAGAGAACATAAAAAAATCATCACAAACGATGGTCGCCAATTATTAAGTGAATATACAAGATAAGATGAGTAAGAATATTATAAACGAAGAATTAAAAAGATTTAATGACCT
>Ga0070753_1001162_pt1 | contig 15099 bp, 24 predicted proteins | sample VirMetDEL_Aug_31_FD_77441 | JGI IMG/M metagenome (GOLD analysis project Ga0070753, IMG submission 77441) | Aqueous microbial communities from the Delaware River and Bay under freshwater to marine salinity gradient to study organic matter... | ecosystem: Environmental > Aquatic > Marine > Coastal... | reverse complement strand
GGCGATACAACGATGTACCGCTTGATCGACGGGTCGACGTTGTTCGCGTCCAGCAGCTTCTTCGCCGTGACCAGCTTCGCGATGGTCAGGCCGGCGCTGCCGTGAGCGATCTTCTGGGCAGAAGGGAACGCCGTGGAGGTCGTGCCTTCCTTGCCAGTCTTGGCGGTGCCGCCAAGAGCGTCGATGATGACGTCGTCCATCGCACGGCCCATCGCCGCCGCAGCCGCACGGGCATACGAAGACGTCGGGTCGATCAGCATGCGGACTTTGTCAGCGTCGTCGATGAGGTCGGCCCACTCATAGGTGGTGAGGCTGACCATACGACGGCTGTGCGGCGTTTCCACCAGCGGCGTATCGCCGTGGCGGGACGTGCGCGCAACCGCAGCGGCTTCTCCGACCTGGTCGAAGAAAGCCTTTTCGCCGGTGACACTTTCAGTGTCCACGGCACCTCGCAGCAGAGAACCCATCTGCTGCGAGAGCATGCCGACGTTCGCCGAGAACTGATTGACGAACGCCGTAGTGACCTGAGTAGACATACCAGGTGCTCCTACAGTTGGTTGATGAAGATGGTTTCTGCGTGGGTTGTCAGGCTTGCGCCTGGCTCACTGTCGGTTAGGCCGACTGGTCCGCCTTGCTCACAGGCTTACGCCGAGGGGCCGATGGCTTGTCCTCGGATTTGACGAACTCCATGTATCTCGTAGCGAGATCCACGGGGTCGTTGGTTGTCCGCGCGCTGCCGAACTCAACGGCTAGGCGCAGGCATTCCAGTCGCAGCTCCTGGCTATCCATGAAGCTGCTCGCGTAGTCTCAGCACCTCGCCGACCATGCGGTCATGGTCTGGGTGGTGTTTCTCCCAGTACGGCGAGCTCTTCGCCGTCAGCTCTCTTATGCGGGCTTCCAGGTCGGTATCGCTGACCCCCGGTCGGCTGTCGCGGCCGGCGAGGCCGTCCTCGCTGACCTGCTCTGCGATGTAGTCGCTCAGGCGCACCATGAAGCGAACCAGCTCAGGGTTGTCGCCCAGCAGGCTGCCGTCCGAGAGCTGGATCTCGGTCAAGTCGGGCGCGTCAAACTCTTTCAAGAGCTCATTGGCGCGCGCCATCTTGCTGTCGAAGTCGCGGCCAAATTCCTGCCGTAACTCTGTCTCGATCTCTGCGCGATGCGCTTCGCGCTGCTGCTCGCTGGCCTCCGTAAACGCGCCGGCGAACTCTTGATACGCAGAAGCGATCTGCTGCGCCTGGCGCGCTGACAGGCCGCTACTGTGTGCCGTCTCTCTGAACCAGTCGGCGAAATCCCCCTCGGTTTCACCCAGGTCGTAATCGGCGGCCTCAGACGGTCTGCCGAGCTTGTTGTACACCAGCGCCCAGTCCTCGTCGGTCGCCCAGTTGCCTGGGATCGCGAGCTTCTCTGCTCCGACCATCTTCTGCGCGTTGATGTAACTTTTCGCCATCGCTTCGACACTGCCAATGTGCTGCAGCGATGGGTTGGCTGCCAGTTCCGGCGACAGACTTGATCGCCAGTCCGTGCTGTCAGACGGGGTTGTCGCTTCCGCGGCCTCCGCTACCTGCTCTTCGGACATAAGGGACTACTCCTTCGGTTGTTGATCCTTCGTCATGGAATGCAGGAACAGCACCACGTCGCGCTGCCCCTCGCGGAACGCCGTCTCATCTGAGTTCGGCGTATAGCTCGACTTCCAGAGCCCAAAGCGGGCACTGAGGTCCTCCATCACCTTGATGCCGTCAGCGCTGTTCAGCACCGATCGGTAGGTCGCCCGCAGCTCTTTAGGCGTCACGCGGCGCCGCCCATGAGAGCACCCAGGTCAAGGTTCGTTTCATCGACCGCGCGGATCGCAGGCGCCGCGTCACCAGCGGCGGTTGCCATCTGCTGGGCTGCGGCGAGCTCGGCCTGCTGCGCCATCGCCTGGGCCTTCTGCTCGCGTATGCCAGCGACTTCGCCCTCGCCGCGCACCACAGCCGCCGGCGTGCCGGTGACCTTAATGATATGTTTGGCGAGCCCGTCCATGTCGAGGTAGTCGGCGATGCCCTGGTCAAGCTGCATCAGCGGCATCAGGAACTCGATCATTTGCAGGATGCCTTGGACGTCGCCGGAGCGCTGCGCCTTCGCCAGCGGGCTGACATATTCGATGTCGAGGCCCAGCATGCGGATGCCCTCTGGCGCCGGCGGGAAAGCCTTCTGGCGCGCCAGGATGGCGAAGCAGCGATCGATCATGGGTTGCAGGAGCTCGGCCTGCAGACGGCCCAGGACGGGGCCGAGAAGCCTCATTTTTTCTTCCGTGCGCTGGATGACCTCGGTCGCCGTCATCTGCGGGCCGGTGCCCAACGTGAGCTGGTCCACATAGAACGCCGAGCGGATCGCCTGGCGGCGCTGCTCCAGCATCGCCTCGCCCAGCGGATTGTTCGCGCCGATGTTGAGCGGCTCAATGCGATCGCGGGTGCCGCTGCGATAGAAGTTGAGGCCGCCGGGGGTCGTCCTGACCGGCAACATGAAGCCGTCGTCCGGCACCATCATGGGCGGATGGATCTGGAGCTGGGCCGCGCGGATGACGACCTCAGACATCTTGTTGACCATTTTCGTGTCTGGCAGCGCCGTCATGCTCGGGCTGCGACCGTATCCGATCTCGAAGCTGGCCTTGAGGAACCGCGGCACGCAGTACGGGAACTCGTCGTAGCCGCTCTCGCCCAGGATCATCTTTTCATCCGGGTCGATGTAGATGCTGGCGAACGGCTTGTTCAGAGCGTTCTTCTTGCGCGGATTGTAGTCGTCGCGCGGCATGACGACGTGCAGCAGTTCGATCTCAGCGTAAGGATCGTCTGTGTTCATCTTAGCGATGCGTTGTGTAACCTTCGCTTCTCCGAACTGCCGCACGGCGGCGCGCGCCGTGGTCTTGTACTTACGATAGACCGTATCGACGCGCCCCTGTTCGTTCTCGCTGACGTAGCATTCAGCAATGTGCCGGGTGCTGAATCGGAAACCATCGTCGTCGTCGCTCTCGATGAAAATGATCGACGTGCCAAATATGACCAGGTCGCTGTAGAGCTCGTGGATCTGCTCCGAGAAATTGGAGCGCGCCATGTGCTGGTACATGACGTCAGTGGCGCTCTCCAGCCACTCCTTGGCCTCGTCGTCGCCGTTCAGATCGTCGTTCTGATAACGCAGATCAAACCAGGGCGTGCTCGGGTTGGTCAGCATGCCGTGCAGGCTGGCCGCCATCAGCTCGGCCGCGTGGACAGCCGTGCCGTCAAAGAGTAGCTCGGTACGCTTATCGCCGCCGGTGCGCTTCTTGGTGACGTCGGCCTTGCGCGGGCAGGTGTAATCCGCGACCTCCTGCCAGTGCGTCTCCCAGTGCTGCCGCTGCGTCTGCAACGTGCTGTAGCGCTTCAGCAGCGCGGTCGCGCGCGGATCATCCATGCTACTGGCCCAGCAGTGTCTTCTTGGTCGTCGGCGCTCCGGTCGTCAGGCCCAGGCCGCCGGTGACGTTCGCCTGGCGCAGGCCGCGTTTCTTGGTCGCGCGCTCAACGACACGCTCCTGCTCCTTCGTGTCCTTCGGCTTGATCGGCGGATCCGGCGGCACGGGTGGCGGCGGCGGCGGGGGCGGCGGGTCCGGTGGTGAAAGAAAACTCATCAGGCTGCTCCTTCGTATTCGTACGGGTTGTAGGCCATGTCGGCCTGTATCTGCGGCGGCTTGCTATACGCGGTCTGGTTTTCCATGCCGATCGCCGCGGTGCGGAACGCATCAGCGGCGTGGCTTGACCAGTCATGCACAGGCTGGTCGCGGAACTGTCGGGTGCGCTCGTTGTAGGCGCGATGGTAATGCCGAAGTGCTTCGAGGCCGTCCCGGCAGTTGTCGCGATCAAACCAGCAGCGCGGTATCAGGAGCCGCGCAGCGTGGATGCCATCCTCGACAGGCAGTCGCGGCACGACTCTAAAATTGAGGCCCAGGTTCCACGCAGCCTCGCGACGGCTCTTGCCGGTGCCGAGCTCACGCACTTCCAGATCGTGCGGGCCGTAGTGGTTGCCGTAAGTGTAGCCGCGCTCATGCAGCGCGCTAACGTAATGCGGCAGGCCTTCGCCCTGGTTCTGGTAGAAATCCACAACATGCACAGCGCCGCGACCCACCTGCTGAACAAACCAGATAGCAGTGTAATCGTGCATGCCCAGATCCCAGTAAGTGTCGACCCTGTGGTCGCGCATAACTGGAACAGTCGTGATACGGCCTTGATCATCGGCGTCCTGTAGCTCCCTGCCGTAGACCGAGCCCGGCACGTTGGCGACCCAGGAGCACTCGAACTCCTGGGCGTATTGATCTTCGGTCATGGTGGCGCGCGCGGCCTGGAGCTCGTCCTCGTCGACGATGCCCGTTTCGCTCGCCTTGTACATCTTCCGCTTCCAGCCTTCTGTGCTGGCGGCGGCCTCCCACAGATCGTGGAAGTAGTTGTGCCCCTGCGGGGTGCCAATAAAAGCGCACGATCCCTTGCGATCAGACAGCGCCGGTCTTATGACCTCGGGGAAGATGCTCTCCGGCATGTCGGCGACCTCGTCCATCACCGCCATGTCGAGATAAATTCCGCGAAGGCTGGACGGGTTTTCGGCGCCCAGCAGACTGATGCGCGCGCCGTTGGGCAGATCGCAGCGGAGCTCCGTTTCGTGATACTTCGTGCCGGGGATCTTGGAGCTGAATTGCTTCAGGTAGTCCCAGGCGACGTTCTTGGCCTGGCGGTAGGTCGGCGCGATGTAGGCCAGCCGGGGGTTCGGCTTCTGCTCCTCGATCGCGCGCTTGAGGAGATGGTTGACGGCGCAGACCGTCTTGCCGAAGCGCCGGTGCATGACCAGCACGTTGAAGCGGTTCTGGTCCAGCATCTGGTGAAGCTCCCGCTGGAGAGGCCGGGGCGTGTAGTCGATCTGGATCGTCTTCAATGCACCGTACCGCTTTCCGGGTCTTCCCAGCCCTCCCAAGGCCCCATAAGCTGTTGCAGGAACCACTCAGCCGCTTCGGGGGTGTCAAAGCCCGCGAGGAAGATGCACAGGCCTACCTTGCCCTCGCCGTCAGGCATGCAGTAGGCCGCGTAATGCATCACCCCCTACCCATCACCGACTTTTTCTTCTTCTTCGGAAAGCCGGCCTTCATATCCGCGTAGGCCTTGTCGTCGACGGTCGACTTGCTCTTCGCACGGCTGGTGCCAGCCTTCTTCCGCTTGTTCATATTTTCATACAAGCTCATGCTTTTGCCTTATTTCGCTTACTGATCGCCGCGGCCTTCTTCTTGGCGTCGGCCTTGCTATCGGCGCCCCAAGCACGCAAGGAGAGAAGCAGACGTGTGGGGCGCCCCTTCTCGTCGCGCTCGGGACCAGGCATGCCGCCCATGCGCGCCAAGAAGGATGCTCTGCGGGGGTTGTCCCCGGATTTGACTGGCGGCTTCAGCGTGCCGCCCTTGTAGCTGGCGCGGCCTTTTGCATTGAGGCCGCCTTTCGGGTTCTTGCCCTCTTTGCGGGTCCAGGCGGCGGTCACTTTTTCGCCCGGTTCGCGCTGCGCGACAGCTGTTCTTGATTACTGTTTTTCACTGAAAGAAGAGGACCATTCAAAAGAAACGGTGGCCGAAGAAGAAACGGCCACCGCTTAATTTTTTCGAGTGCCGACGTGTTTGAGCCTAGCAAGCAGCACGTTCGGCGAAACCGCCAACCAGAGGGGGCGGCAAGGACCGCAAAGCCTATGGTGTTAACAGACTAAGCAAAGCCCAGCCGGTTGACGCGGCGCTAGCCACGGTGCCCGGCTGGCACCTTCTTAGCATGAATTTTTCGAACGCTTCAAGAAAAGTGCTGTTATGCCAAAACCGAATGGTAGATCGCCCATAGTTACTTCTTACTTCTGTTCGCCGACCGCGACATGACGCTCAGGTTGCCGGCGCGGTTGTTGCGCGGGTTGCCGTCGCGGTGGTCCACGTCCTTGCCGTCGCCTTTGTGGACGCGGCCCGACTTCATCAGGCTGCGGCGGGCAGCGTTGCGGCTGGCGCGGTTCCTTTTCTGCGCCGGCTTGGCGTGGTAGTCGCGGTACTCCTTGGCGTAGTCGCGGCTCATTTGCCCTGGCCCCTGTAGCGCTTGCGCCGGTTGCCCTTGCGGACCAGGCGGCTGAGCGGCGAGCTGCCGATGCACGTCTTTTTCCGCACGGGCATGGGGCGGGGTGCTGTCTTAGCCTTAACCACGATGAGCCTCAGTTCTGGACGTATTATCGTTTAGTGAGCGGCGCCCGGTTTTCTTGGGGGGTGGGGGGTCCGCCCAGGAAAATCGGCACCGGCCTGCCGGCCGCCTTACCCGCCGCGATGCGAAGGATTTGCGAACGGGTCCGCTAAGTCATTGATATCGCTGGGCCGACCTACGCATTTTTTATGCGAAGACGCGGCGGGGGTGGCCCGCCTGGCCGAGGCCGGGCCGCGCGCGTGGCGCTATGCCTGCCCCTGCCCCATACTAACGGGTGCTCTCGCCGTCGTTCGCCACCAGCCGCACAACGTCGGCGTCGGCCTTCGGCTCCGCTTGATCTGGCGGCTCGCCATCCTGCTGGCCCCACACCAGCATGACCGGCCCCTGCTGCTGGTCGACGTCCTCCTTCTTGTGACGCACCCCGCGTGGCTGCATCTTCGCGAAGGTCCACTTCTTCGTATCGATCTCAACCCGCCGCCGCTGCACCTCGGCGTTCGCCAGCCTCGGATCCAAGCCGTCCGGCAACGGCTGAGCCGCCAGGTCATGCATCTCGTCGGCCAACACCTCAGCCCCGATCGCTCTGGCCCTGCTGTAGAGCTCGTACAGCTCCTCGTCCCGCTGCACCGCCTGCAGCACGGTCACCCAATGCGGCATCTTCGCGTCATTGTCGCAGATCGAGCGCAGGCTCTTCCCCTTCGCCAGCTCGTCACAGACGGCCTGCATCCTCGCCTTGTTCAGTTTCCCAGCCACACGCCAACCCCAAAAAAACAAAAGCCGCCCGGAGGCGGCCAAACTGATTGCGGCAGGAGCCGCAATGTAGAAAAAATCTACTAGATTTCGTGTGCATCGTCAACACCCATACAACATCTTGTACCACATTTCCAAAATCGCCCGCTCAAACCGCCTTTTCACGGTCGCCGGGTGACAACGCATCAGCCTCGCCACCTTCTTCCAGGCTGGCCCGCGCTGCCGCCCAACCGCGCTGTGCGCCACTGCCCAAACCAGGCGAGCATCCTCCGCGTCCCACAGCTTGGTCAGCTCCAGCGCCGCATCCCAGCGGCTGACCTCTGCCGACGTCGCCGCGCCCAGCCGCACCTCTGTCTCGTTGTAGCCATACGCCAGCGTCGGATCCGGCGCATACTCCGGCCACGCCACGCGATACCTTTTCCGCATCGCCGCCGGCATCCTCCGCTCTGTCTCAGCCGCCTCCATGAACAGCCCGGCCAGCCCTAACGTGTCGCCGCAGTGACGACGCAGAGTTGCAAAATCAGCCATGCTTCAGCGCCTCAATCTGATGAATGCTTGGTGGCGCGTGCGCCCCAGTTGCGCTCGAAGGCAACTGGTGCGCTCGTGCGCTTCAAGCTAGTACGGTTTTTTTGGTGAAGCGCACTTTTTGCGCTCCAAGCGCGCGCCAAAGTGCGCTCCAAATTTATCCCTGTCTCATACATACTCAAGGTTGCGTTTCCTCATCAAACGAACCCCGATACGACGTCGGCATCTTGGATAAATCGACAAACAATCCGACCTCATCGCGGCGCCGTTCCGGGTTGCGGTACGTCTCTTCGAACAACAGGCCGGTCTGTATCCATGTCCGCAGGATGGATTTCGCAGACGCCTCGCTGACGCCCTCATCGACCAGGAGGCCGCCAGCCCAGCGAGCGGTGCCGCGCTTGTTTTGCAGGATGTAACGCTGGCCGTCAGGCAGGCCGCGCTCGATCTCGACCAGCACCTTCTGTCCTGACACTGCCCCAAGCTCATCAAAGGGATCAGGCGGCGACCAGGGCGCCAGCACACCGACATAGTCGCCCTGGCTCAGCTCGACCGTGTGCCGCTCAAACCACACCGCGTCGGCGCTGGGCGCCGACATATTCCCCTTGGCGTCGTCCACACGGACGTACCATGACCGCCGCGCAGGCAGGATGCCGAAGGCTTCGGCTTCCTTGTCGGACATTGGTGTGATAGTGCGAGCGGCGCGCACGGCGCCAGCCAGCGCGCCCGCACCTCGCGCCGTGTTGATGTCGCCGGCCGTCGCCACGAACCCGCTCGGCGGCTTGCGCGTGTGATGGACAAGATCAATCGCCGCATCGCACCGCTTGGCGATATCACCAAACACATCGAGAACAGCGTCTATCTGCTTGTTATCGTTCTCTTCTGCATAGTGCGCCTTCACCAATGGATCGACCTGGAGCAGCCCAATGTCCAGCCGCTGCATCTGCTCAATCACCTGCTCGGCAGCGATCGTGGGCATAACGATGCCGTCTACCGGCTCGGCGACAATCATCTTGCAGTCGCGCCCGCTGTCCAGAAACAGCCAGCCCTCCAGCTCTGCCGGTGGAATGGCGAAAAACTCGCAGATGGCCCAGGCGCGCCGCAACAGCTCGTCGCGTGGATCCTCCAGGTTGTAGTGCCACACCCGCACACGCTCGCGCACCGGCACGCCCAGCAGGTCACGCCCGGTCGCCAGCGCAATGGCCTCGGTCAGCTCCAGCGTGGTCTTGCCGACGCCGCCTGGCGATACCGTTGCCGACACATAGCTCCGAATCAGATGCTTGCCGTAAAGCCACCTGCGCGGCTCCACAGCTCGCATCTCGCCCGCGCTGAATCCCGAGGCCATGACGCGCACGATACGCGCCTGAACGCCCCTCAGAACGGCTTCACGGCCACCCTCGGCCCAGACGTCGTTCCAGTCCCCAACCTCGTCCGGCATTACGATATAATCAGGCTTCGCGCGCCTGGCGCCGTCCATGCCAGCGCCGCTGGCGTCATGGTCCGCAGCCACTACGATCTCGCATCGCGGCCAGGCTGCGCGCAGCCCGTCAACCACCGGCGCCAGGTTGCCAACGTCAAACGCCACCACGCAGCAATCGCCGGTGGCTTCATATACCGACGCCGCCGTCGCGTACCCCTCGGCCACATAGATCACGCCCGCAGGGCGCCCGATCATAAAGAAGCCACCCTTCTTCCTGCCCCCGGCTAGGAACCGTTTCTCGCCGTCAGGCGCGATCGTCTGGTGCGAAATCACACGCCCGGACGCATCGATGATCGGCAGCAGCAGCTTGTCATCCTGCAGCAGCAGGCCATGCGACAGCACGCCTTTCGCTTGCAGGTACGGGTGCTCGTCTACTGCGAGCTCGGCCGCCTCGATATCCTCCTCGGCCTGCGCCGCGGCCTCCAGCCGCCGCGCCTCGATCGCCTGCGCCTGGGCCTCGCGCGCTCGCGTCAGCGCCGCGCGTTCGACAACGGTCAGCGTGCCAGTGTCGCGGCTGCACCAATGGTGCTGCCCCCGCCCTGCCTTCCAACTGCCGAAGCTGCCGTACAGCGTGCCGTCGAGATCGGCGAGCACATACCACCCGGACAGGTTCCGGCGCCCGCGTGCCGCCCCGTCAGGCACGCGGTGAATCTCGCCGTCTGCGACCGCCATGCCGCCGACCTGCAGCCCGAAGCTGGACGCCGCGTCCGTAAAATCACGGACAGCGTCGAGGCCGGTACGCGCAGGCGTGATAGTGATTTCGGGCAGCGCGACCATGCTTAAAACGGGATCTCGTCATCGAGGCCCTTGACTACGTCGGCGCGCAGCTCCGCAACGCGGCCCACGACGCTGCGCAGGAACTGCAGCCATTCGTCCTTGGACAGCGTTCTCAAATCGAAACGGTCGATGCTTTCAAGGTACGCCCCGCCGTTCTTTCCAGCTTCGAGGAGCACCGCGTCCTCGGATTTTGTCCAATCCATTTCTCTCTCCCTCCATAAGTCGACATGCCGCATCGAGCAGAACCAGCGATCCGGTGCTGCATAGCCGCGCAATCGCGGCGACCAGCCAAACCCTCGATCGGGCCGGAGACAGACGGCGCAGAGCCCATGCATCAATCATCGCTCTCCTCGTCCTCGATCGCGCCCCAGCCCCGGCACCGCTCGCACTCGACCATGCGCGTGACATAGCTCTGCCAGGGTCCAGCCGGGCCGACGCCGCCCACCGTGTACTCGATCTCGACGCGACCCTCGCCGTCGCAATCAGGACAGTTCATTGCAGCGCCTCGCGCAGCTTGTGATCGCCGCAGCCCGCCGCTTGCTCGCCTGCGTCCAGCAGCTTTTTGTGCCTTTCGCACCGCCACTGCGGCCCATCAATCGGCCGCGAGAAAACGCACGTCCGGCAGTTGCGCGCGACCGGCGCGCTTTCATGGCAGATCTGCTTGAAGTCGCACCACATGCAGTCGGGCGACTTCGGATTTTCCGCGACCCGCTCCGGCATCTCGTCCACGTTCGCGACCATGTCGCGCATGCGCTCGGCGAAATACTCCGCCTCGTCGCGCACGAACTCAGTACGCGCCGCGTCCCAATCGCGGCAGCCTGCCGACGCGACGACAATCCAATGGCGCTTGTAGCCGCCGTGCAACATGTAGAGCTGCGCCTGGACCCAGTAGACAAAATCCCATTGCCGCAGCGTCGCCTTTTGCCCGTCGCGCGCTTTGATCTTCTGGAACTCCGCGAATTTTTTCGCGTTGACGACCTTGCACTCCCAGACGTGCGGCGTCTTCGGCGCCGCCGGGTGATCCAGCAGCACGCCGTCCATGTGGCCGCGCACATGCCCGCCAGCATCGACGACCTCAAACTGCCGCCCGGTGTTTGGATCGCGGGTCAGCAGCGTCACGCCTGGCGTCTGCTGGATGCGCGCCGCGATCACATCCTCGCCGCGGTTGCCATCATCAATCGCGCTTAGCCCGCGCGCAGGTATCTGCCGCCCGCCGGCCCACTGCCAGCCGTACCACTGCCGCCGCGGGCAGTAGCCGCCGCCGCTCATGCCAAGGTACATGCGCGGCGCCTTCGCTGCTTCGCGACGCTCCATCTCGGCGTCGGCGGCGGTCAGCACTGGGTCGCTTTCGTTGAGGCGGATCTCAGTCATAATTCACCTGAAGAAAAGAGGCGGGCGCCGCAGCGCCCGCCAGTTATGCGTCACGCCCACGGGGGAGGAGCTGACGCGGGAACAGCCGGAGCCGGGTCTGGCGCAGGGGCAGGGGCAGCGCTTGCTGCCGCGTAGCCCAGCACCTCGTTGTACTGAGGGTTCCGATCCTGGATGCCGACGCGCACCTTCACGCGCTTCGCCAACAACTGATCGGTGTCGGTGATCACCGTCATGCCAAGCGCGAGCCCAATTGCCGACAGCCGCTCCTTGGCGATCTCGACCGCTTTGGGGTTCGTGTGCCAAAGATTGAGGTTGTCCCAGACCTTTCCTTTTTCGGTCTGGATCTCCAGCGACAGCATGTTGGTGCCCGCCTTCGTTTGCTTCACGTCTGCGGCGACGATCTCGCCGACGTACTCGCCCGGTGATAGAGGCCCGAACCCAGACGGCTCGGCTTCAGCGACAACGAAATTGAGTTCAACCATTAGAGCTCTCCTTTTTGGTGATGGATGACATGAGCGCGCCCCATTCAAGCGGCAGCTCGTCGGGGATCGGGTATCGTGTCTTGGCAACGAAGTTAGGCCGCGAGGCGCAGCGCAAGACGCGCTCGCCAGAGCCGACCGCCTTGACCTTCTTCTGACCGAAGGACGACGTCGTCTCGCGGGTCGTCATCTTCACGTTGGCGAAGCCGACGACGTCGCAGAACTCGGTGTAGAGATCGGACGCGCGCTTATGCAGCTTGATCTCAAAGCGATCGAACGCCTCGGTCGTCGGATCCTCAAAGCGCTTGACCTGCGAATGGGCCAGCAGCACGCACGCCATGCCCTTTTCGCGGCGGAGCTGCGTCAGCTTGCCGAGGAGCTGCCGGTGATACGCGAGCGCGGCGATGTAGCCCTTGCCATACCCCCCACCGATCTCTTCGATAGACTGCACGCCGGCATCGATACAGGCTTGGTCCCAGACCAGCGTCTCAAACCAATCTAAGCTGTCCAACGCGACGACCTTGTACTGGTGGTCCTCGTTCAGCAAATCGTCCATCGCCTGCATGACCGCGCCCACGCTCTGACAGAGCGGGAAGCGATCGACGCCAACGACGTCCGCGCCCTCTTCAGTCGGCACGAAAATGCTGTGCTTGCCGGCACCCGCCGCGAAGGTCGTCTTGCCGACGCCTGGCGGGCCGTATATGCAAATTCGGGGCGGCGCCATTGCCGCGCCAGATACAACGCTATTTAGAGCCATCTTTCTCTCCTTTTGCTCTCACACACAGATCCAAAAAAACGCTCTCGCGCAGCAGGTAGAGGCGCGGCGAGCGGTCAGCGCGGACGCACACAACATCCGCGTCGTCCTGCCCAAAGGCGTCGTAAAGCAGTTTGAATCCGCCCTTCCGGCGCTTGCACTCAACGCGCAAGCCGGCCAGCACCACGTCGCCGGCGAAGTCCTCGCCGAGCTGCGCCTTGTGAGCGCCCGAACCGAACACGCGCTTGGCTTCCAGCCCGGCTGCCTCGGCTGCGAGAACGACCTCGCGTTCCAGCTCGTATCCGCGGGCCTTATTACGCGCGCTCACTGCGCCATCTCCCAGGCGCGCTGGAAATCCTGCGCGGTCACCTTGCCGTCAGTGATTTTTGCAATGAGGCGCGCGGCGCGCGCGTTGGGTCGGTTGATCCCGCGCACCCAGAAACTCACGGCTGGGCGGCTCACGCCGACCAGATCCGCGAACCTTTCGTGGGTGAAGCCGTGCTGGTGAAGGTAGTCCCTTAAAAGCATGCTCTTTCCGCCTTTGTGTAATTGGTAAGTATATTTTACATATCGGACAACGACATAATGACGCACCATCGTTGCAAATCGGCGCCCAGAGGTTTACATTGCAGTCATGTTGAAACGTTCCAACCGCATCAAAGTACTCGCCGCCGAGCGCAACCTCAGCGTCGCCGAACTCGCAAAGATGAGCGGCGTTCAGCCGCACAACCTACGCCGCTACGCACGGCAGGAGGCTCAGCCGCGCCTCGAAATCGCGCAGCAGATCGCCGAGGCGCTGGGCGTGAGCCTAGATGACGTGATGGGCACGAAGCTCGGCTCGTTTGTGGCGCCGCCGGGCGCTCGTGAGGGCCGGCGCATCCCGGTTTATGGAGCCGCCCAGGGCGGCCTCGGCCACGACATAACAGATGTGTCCTCGCCCGTAGATTATCTGGCAGCCCCGGAATGGGTAGCGGGCAACGACAACAGCTACGCCGTGCTGGTCAGCGGCGAGAGCATGGAGCCGCGCTTCTTCGCGGGCGAAGTGCTCTTCGTGCACCCCGGCTTGCCGCCGACGCCAGGCGACGACGTCGTCATACAGATCGCGGAAGGCCGGGAAACGCACGCCGTCGTGAAGCGCCTGGTGCGGCGCAGCAACGGCAAAATCATCTGCCAGCAGTTCAATCCAGCAGCAGAGGTCGTCTACGAGGCAGCCGCCGTTGTAGCGGTTCACCGCGTGGTAGGAGTCCGAATCGGCCAATAGACGTTTAACGTCATTTTTTTGTTTACATAAAATCAATTTTTGTCGTATAGCCGTACATGTTGCACTGACATGGAGAGAAACGGTGATACGATCCTGCCTAGATTATCTAGTTTTTGTGGGCATTCTCGCGTTGCTGTACGCGGCGCTAGCCTTTGACTGCCTGCTTGATGACGCCTGCGCGGCGCGGTTCGGCCTGCTATGATGGCGCGGCTGCTTACGATTGCAGAGGCGTCCAATTACCTCTGGTCATCAGATAGTCGCGGCCTGCGCAGCCGCACCCGCGACTTTCTTAAACTTAACGACGTGCCTTTGCTCAAGGACGGCAAGCAGTATTTTGTGCGGCTTGCTGACCTGCGTCGCCTGGCTGGCGAAGATGATAGAGGTGACGCATGAGCGAATGCCTTATTTGCCACGGCAATGGCTACATCCGCGACGCCAAAGGGGGCACCGTCATCTGCCGCGTCTGTACCAGGACGGCGCCGCAGAGCGAGCGAGAGAAGATCTTGCAGGAAGCGAACGCCCTTATTTGCGGCCCGCGCGAAGACGACTACGGCGACGCGCGCGAGAATTTTCGACGCATTGCCGCCGGATGGTCAGAGATCTTCGGGCAGCCAGTCACAGCGGTGCAGGTCGCGCTGGCGATGGATTGGGTCAAGACATCGCGGTTGATCACGACGCCGTCGCACCGCGACAGTTGGCTCGACAAAGCGGGCTATTCAGCCCTCGGCGCGGAGTGCTCGCGGTGATTAGGAAACTAATACGAATGCTCTGGCGGCCGCGGGCCAGCCCCTTTCCGCCCTTGCCGAACGCCCACTATCTGGGCCTCCACATAGCCGAAGCGACCAGCAAAGCCGGCGCTCGATAAAGAAAAGCCCGCCACCTGGCGGGCTTTTTTTACACCTTCAGCTCTTCCTCACCCAATTTCTTGGCGACCTCCAAGAGCTGGTTCATGTCGGCGGCTGGGAACGCCGCTTCTGTAATTACTGTGATCGCGGCTAGCGCGCCCACAACAAAACCAGGGGTGAGCTCTTGTACTGTGGGAGCTACGGCTTCGACAACGTCAAACACGCCGCGCGCGCCCGCAAAAAAATCATCCATTTTTTTCCTTACCCTCCTACAGAAAAAGCCTTCGCTAATCGGTCCCCGATCTCCTGATCGCGCCGCGCTTCGGGCATCCAGTGCCCATACTGCGAGTGTGTGAACGCAATGCTATGATGCCCCATCAGGCTTGTCACTACCGCGTCGGTTTCCTGCAGATCAAAAAGCAGGATCGAGGCGAAGTAATGGCGCAGATCGTGCCAGCGCAGCGGCTCGACGCCGGCGCGCTTACACGATGCGTGAAGCCCGCGTTTGCGCAGGTTGTTGATGTCCTGATAGCCGCCGGCGTCGTTCGGGAAAACCAGCCCCAGCCTGCGCTGGTCGCGCGGCTGGGCCAGCTTCCAGGCGCGGAGATCAGCTAACAGCGGCGAGGCCAGCGCCACAGAGCGCGCGCCGCCGCG
>Ga0070753_1001161_pt1 | contig 15114 bp, 24 predicted proteins | sample VirMetDEL_Aug_31_FD_77441 | JGI IMG/M metagenome (GOLD analysis project Ga0070753, IMG submission 77441) | Aqueous microbial communities from the Delaware River and Bay under freshwater to marine salinity gradient to study organic matter... | ecosystem: Environmental > Aquatic > Marine > Coastal... | reverse complement strand
TTTACGCTACACAACACAAGACCGTTTACGCGCCCTGAATTTGACCTTATTTATCCTGACCAACGCGTTTGGAATAATATCTTTGAACAATGGAATTTACTGGCTACGTTGTGGCAAAACACATAATTTTTTCTTTTGTATATTTGAATAAAATTTAAACACAAATAAAATCTATATAGATGGCTACAACAGGAGTATTTAATGGAACTAACCTTGTTCTCGCAGTAGGTTCTTCAGGAAGCGAAGTTACTATTGGGCATACTACAAGCTGCTCAATGAGTTTTTCACACGATTTGCCTGAAGCGACTACTAAAGATAGCAGCGGTTGGGCTGAATTTATTAGCGGTGTTCGTGGTGCTACTATTTCTTTTGATGGATTAGTTGATTATAACGATACCACTAACGCTGAAGAACTTGCAGACTACATTATCAACCGTACAGCGATTTCTTTCGTATTCGGAACTAGTGTGTCAGGTGATTCAGTTTACACAGGAACAGGATACATTGATAGTATTGAGGTTTCTGCTGATATGGAAGCACCAGTTTCTTACAGCGGTTCAATTACCGTTACAGGTGCTATTACCAAAGCGACTAACGCTTAATAAAGCATAAATCATAAATTTATACAGATAGGGGTTTAGTTACCCCTATTTGTGTTAATTTTAGGCAAACAAAGAATACAATGGCAAACAGAAAACGAGGGTATTACACCACAAAGCTGGGCGGTAAGAACCGCACCATGCACTTTTCAATGAACTTTTGGGCAAACTTTACTGACCTTATGGGCGTTAGCCTTGAGGGGGTTGGTAAGATATTTGAAGGCGGTTTAAGCCTTAAAGCAATACGCGCCCTAATTTATTCTGCATTATTAGCGCAAGACCAAGAGCAAGGCGTTGAACCTGACTACAACGAGTTTACAGTTGGTTCTTGGTTAGAGGATTTAGAAGCGGAACTGCTAAACGATATTATCAATGCTATGCTTGAAAGTCGCATATTAGGTAACGAACTTAATATGGGTATTGAGCGTAACGTAAAGCGCACTACTAAAAACGAGGGAAAGTAAACAGCCGACTTGACTGGGAAACCCTTTTAGACTTCTATATTGGACAGGTCGGCATAGACCCTGAAAAGTTTTGGGGCAACACGTGGAAAGAAAACCAACTATTAGGCGAGGCGCACATGATTAAGCTGAACGTAAGTTGGGAACAAACACGTTTTATAGCCTCTATGCTTATCAATGTAAACGTAGATAAAAAGGCTAAAATGGTTCGCCCTGAGCAATTATTTCCATTACCACAAGACGTATATACCGAGCGCGGTAAACCTAAATCAACGCCTGAACAATACGAGAAATTCAAAGCAAGAGCGGACGCTGCCTTACAAGAAAGGGCAAAGTCTTAATTTTTGTATTTTTGAATTAAATTATCATTTATGGCGGATAGCTTATTACGGGTAGTACTCAAAGGTGATGCTACCCAGTTAAATTCTTCATTAAAAACCGCTTCTGCTCGACTAACAGCGTTTGGCTCAAAAATGCAAGGTGTTGCTAGTCAGATGCGTTCTATATCTATACCGTTGGCTATTGCTGGAGGTGCTGCTGTTAAAATGGCTGCAACCTTTGACAAGTCAATGACCCAAATAAAATCTTTAGTTGGTGTTGCTGGCGATGAAGTTGATGCAATGGGCGAACGCGTTAAAACTATGTCCACGGATATAAGCGTTAGTTCAAACGAAGCTGCTGAAGCATTATTCTTTATTACTTCTGCTGGATTACGTGGCGAAGAAGCAATGCAAGTGTTAGAGGCTTCAATGAAAGCTGCTTCCGTAGGTTTAGGTGATACTAAAACCGTAGCTGACCTTGCAACTTCTGCAATGAACGCTTATGGTTCTGAAGTGCTTTCTGCTGCCGATGCAACTGACGTAATGGTTAGTGCGGTTCGTGAAGGTAAATTAGAAGCAAGCGAATTAGCTGGCTCAATGGGGCGAGTATTGCCAATAGCAAGTGCTATGAGCATACGTTTTGACGAAGTAGGTGCTGCCTTTGCTGCACTTTCAAGAACGGGTACAAATGCTGCTGAAGCTGCTACACAAATACGAGCAATTTTAACTTCACTTTTAAAACCAACTGCTGATGCTAAAAAAGCCTTAGCAGAAATGAATTTAAGTTCAGAAGGGTTACGTCAACAAATAAGAGAAAAAGGGTTATTATCTGCACTCGAAACGCTGAAAACAAGTTTTGAGGGCAATGATGATGCGACACAACGCGTATTTGGAAATGTTCGTGCGCTTTTACCAATATATGACTTACTTGGTGCAAACGTTCAAACTACTCGTGATATATTTGATAGCATGACTAAAAGTGCTGGTGCTACTGAAAAAGCATTTGGCACTTTACAAGAAAGCGCAGAATTTAAGTTGCGTAAATCACTTAAAGGCGTTCAAAATTCACTTACTGATGTTGGCGGTGTAATTTTAGAAAGTTTACTACCACATATTCAAGACCTTTCTGAAAGTATAAAAGGTTTATTTGAGGACTTTAAAACATTAGATGAAGATACTCAAAAGGCATATATACGACTTGGTGAAATTATTGTAGTTGCGCCATTAATAGTTAGTGCAATAGGAACAATAACAAGAGCAATAGGTGGTCTATCTAGTGCTATTGTATTTTTAACTAGTTCGGCAGCTTTAGGCAAACTAAAAACTCTACTTCCTGTTTTGGGTCAAGTAGCTGCTTTAGGTTATTTAGGAGTAAAAGCAGCAGATGAATTAACAGGCGAAGTTGCGCCTGATGTTAGCTTATGGGAACGTCTTAAAATTGGTGTTTCCGGATTAATTGACCCTATGGCTGCGGTCAATAATTTGATTGGCGCACAAGTTGCAGCTTCTAAAGAATCTAAAAAAGCTACTGAAGATAAAATTGCTGCTGATGAACAAGCTGTAAAAGTAGCTGGCGTTCTTTTAGATTTACAAGATAAATTAAATAAACCTACTGCCACTGCAAGTGGCGGTGCTGCTGCAAAAGCAACGGGAGTTAGTATTCCAACATTAGAAGATGATTTAACTTCAATAGAAACACAAGCAAACGAAACAGCAAAGGCATTAGATATTATGCTTGCTGGTGATTCTGATTTAACTTATGCTTTAGCAACTGATTCAGCTTCAATAGAATATTTTGGAAATATAGTTGCCGATACAGCAGCAAAAGTACGCGACCCATTACAGCAAATAGGAGAAACAGTAAACGAAACAACTAAGTCGGTCAGCAACCTAACGCTTATGATAGCACGCGATTTAGCTGGTGCTTTTGAAGCTGTACTTAATGGCGAAAACTTCTTTAGGTCAATGATTGAAACACTTAAAGAATTAGTTAAGCGTTTGTTAGCTGCTGCTGCTGCTGCTGCACTTTTAGCCTTGTTTACAGGTGGTAATTTTGGTGCTATATTTAGCGGTCTTTCAGGTTTAAATCTAAACGCAAACGGTATGTCAGGTGGCGGTTCAGTAGGTACGCCTACATTGGGAACTACTGGAAATATACCAGCTAAGATTACGCCAAATGGAGGTGTAAACTTAACAGGTCAGTTTAGAATTGATGGACAGGATTTAGTAGTGGCTGTGGAGCGAGCAAACAAGCAAAGAGGAAACTTTATTACAGGATAACAAATGGCATACGGTCTTATATACAACTTAAACTTCGCGAGCAATTTAGAAGGCAATAGAAAGCACCGTTTATCTATTTATAAAGAAGGGCATACTGCTACCATTACAACTTCAGATAATAATATTATTGGTACTGAAGAACCCGTGCGATTGATATGGGATAGCACCGATGATATTTACGGCAATATAATGGGTTCAAGGTTAGAAATCAACCTTTTGAGCGATGAGGTAAAGAATATAAATATCAATGATATTTTAGAAGCGACAACTGCCGATGAGTTTCAGGTTAGGTTTTATATTGAAAACGGTTCAGGAACGCTTGTTGAGTATTGGCGAGGGTATATAAACAATGCTACATTTCAGCAGCGTATTTCTTCTGTACCTGTACGCTATACGCTTATTGCTACCGACCTTTTAACGATGCTTGGTAGTTTGAGTATTGCGGATAACGCTGAGGTTATAAAACCGCGTTCAAGCGTTATAAAGCACCTAAACAGTATGCTAAATTTATTGCCTAACAATTCAGGCATAAAAATTAGCAATGACTTTCAGCTTAGACCCTACAAGCCACTTATTACAAATAGCTTTACTGAACTTGAGGACTTGCAATGGCTGTTTCCTTACGGCAGCAGCTTTCAGTTAATAAGCGAAACCGTTGATGGGTATTTAAGCAACGTTTTAAAGGCGTTCAATGCTCGTGTATTTCAATCGGATAATTATTGGTACATAACAAACAATTCGTCTTATGGCGACACACCCAGCTTTCAAGAATACAGCACTTCGGGCAGTTTAGTCGGCACAACTACGCCAAGTGTAGTTAAGACTATACCCACAGATTTTAAGCCCGTAGGAAACGATTTAAGCGTGGTTTACGAAACGCCAATAGATGCAGTTGAGGTTGTAATGAACCGTAACAATTACACTACTGATTTTATAGGTGTAGGGCTGATTAGAACAGATGATTTTGTAAACCTTACGCCTTATTCCAACTTTGAAACCAAACCAAGTATTTTAGTCAATGCCTACTATTCGGATAACTTTGATTATATAAAAACTTCACGGGTTAAGAGCGGTAACTATTCTGTTAAAACGACAGAAATGCTTGCGAGCGGAACGCCAACCGACAAGATATTTGATACTGGTTTCGTAGGCGATTTCCAATACGAGAACGACCCGTTAGGTGAAGATTTTTATTTCTTTACCAGCTTCTTTATTGAAAATACAGGTTCGGATAATAACGATACCACTATTTACTATTCAATAGTAAAAGAGGTAAGTGCAAGCCAAAGCGGTACAAGCCCAAGCTATTACTATTCAACTGGCGTTGCATGGTTATCTTATACCCTTGAATCACAAATAGCAAAGCTGCCATTTAATAAAGCTGATGCACAGGAAAATACTTGGGTAGATATTAAAGAAACTATTTCAGGGCAAGCCAATAGCAGCTACGTTCGTTACCGCATTATTATGTGGGAGCCTGTAATTGATACAGCGACTATCGGAGGGGTAACTAAAATACATTTTGACGAAGTATTTTTAGGGCGATATAGTGTAAAGAACTACCACGAGCCTATCCGTACGTTACACGCTATTTCAGGTTCAACGAGAAAAAATAAAAAGTTAAAATACGAGTTTGACTTCTTTTACCCAGTTGTAGAATTTACCGATGTAAAGAGCGCAGCTATAACACCAAGCTATACGTTGGGTCAATCAAAGCTGAATTATCTTATTGCACAGCAAATACTAAACGATAACAGGGCGCACATTAATCGTTATTCGTGTTCGGTTGTAGCACAAGATTTTGACGATATATTATACCCTTACCACAAAATAGATATACAGTTTAATGATTTCGCTACGGTTAGTGCTGGTATAATTGACCGCCTAACGTACAATGCCAAAAGCGGTGTTTACAACGTAGAGTTTCACGAACCGAATCAATCCAGTAACGTAACAATTTCCACAATACAATTAGGTGATGTAACCTAAAACGCTCCCCTTTGTTTGCTGGGACTCCCACTTTAGCTTTCGGGCTGGGTGGGAGTTTTTTTTTAAATTATTTTTTATTTATGGGCTAAAAACCAAAATTATTTTTTATTTTTGCCATTATAAAACAGTAAACTATGAGTGAAATTAAAGAACAACTGAAGCAGAAAAAAATGCTGAAACGCGAGTTGGCTGATGAAATGGGTATTACGATGCCTACTTTAAAAAAGAAGTTAGATGACCCGCGACATTTAACCGTTGGCGATATTCAAAAGTTACGGAATTTAGGATTTGAAATAACCATTTAAAACTATGAAAGCAGTAAACATTAAAGGGACAGATTACATTACCGTAAACGAGCGGTTAAAGTATTTTACAACAGCCGAAGATTTTATTGGCTGGTCAATTCACGAAAGCGTTGTTGAACTTAACGACAAAGAAGGCGTTTTTAAGGTTACGATTAAAGACCAAGAAAACAATGTAATGGCTGAAGCGCACGCACAAGAATACCGCGATAGCAGTTACATTAACAAGACCAGCTTTTTAGAAAACGGTTTTACCAGCGCATTAGGTCGCGCTTTGGGTTACCTTGGTATTGGTATTGATACCGCCATAGCTTCAGCAGATGAAGTTACCAATGCGGTAAACAATCAAAAAGAGGATAACAGACCGTGGCTTAACGAGCAGCAGTTTCATGCTACGCTACAAGGTACAGCCGAACAGGCACAAAAGGTTCTAAAGAGTTTTAGAATGAAAAAAGAGTACGGTGCTGAAATACGAAAAATCTTTAAGTTGTGAATCCAAAAACAACAGATGAAGCTGTAATTATGGTTAATTACAGTTTTAGAGATAATATGACTATCAAAGTCAAAGGCACGCCTAAACAAGTAATAAAGGCGATAACTGAATTTCACAAATTAGTAAACAATCAAAAACAAGTAGAATAATGGAAGCAAAGAAAACAATTTATGTAGGTAACGGTAAAAAGATAAACAGCCAATATGGCGAGTTTAGAAACATTAGTATTTGCCTTAGTGATTTACCACAAGACAACATTTTTGAATACAACGGTAAAAAGTACATTAAGCTAAACATTAATGACAAACAACAGCCTGACCAATACGGTAAGGACGTTGCGGTAAGTATTGACCAATACAAGCCACAGCAACAAGCTGCACCAGCACAAGCTGCGCCAGTTGCACAGGAAGATGACTTACCCTTTTAAGATGTTTTCCCAGTAAACAAAGCCATACGCTACTCTAACGGGTAGCGTTTTTTTTAAAAATTTTTTTGCTTTTTGTTTGTGGAATTAAAAATATTTTTTAATTTAGCTATGTGATTAAAAACAAACAAACAATGAAAGTAAGTATTTTAGACATTAGACAAGGAGATGTAATTAAGTTTTCAGATGCTTTAGGAACTCATACCGCAGTAGCTATGGGTAGAGCAAAAAAATCAGGTTACCAAAATGAATACAGTATAGCTATTTGCTACACTTCAACTACTCAACCTAAGTACACTGAAGTAGGTACAGAAGGTGTTAAGTTCTTCAAAAACTATAAATCAACTGTAAATAAAATCAAATAATTAACCAACCCCCTTCGGGGGGTTTAATTTTTATACCATGATTAAAGAACAAACTTACACTTTACGCAACGTTGAAATTAACGTGTACTACAATTACGATGCTGGGCAACAAGGCAATTATTTTGACCGACCTATTTCGCCTTCAGTTGAAATACTTAAAATTTGGTTACCTACTGATGAAAGTAAAACTGATTTAATGCCCATCATACCAGCGTATGAAATAGATTTTATGGAAGATTATTTTTTAGAATACGAAATAGACCTTAGTTATGAATAATAAAAGTTTTGGAGTTATGTTAGCCCTGTACGTTGTAGGCGCATTTATGAGTGTTGCAACCTTTTTTATTTCAATCGGCTTATTAGCCATAATTTGTTAAGCTATGATTACAAAAATTGAACCTAACAAACAATACCATAGCAGCGATGCAATAAGCGCAAGTGGTCTAAAATACATTTGGAAAAAGTCCGTTTGGCATTTCCTAAACAAGAAGCCATACGAAAGCGATAGCTTGAGTTTGGGAACTGCGGTTCATACTGCGCTATTAGAACCGAAGCAGTTTTATAAAGACTACATTGTGATGCCTAAGTTTGATGGGCGCACTAAAGAAGGCAAAGAACAAAAGGCAAAGTTTTTAGAGCAAGCTGCTGAAGAAAACAAACAGCTTTTAGATGCTGAAAGCTATGAAAAAGTTATGGGGATTCTTGAAAACTTCAATAAGAACGAAACAGCACAAGAATACACCAAAGGAGAAATAGAACTTAGCCATTATTTGACGTTTGAAGGCGTTGAGGTTCGTGTTCGCCCCGACTGTATTAACCGCGTTCAGAACTTTATTAGCGACCCAAAAACTTGTCAAGAAAATACTAAAGAAGCCTTTAAGCGAGATATTTACAAGTGGGGTTACCATTTGCAAGCTGCATTTTATTCTGATGCACTAGGTTTGCCAGCAGAAAACTTTATTTTTATTGCGTGCGAAACCAATTACCCCTACAACGTTACTTGTTACGATTTAAGCGAAGAACATATTGAGCGAGGAAGGGAAGCCTATAAGCAAGCATTAGCAGAATGGAAGTTCTATTTAGAAACGGGTATAGCACTTGGGTATAGAGGTGAAGAAACTAAAAGAAAAGGCGTAATAACATTATGAGCAAAAAGAAATTTGACGACCAAACGAGATATGAAATAGCAAGGGCATATTATAAAAGCGTTTTAAGCACGCAGCAAATAGCGGATAAATACGGTACGTTTGAATCCGCTGTAAGTAATATAGCGCAGAAATACGACCCTATTGTTTTTAGCGAAAAGTACAATAATTCAAAGGTCAATGTAATGGTATTTGAGCCTGAAGAATTTGAAAAAGCGCGGTCTATTTTAAGCGAGTACGGAGTGGGTTATTCAATACCCAGCAGTTTCGTTTTGCAAACCGAGTACGAAAGCAAAGGAAATTTCGATTAGATTTGTAATGTGCCGAAACCTAACCCATACTACAAATATCTTGGCAAAGAAGACCATTTACAGCACGCGGTTATGCTTTACGTAATGACTGCATATCCTGAAGCTGTAATGACCCACCCAATGAACGAGGGAAAGCGTAGCAAGTTTGAACGCTACAAAATGAAATACCTTGGTGTTACTTCAGGAATACCCGATATTTTGATTTTTACGCCAAACGATAAATACAATGGTTTAGCGATAGAACTAAAGGTTGGGTATAATAAACCTACACCGAATCAAAAAATGTGGCTTAAATCGCTTGAAAATGCGAACTGGTATAGTATATGGCTTAATAATTTTGATGACTGCAAGCTGGTCATTGACCAATACTTTAAAAACGCCTTATAATGATTCGCTATTTTCATATCTATTTTGACGAAATAAATCAAAAGGTAAAGCGAACGCCTAAGCGTATTACATTGGTACAAAATTTCTATTACATGGGTCAGCTAACCGAAGTTGAGTACGACCTATTGATTGAAATTTTATTTAAGGCTTATGGCGAAAATGATATTCAATTAGAGCAGTTTCTTTTATTTTTCACAGAATTAAAAGAATTTAGCGAACGGATTGAAGATTTGATTAAGTAAAACCAGCAAACATAATGGAACGACCAAACTACTTCGCGGTAATACCCGCAGAGGTGCGGTACGATACCGCCCTTACCCCAAATGCAAAACTTCTTTATGGCGAGATAACTGCCTTAGCTGACAAGCAAGGCAACTGCACAGCAAGTAATAAATACTTCGCCAAGTTATACAATGTAAGCACGATTAGCATATCTAAGTGGGTAAACCAGCTTGCAAAAAACGGTTACCTAAACATTGAATTTATCTACAAAAAAGACAGCAAAGAAATTGAGCAGAGGGTATTAAACATATCTTTAATACCCATTAAAGAAAACTTTAATACCCCCTTAAAGAAAAGTTTAAAGGATAATATATATATATATAATAATATAAACACTAGTACTAATACTGATGTATATATAACCAATAATAAACAAATAACTAATGCTAATAAAAACGAAACGGTGCATTTTACGCCTGAAGTCGTAAAAGCGTTTGATTATTTTTTGGAATTATTTAAGGGCGAAAAAACGTTACCTAAGTCGAAGCCACAAAAACAAAAATGGCTAAAGACTTTACAGTTCATTGAAAAGCATTACAACCTTGCTGAAAGCTATAAAGCAATCCGTTGGGCGCGTAAAGATGAATTTTGGTCAGCCAATGTACTTAGCCTACCCGCACTTGTTGTTTCTAAAAATGGCGAACGTAAGCTGGATAAAATACTTGCCAAGTACAATTCACTACATGGCGAAGAAAAACCTGAACCAATGAAGCGCATTAAGGGTAACTGGAAATTAGTTACAACTCCTGAAGGCAAACAAGAAGTGCAGCTTGTAAACGCGTATGGTAAAACAATCAATGAGTTCTTACTAATGCACAATAACGGATATTCAAAACAAGATATACTAACCATTAAAAATTACCTAAATGGAAAACACAGCTAAAGACCCAATAGTTAAAACAGTCGTAGAGGCGTTTTTAAAGCGTTCTAACGAAGGTTTAGAAAAATATGGTACTTCCTTAGCCAGAGAAGATTTAAGTACGTTAGAATGGCTTAATCACGCTCAAGAAGAATTAATGGACGCGGTGCTTTATATTGAGCGACTGAAAAAATTTTTTGAAAAAGAGTTGTAGATTTAAAAATTATTTTTATTTTTGGGTATAACTAAAAAACTAAAAGCGAAATGGAACAATTTGAATTTACTTGGATTACTTTTTTAAGTAGCGGATTTGAAACACAATGGTTATTATTAACTGATGAAGATGGACACCCATTACTTTGGACAGTTGGAGGTACTAACGGTAGAACTATAAAATGGGCTAAAGAAAAATTTGGCGCATTAGGGTTTGGCTTAGCACCAACTTCACAAAAAGAATTAGGAAACGCAGTATTTGACAACTTCTAAACTAAAGCCCCGAAAGGGGCTTTTTAAGCTATGTACGCAAACGAATTATTAGAACTGGGGATTGAGATTGGCAGCAAGAATAATGGCGAGGTAAAAACAAAATGCCCACAATGTAGCCATACCCGTAAAAACAAAGCCGATAAACCTTTAAGCGTAAACATTGACAAGGGCGTTTATAACTGCCATAACTGCGGCTGGGGTGGTTCTGTATTATTCAAAGAGAAAAAAGAATACGTCAAGCCCGTTGAGGTTGAAATAAACCTATCCGAAAAAATCATTAGCTGGTTTGAAGGGCGTGGTATTAGCAAGGCTACACTTGCCCATTGGAAGGTAGGTGAAAGCCAAGAGTTTATGCCACAGGTTGGGCAAAAGCGCAATACGATAAACTTTAACTACTACCGCGAAGGTCAGCTAATAAACGTCAAGTACCGAGATGCTGAAAAAAACTTTAAGATGGTCAGCGGTGCGGAACTCGTGTTTTATGGGCTGGATAATATCAAAACCTTAGAACAAGTTTACATTGTTGAGGGCGAAATGGACGCGCTTAGCTTGCACGAAGCTGGCGTGTACAATGTTTGTTCTGTACCCAATGGCGCAAGTAAAGGAAACCAACGCCTTGAATACCTTGACAACTGCTGGAAGTATTTTGAAGATAAAACAGAAATAATCTTATGCACCGACAACGATTCTGCTGGGCTTGCGCTTAGGAAAGAGTTGGCGCGTAGGCTTGGAACGTACCGATGCAAGTACGTTGATTGGGGCGAGCATAAAGATGCAAACGAGGTGCTGGTTCAGGTGGGTACTTCAGAAGTGCGCAGCGCATTAAAAGCAGCTAAGACCTTTCCGTTAGAAGGCGTATTAAACGTTTCGGATATATGGGATAATGTGCTTAACTATAACGAAAATGGCATAGTAAACTATACGATTGACCTTGCAGACAGCAATGAGTTTTTTAAGATAGCTTTTGGAGAATGGACAGTTGTTACGGGTATTCCCAATTCGGGAAAATCTGATATTATTGACCAAATATGCGTAAACCTTGCGGTGCGTTACGGGTTTAGGTCAGCAATGTTTGCACCTGAATCTTTTCCATACGAAGGGCATATTAAGCGTATAGCTAATAAACTTAATGAACGCAACTGCGATAACGAGCAGCTTAACAAAACCAAAAACTTTATTGAGGAACATTTCTATTGGGTTAAGATTGACCTTGAGAACCTAACGCTAAAAAATATTCTGAACCACTTTAGGGATTTAGTATTTCAGAAGGGCGTAAATATTTTAGTGATTGACCCATGGAATATGCTAGACCATAGCGCGCAAAAAGACCACAGTTATGTAGGCATAATGCTTTCAGAGATTACGCAGTTTTGTCAGCAGACCAATACGCATTTATTTTTAGTGGCGCACCCTCGTAAATTGGAAAGCCTTAACGGTGTATTTCGCAAGGCTAACCTTTATGATATTTCAGGCAGTTCTGATTTTTACAACAAGGCTTATAATGGACTTATTTGCTACCGCCACGTTGGTCAGCGCACCAGCTTCGGAAGTGATGAAGTAGAAATTTATGTGGAGAAAGTAAAGCGTAAAGAAAATGGGCAGCTTGGTAGTTTTAAAATTGCGCCTGACTTCAAGAACGGTGGGGTTTATAAGAATATTGAACTCATAAGCACTTTTAAACCACCGATAAAAAACGATGACGTGCCTTTTTAGCGTTAAATAAAACTTTAATTTTATCCAAAATAAATAATATGTTTCACTTTCAATTTTTTCAAATACACGGTATTGTGGCTGGAATACAATATGTTGATGGTCGCATTGAAGCATTTGAAATAGACGAAGAACAGCGTATGCTGCAATTTTTCTTTTTCGTTTTTGGCGTTCAAATAACTTGGTATGTTGAACCACAAGATTAGCCTTATTAGAAATAGCAACCAAGCCAAACAAGGTCTTGACTTCACAGGACTGCAAAATGGTGCGATACACCCAAGCGATATAGATGCAGTTCTTGAGTTTGATAATGAAGCATTAATACTTATTGAAATAAAAAGACAAGGCGCGCGTATTCCTAAAGGACAGCGTTTATTGCTTGAACGACTTTGCGATAACTGGGGAACTGAAAAAGCAGTTGTGTTTTATTGCACGCACTTATGGAATGACGATAGCATAGATGTACCAGCAGAAGAATGTACGGTGTATGAAGTATATCACAAAGGACAATGGATTGTGAAAAATGTAAATCTAAAAGATGCCCTAAATGCCTTGGGCGAAAAATGGCAAATAGAGAAATTGAAATTTTACGACTAGATATGAAACAAAAAGTAAATGTGGCTACATTGAAGCCAAACGAAACAAACCCGCGTTACATTAAAGACAGCAAGTTTAAAAAGCTGGTAAAATCAATTAAGGAATTTCCTGAAATGATGGAAAAGCGACCTATTGTAGTTGATGAGGATATGGTAATACTTGGCGGTAATATGCGCTATGAAGCTGCTAAAGCTGCTGGGTTATTTGAAGTATGGATTGATGTAGCTGAAGGTTGGTCTGAAGAAAAAAAGCGCGAATTTATTGTAAAAGATAATGTAGGCTTCGGTGAATGGGATTGGGATATTTTAGGAAACGATTGGGATAATGAAATGCTTATTGAATGGGGTTTGGATATTCCTGAATTAAATATTGAAGATGTAGATGAAGATGACAAAGATATTTCTGATGACATTGATGCCATGTTTCGTGTTGAAGTAGAATTAGAAAATGAATTAGAACAAGAAAAATTATACAACAAATTAATAGCTGAAGGTTACGTATGCCGAATTTTGACATTGTAAGAAAATCAAAACCCAAAAAATCTTTTCGTGTAGCTTCTGTTATTGGAAAATTTGATTTGCAAAATGAAGAAGTTACCGAACATTTTGTTGGAAACATTGATATGCCTGAAAAATGGCAAATAGGTTTAATTGTTGGTTCAAGCGGAACAGGTAAAACAACAATAGCTAAAGAATTATTTCCTAAAGCATATATAACTGATTTTAATTATTCAGCCGAATGTATTTTGGACGATATGCCGGAAGATAAATCGGTAGATGAAATTACTCGCACATTTAATTCAGTTGGTTTTTCTTCGCCACCAAGTTGGTTAAAACCATATTCAGCACTTTCAAATGGTCAAAAAATGCGTGTTGATTTAGCGAAAGCATTGTTATCTGAAAACAAATTAACTGTATTTGATGAGTTTACTTCGGTTGTAGATAGAAACGTGGCGCAAATTGGTTCAAACGCTATTCAAAAAGCAATACGAAAATCTGATAAACAATTTATAGCTGTAACGTGTCATTTTGATGTTGAAGATTGGTTATTACCCGATTGGGTTTTTAATACCGATTCAATGACCTTTCAATCTTTTGAAGGGCAAAAAAAAAATAGACCAGAAATTAAATTTGAAATATTCAAAACAGCAGATAAGTCAATCTGGAAAGTGTTTGCTAAACACCACTATTTAAGCCATAGACATAATAACGCTGCACATGTTTACGTAGCATTTATTAATAACCAATTAGCAGGATTTTTAAGCGTTCTTCATTTACCTAATAAAGACCCAAGAATAAAAAAGGTACATAGATTAGTAATTTTGCCAGATTATCAAGGAGCAGGATTTGGTATTAGATTCTTAGAAGAAATTGCTAGAGTTTATAAAAAAGATAAATGGCGATTTACTATTACAACTTCCGCACCAAGTTTAATATATGCTTTAAAAAATTCTATTAAATGGCGTTGTAATTCTTATGGTCGTGGAGGTGGTAATAAAGGTTTAAAAGAAATGATTAAAACAGAAGCAAGAAATAGAATAATAGCTTCCTTTGAATTAAAATAATTTTTTTAATTGAAAATTTATTTTTAATTTAGCTGTGAATTTAAAAACAAACAATTATGCACTACATTAAAACAATAGAAGAATTTACAGCAAACCAATTACGTTCATTAATTACACTTTATTTGTATGAAGAAAAATACGACACTTATGAAAATGATATTATGGAAATTGGATATAACTCTAAAACAGGTTATGTTTATATAGCGTATGACGGTGGCGTATCAATAGCAATTTTTGAAGGTCGTACCGAAGAAAAAGATGTTTGCATTTTTGCTTACGATTACGATACTGGAGAAGAAATGGAGTTTGCTGATTTAGATGATTATTATGCTTATTTAGATGATTTTATAGATGCACAAGCATTAGAAAGCGAACGGAAAATGAACTCCGATTAAACACAATTAAAACCCAATTTTTAAAGGCGGCTTATATAGCCGCTTTTTTTATATAATTTTGTGATATGGCGAATAAACAAAATGTTACATTAAAAAAGGCAATGCTGGTTGCGCTTGAAAAATCTTTAGGCGTGGTTACTACTGC
>Ga0070753_1001158_pt1 | contig 15121 bp, 34 predicted proteins | sample VirMetDEL_Aug_31_FD_77441 | JGI IMG/M metagenome (GOLD analysis project Ga0070753, IMG submission 77441) | Aqueous microbial communities from the Delaware River and Bay under freshwater to marine salinity gradient to study organic matter... | ecosystem: Environmental > Aquatic > Marine > Coastal... | reverse complement strand
TACCAACGACAATAGCAGGTTCTGCAATGAATTATGTATATGATAGCACAATATTTATAATGCCTTTACCAAAATTCCAATAAAATGAATTATTATAAAATATCAAAAGACCTTTGGTCTTGTATTAAAAAATTTGAAAGCCTTGAAGATGCACAGGCTTTTGCTGATTCACTTGGTGAAGGTTATACAGCAGAATTTTATGCTCCTTATACGCCTCCAACAATACAAGAAAGGTTGCAAATGGATATGCAGTTCGGACAAGACCTTGTGTTTGTTTTTGTTGAAGACAACAGAATTATGGGTACAACACAAGAACAGAACGATGCTATTCTTGTCAAGTTCAGAGACATTCTTGCCTTTGCTCAAACTGGTGCTATTGAATCAATCAACACACACCTTCCAAACATACCAGTTGATGAAGTCTTCACACAGGAAAGGAAAGACAAATACATGGCAATGGTCACTGATTATTTAGCACAATTTAACTAAGCCACAGATGGATGAATTAATGGTCAAATTATTAGAGCAAACGCCAGTCATCATTGTGATGGGTGTGGCTTTGTATGTGCTATGGAAAGACAAGATTGAAACAAAGAAAGAAATGCAAGAAGAAAGACAGAACTACATCCAGCAGACAACAGATTTGACCATTAAGCATTCTGAAGAACTGAAACAATTAAACACCTACATACGAGAACGTGACCTTGAAACACTTGAAGCACTTGAACAAGTAACCAGCGCAGTGGTAAGCATTAAACTGATGCTTGAAAACAAGCTGCGCTTATTAGATTAAATTTAATAGCTATGACAGCACAAGAACAAACATTGCATCTTACCAATCTGGAGTTATTTATCAAGACCCAGAAAGAAAGAATTGAGAAGCTGAAAAGCAAGTGCAATTGCAAGGAAAACGATAAAAAGTAAAAAAAAGTACATTTTTTTATTTACAACTAAAAGCCTTATTTTCAATGAGTTATGAGAATCAAGGCAAAAAAAGTTGTAATTTTTTTGAATAAATATGTTTACAAATTTGTAAATGTTGTAAAAGTGTTATATATTTGTTTTAACAACAACAACAAAATATTTAACAACAAAAAATTTAAGACATGACAACTCAAGAAATTAACATCTACAACTTTTGGAACAAAAAAGCAAATTCAAATTTAGAAGAATACAAAGAATTGAAAATTGTAAGCTACACAATTGCTAATTTGTTTGCTGTTGCTATTTGGGCAAGAAAACAAAAAAATCCTTTCAGACATTATTCATTTCGTTCATTTGAAAAAATGCAAAATTTCATCAATGAAATGAAAGCTGTTGCTGACAGAAATGAAAAGCGTATTGCAAGAAGAAAAGCAGAAAAAGCAGCATACACACCAGACTTGAATGTTGGTGACATTTATGCTTCTTCATGGGGTTATGAGCAAACAAATGTTTCTTTCTATCAAGTTATTGAAGTAAAAGGAAAATGCACAATTGTTTTAAGAGAAATTGCACAAAAAACAATTGAAGGAAGCGAAGGAAATATGTCTTGTCATGTTACAGCAGTACAGGATAAATTTTTAAATGACAAAACAATTCAAAAAAGAGTAAGCAACAATCGTGTAAAAATCACAAGCTGTGAAAACGCTTACAAATGGGATGGAAGACCAAAATACAAATCTTGGTATTATTAATCACAGGCTGGGCAACCAGCCTTCTTTTAAACACTTTAAAATGGGTATACTAAACAGAACAAAACTAATTGACCACATCAATCAATACAGGCTTGACAACAAGCTTTCAACGTACAAAGTGCGACAGCTTGAGAAGGTTGGAAAGAAGCCTTTTGGCGTAACCTTGAACACAGTCTACAATATCTGGAAAGGTGAGCAAGTCAGCAACGCTTCAGTCATGCAATTGTGCTACAAACTGAAGATTGATTTTAAAGAGCAAGGCCATGACATTGTAATCAAATGAAATACTACATTGGCATTGACCCAGCCTTCAGAAAGAATGGCTTTGCTTGTGCAGTAATTGACAAGGAAACTAAGACTATATCTTATCATCAATTTAAAGCTGGTTTCTTGGAGTTTTCACACTGGCTGATGTACAAAGCACCAGAAAGAAATAAAACGCTTGTATGCGTTGAAAATTCAAACCTACAGAACACATCTTTTGATGTTCGTGGCAATGTGTACCAAGTAGCAAGAAAAAGTCGTGACGTAGGCAAAAATCAAGCGATAAGCCAAAACGTGTTTGACCTTTGTTTCATAATGGGTTACGCAACAATAAATCTGTCACCACTGAAGAAGGGTTCAAAGTGGAATCATCAAACGCTGGTGGCAGTGCTTAATAAGGAAGGGATCCAGACAGGAAAGACAAACCAAGACAAAAGAGATGCAGCAAAACTTGCCCTAATAGCCATGAAAAAACCATACTTGGCAAAACAAAAAAAGCTGTTATAATTTAGTAATATTTACTAATTTGTAAACAATTTTATGTATATTTATACTTTATTAATCTTCAAAATTTTTAGACATGAAGCAACTTACAAAAGCCATTCTCAAAGTGATGGCACAAGTAAAAAACATTGAAAAGAATACGACTGTTGGCACTGGATCGTTTGCTTATCAAGGCGTGAAAGACTTTGATGTAAAGATGGCATTTAACGAAGCCTTGACCAAAGCTGGATTGACTTGTATTCCAATTGACATACAGGAAGAAACACAAGTGGACAGATGGGAAGAAAATGGAAGGACAAAGCAACAGATTTTTTGCAAGGTAAAGACCAAGTATTTGCTTTTGCATGATAGTGGTGAATCCATTGAAATTGTTGGTTATGGGCATGGCACTGACAACCAAGACAAAGCCAGTGGCAAGGCGCAAACTTATGCGCTCAAAAATGCGCTTTTATACACTTTCTTAACGCCTGTTGGAACGCTGGAAGATACAGACAATCAACACAGCAATTCTTATTCAGTTCCAGCACCAAAAAAGACAAAGAAGAAAGTCAAAGATGAACAAGAACTTGAAAAATTGGCTTTGTGGTGCAGTGAAAAAAACAAGACAATTGCTGATGTCAAGCAACACTACATCTTGAGCAAGATACAAGAAGAAGCATTGACAAATTTATTGATTGATAGCTTCTAATGAAATACGACCTAAACAAAGCACTGGATGTTGACAAGTTCAAAAGATATTCTTCACAGCTTGTTTCATCTGGTGCTTTTGTAGAACTAAGAAAAATCAATCAAAGAAGTAATCAACAGAATAGATATTTGCATTTGATCCTGTCATGGTTTGCCTCTAATTTTGGCTATACGCTTGAATACACTAAGCAACAATTCTTCAAAATAGATTGCAATGAAAGTTTGTTTGTAATACAGCGCACCAACCACAAAGACCAAAGCAAATACAAGGACATAAGAAGCACAAGTGAATTGACCACTGGTGAAATGACAACAGCCATTGAACGCTTCAGACATTTCAGCGCAGACAATGACTTGTATATACCAGAACCAAACGAAATTGATTACTTGAAACAAATCGAAATAGAACTTGAACTTTACAAACAATACTTATGAAACCAAAAAGACTATTTATCAGAGGCGAAAAGATCCAGTTAAAGAAAAGAACTGGCGCTAATGATTACAGATACCTAAAATACAAAAGCATCACAACAGACTGCATTCTGGAGTGCTTTGATGAAGATGCCAATTATGTGTATTTCAAAGTACACAGACAGGATGAACCACTTGACTTTGTAGAATTGAAGCAAAATGACCTTATCTTTATTACAAGGCAAAGGCTCATAAATGACCTAATTTACAAGAAAGTATATTGATAAAAAAGGAGGCAATTATTAAAATAGGTGGTGGAGAAGTAGCCTCGCTCCACTTTTTTTCATTCTGATTATCATTGATTTTCAAGCAGTTACAAAACACAAGCAAAAAAAGTTTGTATTTTTTTAAAAATAAATGTTTACAAATTTGTAAACATGGAAAGAAGATTATATATTTGTTTTAACAACAACGAATTATTAATAATAAAAACAACAAAAAACAGAATTATGAATATTAAAAAAAGACTTCAAGAAATTGGTAGAGATGATTATCAGGGATTTTTAGCTGAAATCAATGACGTTTGGGCGTATCAAATGCAAAAAATTAATGGCACTTTATCTACTATGTTGTTTGATTGCACTATTGCAGACTTACAAAATGATTTTGAAAATTACATTCCAAATATTAGAAACAATGTAGCCTATTTTAGATGCGAAAAAAGAACAGGGTCAAATGAATGGGTTGATTCAGAAATCGGCATCCCTTCAAAAATATGGTGGCGATTTTTATATAAACCCAAAAGTACTTTTGTGACTTGGAGAATGATACAATAATTAACAGGCAGAGCAATCTGACTTTCTTTTTAACTTTAAATTTTACAGACATGAAACAAGCAAAATTTTTTACTGAAATGCCAGTGCAAGAACCACAAGAACCTTTCTACATCAGCGAATGGAAAACCATTTATCAAGACTTTGAACAAGGTCACGCACTTGGCTTTATGGCTTATGAAGGTGAGCAGTGCTTCAAGGTTGAAGTCTGGGTTATCTATGGCTTTCTTACAGAACTGAAGCACCAGCTATTCACAAAAACTAAAGAAGAAGCAATTGAATTATGCAAGACTATGAAAGCTTTATTATGACATACTTTGTTTATTGGGAGGGGAAGCGTTTTGCTTTCGCTCCTATTGACATGAAAGATTATTACATTGAAACTGACAACAAGATAGTATTTGAAGGCGATATTATGGAGTGCATTGAATATTGCTCCAGATACAATTCTTATAAAAACAACAAACTGACATGAAAACAATTATCATTATTTTATCCATCGTATCTGCTTACTGGTACAACATAGGATTCAAGGAAAAAAACTATCCAATCGTGCCTGTTCAAATACAGCTTGATACAATCAAATATAAGCCTGTTGAAGTTTACGCTGGAAGGCGTGACACAGCACCAAAAACCAAATACAACAAGATAGGGTTGCCAAGAAAAAGGCAATGGCTTACACAGGATGAATGGAAAGGCAAACACTTGAAAGGTGAGCAATTGAAATTGTTCAAAATCTGGAAGGAAGAACACATCAAAAGCTTCATTGAGTTTATGGCTATGGCAGTACAGGAAGAACGCTTACAATATCCAGCTTTGCTTCCAAGCATTGTTATTGCTCAAAGCATTCTTGAATCGAATTTTAACAAGTCAAGACTATCTGTTGAAGGACACAATTTATTCGCTCACAAAACGCAATCTGACAAAGACTTTTTGATTGTGCATGATGACGATCCAGATGACAAGTTCACAATATACAAATCAAAGTGGTATTCATTGCGTTCACATTCAAAGCTGTTATACAAGAAATATCTATCCAGGATCGAAGGCAACCCAACAATTGACAAATGGATAAATGCTTTATGTTCTGGAGCAACTAACAAGCAAAGCAAGAAGGCAGTTGAAAATGGTGCTTATGTTTACGCTACCAGCTGCATGAATAGTTGCTATCAGTGTAAATTAAAATCAATCATTAAGACATACAAGCTTGAGCAATATGATTGAAATAATAATATCAACAAGGCTTGTCATTTTGACAAAAAAATATGCTTTAAAAATACCATTTGACAAGCGTGGTTTTTTACAGGGCAAAAATGAAGCATATATCTGGAGCAAGTACAAGCACACTGGATGGTTTGCTCCATTACTTTGGCAGTTCTTAGGTATTGTTTGCCAAAGAAGATGCCATGAAGTTGATGACTTTGACTTGTTTATGGTGCTTGATATAAAGGAAAATATTAAAGAATTTGATTTTTTAAATTGTGATTTATTCAATCAATACAATTGGGGTTTATACTTAGGAAAGCAAGTGCTTCTTGATTATGGTATAAATGAACGAATAAGCAAAATGTATTAAGACATGAAAATAGGAACAGATTTTAGTGGAATTGGATCGCCAGAGATGGCTTTGAAATTATTAAATATTGAGCATGAGCAAGTATTTGCATGTGAGATAGATAAATATGCTCGGAAAAGTTTTGAGGCTATACATGGCAATCCTCATACCTTTTACAAGGACATTACAAAGCGTGACCATTCAGAGATTCCACAGCTTGATCTATATGTAGCAGGATTTCCATGTCAAGCATTTAGTATGGCTGGAAAAAGAAAAGGTTTTGATGATGTCAGAGGTACATTGTTTTTTAATGTAGCTGAATTTATTAAAATCAATCAACCTAAATGCTTTATTCTGGAGAATGTTAAAGGCTTATTATCACATGATAGTGGCAAAACATTCCAAACTATCATCAGTCTATTGACAGATAATGGAGGCACTGCGAATGGTCAAATATTCATACCATATTTTGAAGATGGTCTTGGATATCACGTTTATTATAAAGTGCTGAACACAAAAGATTATGGTATACCACAGAATAGAGAAAGAATATTTATAATAGGATTTAAAGAGTTCAGACAGTTCAGCTTTCCAAAACCATTCCCATTGGAGTTAAGGCTAAAGGATATGCTACAGGATAATCCTGATTATAAGTATTTTTTGAGTGATAAACAATTGCATTCTATAAAAAATAGCAAACATGAACACTCTGCAAGAATACATGATATAGATGGATTTTCACCTACTATAATGGCAAAAAGTGGAGGAGGTCATGAGCCATATATTGAAATGCCTATTGATGACAAATATTTTTTGAGTGATAAGATGGTAGAGTCATTCACAAACCATAAAGAAAGACACAAAGAAAAGGGTACAGGATTTCAATGGCAACCTAAAGAAGGCGATGATATAGCTAATGCACTTAGAGCAAATGCTGCGCTTTGCCCTACTGATAATAGTTTAAAAACTGATCAATACAAAATACGCAGATTAACGCCATTAGAATGCTTTAGGCTGCAAGGCTTTCCAGATGATGCGTTTTTTAGAGCAGAAAAAGTCAACAGCGACACACAGCTATACAAACAAGCTGGCAATTCAATCACCACTTGTGTAATGGTGCAACTATTTAAGAAAATATTATGCTTAGAATAGATATGGACAAAGCAAGGTCTTATCTTTACCAGACCAATCAAAGCCATGAAGCACAAGATGAACTTGATGAAATTCTTTCACAATATGGTCACCATCCTAAAACGCCAATAAAACACAAAATTTCGCCTGTATTAAAGCTTTTAATTCAAAAGGCATATATTTATTATAAAAATAAAAATCAAACGCTTAAAACGAAGAAAAAATGAAGACACTTTTGCTTGATGCTGGACATGGTGGAATGATTAATGGCAAATATCAAACACTTGGCAAACGTTCACCATTCTGGAGCGATGGCAGTCAATTGTTTGAAGGTGAGTTCAACAGGCAAATAAAGTCAAGAATTATGGAATTGTGCCAGATGGATGGCTTGAAATATGTTGACATCAACCCACAGCAGACAGATTTGTCTTTACAGAATAGAGTAAGATATGCGAATACATACGATGCAAATGAAAGCATCTTTTTAAGCATTCATGCAAATGCTGGTGGTGGTACTGGTTGTGAATGTTTTGTTGCTGAAGTATCAAGTCAAACCAGCAAAGACATGGCAAACAGCATTGCAACCAATTACAAAACATTCTTCCCAAATGAACGATGGCGTGGAGTAAAGAACAAGAACTTTTATGTAGTGAAAAACACTAAGATGCCAGCTGTTCTTGTTGAATGTTTCTTCATGGACACTCAGCGTGAATGTAAAGAATATTTGATGACATCCAGAGGTCGTGACATGATTGCACACTGGCTTTACAAAAGCGTCAAAAATTACCTTATTTAAGGCTTAATCAAAAAAAGTTGTAATTTTGTTTTATTAATTGCTTGTTTTTCAAGCAGTTATAAAAAACATTGAAAAAAAGATTGAATAAATATGTTTACAAATTTGTAAATAATAAAATAAAAGTATAGTTTAGTGTCAACAAAATAATTAATCAACAAAATTTTTAAGACATGAAAGTTCAAATTGAAACATTAAAAGACATTTTTGAAAGTGATTTATTTAAAAAAATTGAAGCAAAAGATGAAAAAGCTTTGAAAGAATCTGGATGGTCAAGAAAAGAAATTGAAGAAATTGCAAACATTATAATAAAAAATCAAAAATAAACTAACAGGCTGGGCAACCAGCCTTCTTTTTAATCATTAAAATTTTACAGACATGAAAAAGGAAGTTAATAATCAATTAGAACTATTAGTATTTTTATTTGGCAATCACTATGGCACAAGCTTTTACCTACTGAATACGCCTATGACCGATGTACCTAAGATTCAAAAATTAGTTGATGATGGTGAACTATCACCTTATGAAATTGATGATTTAGTAAGAATATAATTAATCAACAAATTTTACAGACATGAAAAACGAAACAAAATTACCAGTTCCAAAAAACGATAGAGTAGAACGTTCATTTATTGAAGATTACACAAAGGAAGTATTAAACAATTTTACTGTTGAAAAATTAAAAAATGAATTGTGGCTTACAAAAAGACAAATGCAAGAATCATCAAATGAATATTTTGATTCTGACTATTATGATGAATATGTTGATTTGATACAGGAATTAATTAATAAAAAAATTAACAGACATGAAACCATTAACAAAAGAAGAAATTGAAGCCTATAAAAAGTTTTCCAAGCTTTGCAAGAAGCTGGAGCAAATGAAAATCAAACAGGCGAAAGTAATAAAATTTAATACAAATGAGAAGCGTTAAAAATATCGCCTTTTTAGGCGTTTTAATTTGGTTGCTTTGTATCTGGATCCTGTTAAACATTAACATTCAGCACAAGCCAAATAAACCAACACCACAACCAGTTGAAGTGCAGATTGAACAGCCAATGATGTACACTTGGGATGATGGAAATTGTTAAACATTAAAATCAAACAGACATGCCAACAGACAAAATTTTTATTGATGTAGAAGAAATTGCTTTAAGACCTTTAAAGGTTGCAGCACATGTTGACTGGGAAACTGAAACAATCTGGACAGAATATCCACTGCAAAGTGTAGTGCTGAAAATTCATTCAATTGTTGTTTTGGAAGCTGAAAACAAGCACCTTACTGAATTTGAAATAAAGCTTTTTGAATTGATATTTAGTGATGTGAATGACAGCGATTATTTCAATCTTTTTAATCAAATTGAATCCAGTATTGAACAAGTTTCAAGATATTTTTAATATATTTGTTTTATGGGTGTGGAAACCTTAAAAAACTATTTCAAAAATATAAGTCAAAAAGGCTTTTCCAGTAACGTTTTATAGTTTTACGTTTTCCACTGCTGGAGGTCTTTTTGACCTATTTTTTTTATACCATGAGCATACTGAAATTACTTGCTTCTTCCAACTTTATCACTGTCAACAAAACACTTGCACGTAAGCTTTCTTTAGAGGCAGCAATCCTTTATGGTGACCTTGCTTCTTCACAGATTTACTTTGGTGAAGGTGAATGGTTTTTTAGAACAAGAGAAACCATTGAACAGGAAACAACTTTGTCAAAATTCCAACAAATTAAAGCTATGAAGCTATTGCTTGAACATGGTCTTATTAAGGAAAAATTGTTTGGCTTACCAGCTAAAAAGCACTATATTATTGATGAAGAATGTATGGATAATTTCAACAACTTGATGCAGTTAAATTCAACGCCAAGTCGTTTAAAAATTAAACAACAAGGAATCGAAAAATTAAACGACATTAATAAGAATAAAGTAAATAATAATATAAGTAATAATAAAGAAAAAAAAATAAACAAAAAAAAGAAGCCAAGTTTTCTGGATCAATTAACTTATCCAGCAACTTTTTCAAGTGAAGTCATCAGAGCAATTGAAGACCATATCCAGATGCGAAAAGAAATCAACAAGCCATACAAATCAAAGACTGCAATTGAAAGAAAATTTAAAAGCCTTGAAGCTGGTCTTGATGAGCATGGTGAAAAAAAGATAATTGAAGCAATTAATTTTTGTACCGAAAACCAGTATCAAGGTATCAACATTGACTGGTATTTAAAAACCAATAGACATGACAAAACTGATAAGAATGGAGGTTTATACGAAAGCTTTGCAAGAAGCCTCCAGAAAAAGCAACATTAAGCAAGAAAATCTTGAAATCATTTTACAGGGTAGAACCAACAACATAAGGTCAGTTCTGAAGCAAAAAGATGAAAGACAAATTAAAGTCATGAAGAATGAATTAAGTCTTTCCATCTTGGTCATTGCAAACACCTACACAGGCGCAAACTTTGACAAGCCATTAAGCCAAGAAAATGAAATCTTAATCAATGAATGCACCAGCTTTGTATGTGAGTTTTATCCAATGCTTTCACTTGCTGAAATACACAAAGCTTTCAAGATGGCAGTGGCAGAAAAATTTGACATCAACATTGAAACCTATTATGGAAAATTTAACGTGTCTATTCTGGGCAAAGTCTTGAAGTCATATTGTGATTACAGGAACAAATTGATACAGGCTTATGAGCATGAAAAAGATAAGCTTCAGAAGGAATTAGAGCGTGAAGAAATTGAACGCAAAAATGAAATCACAAGAAACCAAGTTGTCAAAAAGTATCTGGATCTTAAAGAAAAATATCATGAAACTGGAGATGAAGACTTGCTTAGAAAAATAAAGCCTTACTGGTGCAAAATATTGATTGATAAAGGGCATATCAATCTGACTGATGAACAGAAAAAAGAATGCTGGGCAAAAGCAAAGGCACAAGCACTTATCCAGCTTAAAGTTGAATATGCAGAAACAGACAATTCAACAAGGCGTGGAAGCATCAAGCATTTACTAAAAAAAGTTGAAGATGGTCTTGAAGTTGATGAAGTGAACAATATTTCAATTAAGTATTATTCCATCTACATTGTACAAAAAAGCCTTGAATAATAAATTAGCATTTTTTAATTAAACTTTATATAAATTATGGAAACAGTAAATCAAGTTTTAAGAACCAATGATTACGCAAAATTCAAATCATTAACTGGCAATCGAAATGTTAATCTTTTACATCTACAAAGATTGATTAACAGCATGAAAAAAAATTATTTGTTTAGTCCAATTTTAGTCAATGAAAAGCATGAAATTATTGATGGTCAACACAGATACAATGCAGCTAAAAAATTAAATCTTCCAATCAATTATATCATTATCAATAATTATGGATTGAAGGAAGTTCAAACTTTAAACACTAACAATAAAAACTGGAACAAAAAAGACTATCTTGAAGCTTATTGTGATTTGGGAAATGAAAATTATATTAAATTGAAAAAATTTATGAATATGTTTCCAGATTTTTCATTGTCAAATTGTGAAGTAATTGTTTTGAATCTAAATGGTGGTATTAATAATCGAAGCAGAGATAAAGACATAAAAGGCAATGAAACTGGAAGAGTCAGAATATTTGAAGAAGGTGGCTTGATTGTAAATGAATTAACAAGTGGCATTATTAGAGCAAAAGAAATTTTAAAATATAAACCATATTATTCTGGTTACAATAGGGCAGTATTTGTCAAAACTATTATTTCATTGTTGAGAAATAAAAATTTTAATAATGATGAAATGATTCACAAAATACAAATGAATCCATTGCAACATTGTATTTCAATAAGTCAATACAAAGATTTGATGGAAGAAATTTACAACTACAAAAGAAGAAATAAAGTTTCTATTAAATATTAATCATTGACAAATATGTAAATAGTAATTTAATTATTATATTTAAGATTCATACAGGCTGGGCAACCAGCCTTCTTTTAAACTAAAATTAACAGACATGACAAAACAAGATTTGATTGATTTAGGCTTTTATGTAAAGCGACATGGTATGAATGACCTTCCATATTTAGTGCATAGGTCACAGGCATACAGAAAGAATGGCTTGAATGCTTACAAGCATGATGATGAAGGATGGTATGTAAAATACTCAATGCACGATTGCTTCTTTACATTTGATCCAGACGAAGTCAAGCGAATTATACAGAATGAGCAAAAGACTGGTATGGCAGTTTTCAGAGAAAGACCAGCAACACTTTCTGAACAAGAATTGATTGATATTGGATTCAAGAAAGCTGAACACAAGACAAAAGGTTTGGTTTATCAATACAGAATTTCATGTAGAATCAACAAAGACAACCAAGACTTGATAAAGCATTATAAAAGTATTAAAAGGTACGATGTACATGATGAAGAAGATTTTGACTTTGTTCTTGATGCAAAAAACAATAAATATCACAATCAAAACTGGTACGAAATATCAACGCCTTATGGTTATTTAAGAAACCTTGAAGACTTGGTTGATTATCTTAAAATACTTGGATACGATCCACAGAACAAACCAAATAAACAAAATTCATTAACACAACAAAAAACAAAAAAAATGAGTGAATTATCAATTACAGGAAAAGTCCATTTAATTGGCGAAGTACAGAAAATTAAAGACACACTTGAAAAGCAAGAAATTGTGGTGCATACTGTTGATGACAAATACCCACAGTTCATCAAGTTTGAAACCTTTAACACAACAATTCTGGATGGCTTGAATGAAGGTGATGAAGTCAAGGTGTTTTTTAATATCAGAGGAAACGAATGGAAAGGAAAATTTTATGTATCTTTAGGTTGTTGGAAAGTAGAAGTACAACATTTGAATAAATCAGTGAAGCAACAATCTATTGAACAACCAATTAAAACCGAAGAGAAAGAATATTCTGATGAACTACCTTTCTGAATTTTGTTATTAATATTTTGTTGTAAGGTGTGTGGATTTGCTGCACACCTTTTTAAAGTTTTATGTTATAGAATTATGAAAATATTACCTATCGTACGCTCTGGATTTATTAATTCATCGAGGTAGGTATTTTAAAGTTTTATGTTATGCCAAAGCCAAATCCACTTGAAACAAAAAAAGTATTTATCAAAAGATGCATTCCAATTGTGCTGAATGAAGGCACTGCAAAAAGTGTTGATCAAGCTGTTGCAATCTGTAATACAATCTATGAAAAGAAGTGATGCAAAAACACATTGCCAAAGAACTCAAACAACAAGCTGAAATAATCGCACAAAGATTTTCACATTCATCCAGAGAAGGAAATTTGTCAAATGAAAAATTTCAAGTGCATGAAATCATTCCTCTTTCAGATGATGCAGCAGTTGTGTATTTTAAAAAAACATCTGGCAAAATTGGTATGGCTTTTTTTTATAACATTAAAAGAGGCGCATCAAAAGGCTGGAAATATTTCTTTCCAACTGACAGCCATATACAAGGAATGTCAGCAGTACAATACTATAAAATAGAAATTGAAAGAATAAATTTTGAACACAATTTTAAGTAAATACTATGAGCAAAGAACTGGAAAACCTAAGAAGTGAAAATATTCTTTTGAAGGAACAAATTAACATCAATCAATCGTTTATTTCTGACATGTTTAATGATTTGATCCCTGTTGCAAGTGAAATAAAAAACAGCACTGGATTCTTCAAGATTTTTAAAATAGTAAAACTTGCTGTATATCTGGTTGCACTTATCTTCAAGCACTTTGATACGAAGCCAAGAGAAATTGACTGGTATTAATATTTTTTTGTACAATGTAATAATATTCACTATCTTTGAAAAAAAGTGAATGAGAAAGCAATTTACATTTGTGGAAAGTGAGCGCACCAGTGGAGTTGTTCAGCAACTTAAACAACTGGCAAAAGAAGACCAAAGAAGTTTTAATAATTACATCGGAATAATTTTAAAAAAGTACATTAATGAAAGACAACTTAAAAAAGACAATTGAATGGAGTGTTGAACTGGGTGTGGAGATTGCCAAAAGTCTGGAAGACAAAAAGTTTACACTTGCTGAAGGCATCGCTTTGTTTGACAACATCTTAAAAATTCCAAACATTGTCAAGCACATCAAAGACATTCCAACAGAATGGACAGAACACAAAGACAGTCCAGAGTACAAACAAGCAATTGTCAGTGGTGTACAGGAAAAGATAAAAGGCTTGTCAAGTGAAACATCACAAGCACTTGTACTGAAGGGTATAGAAATTGGCTATCAGATAGGGCAGTTTATTGAGTTGTGCATCCAAGCAAATAAAGAATCTAAATAGGTAGATTAATTTTAGTTAATTTTTCGATGGTGGCACTATTTTCATGTCTGGGTGTCACCATTTTTTTTGAACATGATTTTACAACTGACAGATACCGAAGCAATGAACCTAAGTGCATTTTTGCAAAATATACAGGATTCATTGAAGCAAGATTTAAAAATTAACAGCGCATTTCATCACCAGTATATTGTAGGAGTTATAGACCAGTTTGTTGAGCAAGTGAATATCAATTTAAATGATGAAAGAATTGAAGCAGTGATTTACGAAATGGCAGAACTTGAAAATAAATACAATGAAACCAATCAATAAATTTTTGCGTTAATAAAGTAAAAAATATGGCTGTAAAAATAGACTGGAAAAAAGTTGATGAATTGCTTGAAGCTGGATGCGATGGAACAGAAATTTGTGCGCATTTAGGCATTCATTACAACACTTTGAACAACAAATGTGAGAAGGAAAAAAAATATAAATTTTGTGACTATAAAGCACTAAAAAGGGCAAAGGGTGACAGCATTTTAAGAAACAGACAATACAAGACAGCACTTGAAGGAAACGTTCCAATGCAGATATGGCTTGGTAAACAAAGACTTGAACAATCAGACAAGCAACAAGTCAAACAGGAAACCAAACAAGAAAACACCTATAACTTTGACAACCTAACAACAGAACAGCTTGAACAACTTGCCAAAATCCTTACAGCTTCCCACACTGAAGCAGATACAAGTGGCACTGGCAAAGCGTAAATTTTTAAACTTTGTCAAATACACAAAGAAAGATTATGAAGTAAATTGGCATCATGAACTTTTGGCTTCATACCTGGATCGCTTTGCAAGTGGTGAAATAAAAAAGTTGATGGTATTCATGCCTCCACAACATGGCAAGTCTGAACTTACATCCAGAAGATTACCAGCTTACTTACTTGGCAAAAATCCAAAGCTGAAAGTGGTTGGTTGTTCTTATTCT